>Ga0137409_10000943_pt2 | contig 29574 bp, 12 predicted proteins | sample CZODoug1_16funga_FD_122059 | JGI IMG/M metagenome (GOLD analysis project Ga0137409, IMG submission 122059) | Vadose zone soil fungal communities from Angelo Coast Range Reserve, California, USA - CZODoug1_16fungal (Hybrid Assembly) | ecosystem: Environmental > Terrestrial > Soil > Vadose zone...
GGCCAGTGGCTGCCCGGCCTGCCATGGCGTGACCAAGGAAGACAATTCGAAGGTGGGCCCCAATCTCGTCGGCGTCGTGGGACGCAAGGCTGGCACCGTGCAGAGCCTCTTGGGCCCCAGCGAGAACCTGAAGAAGTACGGTGTGACCTGGAGCGCCGAGACCCTCGATGAATTCCTGGTCAACCCGAACGCCAAGGTGCCGGGCACGGCGATGGCGGGCATTCTGACCGATCCGCAGCAGCGCGCTGATGTGATCGCCTATCTCTCCACGCTGAAGAATTGACGCCGTCGCCGGCGGGACGCCCGCCCGGCGAGCGCGACCGTCTCTTGCGGCTCGAGCCGTCCGGCTACATGGGCCTCGCGGCCAAGCTCGCCCGCGAGATCTAGTTTCGCAAGCCGATCCGGCGCCGTTGACATGACTCCGGCACATCACTACAGTCGTAGAGAATAACCTCTACGCACGTAGAGACCTCAGCATGACCACCCGGAACGCCGCGTGATCGCGCACCATCTCGCCATCGCATTGAGACGCTGCCGCGCGGCGCCGTTCACGACGCTCGCGAACGTGGCGACTCTGGCCGTCGGCCTCGCCTGCTTCATCGCGGCCTACGGCGTCGCGACCTACTGGCGGTCCGGCGACGCCGAGACGGCGCGGACGGACCGAGTGGTCGTGATCAGTCTGCGCTTCGAGCCCGTGGGCCAGACGTCGGTCCCGGGTGTATTGAGCCCCACTCCACTGGGGCGCTATCTGCGCGAGGAAATGCCGGAGCTCGAGCACCTGACGCGCGCAACGGGCGTCTTCGACGTGGTCGTCGCCGCCGGCGATAACAAGGCGCTGCTCGACGCGGCGTACGTCGACCCCGAGCTCCTCGACCTGTTCGACCTCGAGCTCGTCGCCGGCGACGCACGCACCGCGCTCGCCGCGCCCGGCGGCGTCGTGCTGACCGCCGACACCGCGACCCGGCTGTTCGGCGCGCAACCGGCGCTCGGCAAGCCCGTTCGCGTCGACGACAGCTGGGACGGGACCGTAACCGGGGTGCTGGCTCCGATTCGGCAACCGTCGTTCATGGGCCCGGAACGGGCAGTCGCGCTGCCGTTCTCGATGCTCGCCAACCGGACGTCGGCGCCCGGGATCGCCCAAGCCGATGCTCGCGACACCTGGTTCGCGAGCAACTCGTTCACGCTAGCGGCGCCTCCCGAGACGCTCTCGCTCGCCGCATTGAACGAGCGGCTCGCGGCGTTCTCGGACCGCCATCGGCCGCAGCAGATCCAGGGCAAGATGATCATCGAGGCGTTTCCAATCGGCGAGATCACCACGCGCCGCTTGAACAGCCAGCTGCTCGCGCGCAACGGCATCGGCTGGTCGGCCGTTTCCGTGTTGCTCGGGCTCGGCGTGCTCACGCTCGCCATAGCGGCCGTGAGCTACGCCAATCTCGCGAGCGCGCAGGCGGTGACGCGGGCAAAGGAGGTCGGGATGCGTCGCGTGCTCGGCTCGGGCCGCGTGCGCGTCATGGCGCAATCGTGGCTCGAAGCGGGCTTGCAAACCTCGGTCGCGGCCGTGCTCGCCCTAGGTCTACTCCTCTCGATCAAACCCTGGATCGAGGCATCGAGCGGCATCGGCCTCCTCTACTTCTTGACGCGCGGCGCGGCGCCTTTCGTCGTGCTCGCGGCCGTCGTGGCGATCGTCTCGCTCATCGCGGGCGCGTATCCCGCGCTCGTGCTGTCGCGGATCCCGCCGCTGGACGCCGTGCAACCGGGCCGCTCGCGCGGAGGCCCGCGGTTCGTCGCGCAGATCCTCGTCGGACTGCAGTTCGCGAGCGCGAGCTTCTTGGCTGTAGTCGTCACGATCATGCATCTGCAGCGCGCCTCGCTCGAGGACGTCGCGCTGTTGCCGCACCGCGATCCCGTGATCGTCTTGAACGACGTGCGCCGGGCCGGCGTCGATTTCGCGACACTCGAGTCGGAGGTGCGCAAGATTCCGACGGTGAAGGGCGTCGCCTCGATCAGCGCGAACCCCTGGAGCGGAACGACCGAGACGATCCGCTACGCACGCGATCCGGCGGAAGGCTCGGACGCGCCGCTCGCGCAATGGCGAAACAGCAGCGAAGGATATTTCGCCATGCTCGGCCTCGAGGTCCTCGCCGGACGCGTGTTCGAGAGCCGCGACGCCAAACCCGGCGTGCTGTATTCGGCGGACGACACGAACAATCAACTGATCGTCGTCGATCGCACCTACGCCGAGCGTCTCGGATTCTCGAGCCCGGCGGACGCCGTGGACGCGCTCGTCTACGTCCCGGAGAACCTCCAGCGCGACAGGCGCGACCGAAATCAGCCGCCGGCCCCGCCGGCGCGCATCATCGGCGTGACCGAAACGGAAACGACATATCTCGAGGCCGGCGTGGCCGAGGGCGTGGTCCACGTGTTCGCGCCGGAGCTGCGAGCCGTGCGGCAGATTCCGCTGATCCGCGTGGCACGCAATGACCTTGCCGGCACGGTCGCGGCCATTGCCGGCACGTGGGACAGCCTCGCTCCGAAGGTGCCGGCCAACGTTCGGTTTTTCGACGACCTGTTCGAGCTGCGGTTCCGGACGTTCGCGGCCGTGAGTCAGCTCTTCGTGCTGCTCGCCGCGAGCGCGGTCGTGATCGCGGCCATCGGCCAGCTCGGGATCGCCGTGCACGTCGCAACGCGCCGCCGGCGCGAGGTGGGGCTGCGCAAGACTCTCGGCTCCAGCACCTCCGGCGTCATCGGCTTGCTGCTCGTCGACTTCGGCCGGCCCGTGGTGCTGGCCAACCTCGCCGCCTGGCCGGCGGCCTATCTCGCCGCCGGCGAGTATCTTCAGGCGTTCGCCTACCGCATCGCGGTCACGCCTTGGCCGTTCGTGCTGAGCTTGGGATTCGCGCTCGCGATCGCCTTCGGCGCCGTGATCGCAGTAGTCCTGAAGACGGCTCGTCTGCGCCCCGCGGACGTGCTGCGCCAAGCCTAGCCAGCCGTCGCCGGCGCGAACGGGGAACGCGGCGGGTCGTCCTCGGGCGGCTGCTCGAGGTGCGAGAGAATGCGCTCGATCAGCGCCGGGTCTTCGAGGCTCGCGATCACGCGCAGCTTCGCGCCGCCGGCAGCGTAGTGACTTCGCATCTCGCCGTCCGAAGCGGAGCGCGCTGGTGATCATCCGGCCGCGTTGCCGTCGCCGGGCGAGTCGTCGGACCGTCTTGATCGTGATCAGCCGGCGCCGGTACCGCTGTCAGCCAGCGCTGCGCAGCCAAACCCTGCCCGCATACCGGCTCACATCTTCTTTACGCCCGAGGCGATCAAGTCGTTCATCGGGGACGACTTCGAAAAGTACCCGAGCACGTAGTTTCGTTCAGCCGCTTTCAGCGAGCGTGCCCCAACTGCCGAGGACCACGAAAGCCAGTCAGACTGTCCACCCTTCAGCAGGACGTCTCGAATTTCCTTAAAGCCGAATCCCTGCTCGGGGATTTCGACGACCTTTGCTCGCGCGATTTTCATATCGCTGGTCAACTCGTAGAGTCGGACCATGATGTCCCCGTAGCTTCCTTTGCCGAAGAGATGATCCTCGACTATTGCAGCCAACCAGAACAGTTGGTACTCCAGAAAGAAGCTGCCGGTCTTCAAGAACTTCAGGATGATTTTCGAAAGCTCCTTCTTATCAGGCACCTCGGCGCAGACGGCGTAGATCTGCTTCATCAGGTTGGGAAATCTCTCAAGCAAAATCGGCATCAGCTCTAGAACGCTTTCCGTGTGCACTCGTAGAAAGCTCAGGATCAAATCGGCATCAGATTCCTCCAATGCCTCGTCCTTCAGGAGCGACATCAGCGCTTGGGTCTGTTCTGCGCTTAGCGGATTTTCAATCTCGACTTCCGTTTCGACCATATCGACCCCGGACGGAGTAGCCACTGCTTCATAGTCGACGATTATTTCGGTCAACGACTGCTGTATCTCGGACAGGTGCTGCTGTACGTCGCCCACCTTATTGTCGAAGTACGTCTTGGAGGGGTTCACGTTCAGCGCGTACTGCCCGAGCAGTTGCTGAATGCGGGCGAAATCCTGCCGCAGAACGATCGGGTTGTCATCGAACAGAGTGAAATCGTCCATAAATCTGACGATCACTTTTGACTTGAGCGTTCCAGCCAGGTCCACGAATTTCAAAAACTCGTTACCGAGCATCTTGCATGGATAGATTCCCTGAGGCAGGACGTCGATGCTCCGGCCCGAGTTTGTCTCTCGGAAGAACTGGTTTAGGGCGTCGCCATCCGCTGTCGAAACATTCGCCTTTCCACTAAACCAATGGCAAAGGTCGTGATGATAGATACTGTTGAAGTAGGCAGCGACATCGAACTGTATGTTGTGTTTGAACTTCTGGGCGCTTGTTTTCAGCGCGCCCTTGTACTCGCTATAAGCGTAGTGAACGGGAATCGGTTTTCCGCTGACGATTCGATACCCGAAGCTGCGACGCGTCGCGCTAACCTGCGGGCGAAACACGGCACGATTGCGAAGGCACACGTCGTAGAGGAAGTACTCCGCGACGGGGTCGAGCTTGACCGTGCGACGAAGATGCCCTTTTGGCTTCGTGGCGTACACCTTCTGCTGGGAGAGGAAGCTGTCGCCTGCGTGTGCCCCATTCACTACGCGATCGTCGATATAGGCGGCGATCTCTTGACCATGGAACTCGGCCAGCAGCCGATTCGTTTTCAACGGAAATAGTGTCGCGGCGAAATCAGACTGCAGGAACTTAACGGTGCTGGACGACAACGGAGACTCCCAACGCCTAAACGCAACGAAGCCTACCAACCTTCCAAGCAACGAGCGACTGGCGTGTTTTCACCGCAATCCGCGAGTCGCTTTCGGCCTAAGGCGTTATCGGAGAGACGGCGGACAGCCCCGAGAAGATCTGTCTACGGAGAGACGGGGCGCCTCGGCGAAGTCCGACCATCAGAACCGCGCAGACTGTGCAATGCAGCTGCCGCACATCCACTCTCCGTCGTCATAAATGCCACCGTCCATGTCGGAAGGTTCGTGGCACCAATCACAAGTCAGGCGGCTATCGGAGTCGCGGAGTGACGCACGCGTCGGTTCGAGATACCCAGCTTGGTTTGAAGGTAGCAATTTCGGATCCGGCGGACTGAGATACGATCCGCACGTGCTGCACCAATGCCCGCCGTGGAGCTCGATGTTGCGGGATGTTTGGCAACGCACGCAGACAATCTTGTTGGAATCGGAATCGGCCCGGGCGGTCTTTGCGCCGGAGTCTCTGGTTGGCTGGAGCTCGGCGAAACCTTCGACCCTGCGGCACTGAAATCCGTTGCTGTTGAGGTGCAGCAGCAGCGGGTCATATCCCTTGTCGCGGGAGACGATAATGCAGAGGGTGTCTCGTGAAGTTTCGAACATGCGACCCAGATGAAAAGCGATGTGGAAATCCAGTGCGTCCTTGCCGGATCCTGCGATCTTCTGGAAGGCGACTCGTCTAAATCGATGCGCGGTGTCTCGGTGTCTGGCCGCTCTCGGCGGATTCTGTCCGGCGCCAACGAAGACGATTGCCTCGTAGCTCTCGTCCAGCAACGACAAGTCGATTCTCGGGACGTTTTCGTAGTCGACCAGCAGTAGGTGCTTCGCCATGGACGTTGATCTCGGGAGGCGGGATTCACTAACGGTCGTGTTGCTACATCGGCGATGCAGCGTACACGCCCGCGTTCCGCTGGGGATACGCCTCGTAGATGTGCTCGAACACCGCCGCTAGAGAGTGGTCGCGGCAGACACCGTCGGTATTGGCCCCGGGGACCAGAGGTCCCCTCCGCATAGGACCTTGGTGAACCCTGGGCGCGCCGTCCCACGCGCAAAAGTATGCGGGGCGGGCGGAGTCGTCTGCGAGTCCGTCGAAACGGCCTACCAGGCGTAGTATGTCGGCCCTCAAGATGTCGGCGACGAGCGCCCGCGCGACGGCCAGCATCGGCCGCGACCAGCTCACGCCTTCATCAATTGTGTCCGCCGGATGACAGACCGAATGCGCGTGACGGCCTACCATCACACCCTCCATGTAGTTCGTTTGTGCGGTTCACCCTAGCCCAGTGCGTGCTCTCGCCGTGCGCAGTTGACTGGAAATTGGTCTGGCCACCGAAGCGAAACCGAATGCCCCATGCCGGATCTTCGGGCAGTCGTTCTGGATCGCGCGCGCGCAGTACCCCACGCGCTGGACACAGCTGCTGAGCCTCGCGCACGAGCTCAAGGGACTGCTCAAAGGCGCCGTCGAAAACCTGGAACTCAGCACGCGCCACATCTACACTCTGCGCAAAGTCCAAGGGCTCACGGAAGAGGAAATTGCCGGCGAATTGAACCTCACGCCGGACGCCGTCAGAGAACACCGGGACCTGGCCGCCTACCGATGCGCATCACATCTCGTCGACGCACTCCCACCCGAACGCCAGACGGTCCTCTTCGCAACGCTCGACGTATGCCACCTCGCCTCTAAGCGCCGCACCCTTACATGAGCAGGCACCCGTGGAGGCTGACCTGACGCGACCTCGATACAATAGGTCATTGCGAGGAATGCGCGCCTCCGCCCGGTCCGCGGCGTGGCGATCTGCTTGAGAGACTATTGCTACTAAACCACTTGCCGATCAGTTTCTCCGCGCAGGAGTTCAGCGGATTCTCCGTCCCCTACGAGTCTGCCGACAAATTGAAGCGTCTGCGCACGGAGCTGGCAGCCACGTACTTCTGCTATCGGGATCATGACCGAATCCTGCTTTTCCCCTACGAGCACGGAGCTGCGACCCCTGGGAAGAAGGAGGATTTCAACGTTACCGACAACTTCGGCATCGCCAACGCGCTCGCGCGCCAAGCGCTGCTGCGCCGATTCGAGGAGAGTGATCGTAATCTCTCCGGCTTCAACCCGGTGAGTTTCGTTCGTGATGAGAATCTGCTGAAGGGCGACGGCGCGGACATCTTCGCCGTCTATCCCGAGTACAGCTTCAACGTGCGGCCCTTGGCGCCCGAAGACCACGCGATGATCAATGGCGTCATCATCAACTTCGACGCGCGCTTCTTCGTAAGACTCAGGGCGGCCGAAGTGCATGCGCGCGGCGTCCCCTTGACCGGCCTCTACTTGCAGATGGCCAGGGAGGAGGAAGATCCGCGCATCCTGCCGATGTTCAGTCGGCGGCTTGCCGGCCGGGTGAAGCAGGTGGTGGGCGACACCGCCCACCTCGAAGATGCCCGCGTGCCCAAGCTCGCACTCGCCGATGCCTTCGTCGAACCGAACCTCGCCAGCTTCGAGCGACTCGGCCGGCACCTGCTGCAAGACCGCTATGAGGCGTTCCAGGAGGAGTTGCAGCAGCGGATATTCGAAGTGTCCGCGGCAGACCGGCAGCTCGAGCGATTGAGACAGATGCTGAAGTTCGCGGACCTGGGCGGCGATCTGCCCGCGTGCGCGGGCCTTGCCGTGCGGCTGCAGGGCGTTCTCAGCTCAATCGGTTTTGGCATCGGCGTCGGCCTCTCGCACAGGCTTTCGACGCCCCAATGCAGTCTCAGGCCCGGCGGGTCGATCACGGTTGCGTGGCCCGTCGACGACGGAATCATCAAGAACGGGCCGTTCGATGCCGACAGCTTCGAACGCAAGCAGGCGCGCGTCGCGCTGATCTTCCCGCGCCAGTTCGAAGGGAATGTCGATTCGTTCGCCGCCCAGCTGCGCGATGGAGTGCCCACCAGCGGCGGCAATCAGATCTTCCCGCAAGGGATGGTGCGCAAGTTCAGGATGCGCGGGATCGACTTCATTCGCATGCAGGTGCCCGCCGGCGCCAATCGGGCGCAGAATTACAAGGCGGCGGCACTCGACGCCGCCCGCCAGAACGTCGATGCCGCTCTCGTGGTTGTGACGGAAGACGACCGCAAGCTCTTCGGCGCCGAGAGTCCGTACCTCGTGGGCAAGGCCACGCTCATGTCCCAGGGCATTCCCGCGCAGATGGTGCGCATCCAGACCGTGATGCAGCGGAATGTGGGCTACAGCCTGAACAACATCGCGCTGGCGCTGTACGCCAAATTGAACGGCATTCCGTGGACGCTTTCGGTTCAGCAGCGCCTCACGCACGAGATCATCGTTGGGATTGGCAGCGGCCGCGTCGGCTCGGACCGGCTGGGCGAGCACGAGCGCCTGATCGGAATCACCACCGTCTTCAGCGGCGACGGCAACTACCTCCTGGGCAACGCCACCGCCGAAGTCATGGCCGAGGGCTACCAGCAGGCGTTGCTCAACTCACTGGAGAACACCATCGCAGAGCTGCGGCGCCGGTTCGGGTGGCAGCAGGGCGACAAGCTGCGCATCATCTTTCACCAGTCGTTCAAGCGGTACAAGGATGCAGAAGCCGCGGCGGTGAAGGACCTCATCGGACAGCTCAAAGACTTCGAAGTCGAGTACGCATTCGTCACCGTTGGCGATGATCACGATTGGAAGCTGTTCGAGCCGGCCGAGCGAGGCGTGCAGAACTACGGTCAAGGTCCTCGCAAGGGCGCAGGGGTTCCCGCGCGCGGGCAAATCGTCCCCCTCGGGCCGTACGCGGCGCTCCTTACCCTGACAGGTCCGCGGCAGCTCAAGACGGACATGCAAGGCGGGCCGCGGCCGCTGCTGGTCGCGATCCACCGCGAATCAACCTTCAAGAGTCTCGACTACATCGCGAAGCAAGTCTTCGATCTATCGTTCATGTCGTGGCGCACCTTCATGCCCACGACACGACCAGTATCCATCGCCTATCCGAACATGGTCGTGAAGCTGCTCGGGGATCTGCGGGCGATTCCGAACTGGAACCCGGACATCCTGACGACGAGGCTGCGCGAGAGCCGGTGGTTCCTGTGAGCGAAGCATGGATCGGACAGGCCCTTGAGCAGCTTCGCGCCAATATCGCGAGCGCCAACCAGGTGGGGAATGTGGAGGGACTCCTCGCCCGCCACCTTCTTGCTCCTGACACTCGGCTCGGTCTGCAGTGGACGGTGGACTGCGACGTGGAATGGATGCAGCGCGCCTACGATCCGGCCAACGTGGGCTCGGTCGCCGCGCTCGCCTACAGCCTCAATCACTCGGGTAGTTCGGCAGGGCACGCGGATCTTGAGGCCGGCATGCAGCGCGCGACAGCGCGCGATCCGAAAGCAGCCGGACCTGGCGCAGCCCTGCACGATCCTGGCGTGCTGATTGGGCTGTGTCTCGGCGCGCGTCTTCTGCGCGACCGCTCCACTCAGCACACCGCATGGTGCGCGAACGTGGTTCGCGACCTGCTGGCTCGACCCGCGCGTCGCGTCGATCCGATGCTGGCCTACGCAGCCCAGATTTGCGCGAGCGACGTGCCGAGGCTGTCGATCGACACCCATGCACCGTTGAGCCATCGAGCCGCGCTCGACTGGTGGTTCCGGCGGCCGGAGAACCGACCGCATGCAAACGTCACGGAACTGACGGCGCTGCGAAGCTCCGTCGTTGAAGAGGTGTTATCAGAGCCGCGCACGCAGCTTCCCGGGCACGAAGCGGCACTGCTCTGGCGCTGCGTCCGCGAGTCGGTGTCGGAGGCGGTCGCCGCTGCGTTGCAGACGCCGGCGAGCATTGCGCAGGTGCTGCGTCAGTTCGAGCCGAGCCTGAAACGATGGCGATGGGATGGGCCGAACCTGCGTCGACCGGTGCGCTGGCCGGTCCGAGCCGAGCGCGAAGTGCAGGATATCGTATGGATGATGTTGCGCCCCATCTGCCCCGACCTCGAGGATGAAGACACGCTGCCGAAATTCGGACACTCGACCTACAAGGCAGACTTTGGCATTCCGAGTCTCGGTCTACTGATCGAAGTGAAGTTCGCAACTTCGGCCGCGGACTTCAAATCCATCGAGAAGGAAGTGCTCGAAGACGTCGTACCCTATTTGAGAAATCCGGAGCGCTATCGCGAAATACTCATTTTCATCTATGACGACTCCTGCAGCGTGCAAAACCACGACACCACCAGCCGCGCGCTCGGGTCCATCCCGGGAATCACTGGCGTGGTGATCGTGTGCCGGCCGTCGCAACTCCCGCCCGCTGACCAGCAGAAAGTCGGGTGAGCTCCGGTCTTCATGAAGCGCATTAGCCGAGATCCGTCAAAGTTCGATTTGCTGCATGCCGTCGATCGCCTGGTGCGCGCAAAAGGCTTAAATATCCGCGAGCCGACGAACACGCAGGCGATCTTCGACGAACTACGCAATCAGTTCGCGAGGACGCAACCCGACGACATCTTCTTCCACGGTCATCGGGTTGAGACATTATTCGGATACGTCGCCGCATCGCTCGGCAGATGCCGGCTGATCAAGCGCGAGGATGCCGGCGAGGTCTTCAGCTCGGTTGATGGCCTGCGGATTCCGGACTACCGGATCGCGACCACCGACGGCCGTCAGCTCATGGTCGAGGTCAAGAACTGCCACACCGGCGACCCGCAAGAACCGTTCGAAATCAAGAAAGAGTACCTGCATGGATTGCGCGCCTATGCGACCTCGTTCGGATGCGGACTCTTCTTCGCCATCTATTGGTCAAGGGCGAAGCAGTGGACGCTTCTCAGCGCGGAGGATCTCAACGACGGCCCGTCGCGATCGACTATCACGATGATCGAAGCGCTCCGGCGCAGCCGCATGCACGTGCTGGGAGATCGATTGATCGGAACGGTACCGGTTCTGATGCTCAGGCTCATCGGTTCTGCCGATTCCGGTCATGCCGATGCCGCGGACGGGCACTATCTCTTCCGCACGGCCGAGGCGCAGCTGTTTTGCGGCAAGGATCTGATCAGGGAGGCGACCGAGCAGCAGATCGCGTGGTTCCTCATGAACAACGGCCGATGGGACGTATCCGAATCCCCCGCCGAGTTCGACGGCCCGCGCCTTTCCGCAGTGAGCTTTCTGGTAACCCCGTCTGAGCGCAACAACCCCGAGCAAGACTTTGAGATCGTCGGAACGCTGAGCGAACTGGTATCCCGCCAATTCGATGATGTCACCACCCGCGACGGCGAAATCACCAGCATTTCGCCGCAGGCAGAACCAGCTGCGTTTGGCATCAGTATCCCGGAAGACTTCAAAGGCGCTGCCCTGCGACTGTGGATGTTCGACATCCTCCCGCCGGAACTCCCGCTGCCCAACCGAGAGGAGCCAGATGACGAGAACATTCGTCCATCAATTTGAACCGAAAAACGAAGCACCAAAAGGTGCGGGCGCTGAAGTCGAGCTGACCGTCAGGCAGATCGAGGACGCGGGTTATCAGGAGATGCTACAGACCTCCGGCGCGCGACTGAGCTCCTGGTCGATCCTGGACGCGCTTCTTGAGCAGGGCGTCGTGCCGTTCGTTTTCAAGCAGCCACTCGGAATCGCTCGAGAGGTGAAGGTCGCGGCCTCCGGTCTCTTCGGCCGCTTCGTCGCACGCGCTTATCTCACACGTTACTTGGGCCTCACCTTCTTTGGACACTTGGGCTCGAAGAAGATCAAGCTCGATGCGACCCAGGAGGTGGAAATCTTACGGAAGAAGGGCACGAGGGGCGACTTGCCGGACTGGGTTGCCAGCAGTGGCGGCGTGAACGACCTGACGGTCGCCGAGGCGAAGGGATGCCACGACAGCGGTGGCCCGGACGCGCGACTCAAGCACGCGTGGAAACAGGCGCAAAGAGTCAACGTCCTGGCCGACGGCAAGCGCCTCACCGTCAAACGCATCGCGATCGTGACCCGCTGGGCATCGGCAGCTGGCGGCGCAAAGGTTCCCATGATTGGCGTTCGCGATCCTGTCGATGAGGGTGACCCGGATGCCCCGAACAAGCTCGATCACGCCGCCGTGGGAATCGCGCGACTACACATGGCCAACCTGCTGGAGCCGCTGGGCTTCACGGAGCTCGCCCACAGCATCCACTCGCTGCTCATCCGCCACCGTCATCGTCCTAGAGAGAAGACCGACGTTCGCGGATCCCGTGTTGACGATGCACTGTCGGCGCTCGACCAGGTAAGGCCGCGGTACATCTTCGGCAGAGCGCTAGGCTCTGCAAGCCCGAGTGAAGGCTTGATCGGATCATTCCTCACTCGCGCTGGCCCACTGCGCGCTGGAGCAGTCACGCAGGGAACCATCCGAAGCCTGCGAGAGCTCGAACTGCGTCCTATATTCGTTGGAGTCGAGCGCTCCGTTCTCGCGGCTATCATTCGAGGCAACCCGGAGGAGATTCGCAACCTGACGCAACGCGAACGTGCGTCGCAGGACTCAGATGTCTCGATCGATCCAGCGGGAACGCGCGTCGTGCACCTTAGCGAACGAATCGGCATCGAGTAGGCGGCGACGGCATCGATGGACGCCTCGCAATAAGCGGCCAGACGGACGTTGAACACGTTCAGAGTCTCACGCGGAGACACGGCGGCGATATCTAACCTCTTACGCCCACTTCGCGACGTTCGTTTTGACCGCTGCTATGAAGTTCGCAAAGACCTCGGCAAGCCCAACACGGCCGTCGATCTCTTTTGTGTATGCATCGAGTTTCTTCGGATCAAAGGCGGCCCCCACGCAGACCTCTGGCGCGGAGAACGACATGAAGTGAGCGAGCGTTAGCCGAGTGATGTGGCTGTACTGCCCGTAGAACTCCTGCGATTTCTCAAGTTGCTCGTGAGCCCCTTTGAGCAACCCCAACTTCTCCCAATGGCGGACCACGTCTCTCACGGCTTTACTGGACGAGTATTCACCGTCCTTGAATCTCTTCAAGACGGTCAGCTCATGGCTGGAACACAGGAGCGCCACAGCGATGGACTCAAGCACCTGCCGAAACATATTTCCGGCAGCTACGATGTGACCTGAGAGCATCAGCTTGCAGGACACGATGTGCAGCGTTATCGCTGCATGGACGAGCGCCGACACGACCGCTTTGTCTGCGTTGCCCTCAATCCAGCTGTCCAGCTCTTTCCATGAGACGACCGCCCGAGCCATCGCCGCGGAAAACGCCTTCGCCTGCGCGTCAAAGTGCTTCAAGTAGTCCGCACGAACGTCTGCATCGTCCGACGTGATTTCGCGATAGATGATCTCGGTTGCGTCAGACACCGTTTCCAAGCGACACCTCCGGGGATAGTGCGTTTAATCAGTGTTACGTCTGAGCCGCCGGGCGGGCGGTGCCGGAACCGGCGAGCGAACCGCCTGAACGGGCGCGGTTTGCGAACCGTCGCGCGCGTCGTTTCTCGCCGTGCTGCAGAGAAATTGCGGCGCACGCGGTCGGCGGTTGCAGCGCACCCATCGAGCTCACCTTAAATCGGCGCGAGCTCGGGAATCCAACGAACATTGAGCAGCACAGCGGTAACGGCCGCGGCGGCACGCGAGGCGCGAACGGGGAACGCGGTGGGTCGTCCTCGGGCGGCTGCTCGAGGTGCGAGAGAATGCGCTCGATCAGCGGGGTCCTCGAGGCTCGAATCACGCGCAGCTTCCCGCCGCAGCGCCGGCAGGCCTCGATCTCGATCGCGAACACGCGCTTGAGCCGCTCCCGATTGAGGCATCTTGAGGGAGCATCAGGCGTGGCTTGGCTAGAATCATCCCCTGGCATGGGGCTTTCAGGCCCCTTTTCTGGAGAGCTCACGTCCATGTTCCCGATCCGACCCCTCCGCTTGCTCGCACTAGCCGCCCTGCTCGCCGCGCCCGCCGCTCACGCCAGCGATCCCAAGGGCGATGCCGCCAACGGCAAGGAAGTGTTCGAGGCCAGTGGCTGCCCGGCCTGCCATGGCGTGACCAAGGAAGACAATTCGAAGGTGGGCCCCAATCTCGTCGGCGTCGTGGGACGCAAGGCTGGCACCGTGCAGAGCCTCTTGGGCCCCAGCGAGAACCTGAAGAAGTACGGTGTGACCTGGAGCGCCGAGACCCTCGATGAATTCCTGGTCAACCCGAACGCCAAGGTGCCGGGCACGGCGATGGCGGGCATTCTGACCGATCCGCAGCAGCGCGCTGATGTGATCGCCTATCTCTCCACGCTGAAGAATTGACGCCGTCGCCGGCGGGACGCCCGCCCGGCGAGCGCGACCGTCTCTTGCGGCTCGAGCCGTCCGGCTACATGGGCCTCGCGGCCAAGCTCGCCCGCGAGATCTAGTTTCGCAAGCCGATCCGGCGCCGTTGACATGACTCCGGCACATCACTACAGTCGTAGAGAATAACCTCTACGCACGTAGAGACCTCAGCATGACCACCCGGAACGCCGCGTGATCGCGCACCATCTCGCCATCGCATTGAGACGCTGCCGCGCGGCGCCGTTCACGACGCTCGCGAACGTGGCGACTCTGGCCGTCGGCCTCGCCTGCTTCATCGCGGCCTACGGCGTCGCGACCTACTGGCGGTCCGGCGACGCCGAGACGGCGCGGACGGACCGAGTGGTCGTGATCAGTCTGCGCTTCGAGCCCGTGGGCCAGACGTCGGTCCCGGGTGTATTGAGCCCCACTCCACTGGGGCGCTATCTGCGCGAGGAAATGCCGGAGCTCGAGCACCTGACGCGCGCAACGGGCGTCTTCGACGTGGTCGTCGCCGCCGGCGATAACAAGGCGCTGCTCGACGCGGCGTACGTCGACCCCGAGCTCCTCGACCTGTTCGACCTCGAGCTCGTCGCCGGCGACGCACGCACCGCGCTCGCCGCGCCCGGCGGCGTCGTGCTGACCGCCGACACCGCGACCCGGCTGTTCGGCGCGCAACCGGCGCTCGGCAAGCCCGTTCGCGTCGACGACAGCTGGGACGGGACCGTAACCGGGGTGCTGGCTCCGATTCGGCAACCGTCGTTCATGGGCCCGGAACGGGCAGTCGCGCTGCCGTTCTCGATGCTCGCCAACCGGACGTCGGCGCCCGGGATCGCCCAAGCCGATGCTCGCGACACCTGGTTCGCGAGCAACTCGTTCACGCTAGCGGCGCCTCCCGAGACGCTCTCGCTCGCCGCATTGAACGAGCGGCTCGCGGCGTTCTCGGACCGCCATCGGCCGCAGCAGATCCAGGGCAAGATGATCATCGAGGCGTTTCCAATCGGCGAGATCACCACGCGCCGCTTGAACAGCCAGCTGCTCGCGCGCAACGGCATCGGCTGGTCGGCCGTTTCCGTGTTGCTCGGGCTCGGCGTGCTCACGCTCGCCATAGCGGCCGTGAGCTACGCCAATCTCGCGAGCGCGCAGGCGGTGACGCGGGCAAAGGAGGTCGGGATGCGTCGCGTGCTCGGCTCGGGCCGCGTGCGCGTCATGGCGCAATCGTGGCTCGAAGCGGGCTTGCAAACCTCGGTCGCGGCCGTGCTCGCCCTAGGTCTACTCCTCTCGATCAAACCCTGGATCGAGGCATCGAGCGGCATCGGCCTCCTCTACTTCTTGACGCGCGGCGCGGCGCCTTTCGTCGTGCTCGCGGCCGTCGTGGCGATCGTCTCGCTCATCGCGGGCGCGTATCCCGCGCTCGTGCTGTCGCGGATCCCGCCGCTGGACGCCGTGCAACCGGGCCGCTCGCGCGGAGGCCCGCGGTTCGTCGCGCAGATCCTCGTCGGACTGCAGTTCGCGAGCGCGAGCTTCTTGGCTGTAGTCGTCACGATCATGCATCTGCAGCGCGCCTCGCTCGAGGACGTCGCGCTGTTGCCGCACCGCGATCCCGTGATCGTCTTGAACGACGTGCGCCGGGCCGGCGTCGATTTCGCGACACTCGAGTCGGAGGTGCGCAAGATTCCGACGGTGAAGGGCGTCGCCTCGATCAGCGCGAACCCCTGGAGCGGAACGACCGAGACGATCCGCTACGCACGCGATCCGGCGGAAGGCTCGGACGCGCCGCTCGCGCAATGGCGAAACAGCAGCGAAGGATATTTCGCCATGCTCGGCCTCGAGGTCCTCGCCGGACGCGTGTTCGAGAGCCGCGACGCCAAACCCGGCGTGCTGTATTCGGCGGACGACACGAACAATCAACTGATCGTCGTCGATCGCACCTACGCCGAGCGTCTCGGATTCTCGAGCCCGGCGGACGCCGTGGACGCGCTCGTCTACGTCCCGGAGAACCTCCAGCGCGACAGGCGCGACCGAAATCAGCCGCCGGCCCCGCCGGCGCGCATCATCGGCGTGACCGAAACGGAAACGACATATCTCGAGGCCGGCGTGGCCGAGGGCGTGGTCCACGTGTTCGCGCCGGAGCTGCGAGCCGTGCGGCAGATTCCGCTGATCCGCGTGGCACGCAATGACCTTGCCGGCACGGTCGCGGCCATTGCCGGCACGTGGGACAGCCTCGCTCCGAAGGTGCCGGCCAACGTTCGGTTTTTCGACGACCTGTTCGAGCTGCGGTTCCGGACGTTCGCGGCCGTGAGTCAGCTCTTCGTGCTGCTCGCCGCGAGCGCGGTCGTGATCGCGGCCATCGGCCAGCTCGGGATCGCCGTGCACGTCGCAACGCGCCGCCGGCGCGAGGTGGGGCTGCGCAAGACTCTCGGCTCCAGCACCTCCGGCGTCATCGGCTTGCTGCTCGTCGACTTCGGCCGGCCCGTGGTGCTGGCCAACCTCGCCGCCTGGCCGGCGGCCTATCTCGCCGCCGGCGAGTATCTTCAGGCGTTCGCCTACCGCATCGCGGTCACGCCTTGGCCGTTCGTGCTGAGCTTGGGATTCGCGCTCGCGATCGCCTTCGGCGCCGTGATCGCAGTAGTCCTGAAGACGGCTCGTCTGCGCCCCGCGGACGTGCTGCGCCAAGCCTAGCCAGCCGTCGCCGGCGCGAACGGGGAACGCGGCGGGTCGTCCTCGGGCGGCTGCTCGAGGTGCGAGAGAATGCGCTCGATCAGCGCCGGGTCTTCGAGGCTCGCGATCACGCGCAGCTTCGCGCCGCCGGCAGCGTAGTGACTTCGCATCTCGCCGTCCGAAGCGGAGCGCGCTGGTGATCATCCGGCCGCGTTGCCGTCGCCGGGCGAGTCGTCGGACCGTCTTGATCGTGATCAGCCGGCGCCGGTACCGCTGTCAGCCAGCGCTGCGCAGCCAAACCCTGCCCGCATACCGGCTCACATCTTCTTTACGCCCGAGGCGATCAAGTCGTTCATCGGGGACGACTTCGAAAAGTACCCGAGCACGTAGTTTCGTTCAGCCGCTTTCAGCGAGCGTGCCCCAACTGCCGAGGACCACGAAAGCCAGTCAGACTGTCCACCCTTCAGCAGGACGTCTCGAATTTCCTTAAAGCCGAATCCCTGCTCGGGGATTTCGACGACCTTTGCTCGCGCGATTTTCATATCGCTGGTCAACTCGTAGAGTCGGACCATGATGTCCCCGTAGCTTCCTTTGCCGAAGAGATGATCCTCGACTATTGCAGCCAACCAGAACAGTTGGTACTCCAGAAAGAAGCTGCCGGTCTTCAAGAACTTCAGGATGATTTTCGAAAGCTCCTTCTTATCAGGCACCTCGGCGCAGACGGCGTAGATCTGCTTCATCAGGTTGGGAAATCTCTCAAGCAAAATCGGCATCAGCTCTAGAACGCTTTCCGTGTGCACTCGTAGAAAGCTCAGGATCAAATCGGCATCAGATTCCTCCAATGCCTCGTCCTTCAGGAGCGACATCAGCGCTTGGGTCTGTTCTGCGCTTAGCGGATTTTCAATCTCGACTTCCGTTTCGACCATATCGACCCCGGACGGAGTAGCCACTGCTTCATAGTCGACGATTATTTCGGTCAACGACTGCTGTATCTCGGACAGGTGCTGCTGTACGTCGCCCACCTTATTGTCGAAGTACGTCTTGGAGGGGTTCACGTTCAGCGCGTACTGCCCGAGCAGTTGCTGAATGCGGGCGAAATCCTGCCGCAGAACGATCGGGTTGTCATCGAACAGAGTGAAATCGTCCATAAATCTGACGATCACTTTTGACTTGAGCGTTCCAGCCAGGTCCACGAATTTCAAAAACTCGTTACCGAGCATCTTGCATGGATAGATTCCCTGAGGCAGGACGTCGATGCTCCGGCCCGAGTTTGTCTCTCGGAAGAACTGGTTTAGGGCGTCGCCATCCGCTGTCGAAACATTCGCCTTTCCACTAAACCAATGGCAAAGGTCGTGATGATAGATACTGTTGAAGTAGGCAGCGACATCGAACTGTATGTTGTGTTTGAACTTCTGGGCGCTTGTTTTCAGCGCGCCCTTGTACTCGCTATAAGCGTAGTGAACGGGAATCGGTTTTCCGCTGACGATTCGATACCCGAAGCTGCGACGCGTCGCGCTAACCTGCGGGCGAAACACGGCACGATTGCGAAGGCACACGTCGTAGAGGAAGTACTCCGCGACGGGGTCGAGCTTGACCGTGCGACGAAGATGCCCTTTTGGCTTCGTGGCGTACACCTTCTGCTGGGAGAGGAAGCTGTCGCCTGCGTGTGCCCCATTCACTACGCGATCGTCGATATAGGCGGCGATCTCTTGACCATGGAACTCGGCCAGCAGCCGATTCGTTTTCAACGGAAATAGTGTCGCGGCGAAATCAGACTGCAGGAACTTAACGGTGCTGGACGACAACGGAGACTCCCAACGCCTAAACGCAACGAAGCCTACCAACCTTCCAAGCAACGAGCGACTGGCGTGTTTTCACCGCAATCCGCGAGTCGCTTTCGGCCTAAGGCGTTATCGGAGAGACGGCGGACAGCCCCGAGAAGATCTGTCTACGGAGAGACGGGGCGCCTCGGCGAAGTCCGACCATCAGAACCGCGCAGACTGTGCAATGCAGCTGCCGCACATCCACTCTCCGTCGTCATAAATGCCACCGTCCATGTCGGAAGGTTCGTGGCACCAATCACAAGTCAGGCGGCTATCGGAGTCGCGGAGTGACGCACGCGTCGGTTCGAGATACCCAGCTTGGTTTGAAGGTAGCAATTTCGGATCCGGCGGACTGAGATACGATCCGCACGTGCTGCACCAATGCCCGCCGTGGAGCTCGATGTTGCGGGATGTTTGGCAACGCACGCAGACAATCTTGTTGGAATCGGAATCGGCCCGGGCGGTCTTTGCGCCGGAGTCTCTGGTTGGCTGGAGCTCGGCGAAACCTTCGACCCTGCGGCACTGAAATCCGTTGCTGTTGAGGTGCAGCAGCAGCGGGTCATATCCCTTGTCGCGGGAGACGATAATGCAGAGGGTGTCTCGTGAAGTTTCGAACATGCGACCCAGATGAAAAGCGATGTGGAAATCCAGTGCGTCCTTGCCGGATCCTGCGATCTTCTGGAAGGCGACTCGTCTAAATCGATGCGCGGTGTCTCGGTGTCTGGCCGCTCTCGGCGGATTCTGTCCGGCGCCAACGAAGACGATTGCCTCGTAGCTCTCGTCCAGCAACGACAAGTCGATTCTCGGGACGTTTTCGTAGTCGACCAGCAGTAGGTGCTTCGCCATGGACGTTGATCTCGGGAGGCGGGATTCACTAACGGTCGTGTTGCTACATCGGCGATGCAGCGTACACGCCCGCGTTCCGCTGGGGATACGCCTCGTAGATGTGCTCGAACACCGCCGCTAGAGAGTGGTCGCGGCAGACACCGTCGGTATTGGCCCCGGGGACCAGAGGTCCCCTCCGCATAGGACCTTGGTGAACCCTGGGCGCGCCGTCCCACGCGCAAAAGTATGCGGGGCGGGCGGAGTCGTCTGCGAGTCCGTCGAAACGGCCTACCAGGCGTAGTATGTCGGCCCTCAAGATGTCGGCGACGAGCGCCCGCGCGACGGCCAGCATCGGCCGCGACCAGCTCACGCCTTCATCAATTGTGTCCGCCGGATGACAGACCGAATGCGCGTGACGGCCTACCATCACACCCTCCATGTAGTTCGTTTGTGCGGTTCACCCTAGCCCAGTGCGTGCTCTCGCCGTGCGCAGTTGACTGGAAATTGGTCTGGCCACCGAAGCGAAACCGAATGCCCCATGCCGGATCTTCGGGCAGTCGTTCTGGATCGCGCGCGCGCAGTACCCCACGCGCTGGACACAGCTGCTGAGCCTCGCGCACGAGCTCAAGGGACTGCTCAAAGGCGCCGTCGAAAACCTGGAACTCAGCACGCGCCACATCTACACTCTGCGCAAAGTCCAAGGGCTCACGGAAGAGGAAATTGCCGGCGAATTGAACCTCACGCCGGACGCCGTCAGAGAACACCGGGACCTGGCCGCCTACCGATGCGCATCACATCTCGTCGACGCACTCCCACCCGAACGCCAGACGGTCCTCTTCGCAACGCTCGACGTATGCCACCTCGCCTCTAAGCGCCGCACCCTTACATGAGCAGGCACCCGTGGAGGCTGACCTGACGCGACCTCGATACAATAGGTCATTGCGAGGAATGCGCGCCTCCGCCCGGTCCGCGGCGTGGCGATCTGCTTGAGAGACTATTGCTACTAAACCACTTGCCGATCAGTTTCTCCGCGCAGGAGTTCAGCGGATTCTCCGTCCCCTACGAGTCTGCCGACAAATTGAAGCGTCTGCGCACGGAGCTGGCAGCCACGTACTTCTGCTATCGGGATCATGACCGAATCCTGCTTTTCCCCTACGAGCACGGAGCTGCGACCCCTGGGAAGAAGGAGGATTTCAACGTTACCGACAACTTCGGCATCGCCAACGCGCTCGCGCGCCAAGCGCTGCTGCGCCGATTCGAGGAGAGTGATCGTAATCTCTCCGGCTTCAACCCGGTGAGTTTCGTTCGTGATGAGAATCTGCTGAAGGGCGACGGCGCGGACATCTTCGCCGTCTATCCCGAGTACAGCTTCAACGTGCGGCCCTTGGCGCCCGAAGACCACGCGATGATCAATGGCGTCATCATCAACTTCGACGCGCGCTTCTTCGTAAGACTCAGGGCGGCCGAAGTGCATGCGCGCGGCGTCCCCTTGACCGGCCTCTACTTGCAGATGGCCAGGGAGGAGGAAGATCCGCGCATCCTGCCGATGTTCAGTCGGCGGCTTGCCGGCCGGGTGAAGCAGGTGGTGGGCGACACCGCCCACCTCGAAGATGCCCGCGTGCCCAAGCTCGCACTCGCCGATGCCTTCGTCGAACCGAACCTCGCCAGCTTCGAGCGACTCGGCCGGCACCTGCTGCAAGACCGCTATGAGGCGTTCCAGGAGGAGTTGCAGCAGCGGATATTCGAAGTGTCCGCGGCAGACCGGCAGCTCGAGCGATTGAGACAGATGCTGAAGTTCGCGGACCTGGGCGGCGATCTGCCCGCGTGCGCGGGCCTTGCCGTGCGGCTGCAGGGCGTTCTCAGCTCAATCGGTTTTGGCATCGGCGTCGGCCTCTCGCACAGGCTTTCGACGCCCCAATGCAGTCTCAGGCCCGGCGGGTCGATCACGGTTGCGTGGCCCGTCGACGACGGAATCATCAAGAACGGGCCGTTCGATGCCGACAGCTTCGAACGCAAGCAGGCGCGCGTCGCGCTGATCTTCCCGCGCCAGTTCGAAGGGAATGTCGATTCGTTCGCCGCCCAGCTGCGCGATGGAGTGCCCACCAGCGGCGGCAATCAGATCTTCCCGCAAGGGATGGTGCGCAAGTTCAGGATGCGCGGGATCGACTTCATTCGCATGCAGGTGCCCGCCGGCGCCAATCGGGCGCAGAATTACAAGGCGGCGGCACTCGACGCCGCCCGCCAGAACGTCGATGCCGCTCTCGTGGTTGTGACGGAAGACGACCGCAAGCTCTTCGGCGCCGAGAGTCCGTACCTCGTGGGCAAGGCCACGCTCATGTCCCAGGGCATTCCCGCGCAGATGGTGCGCATCCAGACCGTGATGCAGCGGAATGTGGGCTACAGCCTGAACAACATCGCGCTGGCGCTGTACGCCAAATTGAACGGCATTCCGTGGACGCTTTCGGTTCAGCAGCGCCTCACGCACGAGATCATCGTTGGGATTGGCAGCGGCCGCGTCGGCTCGGACCGGCTGGGCGAGCACGAGCGCCTGATCGGAATCACCACCGTCTTCAGCGGCGACGGCAACTACCTCCTGGGCAACGCCACCGCCGAAGTCATGGCCGAGGGCTACCAGCAGGCGTTGCTCAACTCACTGGAGAACACCATCGCAGAGCTGCGGCGCCGGTTCGGGTGGCAGCAGGGCGACAAGCTGCGCATCATCTTTCACCAGTCGTTCAAGCGGTACAAGGATGCAGAAGCCGCGGCGGTGAAGGACCTCATCGGACAGCTCAAAGACTTCGAAGTCGAGTACGCATTCGTCACCGTTGGCGATGATCACGATTGGAAGCTGTTCGAGCCGGCCGAGCGAGGCGTGCAGAACTACGGTCAAGGTCCTCGCAAGGGCGCAGGGGTTCCCGCGCGCGGGCAAATCGTCCCCCTCGGGCCGTACGCGGCGCTCCTTACCCTGACAGGTCCGCGGCAGCTCAAGACGGACATGCAAGGCGGGCCGCGGCCGCTGCTGGTCGCGATCCACCGCGAATCAACCTTCAAGAGTCTCGACTACATCGCGAAGCAAGTCTTCGATCTATCGTTCATGTCGTGGCGCACCTTCATGCCCACGACACGACCAGTATCCATCGCCTATCCGAACATGGTCGTGAAGCTGCTCGGGGATCTGCGGGCGATTCCGAACTGGAACCCGGACATCCTGACGACGAGGCTGCGCGAGAGCCGGTGGTTCCTGTGAGCGAAGCATGGATCGGACAGGCCCTTGAGCAGCTTCGCGCCAATATCGCGAGCGCCAACCAGGTGGGGAATGTGGAGGGACTCCTCGCCCGCCACCTTCTTGCTCCTGACACTCGGCTCGGTCTGCAGTGGACGGTGGACTGCGACGTGGAATGGATGCAGCGCGCCTACGATCCGGCCAACGTGGGCTCGGTCGCCGCGCTCGCCTACAGCCTCAATCACTCGGGTAGTTCGGCAGGGCACGCGGATCTTGAGGCCGGCATGCAGCGCGCGACAGCGCGCGATCCGAAAGCAGCCGGACCTGGCGCAGCCCTGCACGATCCTGGCGTGCTGATTGGGCTGTGTCTCGGCGCGCGTCTTCTGCGCGACCGCTCCACTCAGCACACCGCATGGTGCGCGAACGTGGTTCGCGACCTGCTGGCTCGACCCGCGCGTCGCGTCGATCCGATGCTGGCCTACGCAGCCCAGATTTGCGCGAGCGACGTGCCGAGGCTGTCGATCGACACCCATGCACCGTTGAGCCATCGAGCCGCGCTCGACTGGTGGTTCCGGCGGCCGGAGAACCGACCGCATGCAAACGTCACGGAACTGACGGCGCTGCGAAGCTCCGTCGTTGAAGAGGTGTTATCAGAGCCGCGCACGCAGCTTCCCGGGCACGAAGCGGCACTGCTCTGGCGCTGCGTCCGCGAGTCGGTGTCGGAGGCGGTCGCCGCTGCGTTGCAGACGCCGGCGAGCATTGCGCAGGTGCTGCGTCAGTTCGAGCCGAGCCTGAAACGATGGCGATGGGATGGGCCGAACCTGCGTCGACCGGTGCGCTGGCCGGTCCGAGCCGAGCGCGAAGTGCAGGATATCGTATGGATGATGTTGCGCCCCATCTGCCCCGACCTCGAGGATGAAGACACGCTGCCGAAATTCGGACACTCGACCTACAAGGCAGACTTTGGCATTCCGAGTCTCGGTCTACTGATCGAAGTGAAGTTCGCAACTTCGGCCGCGGACTTCAAATCCATCGAGAAGGAAGTGCTCGAAGACGTCGTACCCTATTTGAGAAATCCGGAGCGCTATCGCGAAATACTCATTTTCATCTATGACGACTCCTGCAGCGTGCAAAACCACGACACCACCAGCCGCGCGCTCGGGTCCATCCCGGGAATCACTGGCGTGGTGATCGTGTGCCGGCCGTCGCAACTCCCGCCCGCTGACCAGCAGAAAGTCGGGTGAGCTCCGGTCTTCATGAAGCGCATTAGCCGAGATCCGTCAAAGTTCGATTTGCTGCATGCCGTCGATCGCCTGGTGCGCGCAAAAGGCTTAAATATCCGCGAGCCGACGAACACGCAGGCGATCTTCGACGAACTACGCAATCAGTTCGCGAGGACGCAACCCGACGACATCTTCTTCCACGGTCATCGGGTTGAGACATTATTCGGATACGTCGCCGCATCGCTCGGCAGATGCCGGCTGATCAAGCGCGAGGATGCCGGCGAGGTCTTCAGCTCGGTTGATGGCCTGCGGATTCCGGACTACCGGATCGCGACCACCGACGGCCGTCAGCTCATGGTCGAGGTCAAGAACTGCCACACCGGCGACCCGCAAGAACCGTTCGAAATCAAGAAAGAGTACCTGCATGGATTGCGCGCCTATGCGACCTCGTTCGGATGCGGACTCTTCTTCGCCATCTATTGGTCAAGGGCGAAGCAGTGGACGCTTCTCAGCGCGGAGGATCTCAACGACGGCCCGTCGCGATCGACTATCACGATGATCGAAGCGCTCCGGCGCAGCCGCATGCACGTGCTGGGAGATCGATTGATCGGAACGGTACCGGTTCTGATGCTCAGGCTCATCGGTTCTGCCGATTCCGGTCATGCCGATGCCGCGGACGGGCACTATCTCTTCCGCACGGCCGAGGCGCAGCTGTTTTGCGGCAAGGATCTGATCAGGGAGGCGACCGAGCAGCAGATCGCGTGGTTCCTCATGAACAACGGCCGATGGGACGTATCCGAATCCCCCGCCGAGTTCGACGGCCCGCGCCTTTCCGCAGTGAGCTTTCTGGTAACCCCGTCTGAGCGCAACAACCCCGAGCAAGACTTTGAGATCGTCGGAACGCTGAGCGAACTGGTATCCCGCCAATTCGATGATGTCACCACCCGCGACGGCGAAATCACCAGCATTTCGCCGCAGGCAGAACCAGCTGCGTTTGGCATCAGTATCCCGGAAGACTTCAAAGGCGCTGCCCTGCGACTGTGGATGTTCGACATCCTCCCGCCGGAACTCCCGCTGCCCAACCGAGAGGAGCCAGATGACGAGAACATTCGTCCATCAATTTGAACCGAAAAACGAAGCACCAAAAGGTGCGGGCGCTGAAGTCGAGCTGACCGTCAGGCAGATCGAGGACGCGGGTTATCAGGAGATGCTACAGACCTCCGGCGCGCGACTGAGCTCCTGGTCGATCCTGGACGCGCTTCTTGAGCAGGGCGTCGTGCCGTTCGTTTTCAAGCAGCCACTCGGAATCGCTCGAGAGGTGAAGGTCGCGGCCTCCGGTCTCTTCGGCCGCTTCGTCGCACGCGCTTATCTCACACGTTACTTGGGCCTCACCTTCTTTGGACACTTGGGCTCGAAGAAGATCAAGCTCGATGCGACCCAGGAGGTGGAAATCTTACGGAAGAAGGGCACGAGGGGCGACTTGCCGGACTGGGTTGCCAGCAGTGGCGGCGTGAACGACCTGACGGTCGCCGAGGCGAAGGGATGCCACGACAGCGGTGGCCCGGACGCGCGACTCAAGCACGCGTGGAAACAGGCGCAAAGAGTCAACGTCCTGGCCGACGGCAAGCGCCTCACCGTCAAACGCATCGCGATCGTGACCCGCTGGGCATCGGCAGCTGGCGGCGCAAAGGTTCCCATGATTGGCGTTCGCGATCCTGTCGATGAGGGTGACCCGGATGCCCCGAACAAGCTCGATCACGCCGCCGTGGGAATCGCGCGACTACACATGGCCAACCTGCTGGAGCCGCTGGGCTTCACGGAGCTCGCCCACAGCATCCACTCGCTGCTCATCCGCCACCGTCATCGTCCTAGAGAGAAGACCGACGTTCGCGGATCCCGTGTTGACGATGCACTGTCGGCGCTCGACCAGGTAAGGCCGCGGTACATCTTCGGCAGAGCGCTAGGCTCTGCAAGCCCGAGTGAAGGCTTGATCGGATCATTCCTCACTCGCGCTGGCCCACTGCGCGCTGGAGCAGTCACGCAGGGAACCATCCGAAGCCTGCGAGAGCTCGAACTGCGTCCTATATTCGTTGGAGTCGAGCGCTCCGTTCTCGCGGCTATCATTCGAGGCAACCCGGAGGAGATTCGCAACCTGACGCAACGCGAACGTGCGTCGCAGGACTCAGATGTCTCGATCGATCCAGCGGGAACGCGCGTCGTGCACCTTAGCGAACGAATCGGCATCGAGTAGGCGGCGACGGCATCGATGGACGCCTCGCAATAAGCGGCCAGACGGACGTTGAACACGTTCAGAGTCTCACGCGGAGACACGGCGGCGATATCTAACCTCTTACGCCCACTTCGCGACGTTCGTTTTGACCGCTGCTATGAAGTTCGCAAAGACCTCGGCAAGCCCAACACGGCCGTCGATCTCTTTTGTGTATGCATCGAGTTTCTTCGGATCAAAGGCGGCCCCCACGCAGACCTCTGGCGCGGAGAACGACATGAAGTGAGCGAGCGTTAGCCGAGTGATGTGGCTGTACTGCCCGTAGAACTCCTGCGATTTCTCAAGTTGCTCGTGAGCCCCTTTGAGCAACCCCAACTTCTCCCAATGGCGGACCACGTCTCTCACGGCTTTACTGGACGAGTATTCACCGTCCTTGAATCTCTTCAAGACGGTCAGCTCATGGCTGGAACACAGGAGCGCCACAGCGATGGACTCAAGCACCTGCCGAAACATATTTCCGGCAGCTACGATGTGACCTGAGAGCATCAGCTTGCAGGACACGATGTGCAGCGTTATCGCTGCATGGACGAGCGCCGACACGACCGCTTTGTCTGCGTTGCCCTCAATCCAGCTGTCCAGCTCTTTCCATGAGACGACCGCCCGAGCCATCGCCGCGGAAAACGCCTTCGCCTGCGCGTCAAAGTGCTTCAAGTAGTCCGCACGAACGTCTGCATCGTCCGACGTGATTTCGCGATAGATGATCTCGGTTGCGTCAGACACCGTTTCCAAGCGACACCTCCGGGGATAGTGCGTTTAATCAGTGTTACGTCTGAGCCGCCGGGCGGGCGGTGCCGGAACCGGCGAGCGAACCGCCTGAACGGGCGCGGTTTGCGAACCGTCGCGCGCGTCGTTTCTCGCCGTGCTGCAGAGAAATTGCGGCGCACGCGGTCGGCGGTTGCAGCGCACCCATCGAGCTCACCTTAAATCGGCGCGAGCTCGGGAATCCAACGAACATTGAGCAGCACAGCGGTAACGGCCGCGGCGGCACGCGAGGCGCGAACGGGGAACGCGGTGGGTCGTCCTCGGGCGGCTGCTCGAGGTGCGAGAGAATGCGCTCGATCAGCGGGGTCCTCGAGGCTCGAATCACGCGCAGCTTCCCGCCGCAGCGCCGGCAGGCCTCGATCTCGATCGCGAACACGCGCTTGAGCCGCTCCCGATTGAGGCATCTTGAGGGAGCATCAGGCGTGGCTTGGCTAGAATCATCCCCTGGCATGGGGCTTTCAGGCCCCTTTTCTGGAGAGCTCACGTCCATGTTCCCGATCCGACCCCTCCGCCTGTTCGCAATGGCCGCCCTGCTGGCCACGCCCGCCGCTTACGCCAGCGATACCAAGGGCGATGCCGCCAAGGGCAAGGAAGTGTTCGAGGCCAGTGGCTGCCCGGCCTGCCATGGCGTGACCAAGGAAGACAATTCGAAGGTAGGCCCCAATCTCGTCGGCGTCGTGGGACGCAAGGCCGGCACCGTGCAGAGCCTCTTAGGCCCCAGCGAGAACCTGAAGAAGTACGGCGTGACCTGGAGCGTCGAGACCCTCGATGAATTCCTGGTCAACCCGAACGCCAAGGTGCCGGGCACAGCGATGGCAGGCATCCTGACCGATCCGCAGCAGCGCGCGGATGTGATCGCCTACCTCTCCACGCTGAAGAATTGACGCCGTCGCCGGCGGGGCGCAACAGCTCGCAGGTCAGCCCCCGGCCTCGAGCCGGGGGCTGCTGCTCATACAGCAGGGTGCCGCTTAGCGGCTCACCTGGACGCTGGTTCCACCACCAGGGGCGCCGTTGCCGGGGTCGCCGGCGGAGACCACCTTGACCCAGAGTGCATCCTTGTCCTTGAAGTACGAGGTGTCGCTGGCCTTGCGCAGCGCATCGAGGCTGCTTTGCGCCGTACCCGAGGCTGCGGTGGTGAACCCCGGCAGATCGAAGATCACCCACGAGCCGGCATCCATTTCCGTCAGGGTGATGGGCAGGGACGGCCTTTCGGTGGCCACCTTGATCTCGGTGCCGGCTCGTACGTTGGTGGCGTTTACCGTGTACTCCTTGCCATTGCGGCTGAGAATGACTGGCGGCTGAGCAGGTTGAGCGGGAGCTCCGCCGCCTCGAGCACCGAATGCGCCAGGACCGGCTGCTCCTCCAGGAGGAGGTCCGCCGGGACCGGCCGCTGCACCAGAACCGCCAAACGCGCCGGGACCAGCACCGCCAGCGGGAGCAGGAGGTCCGCCAGGACCGGCTGCCGCAACCGCACCCGCCGCGCCCGGACCGGCACCGCCGGGTCCTCCGGGACCTGCGCCCCGAGCGCCGCCGGGGCCGCCGGGGGCGGCAAAACTCAGGCGCCCAACATCGCCCTTGCACACCGCAGCGTTCCAGGTGGGCTTGATCTCACAGGCTTGTGCGTCGACTGCGATGCTGTCGTTAACGCCGTCGTTGATGATAACGAAGGAGTTGGGACCGAAGCCGAGCGAGCCGTCCCTGTCGTGGTACGCCGCGGTCTTATAGGACGCACTGCCTCCGTTATCGCTGGCCCACTTGCTGTTGTTCGCCATCGGCGGGAAATACACCGGCTTGGCCTTGACGAATTTCAAGCGCTCGAAGGCGTTATTGGTGCTGACCCCGAAGCTGCTAAACATCAGGTTAGAGATCGCTCCCGTCTTGCGAGTGGCGTTGTCCTCGTAGTTCCGGAAGGTGACGTTCACCACGTCATGACGGTAGTCGTAGTACTCGTAGCCACGGATCGGGTAATCCGGCATTTCGGGTTTCGGTAGGCTGCGGCCGTAAGCCTTCTCCGCGTCAGTCCTGGGGTTGCCGATGTTCTCGGTTTCGCCCACGAACAGCGAGTCGACAACCTTTGACGTGAAGGCGTAGCGGCCGAATGCCCCGGACGCGTGCGTAAAGCCCATGGCGTTGTCCGCCAGCTTCAGGTTCTTGAACACGTGCATCTCACCGCGACCCCAGATGCCGCCATTGCGGTTCTTGTAGGCGGTGAGATCCGCGAAGACCGATTCCAGCGCCTTGCTGTTCGGGTCAGCGGGATTTTCAAGGCCGGTTTGCGAGCTGCCGGTAACGCTGAAAGTGTTATTGGGCGCAATGTTTCGGTCGAACATGAACGAGTCGTAGTTCGAGTGGGCGACGTTGCCCTTGAACTCGCGGAAGGGCGTTCGACGCGGCCAGGTTGCCTTGCTGATCTCCGTGTCAGCGAACTGACCGTTCGGGTGCTCCGGCAACGACATCCAGAAGCCGGTCGTGTCGGAGCCCGCGGCCACGTTGTCGCGGTAGACGTTGTCCGGGTTGGTGATCCAGTAGCTCGACGCCGTGTTGTCGGAGGGCAGCAGCACGTCCTTGGATTGCTGGCCATTCGTTCCCGCTCTGGGCTCGCCGCTCGCGGCGAGGTTGGTCGGGACGCACGGCTTGGACGTATGGCACTTGGTCTGGATCGCCAAGTTGTGGACGAACTCGTTGCCGTGCTCGATGCCGTCTTCCATGAAGAAGCAGTGACCCACGGTGTTGTAGGTCACGTTGTTTTCGACGTGCAGGTAG
>Ga0137409_10001075_pt1 | contig 29529 bp, 28 predicted proteins | sample CZODoug1_16funga_FD_122059 | JGI IMG/M metagenome (GOLD analysis project Ga0137409, IMG submission 122059) | Vadose zone soil fungal communities from Angelo Coast Range Reserve, California, USA - CZODoug1_16fungal (Hybrid Assembly) | ecosystem: Environmental > Terrestrial > Soil > Vadose zone...
CCAGGCCCATCCCCAAAATCCGCCCACGCAACGCCCCGTCAAACCCTTGAACGCACGCTCCAAAGCCGCCCCGACGCCCATGAGGAGGAAGAACCCGCCAACGGTGCGGAACTCCGTGCCGCGCCCGAAGCCCACATCCCGAGGTCGTGCATCACCGCGGACATGGCGAACGCGCCCGGCAGTGCCCCGGGCGGCCCCAGGAGCGCGCCGCCTGCCCGCGCGTCGTAGACGACAAACACGTGAACTGGTGCCAGCGGAAGCCCAAGAAGTCCTCCACCGACGTCGCCGTCCACGGGCGGTCGGAGAGCGGGGGCCACTGCCAGGCTGGTTGGCGCAGGATGACGCGGCCGACGAGCGTCGCGAGGGCCGGCACGCCATCGGCGCGCACGCTGGCGAGGTAGTAGCCGGTCGTCGCGACGATCGTGACGCCGCGGCGCATCTGCGTCGGATCGAGCGACAGAACGTTGTCGTCCTGCGGCGTGGCGAAGTGCGCCGGATGGCCGTATTCCACCGACGGCACCCCGATGGAGGCCTCGACCATGTCTTCGTGATCACTCGGCCCCCAGAATTCCTCCACGGTGTAGCGCATCTCGTCGCGCGTTCCCGTCGGCGCGAAGAACGCGTTCGCCAGCGAGCCCGCCGCGCTGTTGCGCTGCGAGCTCATGTTGCTGTCGGCGACGGCGCGGAAGAATTCCTCGGAGACGTCGCTGAGGAAATGCGGCATCGAATACGGCATCCGCGTGAGCCGCGGCACCGCCTTCACCTTCTCCTGGTTGAATCCGATCATGTCGACGCTGAAGAAGGTCATCACCCGCTCGCGCAGCTCCGGGTGCTTGTGCATCGTCACGATGTCGCCGAAGTGCTCCGCGCTCCACAGGAAGCGAATCGTCCGTGTGGGCCGCGGCAGGGTGCCGGCGGCGACGAGCGTGTTCAGGACGCGGGCGACTTCGATCACCGCTCCGACACCAGACAGGTTGTTCAGCCCGCCCGAGTTCCGGTAGTTGTCGTGGCCCTTGATCCACACCTCTTTGGCGGCAGGATCGGTTCCCGTGATGGCAGCGGTAACCTGTTTGTACTCGCCGGGTCCGAGTGTCGCCTTCACCCGCGCGTGCAGCGTCACGTGCTCGCCGCGCGCCAGCATCTGACGGAGCATCACGCCGGACGCTGACGGCACCGAAAAGACGAACGCCGGCGTCTGACCCGTCGGACTGCGCCACGGGATCACGGCGGGTCCGCCCGTGCGGTTGCCGAGCGATGGGCCGCCGGCCAGTCCGCCTTCACCGGCTGCCGGTCGGAAGATGACGACCCCTGCGGCGCCGCGTTCCCACACGGCCCGCGCGTGCGCGAGCTCGGCCTGCCCCGTGATGAGAACGATCTTGCCCTTGACGTCCTTGCTGTCGTAGTCGGAAGGCCGCGTGCCGTCGCCGACGTCGATGAGATCGGCCGTTACATCGGCGCTTGTGCTGTAGCGCCCGAGGACGGCGCGATCGACCGTGAAGTCGACGAGCGGCTCGGGGTGCGGCTTCACCATCGACAGCGTGCCGACTTCGCCGTCCCACGACGGCTCGCCGAGGAAGGTCCAGTAGTAGGTGTTCCCGTCGGAGGGAAACCCTTCCACGCTCACCTCGCCCAGACCGTATTCGCGCACGCGTCCGGCGATGTACTCCGCGATCTGATCACCGCCCCTCGACGGGGTGTACCCCGTAAAGCGATTCGAGATGTTCCGGAAGTCGACGAGCGGCAGCTCGCCGGATGCGGTGTCGCGAATCGCCTCGTACCACGCAGACGGGAACAGCGACGTCGTCTGCGAGCCGGAGGTCGTCGAGACGAGCGCCGCCATCAAGGTCGACGTGACGAGGACGAGCATGCGCTTCACAGGTGCCTCCACTCGCGCAACGGTGCGGCGAACCGGGCGTGATGGATGAAGGAAGGGACGCGCCGATGCGAGCAGCGACGACTCATGCACAATCGACCAACCTGGACCGATAGCTCTGAACGCGTGCCGAAAAGTCACGCGAGGTTCGCGCGTGCCGGCAAGCGCCGCGGCTGAGCTGCGTCGGATGCGCGCACTATAACATCATTTCCTCGGCTCTCTCATTCCGTGGACATCGGCTTTTGCAGATGTCCACCGAGCGTGTATCGCATGATCGACGCATGCGGTCCGCCTTTCACGCGCTCGAGGTCGTAGGTATCACCGCCGGGACCGCGCGCCGCAGATTGGACGCGCGCCACGGCCGTGCGGTCGTCATCGTCGAGCGCGAGCGCGGAGGCCTGCCGGACCTGGTCCAGGTGTCGCGCGTGGCGCGCGCCCACGATGACGCCCGACACGCCAGGCCGATCGAGCACCCAGCGGAGCGCGACCGCGCCGATGCCCACGCCGTGACGTGCCGCCACCTCGCCGAGCGCGGCCAGCATCTCCTGGAAGCGGTCCCATCCGCCGAACTCGTCGATAATCAGCCGGTACTTCACCAGCGATCGATTTTCGAGCGGCGAGGCGGGATCGGGGCGGCCCAGGTAGCGGTCTGACAGAAATCCGCCAGCCAGGGCGCCGTAGCAGAGAAGGCCGATGCCGTCGCGCGCGCATTGTGCGGCGATGCCGTTGGCCGGTCGCCGGTCGAGAACTGAATACTGCACCTGGTGCGAGACGACCGGGATACCGGCGGCGACGATTTCCATCAAGCGCTTTTGGTCGAAGTTGGTCAGGCCCACGTGCCGGATCCTGCCGGCGCGGCGCAGCTCGTCAAGCCACGCGGCCGCCTCCACGTAACCCGGAACGTCGTAATCCCACCAATGCAGCTGCACCAGGTCGAGGCTGTCCACGCCGAGGCGCGCGCGCGAGCGGTCGACGCCGCGCACCACGTCGGCCCGCGAGTGCGCAGGCAGCCGATCGAGGTCGGGCACGTACTTCGTATGCACCTGCACGGGTACGGCCGCGCCCCGCGCACCGCGCCGCTTCAGCCACCGACCGATCAGGGCTTCCACGCCGGTGTAGATGTCCGCGCAGTCGAAGGTTGTGATTCCCATCTCCACGAACCGATCCATGTCGGCCAGTGCGGCAGCCGCGTCGACCGGGCCGTGGCCGCCGGCCAATTGCCACCCGCCCTTCAGCAGGCGTGAGATGGTGTAGCCGGGCGCCAGCTGAACGCGGGGCAGCTCCACGATCATTCTGGGGGAAGCGGCACGGCCGTCACGTCGCGGTGGCGGAACGCGCGGGTGCCGATGCGGATGATGCGGAACCTGGCGCCGCAGTTCGGGTCGGGACACGCGATCTCGGTGTCGGTCGTCATCCAGTCGTGCGGGTGGGTCAACCGCTGCTTCGCCGGAAGGACGGGCAGTAGCGCCGCCAGCGCATAAATGGAAAAGGGCTGGCCCGCGGGCAGCGTGAGGTTCTCCCCGCGCAACTCGAGCCAGTCACCGGCGCGGTGGCCGCATACCATGGGCCGGTCCGTGGCCACCACTTCGACGCGCAGATCGTAGAGGTCGAACGTGTCGTCACGGTCGCTCATGCGGCTCCTCGCGGGGAGTACTATAACCGGGCTCTCGGGCCCACTGAGCGCCCGCGCGTCCGCACATGCTCAATCGGTGACCACGAGGAACATGCCCATCTCGAGCAGGATGCCGGCACGATCATTCCCGAGTTCCGCGTTTACCATGGTTCGCAGGCGCAGCCGGCGCGTCACGACATGACGCTCGTACGGATTCTCCTCGGCGCGCTGGTGGCGAGCGGCCTGCTGCTCGCCGCCCGCTGGACGATGGAGACGAGGCGCGGCGCCGCGCGGGGCGGGGGCCGCGCGGCGCCGACGCCGCTCGACCTTCTCATCGGGTTCGTCACAGATTTCTTCGACACGCTCGGTATCGGCTCGTTCGCGACGACGACCGCGGTGTTTCGGCTCTTCCGCCTGGTTCCCGACGAGTTGATCCCAGGGACGATCATTGTCGGTCACGCGCTGCCGGTGCTGACGCAGGCGCTGCTCTTCATCAATGTCGTCGACGTCGATCCCCGGCAGTTGACGGCGCTCATCGCAGTCTGCGTGACTGGTGGATGGATCGGCGCAGGAGTGGTCGCCTCACTTTCACGCCGCGCGGTGCAGCTCGGCATGGGTGGCGCGCTGCTGGTTGCCGCCGCATTCATGATGCTCAGCATGCTCGGCGAATTCCCGACGGGCGGCACGGCGCTCGCATTCACACCGCGGGCGTTCGCCCTCGCGCTCGTGGTCAGCTTCGTGCTCGGTGCGTTGCTGCCGCTCGGGATCGGCAACTACGCGCCGAGCCTCGTCGTGTTCAGCCTCCTGGGGATGGATCCGAGGGCCGCGTTTCCAATCATGATGGGATCGGGTGCCTTCGTCGCGACGACTGCCGGCGTCCGGTTCGTCGGCGCGGGCCGCTTCCACTGGCGTGCGGCGCTGGGGCTGACCGCCGGAGGCGTCCCGGGGGTGATCGTGGCCGTATGGCTCGTCGAGTCACTCCCACTTGGGGCGCTGCGATGGCTCGTCCTGGTCGTCGTCGCTTACGCATCGGCCACGCTATTGAAAGCGGGGATCCGAAGCGGCGCCACCGACACCCATGTGTCACCCGTGGTGTAGCATTCCCACGAACGGACGCGCGAACGTGATTACGAAATCCAACAGAGCCGCTTTCAGGAAAGGAGACCCCACATGCGCCGCATTCATGTGTCTGCTCTCGCAATCGGATTGGTGGCGTCATCGCTCATTGGCTCTCAGGTTGCCGGCCAGCGACAAAATGCCCCGGCGGTCTTTGCGCCCGCAGTCGGCGAATATGAGACGGCGGATATCAGGGTCCTCACCCCTGGTGTGGTGTTCAGCTCCGGCCTGCCCGACCTCAGCGCCGCATTTACGAAGGAAACCGGCAAGAAGGTTGGCATCGTCACCGTCGGAATGGGCACCATCGTCGAGGAGATGACGAAAAAGACCCCGCCGCCCGATGTCATCGTGCTGCCGTTTCAACTGATGACCACGCTGTCGCTCGACGGCGGCGTCATGCCGGGCACGATCACGCCGCTCGGCCGCAACCGGATGGGTCTGGCGGTGAAAGCCGGCGCCCCCCATCCGGACATTTCGACCGTTGAAAAGTTCGCCGCCGCCCTCAAGAGCGCGAAGGCGGTCATGCGTTCGAATCCTGCGTCGCGCACCATGGTCGCCACGCTGATCGACGACGTGCTCAAGCGGCCGGAGTTCGTGGGCGTGAACGCTCCACCCAGCACGCAGGGCGAAGGAGGTCAGGCGCTGGCGCGCGGCGAAGGCGACATGGCCATTCAGACGATCAGCCAGATTCTTCCGTACAAGGAGATCGAGCTGGTCGGCCCGCTGCCTAAAGAACTTGGGGCCTGGATCGACACGACGGTAGCGGTTTCAGCCAGAGCGACACATCGCGATGATGCGCTCGCGTACATCCGCCATCTCTTGCGGCCGGAGTCGAACAAGGTGTGGAAGCCGAAAGGACTCGAACGGTTCGAATAATGAAAGTCCGCCGGGCTTGACCGCGCCCACCGACTCCGGTTCCGACCCGGCTGGGCCAGAGTCGGAGTTTTCAGCAGGCAGAGTATCCGAGTGGGTATAGAGTGTCACACGCGTGGGAGTGTCGGACGCTCGATCACAGCGTCTGCGAGGAGCGAATATGTGCGATCAGGATCAATTTGAGAAGGATCGACAGGAGTATGAGGCGCGCGGACTGGTGACGCGGCGGCAGTTCGGCGTCCTCCTCGGCGCGGGCATGGCGATGATGCTGCCGCGTGTCGTGAACGCGGTCGCGGTGACGGAAGCGGACGTGACCGTAACGACGCCGGACGGCATCGCCGACTGCTACTTCGTGCACCCGGCGAGCGGCACGGCTCCGGGCGTGCTCCTGTGGCCGGACATCTTCGGGCTGCGGCCGGCAATGCGCCAGATGGGCAAACGGCTCTCCGAATCGGGCTATTCGGTGCTCGTGGTGAATCCGTTCTATCGCGTCAAGAAGGCGCCGACCGCGGACAATGGCGCCGCAACCCCAATCCCGCAGCTGATGCCGCTCGCGCAGGCGCTGACCGAGACGACGCAGATGACCGATGCGAAGGCGTTCATCGGGTGGTTGGATCAGCAGTCTTCCGTGGCCAAGAACCGGAAGATGGGCACGCAGGGCTACTGCATGGGCGGGCCGATCGCATTTCGCACCGCGGCTGCGGTGCCCGATCGCGTCGGCGCGATTGCCTCGTTCCATGGCGGCGGACTCGTGACCACCAATCCGAACAGTCCGCATCTGCAGGCCGCGAAGACGAAGGCGCAGCTCCTCATCGCGATCGCCGCGAACGACGACCAGCGGTCGCCGACCGACAAGAGCGTGTTGAAGGAGACGTTCGAGAAGGCGCACCTGCCCGCGGAAATAGAAGTGTACGCGGGCGCGGCGCACGGCTGGTGCCCGCCCGATTCGGGAGTCTACAACGAGCCGCAGGCCGAGAAGGCCTGGAGCCGTCTGCTCGCGCTGTACGGAAAAGCCCTGGCCTGAACATCGAGTCCGGCGCTGGTCGGACGGCGTGCCTTCGCGCCGTTCGACAGACGATGGCGCCGGAATCGCCCGGCGGGCACGTGCGCGGCGTTGCGCGACTGGTGTTCTGTGAATTGCTTGGCAAACGATGGCGGACTTCGGGCCAGCATGGTCGCGGCCGTGATCGCTGTAGCTGGAATGCACGGTTCCGCCCAGTCGTACGCCGCGCACCGCAACGGCGACGTTGTGCAACTGCAGGATGCCCGGACGGAAACGATCGTCTCGATCCTCCCGTCGGTTGGCAACATCGCCTTCGAGATGAAAGTGAAGGGCCAGAACATTCTGTACTGGCCGTACGGTTCGATCGAGGAGTTCAAGGCGCGTCCGGGCATGAGTGGCATCCCGTTTCTCGGTCCCTGGGCGGATCGCCTCGACGAGCAGGCGTTCTTCGCGAACGGTCGCAGGTTCGCATTCGACATGCAGCTCGGCAACATACGCGGCGACATGCCGATTCACGGGTTCGTCACGACGACCGATCGATGGAACGTCGTGGAGGCAAAAGCCGACACAGAAGGCGCCTGGGTGACGAGTCGGCTCGAGTTCTACCGGCAGCCGATGTGGATGAAACAGTGGCCGTTCGCGCACACGATCGAGATCAAGCATCGCCTGCACGACGGCGTGCTCGAAGTGGAGACGACCATCGCCAACTTGAGCGCGGAACCGATGCCGATCGCGATCGGGTTCCACCCATACTTTCAGTTGACCGACGCGCCTCGCGACGCGTGGAAGCTGTCGGTCGGCGCGCGGACGCACTGGCTGCTGACCTCGAACAAGGTGCCGACGGGTGAGACCGAGCCAATCGAACGGTTTTTCCCGACTCCACAGGCCGCGTCGCTCGGCGAGTACAGCCTCGATGATGTGTTCACCGATCTGCTGCGAGACGTGCAGGGGGGAGCGACGATCGCCGTCACGGGTAAATCGCAGCGCCTCAACATCGGACTCGGCCCGAACTACCGAGCCGTGACGCTCTGGTCGCCGAAAGATCGGCCCTTCATCTGCGTCGAGCCGACGGCCGGCATTATCAACGCGCTGAATCTCGCGGCACGTGGGCTGTACAGGGATTTGCAGAGCGTTGCGCCGGGCGGCACATGGCGCGAGCGCTTCTGGATCAAAGCGAGCGGCTTTTAGGCCAGAAGGGTTCACAAATCCAGGCTTCGTTACAACGGGCACCGGCCTCATCGAGCGCTGGCCCTCAGGCCGCTCCGTCCGACGCGTCCGCCAGTACCGCCGGCGACGGAGTGCGGCGAGGCCAACGCTGATCTGCTTGCGTCCTTCAAGGCGTAATTACTCGCAACCGAACAATTTCAATGCACCTTGCCTGAATCCGAAGCTGCGCGCTTGATTCAAGTTGTTGGAACAGCTATGGATGCGGTCCTGGCCATCAGTGAGGCGGACGGTACGGCGCTTGCCGTTGCGGGTCCTGACATCGCCAGTCTTCCTTATCTGGGGAGAAGTCGCCATGCGCAAATGCTCCTTCGCCATGTTCGTGACGGCGTCGGCCATTCTGGCTTGGGGCTGCGGCAATTCGCCCACCACCGTTACCGAGCCATCGCCGACCGCCTCCGCTGCAGTGCCGACCCCTTCCGGTCCGGGCGCCGTCGTGACCGGCACCATCGTAACGGCCCAAGCACCGTCCGAATTGGCGCGCCTGACCGTAGCCGTCTCGGGCACCGCTCTATCGAGCCAGGTAAATTCGAGTGGGCGTTTCATGCTGCAAGGCATTCCGCCTGGGCGTGTGGAACTTCGATTCCAGGGCCCCGGAACCAATGCGTCCCTTCAACTTGGTGCGCTTCAGGAGGGGCAGCACGTCGACATCACCGTAGCGGTGAATGGCACGACGGTGACGAGGGTCGAAGAGAACGAAGAAATGGATCTCAAGGGCGTCATCGCGGGGCTGACCGGGACCTGTCCGACGCGCAGCTTTACGGTCGCGGGTACCGCCATCAAGACCTCCGCGGCGACGAGGTTCGAGGGCGCCACCTGCGCCACGCTCGCAAACGGCGTGACCGTGGAGATTGAAGGCACACGTCAGGGCGACGGCAGCGTGCTGGCCACCAAAGTGGAGGTCGAAAACGTCGGAGTGGATCTCAAGGGCGTCGTCGCAGGGCTGGCCGGGACCTGTCCGACGCGCAGCTTTACGGTCGCGGGTACTCCTATCAAGACTTCCGCGGCGACGAGGTTCGCGGGCGTCAGTTGCGCCACGCTTGCCAACGGCGTGAGGGTGGAGATCGAAGGCACACGTCAGGGCGACGGCAGCGTGCTCGCCACCAAGGTGGCGGTCGACAACTAAAACGCGCCGCGTGAGGTAATCAGGCCTCCGATCCCGGCCGGGATTCGAAGGCACGGGGAAAAAGCTCGCGTCGCAGCGCGGCGCCGCTGGCAGGCCTGGCTTCCGCTCCGCGATGTCCGGCAGTACGTCTTCGCTGACGAGTGCTAGCTGCAGAAGTCCGCAATGCGTTGTAACGAACGCACCTGCATTTTGCGTTCGATGAGAGTGCCCGTCGCAGCGACGCGCTGCCGGACGTAGGTCGGCAAGCGCAGCGTGTGGGCGGCTCCGACGACCTCGATCGGCGCCGAGCGCTTCCTCAGAAAACCCGACCTCCAGCTCCGCGACGTCGGCGCATCCACTCCGTCCGTGTCCTTCAGCCAGAACGTCGCGTCATCGAATTCGAGGCACCCGGAGATTGTGACCTGCGCCCATTTCTCGACATCTGCCGTCGATGTCGATTCAAGGCCTGGCGCTGTAGCCGCCGATTCCGACGCCGGAGGATTCGCGGCCGTGGCCGGGCTTTTCGCCGCTTCAACCACCGGCTTCCTCGCCATCGTCGCTTCCTCTGGATGTGCCTTGATTGCGACACTTGCAACGGGCGCCATCGGCGCGAGGACCTTCTTCGTTTCGGAACCCACTGTCGCTGCTACTTTCTCCGGTTGCGCGTTCAGGGTCTGCTGCGGGCCCGCGGCCGCGACATCAGTTCGGTGAGATGGCTGGCGTGCCGCGATCAACCCTGCAGTGGCCAGGACGCCAATCACAACCAGGACAATCGCCGGCGCGGGGACGGTCGCGGGAACGCGCCCGGACTTCTTCGGGCGCCCTGCTTCCTTCGACCGAGTGGTTCGGCGCGGCTGCTTCGCGGTTCTCACGCGCACCGATATCCTCCTCAGGGAGAGCCTGCGGAGACTCCGGTCCGCGCAGAGCAAATATCGTATCGATTGCGCCGGCCTCTTCATGGTCTTCACGCGCACCGATATCCTCCTCAGCGAATTCCCGGTTGGAGCTCTGCTGTTAAGAGCAAATGGAGTGCCCGCGCGAAACGGGCGATCGCGGTCCGTAACTCACTGTGGAAACATGGCTTCGTGTTACAGGCGGAGGGTCCTCTGACAGTGGTGCAGGATGGTGCACTCAATTCCGTGATCGCGCGACCAATGCTGCCGAGCCGGCGGGTCGCATGAAGCGTTGCGAACGATCTCGAAGGAACCGCTTTTGTCTCATCGACCATCTGCGAATAAGATTTCTTCGGCGAGACGTGCCGCTCATGATTCGCTTCACGGACGAGGATGTCGAGCGCTTCAGTGTCGCCTCGCTGGATTTCAACCCGCTGCACTGGTCAGAAGACTACGCACGAAAGACGCCGTTCGGTCAGCGTGTCGTCCACGGGATGTTAGGGTTCATGGCGTGCCTGCGGGGGCTCACCGTCCCGTCGCGCGCCACACCTTCCCGAATCACGATCGATTTCAAATCGCCGCTACTGCTGGGCGTCGACTATGAGCTGCGCGTGCTATCCGAATCGGCCGGCGGTGTGAAAGCCGTATTGACGGACGGGAGCACAACCGTCACGCGCATCGGACTGCAGTTTCGGGATGCTGGAGCTCACCTTACCGATCTGCCGGAAGCGGGCACCGCTCCCTGCCTCCGACCGCGCAGAATCCCGATCGACGATCTGATACCTGGCCTCTCCTTCCGCGCGTGCTATGCGCCGCCGCAGCAGAAATACCAGGAGCTGCTGGACCACCTCGCGATCGAACGTCGGCGATGGGGCGACGGCCTGTTGCTGACGATTCTGAGTTGCAGCTATCTGACCGGAATGGAACTACCTGGCGAAACGGCCCTCTTATGGTCGCTGAACGCGGAGATTCTGCCGCCACGCCCCGAGGTGCCTTTGGCCTTCGAGATCGCCGTGACTCACTGCAATCGGCGCTTCGCCATGATCCGATCGCAGTTTTCGCTGGGAAGCGGTGCGCGCGCATTCGCTCGTGGCGAAATTGTCGCGACGGCGCGGCCATCGGCTCCAAAGGCCGCAGTCGACGTTGCGGAACCGCGATCCCGACAATTCAGCGGGAAGCGCGCGATCGTCGTGGGTGCCAGCCGTGGGCTCGGCGCAGCCTTCGCGCTCGAGCTCGTCGCCGAGGGCTCCACCGTTGTCGGCCTCTATTCGCGGAGCCGCGAGGAGGCCGTCGAGCTCCTGTCGGTGAGCCGCGATCTGCCGGGGCGATTGATACTGGAGCAAGGAGACGCTGCCGATCTCCGCTGGTGTCGATCGCTGAAGGAACGGGTTCGGGACGAACTAGGGCCAATCGACCTCTTGATCTGTAACGCCGCGCCAGCGATTCAGCCGTTGCGGGTCGAGGAGGCGTGCTACGAGCGGATTCGCGCGTATCTCGATGAGGGTGTCGCCCTCGTCGGCGCGCCGCTGAGCAGCTTTCTGGATATCGTTTCCGCGAGGCATGGTTGCGCGATTCTGATCTCATCGAGAGCGGTCGAGACGCCTCCTCCACATTGGCCTCACTACGTGGCGCTGAAAGCGGCCGCGGAGGGACTCGTACGTGCCGCAGCCGCGCACTATTCCAACGTCACGTTCATGATTGCGCGTCCTGGAAAAATCCGTACTGATTTCTCCAGCACACCGCTGGGCCTCGTCGAGGCGGAAGATGCCTCGACGGTAGCGCGGCGAATCCTACGCTCATTGGAAACCAGCGTCAGCTCAGACAACGTGCACTTCTGCCGATGAATGAGTCGGGGCTTCGCCGGAGGCCCTGTCACGTTTTTCCGCCCTCGCTGGTCTTTCGCCGGCCGACCATGTTCGCGTAGTACTGCTGGAGCTGGCGGTACAAGACCTTCTTCGTCGGTCCTTTAGGGATCTCCTGCAAATCCGGCAGGTCGTCAATCATGATGATGATCTTGGCCTGCTTGTAAGCAGCAATCTTTGCACGGCAGAATTCTTTCAATTCAGCCGGCGTGACGAACGTGTTCTCTTTCCGCTGCACGAATGCGCAGATATCTTCGCCCCACAGCTCGTCTGGTATTCCTATCACGGCGCACTCCGCAACTGCGGCGTGTTGATAGAGCACATTCTCGAGTTCGGATCCGTAGATGTTTTCACCGCCTTTGATGATCAGGAAGTCGCGGCGGCTGCCGAAGTAAAAGTAGCCGTCGGCGTCCATCCATCCATAATCGCCGCTGTGGAACCACCCGTTCGCGAACGATGTCTGATTCTTTTCGACCAGGCCGAGGTACTCGGTGGCGACGTTTGGCCCACGGATGCAGATTTCGCCTTCGACGCCTGGAGCGACCTGTTGCCCGCGTTCGTCGATGATCGCCATGTCATTGGTCGACAGCGGTCGGCCGATCGATCCGGTTCGTCTCTGTTCCTCAGGAAAGCCGTTGATACATGAGAATGACGTGGTTTCGGTGAGGCCATAGCCCTCGAAGACAGACACGCCAAATCGCGATTCGAATCGATCCTGAACGCTGCGCGCCAACACCTGGCCTCCACAGAGGATGCCGCGAAGCGTCTTGTCCGTTCGCTCGGCGGGAATGCTCAAGAGGAAGGACAAGATGGAGGCCATGACGCTGGTCCAGGTCACTTGATAGTGCTCGACCAACGCCCAGAAAGACATCAGGTTCGGCTTGCCTTTCACGATGACGGTCGACCCGCCCGCATAGAGTGGAGCCAGTAAAGTCGTCACTTGCCCGTTGTTGTGAAACAGTGGCAGAACGCAGAGCGTCCGCGTGTCCGTGGAAAACCGAAAACACTCGGCAATGGCGTTCGCGTCAGCCAGCAGATTCAGGTGGCAGAGAACGACGCCTTTGGGGTTGCCGCTCGTGCCTGACGTGTAGATGATGACGGCTTCATCTGCCGGATCGATGCCGGTTGTCGAATCGGCCCTTGTCGATACCCGATTCGAGTCCGCCTCGATCAGCGACTGAAGATCGGCGAAGGCGATCGACAAAGACGATAGCCCATTCCGGACCAGCAGGACTTTGCTGTCCAGGGAAGCGTTATAGAAGACGTGCTTCGACCCGCAGTCGCGAATGATGTACTGGATCTCGGGCGGCGACAGCTCCGGGTTGATCGGTACCACTGTGAGCCCCAGCGTCAGGGCGCCGAAATAGAAGAGCAGGAACTCCGGTGAATTCGCCGAGATCAGGCTGACTCGGTTCCCTTTTGTCAGGCCCCGCTGACGTAATCGATCGGCGATTGCCATCTGGCGGTTGTGGAAATCGCCGTACGAGGAGATTTCCTCGTGCTTCCCAGGACAAATCAGGAATATCTTGTCGCCATTCTGTTCGGCTCTTGCGGCAAGCAGCGCACCCACGCTGCGATACGGAATGTCGAACGGAGAATCCCGCTGTTGATGCGGTCTGAGCCGAAGCATGATCCTAATCTCATCTCCCGATTCGGCACTGCGCCCCGAACCCGCGGCCATTCTCGAGAATTGCCGGACGCGATGAAAGGCTCCCGCTGGAGCTCAGGGCTTTACCGGCTGCCCGCGCTGGTCAGAATCAAGCCCGCAATGGCGTCGACCGTCTCAAATCGCTCCGTGCTCGCGCCGAGATCGAGAGAAACTCCGAAGCGCTCATCGATGAACGCCAGGAGAATCACGAAGTTGAACGAGTCGAGCACGCCGCACTCCACGAGAGTGGTGGTCGGCTCGAGACCGCTGCCTTGTCCATCGAGGAATCGGTCGCGAATGAACTGAAGAATCTCCTCAGCGATCGCGGCCCGCTCCGATTGTCCTTCGTTCGCCGGGGCCGGTTCTGCCATTTCCCTTGAGGTCATATGGGTCCTTCTGAAAGGGTGAACACGAGCGCTGATCGAGCCTGTGGCGCATCACGTCCACGGCCGTGCCACACGATTGGGGCGGTCCTGGTCCGCGTCGCCTTTGAAGAGGACCGGGTCCGCCGCGCCTTTCAACGAAAACCACAGCCGGATGTTGCGACGTTCGAATGGCTCGAAATGGTCCGGAACGACTTCGGGGCCGTCAGGATCGATGCGCCTGAAACCGGCACGTTCAAACACGGCGCAATCGATGCCCGTGTTGTAGACGTCCGCGTATTCGGCGCCGAGCTCCTCGAGCAGCGTCTGCACGACCGGGCCAGCGCGCGCGAGCACGCTGTCTGATCCGAGAAAATCGACAATGCGCACCGCGCGCCGGCCGCCGTGTTCGGCCGTGCGCGCCGCAATCACCCCGGCAGGTATGCCGGCTTCCAGCAGCGCCACGACCACGTACGCATATACCGGATGTCGGGCGTAGCGCGTCCGAAAGTATTCCGGCGTCTTACCGGGCACGCCGGGGCGATGCGGCATCCATTCCAGCGCGCGGAATTCCTCGTCTCGCGTCAGTCGGCGGGCTTGCAAGGGCGCGCCGGTCGCAGCGGCAATCGGCGCGCTACTCGACCTCAACGTCGCGATCTCGAATGTCTCGACGGCGGCACTGGGGCGCACATAGTGGCACAGATCGCCGACGCCATAGCCGAGCGCCTGGTAAATGGGCAACGTCGCGGGATTCAGTCCTAACGCTCCGATGGCGACGTGCGGCTCCGATCTCGTCAGAAACTGCAGAAGGGCCAATCCGAGGCCGGGAACCCTGGCATCGTCGCGGACCCTCCACGTCGTCAGCCAGATCACATTGTCATCGGCGAGCGTTCGGTCGAACCGCCGTGTCGCAACGTACCCCAGAATGCCGAGCACCGCTTCGTCTTGCTGTCGACGCGCCAGAACGAACGAATACCCACCGCCGTCCGGGTCCCTGTGCTGCCAGTCGAGCAGCGGGCGGCACGTCGTCAGTACGTGACCGGCTTTCCAATACTGGTCGAGGAACCGGATAACGTCCTCGATGTCCTCGGCCCTGCAGCGGTAGATGCGCGCGCCCATCTCTTACCGATTTCGTGCCGCAGCGAGCCGGCGCGGTCGCGGCAATTGCGGGTTCACGGTATCGATTGCCTCATGCGGACGATAGCCAGAGTTTCGCCACAGGCTGTTAAAGTCCGTTTCCTCGCGCTGGTTGACGGACGATTCCATCTCGGTCACGCGCCCCCCCCGTGCGACAGCGCCGATTAGCGCCGCCGCCCAATCGCACGTCGCCGATTATGGCTGGCTGGAGACGCAAGTCAACCGTCGCGCCTGAGGCTGTGAGCAAAGCGTGGGTCTGAGCTCACGACCACACATAGAATGGGACAGGGATTTCTGACTGGAGGACGATATGAAACGTCATCTGAAATCGATCGCGTTGTATATCGGGTTGGTTCTGGTCGGAATCGTCGGTGGATTCCAGCTGCGGGCGCAGGGCCAGGCCGGGACCGCTCCTCAAGCGCGTGCGCCGGTTACTCCCGGGGACACTGCGGCGATGCGGACTCAGTACGAGCAATGGCGGAGGGATTTCAAGACCTGGGGCAAGTGGGGAACCGACGATAACAAGGGCACTTCGAACCTGATTACACCGCAGAAAGTCCTGACAGCCACGAAATTGGTCAGGAGCGGGATCGTCGTGTCGCTCGCACCTCCCGAGCCGCAAGCGGCAGCTGCCGATGTTGGCGCGAACGGCGTCTTCCACCGAGTCACGAACGCGATCACCGACGGAGGGACGACCGACAACTATCAGGTCAGCTTCCACGGCCAGACCGTGGCGCATATGGATACCTGGTGTCACTTCTTCGAGAACGGCCAGATGTACAACGGCATCCCTGTGAAGGACAACGTGACACCCGAGGCTGGATGCAAGAAGGGCAGCGTCATGAATTGGAAGGACGGCATCTTTACGCGCGCCGTCCTGTACGACATCGCGCGGCTGAAAAGCGTTGATTGGGTCGAACCCGGCGTGCCAATCACACGGGCGGATCTCGAAGCATGGGAGAAGAAATCCGGTGTGCGAGCCGGTCCTGGGGACGTCGTGCTGCTATACGTCGGTCGTTGGAAGAGGCGCGCGCAGTTGGGTCCGTGGACCGGCCAGGTAGCCGGCTACTACGCCGACACTATTCCCTGGATGCACGAGCGGTTGCCGGCCTTCATCGGCCACGACTTCAATATCGACTGGAATCCGCGACCAGGCTGGGAGGGGATGCGTAACCCAATTCATGTCGCTGTGCTCAACTGGATGGGCATCAACATCGTGGAATGCCTCGATCTGGAGCAGGCCGTGACGACCGCGAGAAGGCTGAACCGATATGAATTCTTGATCACGTTCGCGCCGCTGCCGGTTGAAGGCGGTACTGGATCGCCGGTCAATCCGTTGGCGATTTTCTAACTTACGAGAAGTCCATCTCGTCGAATTCGAGTCTTGGTTCGTGGTGCCGGCCGCGACCGACAGCATTCCTTTCGTCCCCGGGCACGGTAGAATCGCACCGGAGGTAGGTCGATGAAACACGGCAGGCGGAGCCGGCGGCAACTTCTGCAGATGGGGGTGGCGGTTGGTGGAAGTCTGCTGGCCGGTCAGCAGGCGCGGGCCCTCGAAACCGATCCGCGAAAGCTTGGAGAGCCTCTGGGCCCCTACGGCGAGCGGTCGCCCTTCGAGAAGGCGGTCCGCTGGCGGCGCGAGTCGAAGACCCCCGAGACGGGCTCGAGCTTCACGCCCCTCCACGATTCGGTTGGCATCGTGACCCCGTCGGCGCTCCACTACGAGCGCCATCACTCGGGCATCCCGACGATGGATCCCGCGAAACATCGCCTCGTCATTCACGGCCTGGTGGATCGGCCGCTCGCCCTTTCGATGGCCGAGATCCGGCGTCTGCCGTCGGTGACGCGCATCCTGGCGCTCGAATGTGGTGGCAACAGCGCCGGTGAGTGGGGAGCTGCAACCGGAGCCGACGTCCAGCGGAGTTATGGCCTGGTCAGCGGCAGCGAGTGGACCGGCGTCTCCTTGTCGCTGCTGCTCGCCGAAGCCGGCGTGCAGCCGCGCGCGTCGTGGGTGATTGCCGAAGGCGCCGATGCCTGCCGGATGATGCGCAGCATTCCGCTGGCGAAGGCGCTGGAGAACTCGGTGCTCGCCTACGGCCAGAACGGCGAGGCCATGCGGCCCGCTCAAGGGTACCCGCTGCGGCTGATCAACCCCGGGTGGGAGGGCAACACAAATGTGAAGTGGCTGCACAGCCTGAAGCTCACCGACCAGCCGTACATGGCCCGCGACGAAACGTCCAAGTACTCGGACCTGATGCCGGACGGCAAGGCAAGAATCTTCACTTACGCGATGGAAGCAAAGTCCGTCATCACATTTCCGTCGGGCGGGCAAACGCTGCCGGCGCGGGGTCTGTACGAACTGACCGGGCTCGCGTGGTCCGGACGAGGGCGGATCGAGCGGGTCGAGGTCACCACCGACGGCGGACGGACCTGGGTCCAGGCCGCGCTGCAAGAGCCGCGGCTGCCGATTGCGCTGACGCGGTTCCGACTGGCGTGGCGGTTCGACGGCCAGGATGCCCTCATCGCATCGCGCGCCATCGATGAAACCAAGTACGTCCAGCCGACGCGCGCGGCCTTGATTGCCGCTCGCGGGACGAATTCCACGTACCACTACAACGGCATCAAGGTCTGGAGCGTCCGGGCCGACGGGACGGTGACCAATGTGGAAGCTTAGCGCGATGCTCCTGGCGGCGGCTGCCACGCTGTCGGCGCAGTCGCCTCGGTACGGAGTGGGACGACCGCCGACGCCGGAGGAGATCCGCGAGCTGGGGTCGGCCATTGCGCCGGATGGCACCGGCCTGCCGGAAGGGGCGGGGACCGTCGCGGCGGGACGAGAGCTCTTCGCGGCGCAGTGCGCGCGGTGTCATGGACCCACGGGGGAAGGAGACGTGGGGGCGAGACTGGTGGGTGGACAAGGGACGCTTCGTACCCCGCGGCCGCTCAAGACGGTCGGGAGCTTCTGGCCGTACGCGACGACGTTGTGGGATTACGTCAATCGGGCAATGCCATTCGATCGCCCGGGCTTGCTCAAGCCGCCGGAGGTGTACGCAGCGGTTGCCTACGTGCTGAACTTGAACGGCATCATCGAGGCGGACCGCGTGATGGACGCGACGAGCCTCCCGAAGGTGAAGATGCCGAACCGCGATGGGTTCGTCGCCGATCCCCGGCCGGATGTCCGAAAGGAACGCCGCCGGCACTGAACAAATTACCGAACAGTTATTTGCCGAGCACAGCGCACCAGGCGTTGTTGCCGCGGGGCGCCGTCGTCAATCGCTCGTCGCGGCCGTCGAACGCGCGGCCGCTCACGAGGCGCATGCTCATGGCGTTGAAGTAGCTCGCCAGTTCCTTGGCGATTTCGAGGCCGTAGGCGTCGGCGCCCAGCCGGAGCACCGTCAGGAGCAGGAGGTGTTCGAATTCGCCGAGGGATGCGGACCGCGTGGAGCGGGCCCGACCCTTTCGGACCGGGCGCCGTCGAAGCCACATGTGGACGGCATTTGATCGAGGGACCGTACTTCGACGCCGTCGGTATTCCGCTCCTGCGGGGACGGACGTTCAGCGCTGAAGACGATGCTAAAGCGGAGCGGCGTGTGGTCATCAGTCAGGAGCTCGCGCGGCAGATGTTTCCCTCGGAGAATCCGGTGGGAAAGCGACTACGGTCGCTGGCGCGCAGGCCGAGATTATCGGCGTGGTCGCTGATGTCGCTCTGGGCCCGCGATCGTCACTACGCCCCTACGTCTATCACTCGCATTCGCAGTTTGCGAGCGATCGCAACTGGGCGCTCACGGAGGTCGTTGCGTTCGACGGCGACCGGCCGGCGCTCCTGAGCGATGCACGTCGTGAGCTGTCGCGGATCGATCCGGCGCTCGTCCTGTACGAGCCGCGGCTGCTCGAGGACGTGATTGGCGGCGGCGTCGCACAGGAGCGATTCGCGCTGCTCCTCGTCGCGAGCTTCGCGGCGCTCGCGCTCGTGCTTGCCGCGGTTGGAATCTACGGCGTCCTGAACTACTCGGTGAGCCGGCGACGGCGTGAGATGGGCATCCGCATGGCGCTCGGCGCGCCGGCGGGAGCCATTCGATCGATGATCATGCGGGATGGCGGGCGCCTCGTCGTCACCGGCGTCGCTCTGGGATTGGTGGGGGCGTTTTCGGCGACGAGATTCCTGCGATTGCTGTTGTTCGGAGTGAGCACAACCGAACCGGTGGTGTTCACGGCGGCAGCCGCCGTGATCGTCTGCACAGCGACACTTGCAAGCTGGATCCCGGCGCGCGCCGCTACCCAAGCCGATCCGCTGGAGGTCGTCAGAGACTGAGACCGTCTCGACGGCTGCGCCAGATTCGGCGACAGGCGCGATCCGGAGGCGGGACGCTCGTCACCGCAGTGTGCTGGGATACTGCGCGAGAAAGTGCTGGACGAACGCTTCCTGCAGCCGGGTACGCTCGTGGAAGAAGACGCGCAGGTAGCGGTTCTGGCTGACCCAGTCCGCCGCGCTGATCTCGACGCCCCGGTAGCGACGGATCGTGCCTTCCCGGCGCGATTCGCGCCAGGCCCTGGTTCGGGCGGCATTGTCTGTGAAGTGCGGCGGCTCCCGCAGCATCTGCAGCGTGTCGGCGGGCGGCTCGTCGCGGTCGACCCATTCTTCGAATGTCACGGTGACCAATGGACTCGTTGAATCCTCGCTGTACTCCGCCTTGCATTGCAGGTGGCCGCGAAAATGGTCTGACGGATCGCACGAGGCGCGCTGCATCGCCGTGCCGGCGATCGTCCGAGCAAAGAGCACGCGCAGGCGCGGTTCGGCGTTTGTGAGCCACGAGGTCTGGTCGGAGTGCTGACGATCGGCCGCGTAGCTGGCCACCTGCGTTCTGCAGGTTTGCGAGACCCGGCGGTCGGTGACCTGGTCACACAGCCGGCCGGCGCGCTGAGCGTCGTCGAACGGCCCGACGCGCAGGAACGCGGACCGGTAGAGATTCAACTCCCGGCAGCGCGCTCGCAATGTGCTGTCGCCGATCTTTGTACAGCCTTCCACATCGTCGAGCATCGGGACCAGAGGAATCGAGCGGAACGACCACCAGCGCGTGTTGATGCACGTGGGTTCCCAATACGTCGTGGGATCGCAGCGGCCCGTGAAGGAGAGCGTGACGGGAAAATAACTCGCGGGGCTGACGGGCCCGCCCGTTCGCCGCGTCAGCGGGTGGTAGAGCACCTCGGTCTCCGCAGGCGAGAACGCGTCCGACGAGTCCGGAGCATGATTGACGATCACCCAGGAGTCGCCGATCCCCATGATCGCCCAGGCCACGAACGGACCCAGCCAGAACCGGCCGGAGTCGCCGGTGACCGCAACCGAATGCGCATCGACGTGGGTCGAAGCCTCGTAGCGCTCGACCTCCAGCGCGACCTGTACGCCCGCGATCGGCGCGCCGGTCACCGCGTCCGTGACACGTCCTGCGATTGGCGGAACGATGTGGAGCCCGAACGCCAGGATGGCCAGCGAGATCACCAGCAGGAAGCCGACGACCAGCCGCACGACCCAGCGTCTCATCCACTGCTTTATCGGCCCGGGCTCGGTCAGTCCGTACGACCAGGCGCTGCACGGGCGATAGTCCGCTCATGACTGTCCGTGCAAGGGCTATCTTCCTGCCATGGAAAAGATGATGGGTGTGAGGGCTCCAAGTCCACACACGGGCCCGATGTTCATCCAGCGATCATTCACGCACGCGATCCGATGTGTCGATGGCGATCGGCATTCTCGCAGAGGCCACCTGGCGTACACTGGTTATCACTGGAACGAGCAAAGTGGCGCGTGGGTCGTGAATGCGGGCATATCCACCGCCCGCATTGTGTTACACGTCTGTTAGAGGCGTCCGCCGGCGCACGACTGTCGTGACCCGGCCCCTGCGCCTCGGCGTCGTCGGCTGCGGTGCCATCGCGCAGATGATGCACTTGCCGACCCTCGCCGAGCGGCCGGACCTCTTCGCCATCGCCGGCCTCGCCGACATCGATCGCGCGACGCTCGACATGGTGGCCGCGCGCTACCACGTCGAGCGGACGACCCGCGACTACCACGAACTGCTCGCGCACGACGATGTCGAGGCGGTGCTCGTGCTGGCCTCGGGCACTCATCGGCCCTTTGTGACAGCCGCGCTTGCGGCCGGCAAGCACGTCTTCGTCGAAAAGCCTCTCGGCTGCAGCCTCGCGGAGACGGAGGAGCTGGCCGCCGCCGCGCGCGCGAGCGGGCGTGCCGTCCAGGTCGGATATCACAAGCGGTTCGACTCCGCATACCACCGCGCGCGCGATCTGGTGCGCAATCTCGCGGACCTGCGGCTGGTCGAGGTGACGGTTCTCCATCCCGACGAGGACTCCTACCGGCGGCATCATGCACTGCTGCCTCGCCGCGAGAACGCGACCTCGAGCGAGGCGGAGCTCGACGCGCTGGCGATTCGCGACGCCACGGCTGAACAGATCCGCGCCGCGCTGGAGAGCACGCTCGGTCCCGGCGCGCCGCAGCACCTGCGGGTCGCGACCTTTGTCCTGCTCACCAGCCTCATTCACGACATCAACCTCGTCCGCGGCCTGGTCGGCGAGCCGGAGGAAGTGCTGTCCGCGCACGTGTGGCGCGGCGGCATGGCGCAGTCGTCGCTCACGCGTTTTGCGGGCGACCTCCGGGTGTCGATGACGTGGATTTCCGTGCCGGGGCTGGCGCACTACGAGGAGCGCGTGCGCTGCGTGGCCAATGATCGCCGCGTGACGCTGGTGTTCCCGTCGCCGTACCTCCGGCACGCGCCCACGGCGCTCGAGGTCGAGCGCATGGACGGCGCGTCGCTCGTCGTCGAACAGCACACGGTGTCGTACGATGAGGCGTTTCGCGACGAACTGCACCACTTCCGCGACGCGGTGCTCTCGGGCGCGCCCGCGGATCCCGGGTTCGACGAAGCGGTCGCGGACGCGCGCTGGATTGAATGGATCGCGCGCGCGCTCGTCAACGCTGAGCGTCCACGTTCGCTCGTGTGACGAGCCCAACCCTGGTGCGCTGATCGCGCGGCACCGGCTCGCCGCGGATCAGCTTCACGGCGCTTTCGATGGCGATTCTGCCCATGGCCTCCGGATATTGCGCGACGGACGCCTCCATCGTCCCCGCCGCGATCGCCTTGCGCGCATCGTCGACCGCGTCGAAGCCGATGACGCGGATCCGGCCGGTCCGGCCGGCTGCCTGGATCGCCTCGACCGCGCCCAGCGCCATCACGTCGTTGCAGGCAAACAGGGCGTCGATCTCCGGATGCGCCTGCAGCATGTTCCGGAAGACCGTGAAGCCCTGGTCGCGCTCCCAGTTGGCCGTCTGCGACGCGACGACGGCGACGCCCGGGGCGGATCGGATTGCGTCGCGAAATCCCCGCAGGCGCGCGTCGCCGGTCTGGTGGCCGGGAATGCCTTCGAGGAGCGCGAGCCTGGCCGATCTGCCGCTCGCGTCCACCAGATACTGGCCCGCGATGCGGCCGCCTTCGACGTTGTCCGAGCCGATGTAGGTGTCGAACCACACACCCTGTTCGGCGGCCGCGCTCTCGTCGATTTGATCGTCGACGATGATCACGGGGATGCCGGCGCGGTTGGCCTTGCCAACCGCCGGGACGATTTCCTTCGAGCCGGACGGGCAGATGCACAGCACGGCGACGCGCGTCTCGATCAGGTTCTCGATGATTTGCATCTGCCGTTCGACGTCGATCTCGCGCTCGGCGGCCTGCATGATGAGGTCGATGCCGGCCCGCGTCGCGGCGGCCTCGGCGCCGCTGCGCATGTCGAGGAAGAACGGGCTGTTGAACGTCTTGAGCACGAGCGCGACGCGCGGGCGGCCGCCGCGCTGGCGGTTGCAGGCGGCGAGGACGGAAGCGAGCGTGAGGAGCGCATCGCGGCGTGTCATCGATTGTGTCGGAGCGTCAGACACCGAGACCTCGCAGGAAGTCGCGGTTGCGCCGCGCGCTTTCGGCCGGCGAGCCCATGCCGGGCAGCACATCCTGCTCGACGACGACCCAGTCGTCGTAGCCATGCTCGCGGAGCTCGCGCAGCATGGCGGCAAAGTCCACCGCGCCGCGGCCCAGCTCGCAGAAGATCCCCTCCCGCATGGACTCGAAGTAGCTCCATGACCCGCCGCGCGTGCGCTCGAAGACGCGCGGGTCGAAGTCCTTGAAGTGCACGTGCCACACGCGGGCGGCGTAGCGGCGGTAGATTTCGAGGGGATCGCCGCCGCCGAGCATGAGGTGGCCCGTGTCGAGGCACAGGCCGACGAGCGTGGGATCGGTTCTCCGCATCAACTCGTCGACTTCCCACGGCGTTTCGACGAACCCGGCGCCGTGCGGATGGAAGACGGTGCGAAGGCCTGTCGCGTCGCGCACCGCACGCGCGATCGTCTCGCATCCGCGCGCGAAGGTCTTCCACGCGTCGTCCGGCAGACTGTCGTCGCGAATGATGCGTCCGGCGCGCGCCGTCCGGGTGCGATCGGTGCCGCAATCGTCGGCCAGCACCACGAGTGGCGCCTCGCCGGTGGCGGCCAGCAGGCGCGCCGTGCGGATGGCCGTGTCGATGCCCGACGGGTGCGCGGATGCCTCCGCGAGCCGCACCGGCACGAAGGCGCCGAGCATGCCCAGGGCGCGCGCGGCGAGCTCGGCCGAGAGCGCCTGCGGATCGGTGGGCATGAAACCCCAGTCGCCGAGCTCGGTTCCCGCGTAGCCGGTGGCGGAAATCTCATCGAGCACCTGCGCGCACGGCGCACTGCGCTCCATTCCATCGAATTCGAGGACGCCCCAGGAGCACGGGGCATTGGCGATACGCATCAGGCCCGAGTATGGATCATGCCCGACTTCGCCGTTAGTTGCGCGCGGCGAAATCACGTCCCGCCCGGCGTTAAGCCCATTTCAGAATTAACCGCACAGAACAAACGAAGACGGGACTGGCGGCGATGTGACCTTCATCTCGTTGGCGTGATGCGCCGCGAAGGCCGGATTCCACAGCGGACGGGAGATGAGCGCGTTCGTGGGAGCGCTCAAGTAGCCGCGAGCACGACACCCTTTCCTGTGGTTCGCCAGAATCAGACGTTCCAGCGATAGCTCGTCTCGGCAGGACATTCACCCACCGTTACAATTCACGGATGGCCGGACGCGAGTGCCACCACTGCAAGGAATGGATCGAGCAAGGCGAGGCGCACGACTGTTGGACGACGACCGAGGCGGCGCTGACAGAGAACCTGTCCGAGGACTTGCGGGACGCGTGGGAGCGCCTGCGCGAGACTGCCGTCGCCTTCGGCGACCAGCGGATCTACGCGTCGGGCACGGCGATCATGTTCTCGCGCGAGTCCTGCTACTTCTTCGTACGGCCGCAGAGACGCTTCCTGCAAGTGTGCGTGTTCCTCGGTCGGGCCGTGCGCGCGCCGCAGGTGCGCCGCGTCGAGCGCAAATCAATGTTGAAGCTCGTGAATATCATCCACATTCAGCACCGAGACGAGGTGGAGCCCCCGATCACAGACTGGCTGCAGGAAGCCTACGATCTCCCTGACAAACTGGCCGCGCGCGGAGCAAAGCGATCAAAGCGCAGGAAATCCAAGGCGAAGCGTAGAGGACCGGGTAACGGTGAGGCGGATTGAGTCTTACCGACGCCGAAGCACGTGCTCGCTCAACGGATGGTGGGTCGGCAGCGCGTTGTCGGTGCCGTTGTTCCGCTCCTCGAAGTGGATGGACACCCGGCTGCCGGTCTGTGCGAGCATGTTGATGAGTGAATCGGTGCTGAACCTGTCGACACGGCCGCGCACGAGAAGGCTGACGCGCGACTGACTCACATTGAACCAGCACGCAGCCTGAACCGGCGTCAACCGATGCACCGCCATCAGATGACGAAGACGCGCCATCAGGAGACTGCGCACCCGAAGATTCTCGAAGGTGCACTCCTCGACGAAGGCATCGTCCCGCTCAGCATGCGCGACGCGCCCGCTGTGGCCCGCCATATCGTTGGCCTCCCGTGAGTGACGCCGACAGCGAGTGTCAGCTGACTGCGCTCAGCGTAGGGCTCGACGCCCTGGCAAGCCAATGGCTCGACAGTGGGGGGCGGCGGCTCGTCTGAGGGGTGCTCGAACTGGCGCGATCGAGCCGTTCGCTCCCCATTCGTGGGCCTGTGGTTCGCCTTCCCTCCAGCGCGCGTCGAGTCTGTGGCGCGGCGCTCAGCGCCAGAACTTCCGGCTCGCGATGGCGGCGCCTCGAGCGAGCGAGCCGAGCTTGGCCCAGATGACATCCGGATCCACCCCGCCCGATCCGACATGAATGCTGAACCCGCAGTCGACGCCGGCCATGACGTTGTCGCGGCCGACGAGCTTGGCATACCGCTCGATGCGCTGCGCGACGAGCTCCGGATGCTCGATGTAGTTGGACTGGCATTCGATGACGCCCGGTATCAGCACCTTGCCTTCCGGCACCTTGACTGTTTCGAACAGGACCCACTCATGGGCGTGGCGCGGGTTCGCCGCCTCGAATTGGATCGCGTGCGGCTTCGCCTTCCACACGACATCGACGATGTCCTGAAGCGGCACGTCGCAGTGGTGCGGACCGGGATAGTTGCCCCAGCACAGATGCATGCGGACCTGTTCCGCGGGAATGTTCACCAGCGCGCGGTTGAGCGCCTCGATGTTCAGCTCCATGCGCGCGCGAAAACCGGCGAGGTCGAGGTCCTTGAACTGCGTATGCCGTCCCATCGCCAGGTCGGGGCAGTCGACCTGCAGCGTCACGCCGGCGGCGGCGATCGTCTCGTACTCGTCGCGCATCGCCTCGGCAATCGCGAAGACGTAGTCCTCATGCGTCCGGTAATACTCGTTGCGGAAGAAGAAGGCGGTCACTCCGGGTGACGCCGCGGTCAGGAACGCACCCGCTGCGCCGTGCGCCTTCAGAGCGGTCTTCAGCCGCTCGGCATCCTTGCGCGGCGCCTCCATGTCGCGCACGCTGATCGGCGCATCGCACGCGGGCGCCTTGCGGTGCTTGCGTCCCGGGTCGGCCATCACACGGGCCTTCGTCTGCGGAAAAGCCTCGATGTCCTGAAACACGTAGGTGTTGCCCGTGCCGCCAAAACCGTTCAGCCGATCCTTGATGTACGTCGCGTAGCTCGGCTTTCCCCACTCGCCGTCGTTGACGATGTCGATCCCTGCCTGGATCTGTCGCGCGACGACTTCGTCCACCGCCCGGCACACACGCTCTTCCATCGCCGCCCTGTCCACGGGGACTCCGTCCTCCCGCGCCCACATCATTCCAATCAGATCGTCGGGGCGTGGAAGGCTGCCGACGTGCGTGGTGAGAAAGCGGCCGTTGTTCGCCATCGGTCACCCTCCTTGGTTCGAACGGTGGAAAAACTGCGCTGTTCCGAAATGAGGAGAGGTCATCTCCAACAGGCTGGAGTATAAGGGTTCCACACCCGGCTTCTTCAGAGTCTCTCGCCGACCTGTTTCAGCACCGCGACGCGTCCTCGCCCGCGGGCACGCCGTTCACGGCATCGACGTGTCGCCGGAGCTGTTCGACGAAGCGACGCGGTCGGTCGATGCTTCGGCCGCGCGCGAACGACCCCAGCGCGTGCACCCCCGGCTCGAGCGAGGCATCCCACTCCGCCGACCCGGGTTTCGGCGTGTAAAGCGAGAGTATCGACGCGGGTCCGGGCGTTGACAAGCGCGAGCGCATACGTGAGACTCTCGCATTCGCCCGAGCTACAGTGTTTGTCATGATGCTGTTGCTGCCGACCATGGCCATATTCGTCCTGACCGACGGACCGCGACCGGCAGACGGCCGGCAATCCCGGTTCGAGTGGAAGGCTTGGACGTGAACAGAGGAGCAATGCCGGCCCGACGCCGCGAGCCGCAGGGAGTGTGATGACGCCGGAGTTTCGCCGCGACGACCAGTGGTGGGTCAGTCCGTTCAATGTCACGAACGACGTGCGCCAGTCGTTTTCCTTGCCGCCGCGCGTGCAGATCCACGATGCCACGTTGCGCGACGGCGAACAGACTCCTGGCGTCGTGTTCAGTGTCGCGGACAAGATTGCGATCGCGGAGATGCTCGCCGTCGTGGGCGTCGATCGCATCGAGGCGGGAATGCCCGCGGTCTCCGACGACGATTTCGCGGCAATCAAGCAGATCGCCAAGCTTGGGCTCACCCCCAGGATCTACGCATTCGTTCGAGCCATCACCGCCGATATCGACAAATCGCTGGAGTGCGGCGTCCACGGCGTGATCCTCGAGGTGCCGATCGGCTACCCCAAGCTGTTGTGGCAGTTCAAGTGGACCTGGGAAGACGTCCTGAGAAAGAGCGTCGAGGTTGTGCGCTATGCGAAGGCGCACGGCCTCGAAGTCGTCTATTTTCCGTACGATACAACGCGCGCGCGGGAGGAGGATCTCACCAACCTGCTCACGCGCATGGTCCAGGACGCGCCACCGGATTCGGTGGGCATCGTCGACACAATGGGATGCGTGCTTCCGGGAGCAATGAAGTATCTCGTCCGGCTCGTGAAGCGGTTGACGAACGGGCTTCCGGTCGAAGTGCATACACACAACGACTTCGGGATGGCGGTCGCGACGGAGCTCGCCGGCGTCGAAGCCGGCGCGGAAGTGGTGCACAGCTCTGCCAACGGCCTCGGCGAACGCACAGGCAATGCTGCGCTCGAGGAGCTCATCGTCGCTCTTCACGTTCTCTACGGGTACGAGACGTCCTACCGGCTCGACCGGCTGCCGGAGCTCGGAGCGCTGGTCAGCCGTCTCAGCAACGTCCCAATCGCGGTGAACAAGCCCATTCTCGGCGCGGGCAACTTCACGCGTGAATCCGGCATCGGCGTCGACCTGGTGTTGAAGAAGCCGCTTGCCATGTTCGGCACCCACCCAGCGCTGACCGGCCGTTCCAGTGAGGTCGTGCTGGGCAAGAAGAGCGGCAAGGCCTCGATCACGTGCGCCCTGGAGCAACTCGGTGTCTCCGGCGCAGGCGACGAAGCGGTCGGCGAAATGCTGCGCCTCGTGAAGGAGCGTAGTATCGCCAGGCGGGGACTCGTCACGCGCGAGGAATTTCGCGAGATCGCGCAGCGCGTGCTCGCGGGCGCGGCGCACCCGGGGTGACCACGGACCTTGGGTCTGACTCACCTGACCTACCGGGCCACAGCAGCGATGCAGACAAAACTGTTTCCGACAACGCTCGTCGGCTCGTATCCGCAGCCGGACTGGCTGATTGACCGGCCGATGCTCACCGCGAATACGCCGCCGCGGGTCCGGATGCGCCAACTGTGGCGGGTCGCTGCCGAGTCTCTCGAGCAGGCACAGGACGATGCCACACTGATTGCCATTCGCGATCAGGAGCGCGCCGGCATCGATATCGTGTCGGACGGCGAGGTGCGGCGCGAGAGCTACTTCAACCGGTTTGCAACCGCGCTCGAAGGTATCGACCTCGATAATCCGGGCACCGTCATCAGCCGCACCGGCAAGCCGGCGCTCGTGCCGAGGGTCGTCGGGCGCGTTCGGCGGCTGCGTCCGGTCACCGTGCGCGATGTGCAGTTCCTGCGCGCGAACACCGATCGTCAGATCAAGATCACGGTTCCCGGCCCGTTCACGATGACCGAGCTGGCGCAGAACGATTACTACGCGTCCGAGGCGGAGCTGGCGATGGACTACGCCGCCGCCGTGAACGTGGAAATCCGGGACCTGTTCGCCGCCGGCGCCGACGTCGTGCAGATCGATGAGCCGTATCTGCAGGCGCATCCCGCGCGAGCGCGGTCGTTTGGAATCGCGGCGCTGCAACGCGCGCTCGACGGGATCACCGGGACAACCGCCGTTCACATCTGCTTCGGCTATGGCGCGATGGTCAAAGGGAAGCCGGCGCGCTACGACTTTCTCGCCGAACTGGCGGGAACGACCGTGCAGCAGGTATCCGTCGAAACGGCGCAGTCCGCGCTGGATTGTTCCGTGCTCGCCGAGCTCGGCGGCAAGACCGTTCTGCTCGGGGTTCTCGATCTGTCGACGAGCGACGTGGAGTCGGCCGGCGTGGTCGCCGATCGGATTCGCCGCGCGCTGCCCTACGTCCCTGCCGAGCGACTGGTTGTGGCGCCGGATTGTGGAATGAAGTACCTGACGCGCAATGTTGCCTTCGCGAAACTTGTCGCGATGGTCCAGGGCGCTGAATTGGTGCGTGAAGAGCTGCAGTCGCGTGTCTGGGGTGAGAGCGTGAAGCGATCGGCCGACGGACTGTTGATAGGGGTACGGAGAGGCGAAAAACTGGAGGAGCCATGACAAGCCTGGTGCAGGGCGTTCATCACATCACACTGTGCCCCGGCGGCGCGCAGCAGGATCTCGATTTCTTCACCCAAGTCCTCGGGCAACGGCTGGTCAAGCAGACCGTCCTGATGGATGGGAGCATCCCCATCTATCACCTCTATTACGGAAATGCCGATGCCGACGTGGGTTCCATCGCCACGAGTTTTCCGTACTCACGCAAGCCGGGGCGTGCCGGCTCCGGTCAGCTGTCCTGCACCAGCTACACCGTTCCGAACGGGGCGATCACGTTCTGGAAAGAGCACTTCGATCGGCACCAGGCCGAACACAGCGGCGTGCAGGAACGGTTCGGCACGAAGTACCTGCGGGTACGGCATCCGGCGGGGCTGCTCTTCGAGATGATCGAAGAGCCCGGCGACAACCGGAATCCCTGGATGACGAAGGAGATCACCCGGGACGCCGCGACGCGCGGCTTCTTCGGCGCAGTGCTGTCGGTTCGCGATGTGCGCGACCAGGAATCGTTCTTCGTCGACGCGCTCGGGTTCCGGAAGGTCGGCGTCGATG
>Ga0137409_10001076_pt1 | contig 29525 bp, 27 predicted proteins | sample CZODoug1_16funga_FD_122059 | JGI IMG/M metagenome (GOLD analysis project Ga0137409, IMG submission 122059) | Vadose zone soil fungal communities from Angelo Coast Range Reserve, California, USA - CZODoug1_16fungal (Hybrid Assembly) | ecosystem: Environmental > Terrestrial > Soil > Vadose zone...
GGCTGGCACACCACCGGCCTGGGGACATTCATCGAGCGGCACAGGTGCATCACCTCGGCGATGCGCCAGCCGCGGAAATTCGAAAGACCGAAGTAACGCGCCTTGCCCGTGCGCAGGATCTCCGCCATCGCCGCCACCGTCTCTTCCAGCGGGATGTCCTCGTAGTCGAGGTGCAGGTAATAGATGTCCACGTAATCGGTGCCGAGGCGCTTCAGGCTGGCGTCGATCGCCTGCATCATCCATTTGCGGCCGACTCCGCGCTCGTTCGGCCCGTCCCCCATCGGATTGCCGACCTTGGTGGCGAGCACCCAGTAATCGCGACGGGCGGCGATCAGTTTCCCGGTGATGCGCTCCGACTCGCCCTTGGCGTACTGATCGGCGGTGTCGATGAAATTGACCCCGGCGTCGAGCGCCGAGCCGACGATGCGCTCGGCTTCCTTTTCCTCGGTGCGGTCCCCGAACATCATGGTACCGAGGCAAAGCGGCGAGACCTTCACGCCGCTAAAGCCAAGCGTGCGATATTCCATTGCGTCCTCCCGCGGAATGTTTGGGTGAAATGCGGCGATGATGCCGCAAGCCCACCGCCGGCGCAAACGCTTGAGGCAGCCGTTGCGCCAATGCTATAAGAGTTCTTCGCCACAACCGTCGACAATCTTCAGCCCATCATGCCTGCAACGTTCTCTGCGCAAATGCGCGCAATCGAAATCACCGCGCCGGGCGGACCCGAGGTCCTGCGAGTCACCCGGCGTCCGGTCCCCGTTCCCGCAGTCAATGAAGTGCTGATCGAGGTCGTCGCGGCCGGCATCAACCGTCCCGACGTCCTGCAGCGCAAGGGCGGCTACCCGCCCCCGCCCGGCGCATCCGACATCCCCGGGCTCGAGGTCGCCGGCACGATCGTCGCAGCCGGCGCGGAAGTGAATGGATGGAGACCCGGTGACCGGGTCTGCGCGCTGGTGACGGGCGGGGGCTACGCCGAGTATGTCGCCGCCCCGGCGCCGCAGTGCTTGCCGATCCCGCGCGGCCTCACGCTCGTCGAAGCCGCGGGGCTTCCGGAGACCTTTTTCACTGTGTGGGTCAATGTGTTCGAGCGGGCGGGGCTGAAAGATTCGGAGACGCTGCTGATACAAGGAGGATCGAGCGGCATCGGCGTGACGGCGATCCAGATGGCGCGGGCATTCGGCCATCGCGTGTTCGTAACCGCGGGTTCGGCCGACAAGTGTGCTGCCTGCGAGAAGCTCGGCGCGAGCCGCGCGATCAACTACCGGACGGAGGATTTCGTGGCGGTGGTGAAGGCACTGACCGGCGGCAAGGGCGTGGACGTGATCCTGGACATGGTGGGCGGCGATTACGTGCCGCGTGAACTGGCCTGCCTCGCCGACGACGGGCGGCTGTCGCTGATCGCCTTCCTCGGCGGCACCAGAGCCACGATCGACATGACCGACATCCTGCGCCGGCGCCTGACCGTCACCGGTTCGACGCTGCGCGCCCGCTCCGTCGAAGTCAAAGGAGCGATAGCGCGGGTGTTGAAGGAGAAAGTCTGGCCGCTGATCGACGCCGGAAAAATCAGGCCGGTGATCTACCGGACCTTCAGGCTGGAGGAGGCCTCTGCAGCGCACGCGCTCATGGAATCGAGCGCGCACGTCGGCAAGATTATCCTCGAAGTGAGGTCCTAATTATTGACGTCGACGCCATCTTCGCCAAGGTGCGGCGGCGTGCGCCGCAACAGTGACAGATCGTGCTGCTCGGCGACTTCCACGGCGTAGTCGATATTCTTGGTGATTTCGTCCAGATACAGATTCTGGCCGCCGAAATGCTTGTCGGCGTAGCCGTAAGCGCTGCCGAGATGATCGTTCAGTCTTACCGTCGCCGTCTCGTAGAATTTCGGCGTCTTGTTGACCAGGTCTTCGGCCGACTTGAACATCACGCCGGCGCGGTGGTCTGTGTCATCGCGCGCCGCCAGCCCGCCTTCGACGAACTCCGGATAAAGCCGGTCGCGGCATTTCTCCAGATAGCAGCGATCCGCCATCTGCGCAATGATGTCCGCGGTGCCGAGCATGTTGCCCAGCAGCCGGAAAGTGAGATTCGGGACGTGGATTTTCCGGATCGGCCTTTCGTAGCCGGTGAAGTGAATGATCTGCGAGGCGATTGGCGCGAGCTCCGCCATCCCCAGCCTGCTCATGTACTCTTCCAGGAACTTGCCGCCGCGGGTGACGTGCTTGAGCGTGTATTCAGCGCCGTTCTTGTGGCGCATGTCGTTGACCTTGCGCAAGTAGCCGATGTCGTGAAACAGCGCCGTCACCACCCCGAAACGGAACAACTTGGCACCGAGGGCCTCGGTGCGATGACTGTCGTGCGAACGCTCGTATCCGTCCATCAGCCGCGCCATGGCAAGCGTGACGTCAAGCGAGTGCTGGAGATTGTGATAGCCGGTATCGCAGGCCCGGTAACCCGGATACTCGCCCTTATGCAGGCGCGTGAGATCCCTGAACGACCGGTTCAGGACGTGGGTGGAAGAGTTCGGATAGAGCTCCAGGAAGATACGATTGACTTCGGTGATCACCGACGCCGGGTCCGTGGTGTTGACCTGGTTGGTCACATCGTAGTCATTCCGCCGTTCCATTTAGCCCTTGTCCGGTGAATTCCGCCCGCATGACCAACACATGGTAACCTCGCCCCCTCGGCCCAATCAAGGCGCTTATTCTCCCCGCAAGGCGGGCACCGCGCCGGTCCTCCTGCGACCGATTTCAAAAAGCTCGTGGTTTCTGGTAATCACCTGAATATCCGTGAGAATATTCCCGGCCGAGGCAGGACGCCAATAAGTTCTCGGCGTCTAGCTCTGGTTCTGGGCAGACTCCTGATTCTCGGCTGCGCTCGCAGCTCTGGCCGCGCAGCCGCACGACCGCGAAGCACCCTATCCCGCCACTCCCGGAATCCGGGTGTCCGGTCTGCCGCGCGAGCCACGCGAGACGCTGGCCTTATCCGCGCCGGCGCCCGCGCGTGGCAGCTATCGCGAGTACACCGTCATGACACCAAGGAGGAAGGATCGTGGCGCCCGCAGAATTGTTGCCGTCAAGCGCGCCGAGTTCCACTACACTAAAGATCATTACCGCAGCTTCAGACGCATCATCGAATGAAAACCGCCTTTTCCAAAGTGGTCGAAACCGGCGCGAGCGGCGTGTATCGCTGCCACTCGGCGTTGGCGGAAGTGGAGCTGGGCGCAGCCGCGCAGCGCGGCATGCGCGTGGAAAAGGTGGTGCTTGTGGGGGCGCGCGACAAGAATGCATTCCTGAACGCGGTTGCCAAGGCGCTGGTGTTCCCGGACTACTTCGGCCACAACTGGGACGCCTTTTACGATTGCCTCGTGGACCTGGAACACGACAAGGGCGAGGGATTGCTGGTAGTGCTGCGCGACGCGTCCGGGTTTGCCCGCGCCGAACCGGACGAGTTCGCCGCTGCGGTGGATGCGCTGCAGGACGCCGCGGACTTCTGGGAGGACGAGCAGAAAACGCTGCTGGTGGTGGTCGAGCTGGAGGCAGCCGTGCTGGCGCCCGAGTTGCCCGAAGTCAGCGGTTGATAGCGCTGGCCGCCCGCGATGCACGCTGTGCGTGCTCTTTTCGCGCGCGGGAACTGAGATAACGGGCGAGTTCCTGCAGCGCGCGGCTGTATACCTCGCGCTTGAACTCGATCACGCTTTCCAGCGGGACCCAGTACTCGTGCCAGCGCCAGGCATCGAACTCCGGATGCTCGGATTTGCGCAGACACACGTCGCAATCGCGCCCGATCAAACGCAGCAGGAACCAGATCTGTTTTTGGCCGCGATACACGCTGCGGCTCTCGCGCCGCACCCAGGTCTGCGGCACCTCGTAACGAAGCCACTCGCGGGTACGGCCGAGAATCTTCACATGGCAGGGATCGAGGCCGACCTCTTCCTTCAACTCCCGGTACATCGCCTGCTCCGGTGTTTCACCGGACTTGATGCCGCCCTGTGGAAACTGCCAGGCGTGCTCCTTGACCCGCTTGCCCCAGAAGACCTCGTTTTTGCCGTTGCACAGAACAATTCCTACATTCGGGCGATAGCCGTCACGGTCGATCATGTCAGCCACCCCAATCACCAATCCAGTTGATTGGATTCTTCCATAAATACAGCAACGAAGGAAGGCGCTGGCGATGGTGGTCAGAGCGTGAGGCGGCCTTCCGCATGGGGGTTAAGTTCGCGTAAACCCTCGACAAACTGCAGGAATTCAAGGCCGTACCGGGCTTGGAGGGCGCGCGCCCTGAGCCGCAAATCGTCCCAACGCGGGCGTTCCGGGGAGCGCGCAAAGGCCAGCACAATGACGTTGCCGCGCCTTTCCGCTGGCACGCACGCCAGGGCATCGAATACCCGCTCGATGCGCTGCAGGTAGGCATCGAAGCGGCTATCCGAACTCCACAGGTTCACCACCAGTATTCCGCCTTCGGTCAGCGCCGCGCGCGCATCGGCGTAAAAACTCTCCGAGCAAAGCTCGGGAACCTGTTCGCGGCCGTCGTATCCGTCCACCAGCAACACGTCGCAACCGCGCGGATGAGCGGCCACCCATTGACTACCTTCGGCCAGTTCGACGCGAAACCGGCCATCGTCCGACGGCACGTGGAAATACTGGCGCGCTGCCGCGATCACCCGCAGTTGCGATTCGACCACGGTGATTTGCGCCGACGGCAGGTGGCGATAGACGAACTTGGCCAGCGACCCGCCGCCCAAGCCGATCATCAGAATGTTTTGCGGGCGCGGATCGAACAGCAGGAACGCCATCATGGCCCTGGTATACGACAGCACCAGCTCGGTGGGATCGGCCAGCTTCATCGAACTCTGCACCGTCTCACTGCCCAGGTGCAGCGAGCGAATGCCGTCCTTCTCGCTTACTTCGATGCTGATTTCATGATCGACCGAACGATGAATCTTCCATTTTCCGAACACCGCTGCTCTCCACTTCGGGATGGCTCTCTACCGTAGAATAGCGGCTTTTCGAGCTCGGGCAAGACATGCGCACTTCGCAGTTCTTCATTTCCACGCTCAAGGAAGCTCCCAGCGAAGCGGAACTCATCAGCCACAAACTGATGCTCAGGGCGGGGCTGATCCGGAAACTCGGCAGCGGCCTGTATACCTGGATGCCGCTCGGTCTGCGGGTGCTGCGCAAGGTGGAGAGCATCGTGCGCGAGGAGATGAACCGCGCCGGCGCCGTGGAGCTGCTGATGCCGGCGATCCAGCCAGCCGAACTGTGGCAGGAGTCCGGCCGCTGGGAACAGTTCGGCCCGCAGATGCTCAAGATCAAGGATCGCCACGAACGCGACTTCTGCTTCGGCCCGACCCATGAGGAAGTCATCACCGACATCGCGCGCAAGGAGATCCGCTCCTACCGCCAGCTGCCGCTCAATTTCTACCAGATCCAGACCAAGTTCCGCGACGAAATCCGGCCGCGTTTCGGCGTGATGCGCGCACGCGAATTCGTGATGAAGGACGCCTACTCCTTTCACGCCGGCGCCCGGGATCTGGCTCGCGAATACCGCAACATGTACGACACTTATTCGCGCATCTTCTCCCGTCTGGGGCTGAAGTTCCGCGCGGTCGCGGCCGACACCGGCGCCATCGGCGGCACCGGCTCGCACGAATTTCACGTGCTTGCCGACTCCGGCGAGGACGCGATCGCCTACTCGCCCGCTTCGGATTACGCCGCCAATGTCGAACTCGCTGAAGTGGTTGCGCCGCTAACGCCGCGCGGCGCGGCCTCGCAGAAATTGCAGAAAGTTCCCACGCCCGGCAAGACCACCTGCGAGGAAGTCACTGCGATGCTGGGACTGCCGCTGTCGCAGTCGGTCAAGGCGCTTGCGGTCATGCACGAAGAAAGAATGTTCATGTTGCTGGTGCGCGGCGACCATCAGCTGAATGAAACGAAGGTGTCGAAGCTTCCTGGCCTGAATCCGTTTCGATTCGCCACCGAAAAAGAGATCGAAGCACGCATCGGCTGCCGCCCGGGCTACATCGGTCCGGTGGGCCTGCCGAAGGAAATCACCGTCATTGCCGATCGCTCGGTGGCGGCGATGAACGATTTTGTCTGCGGCGCCAACGAGGCGGGCCATCACCTGACCGGCGTGAACTTCGGCCGCGACCTCGCGGAACCGGCGCAGGTCGCCGACATCCGCAACGCCGTGGCGGGCGATCCCAGCCCTGACGGCAAGGGCCGCCTGGAAATCTGCCGCGGCATCGAAGTCGGACACATTTTCCAGTTGGGGAGCAAGTATTCCGAGGCGATGAGCGCAACCTTCCTGGACGAGTCCGGCAAGGCACAGGTGATGGAAATGGGCTGCTATGGAATCGGCGTTTCGCGCATCGTCGCCGCCGCAGTCGAGCAGGGAAACGACGAGCGCGGCATCATCTGGCCGCAGCCCATGGCGCCGTTCCAGGTAGCCATTGCGCCGATCGGATACAGGAAGAACGCCGAGGTCAAAAAAGCAGCCGATCACATGCACGACGAATTGCAGTCAGGCGGAATCGAGGTGCTGCTGGACGACCGCGACGAGCGCCCGGGCGTGATGTTTGCCGACCTGGAACTGATCGGCATTCCCCATCGCATCACCGTCGGCGAGCGTGGTTTGAAGGATGGGAAAGTCGAGTATCAGGCCAGAACCGATGCTTCGGCGAGAGCAATTGAGTTGCAATCGGCGCCGAACCTCCTAAAATCCCTGCTATGAGAATGACACGAAGCTCTGCAGCCACGCGTTTCATGGCGCGTATTGCATTCGCGGTGTCATGCGTACTCGCTTGTGCAATCGCCGCGGCAGGCGAGCAGAAGTACGAGCCGCTGTCGGCGAGCGTTCAGGCGGCGTTGCATCGTTCGGTCGCCGATAAGGCCAGTCCGCGGCTCGCGTTCGCCTCCGGAGCGGAAGGCGTGACCTGGATGGCCGATATGTCCAAACGCCTGGAAAAGCACGTTCCGGACGCCACCACGCGCGAAGACCTTCTGACCACGGTGCACTACGAGGCGACTCGCGCGGGGCTCGATCCGCAACTGGTCCTTGGCGTGATCCAGGTAGAAAGCGGGTTCCGCAAGTACGCCGTGTCCAAAGCCGGCGCGCGCGGCTACATGCAGGTGATGCCGTTCTGGATGACGCTGATCGGCGAATCCGGGCACAACCTCTTCAACCTGCGCACCAACCTGCGCTATGGCTGCACCATCCTCCGCCACTATCTCGACCTCGAGCGCGGTGACGCCTTCCGTGCGCTCGGCCGCTATAACGGCTCGCTCGGCAGGTCGCGCTATCCGAACTCGGTATTGCGCGCCTGGTCGGGCGACTGGGAGTACATGGCCGGCGACCGCGTGATCGCCACGCCGACGGTTTACGTGGGTGAAAGCCGCTAACGTCTCGTCTTCTCTAGTCGTGCTTTCAGCTTTCTAAAGCATTTGCCACAGAGGGCACAGAGAAACACGGAGAAGAAACTCCTCACCCCCCCGCCCTCGCCAGCAAGCTGGAGAGGGTGCCCGAAAGCAACGTGACCTTCACCCTCTCCGCCCGCTATCGGGGGAGAGGGATGGGGTGAGGTGGATGTCCCCTGTGGCCAAGGCCTCAGGCTTTGCGATCGAGCAGGCGCTCGATCTGCTTGCGGGTGATCTTGCCGACGTGTCGAACCGCCAGTTTGCCCTGCGGGTCGTAAATAAACGTCGTAGGCAACCCCATGACCTTGCCGACCTGATCCGCAGTTTTCCTGTCGCCGAGCACGATCGGGTAATTGACGAACATGCCTTCGGCGAACTGCAGCACCTGCTTCGGATCCTGGAATTCCATCGCCACGCCGAACACCCGCACGTCCTGGCGCGCCCCGGTGATCGCCACCAGATCCGGAATCTCTTCCAGGCAGGGCGGACACCAGGTCGCCCAGAAATTCACGATCACCCATTTGCCGCGGTAATCGGCGAGGCGATGCACCTTGCCGTCCGAGTCGGTCAGCTTGAAGTCCGCTGCCAAGGCCGCCGACGCGGCGAACGCAAGCAGCAGCACGCCGGCGAAACGAAACAGGCCCTGCCGCAACATTCCCTCAGGCGATTCTCGCGGCACGCTGGCCACCACTGCTCGCCAGCAATTCTTTCAGGCTGAAGTCCAATTCACCGTCCACGCTGGCCGCGATGCTGGACACCAGTCGCCGGAGGGCGGAGTCTTCGCTGACGTCGGCGGCTTCGCGCCCAAACACAAACATCTGGAATACGTCGCCGACGCGGATTGCACTGGCGTCCCGGGCGAGAACCCAGCCGTTGCCCTGAAGTTTCGCCACCCAACCCGCCGCCACCAGTTTGTCGAGAATGGCCTCGGCGTCCTCCCATGAAAGCTTTACCGCTATGCGCAATTGCTGCAGGTTCAGAACCCGCCCGTCGGCGTAGGCGCGGTAGAGCATCTTGAGAATCTCCACAGCCTCCACGAATTGCGCGCCAGGCGGCTGCTTGAGCAGCACGCCGCCGGTACGCCAATAGGGCAGCACCGCGGTGATAACCGATGCGAACACGACAACCACCCAGGACAGGTAGATCCACATTAGAAAGATCGGCAGGCTGGCAAACGTGCCGTACACCAGCTTATAGGTAGCGATTCTGGCGACGAAATGGCCGAAGCCGATTTTCATTGCTTCGAAGGCAAAGGCCGCAATGATGCCGCCGACCGCGGCATCGAGTACGGTGACCTGACGGTTTGGCACTGTACGGTACAGGAATCCGAACGCCACCGACGTGAGCATGAGCGGCACCAGCCTCAGCACCGCGATCGTCAGCTCGGGCGCCTGCTTTCCCAGCCCCATCGATTGAGTCACCAGCCAGGAAGTAAGCGACAGGCTGCCGCCCACCAGGAGCGGGCCGATGGTCAGCACCGACCAGTAGATCAGCACCCGCTGGATCAGCGGCCGCGGCCGCTTCACCCGCCAGATGGTGTTGAAGGCGCGGTCGATCGTGAGCATCAGCATGATCGAAGTCACGGCCAGCAATACGATACCCAGCGCAGTGAGTCGCGCGGCGTTGTCGGAAAACTGCTGCACGTACACGGTGATCAAACTCGACGACGCCTCCGGAACCATGTTGGCGGTAACGAAGCTGCGCAGCGTCTGGACGATGTCGTCGAAAACCGGAAACGCGGTCACCACCGTGAGCATGATGGTGACCAGCGGCACCAACGCCAGCAGCGTGGTGAAGGTCAGGCTGCCGCACAGTTGGAAGCAGCGTTCCTCCTTGAACCGCCGGTACACGAGCACGACGAAATTCGCCAGCAGCTTGAACTGGCGGACGATGTCCAGGAGCGATCTGAGCCGGAGTTTCATCGGGGTCGGGTGTGGTTTCGCCGATATAATACGGGCTTCTCCGGCGGGAAAATAGCGATGCAGGAAATCCTGGTGCTGTACTACAGCCACACCGGTGCGGTAAAGCAGATGGCGCAGTTTATCGCGCGCGGGGTCGAAAAGGTACCGGGCATGCGGGCAAGGCTGCGAACCGTGCCCAAGGTCTCGACGGTCTCGGAAGCCACCGAAGCGGAGATTCCCGATTCCGGCGCCCCTTACGTCGAACTCAGGGACCTGGAGGATTGCGCCGGTCTGGCGCTCGGCAGCCCCACTCGTTTCGGCAACATGGCGGCGGCGCTCAAATACTTCCTCGACGGCACCGGTGCGCTCTGGCTCAAGGGCGCGATGGCCGGCAAACCTGCCGCGGTGTTCACCTCCACCGCGTCGCTGCACGGCGGCCAGGAAGCCACGCTGCTGTCGATGATGCTGCCGCTGATTCATCAGGGCATGCTGATCGTCGGACTGCCCTATACCGAAGCCGATCTTATGACCACCCGCGGCGGCGGCACGCCTTACGGTGCAAGTCATCTCGCCGGCGCCAATGCCGACCAGCCGATCGGTGAAGGCGAGCGGCGGCTGTGTATGGCGCTGGGAACGCGGCTGGCCGAAGTAGCGCTCAAGCTGTCGAAATGAATCGTGGTTCGGAGGCGCGCAGGATGGTGCGCCATTTTCGCAGCGGCGTGCTTGCCACCCAGTCGTTGAAGTTTCCCGGCTATCCCTATGCCTCCGCCCTGCCCTTCTGCACCGACCAGCAGGGGCGTCCAGTGGTGCTGGTCAGCCACCTTGCCGAGCACACCCAGAACGCCGACCACGACCGGCGCGTGAGCTTCCTGGTTGCGCCCTCTGGGGTGGAAGTGCAGGAGCAGGCGCGGGTTACGCTAATCGGCGACCTGGCCCCGACCGAAGACGCGGCCGTGGCGGCGCGCTATCTGGGCTACTTTCCGGAAGGCGAACGCTATTTGGACATAGGAGGCTTCCGCTTCTTCCGCCTCGAGCCGCGGTCGCTGCGCTATATCGCGGGCTTCGGCAGCATCCATACCATCCCGGGCGAAAGCTATCTCGCGCCTGCGCTCGCGATCGCCGAAGCTGAAAGTGAAATCCTTGCACATATGAACGCCGACCACGCGCACAATCTGCGCGACTACTGCCGGCACGTGCATGAACGGACCGTGGAGAGCGCACAGATGATCGGGATCGACTGCGACGGCTTCGACGTGCTGGCAGATGCAGAGGTGCTGCGCTTCGACTTCGATGCTGAAGTGAAGGATGCCGGTGCGGCCCGCGCCGAACTGGTGAATCTGGCAAAGGCGAGCCGCGTGTGAGGCGCTTGTTGCAGGTCATATCCAGCGGAGCACTGGTGGCGCTGATCTTCCTGTGCCTCGCCTGGGAACTGTGGCTGGCGCCGCTGCGCGTGGGCGGTTCGTCGCTGGCTTTCAAGGCGCTGCCGCTGCTGTTGCCGTTGTTCGGCGTCCTGCGGGGGAAACGCTATACCTACCAGTGGTCGTCGATGCTGATCCTCGCCTACTTCACCGAGGGCGTGGTGCGCGCCTGGAGCGAACGCGGTGCCGGCCAGGCGTTGGCGCTGGCCGAGATCATGCTGTCGGTTGTCTTCTTCACCACAGCGATCTTCTACGCCCGCTTCACTCACGCGCTGCCGCGATAAGTCCCTTTAACCGCAAAGGCGCGAAGACGCAAAGGGAACGCCAAGAAGAACAAGGAAGAGAAGGGAGTATTGAGCACTTCGAATCCGGAAAGCCATTCGCACCTGCTGCACCTCCGTCGAATTCTGCCATCAAGAATCATACCGATCTTTTTTCCTTCGCGTTTCCTTTGCGTCTTTGCGCCTTTGCGGTGAAGATTTATTATTCTCGAACAAGACTTCCGTGACAATCTACCGTGGGAGATTTGCGCCGACGCCGTCGGGACCGCTGCACTTCGGTTCGATGGTGGCGGCGGTGGGCAGTTTCCTCGACGCCCGGTCGCGCGGCGGCATCTGGCTGGTGCGCATCGACGACCTTGATCCGCCGCGCACCGTTCCGGGGGCCGCCGACGCGATCCTGGAATGCCTGGATGCATACGGCATGCATTGGGATGGCGCAGTGGTGTACCAAAACACACGCTTCGACGCGTATCACGCGGCGTTGCATCAGTTGCGGCAATCGGGCCGCACGTATCCCTGCGCCTGCAGCCGCAAAGAGATCAGCGATGCGGGCCTCGCCGGCGTGGATGGTGCGGTTTACCCCGGCACTTGCCGCAATGGGCTGGCAGCCGGGCGCGAAGCGCGCGCACTGCGGCTACACACCGATGGCGCGGTGGTCGAATTCGACGACGGATTGCAGGGGCACGTGCGCCAGGCTTTGCCGGTCGAAATCGGCGATTTCGTGGTTTACCGTGCGGACCATGTGTTCGCCTACCACCTCGCCTGCGCCGTGGACGATGCCGAGCAAGGCATCACCGATGTCGTGCGCGGTGCCGACCTCATTGCCTCGACGCCACGGCAAATCTATCTGCAGAAATTGTTGGGGCTGCCAACGCCGGCTTATCTGCACCTGCCGGTGGCGGTGAATGGCCAGGGAGAAAAACTCTCGAAGCAGACGCGCGCGCCTGCAGTGGACCTGTCTGATCCGGCTGCCACGCTCGATCGCGTGCTGCGCTTACTGGGTCACGCACCGCCCGCGGAACTCGCCAGCGCAGGCATTGCGGGACTGTGGCAGTGGGCGGTCAAGAACTGGCAGCGCGAACGGCTGCCGCGCGCCCGGACCATCGCGGTCACCAAATCGTGACGCCGTGCCAGAGAACAAATCGCGCCGTAAATCCCGAATCTCACCGCAAAGACGCAAAGGTACGCAAAGAAAATCGATAGGGGATGAGTTTCTCTCGAACGCTCTTTTCGCCGGCCTTTGGCCGGCCGATAGTTAAAGAGATAGCGGCGCGCCGTCTTGGAACGCCAGCAACTTGCCGGGGGCAAACTTCGTCCAAGTCTCGTTGTCGGTCAATGGCTCGGTGGCGATCACCGCAATGCGGTCCATCGGGGTCGTGACTTCGCTGAAATCCACTTCGATGTCCTGATCCTTCAGATGCGCGGTCGCGAACGGCGCATGGCGCAGCACATAGGTAAGATTGTCGGTGCAGTGCGCAAACAGGTAATCGCCGTTGGACAGGATGTAGTTGAACCTGCCGTACCTGGCGATCTCGGCGGACAGCGTGGCCATCGTGCCGTACAGCTCGGGCAGCGGCGGCTGTCCCTCGGGGTAGCGCAGGCGCAAGGTGTCCAGCAGGTAGCAGAGCGCCTGCTCGCTGTCGGTCGTGCCCACCGGCCGGTAGTGGTTGCCAAAATCCGGGTGGAAATTCTCGAGCGTGCCGTTGTGCGCGAAGATCCAGTAACGTCCCCACAGTTCGCGCATGAACGGATGGGTGTTGACCAGCGCGACTTCGCCCTTGGTCGCCTTGCGGATGTGCGCGATGACGTTCTGGCTGCGGATCGGGTAGTTGGCGATCAGTTCGGCCACCGGAGAGTTCACCGCCGGCCGGGCGTCGACGAACATGCGGCAGCCTGGCCCTTCGAAGAAAGCCACACCGAAGCCGTCGGCGTGGTCACCGGTACGCCCGCCGCGCTGGTGGAAGCCCCGAAACGAAAAGCAGATGTCGGTGGGAACATTGCAGTTCATCCCCAGCAGTTGGCACATTTCTTTGTCTATTCTCCTGTTTCGCTATTAACCTGATCGTTCCGGCCCAGCTGATCCACAGCTGTGGCGAAACGCGCTGACTATCTAAGGCATAAAGCCTGCCATGTCCAACAAGACCTTCACGCTATCTGACGATTTGTACGCGTATTTGTTCGAGAACTCGGTGCGCGAGCCCGACATCCTGCGGCGGCTGCGGGAGGAAACGGCCAGGGACAGCATGGCGCGCATGCAGATCGCTCCCGAGCAGGGACAGTTCATGCAGCTTCTGGTCCGGCTGATGGGCGCCCGGCGTTATCTCGAGGTCGGGGTTTTTACCGGTTACAGCAGCTTGGCAGTAGCGCTCGCGCTACCCGCGGAAGGCCGTATCGTGGCCTGTGACGTTTCCGATACCTGGACCAAGGTGGCGCGGCGATACTGGACCGAGGCTGGCGTCGCCGAAAAGGTAGATCTCAGGCTGGCTCCGGCGCTGCAGACCCTGGACGGCCTGATTGCCGGAGGTGGGGCCGGCAGTTTCGATTTCGCCTTTATAGACGCCGACAAGACCAGCTATGGAGCCTATTACGAGCGGGCGCTCACTTTGATCCGTGTCGGCGGGCTCATCGCGGTGGATAACACGCTGTGGGAAGGCCGGGTCGCGAACCCAAAGGCGCGCGACGCGGATACGAAGGCCATCCGCGATTTCAACCGGCATCTCCGGGACGACCGACGGGTGCATCTGTGTTTGGTTCCTATCGGGGATGGCCTCAGCCTGGCCCTCAAGCTCTAATTTAAATTTAGTATAAATTTTCAAACGGTTATGTCAGAAACGGCAGTCTCGTGCGTCGATTTATTGTGCGCGGCAATAAATTTCGTCGCATCTGTCCTCTGAATTGCTTGACATCGGTTGTTTCCGTGCCAATAATGTATTTGCTGCAATGCAACATGACGCCTCCCGCTGCTCAAGCGTAATATCTTAATCAACTGTTTTTAAAGGAGTCCCAGAATGACGACCGTACCCGAACAGATCTCAGCCTTTGGCAAGGCGCAAGTGGAAACCGCCCTGCGCTTCGTAACCATAGCGGCTGAGGGCACCGAAAAGTTGTTCGACCTGCAGATCAAGAATAGCAAGGCCGCCTTCAACGAAGGCATGAAGAACGCCAAGGCACTTGCCGAAGTGAAGGATTTCTCCGAACTGCCGACTTGGACCAGCTCGACATTCCAGCCGGGCGTCGACAAGGCCACCGCCTACGCCCGCAGCCTGTATGAAGTTGCTGCCGGTACCCAATCCGAAATCAGCGCGGTGCTGGAAGCGCAGATCGCCGATTTCAGCAAGGACGTAGCCGTTGCTCTGGACGCGGCGCTGAAGTCCGCCCCCGCGGGTTCCGAGTCCGCGGTGGCCGCGGTCAAGTCCGTGATCGGCACTGCGAACACCCTGTACGAAAGCATTGCCAAGGCGAACAAGCAGCTGGCCGCGATGACCGAAGCCAACTTCACCGCCGCCGCCTCGCAAGCGGGCGTGGCGACCAAGAAGAAGGCTGCGTAAGTTTGCCTCACCGAAAGAGCGAAAGCCCCGGACATCCGGGGCTTTTTTATTGCGGGATTGGCTTCACCGAGACCTCCAGCTCACGAAGCGTTTCCGGCAGGCGGTAGTCCGGGTAGTGCTTCCTGAATTCCGCCAGTTGCTCGCGCGCTTGTGCGGTTTTGCCGTTGCGCAGCAGATCCCCGATTCTCTTCAGCCATTCCCCGGGCGCGTCGGCTGGCGCCGCGGGGGATGGCGTCGCCTCCTTGCGCAGTGCCCCGGTGGCGCGCTTTTCCCGCGCTGGATCCGCAAGCGCAATCTTCTGCTCCGCTACCGGTTCCACCGTGGCGGCAGCTTCGAGCGGCGGTGACGCCGGCGCAGATGTCGATGCCGCCACCGAAGGCGCCGCCGCAACCGAATCGGCACGTTCGGCAGCCAAATTTTGCCGGGTGTCCGCCTCACGGTCGGTGCCTTCACTGCGTTCGCGCGACGGCCGCGATTCGCGCTCGATGCCAGGGCGCGGCGCGGGCCGTGCCTGCGGCTCCTGCTTCATCGCCAGCGCGGGCGCAGCCTGCTTGGCCTTATCCGCCGCAACGCCGGCCGATTTATCTACTGGCGGCAATGGATCCTCGATTTCGCTGGTCATCAACGCCAGGCTCACGCCGATCACCAACACGGCCGCAATCGACGCAGGCAAATGCCAGTTGCGCGTGAAACGGGAGCGCGCCACCTCACGGCGGGCGGCTGCGAAGATCGCGGCGTCCAGATGCGCACGCGGCTCTTCGGTCGATCCGGCACGGTAGCGCCCGGACAGGTCCGAACGCAGCTCCTCCAGTTCCTGATCTTCAGGCGACATCGGCTTCATGGCTCATTCCAGACCCATTCAATTCCTGGCGCAGCTTGACAAGCGCGTACCTGAGGCGGCTTTTCACCGTCTCCCGGCCGACCCCGGTGACGTCGGCGATTTCCTCCAGCGTCAAGCCACCCTCCTCGTGCAGCAGAAAAGCCTCTCGCTGCTCGTCCGGCAGCAGCGCCAGCGCCCGCAGCAGCTGCCTTGCCGTCTGCCGCCTCGCCACGGCGCGCTCCGGCTGTTCGTGCCGCGGACCTGCCACCTGCATCGCCTCTTCCGCATCGTCGTCGAGAGAAATCAACTGCAACGGCGGTTTGCGGCGAAAATGGTCGATCACGCAATTGTGCGCCACGCGATACAGGAACGTGGCAAAGCGGGCTTCGACACGGTAGCGGGCACGCGAGGAAATGATATTCGTCCACACTTCCTGGTACACCTCCTCGGCGGCAGAGCGAAAGCCGACCTGCCGCAGCACGTAGCGGAACACGGCGCCGCGATGGCGCGCGTACAAATCCTCGAACGCGCGCACATCGCCATCGCGGTAACGCAGCATCAGATCTTCGTCGGAAGCCGGCTGGTCCATTCCGGCTTGAAGTGTAATCAACCTCAGCACGACGCGCGATACCGCGGGCATTCCAATGCCTCAACCCCGCCCCGGCGGATCGGGAACGAACCCGCCCGGAAACGGCGCGGGCCAACGCGGCGACTGCGGAATGACTCCGCGTGCCACCAGATTCGCGTAGGTGTCGTAGTGAATGACGACGATTTCGTTGGGTGTGTCCGATTCGCGCTCGAACGCGGCATAACGTGCCTGCGAAGGCTCGCTGCGGCCATGGCCGGTGCCGATGCTCTTCTCCACCGCACGGGGTGCCGCCGACCGCGCGGCGCCATCCGCTGCGGCGCCGGGTTCGCCGCGGTTTTGCGGCTGCTCCAGTTCGAGCACGGGTTCAGGTTTGCGCTTGAATAGGGCCACGCCGATCACGCCGACGTTGTCCGGGTGCCCGGTGCGCGCGGCGTAGGAATCGCCCAGATCGGTGAAGTAGAATGCAGCCACTTTTTCCAGACTCTTGCGCCAACCCTTGACCGACAGCGTGCGGCCGCGCTCAACCACGTAGCCGCTCTGCGACGCGGCGGCAGTCTCGCCAGTGACGACATTGACGCCGTCTACCGACACCACCGCGAGCAGATCACCCCCTGCGCAGTTGCGAACCGTGACCTGGTACTCGTTGCCGGGTTTGCCGGCGACGAACCAGCGACCGCCGCTCTCGTAGACCGGCAGCGTGCGGCCGCCGGCGCGATCGTAGATCTGCACCTCGGCGATGTTGCCGGCCGCCAGAGTTGGGGCGACCGTCAGGAAAAGACACAAAAACGGCAGGAAGCGTCGCATGGTGTTCTCCATTGAAGAGGGACACCGGCTATAAACGGTCGCTTCGGCGGAATGGGGTTAAATGTCGGGGAAGAGGGGCGAGGGTCGAGGGTCGAGGGGTGAGTAAGAACGTCACACAGTCATTTAGAGCCAGTCGAGGGCTTTCGCCCTCGCCCCTCGCCCCTCGCCTCTCGCCTAGTTTCTCGGCTCCCAGGCAAAGCCGAGCGCGCTGACACCCTTCTGCAGGAACGCCAGCGCCTCACTGGCGAGTTTTGCTTCGCCTTTCACGCCGAGTTCGATGCGCCGGCCGGCGGGCGTGAAACTGGGCAGGCTGAAAAGTTTCACGCCGGGATAGCGGGCGATGCAGGCATTCATCAGATCGATCAGCTGGCTCTCCCCGGCGTCCTTCACCACGATCGCCACATCCACCGGCGGTCGCTGGTTATGGAGGTGCGGGTACTCGTTGTCGAGCACCCACTCCATCATCGGCCAAGCCATCTCCGGGAACCCGGGGAAAAAATGGTGGCGCGCATAACTGAAACCGGGAACACGGTTGTAGGAGTTGGGAATGATGCGGCTGCCGGCCGGGAACACGCCCATCTCGATGCGCTTGGGATAGGCCTCGGCGCCGAAGCGCGCCTCGATTTCGCGCTTGGCATCCGGATGCAACACGAGCTCGACGCCAGCGGCTTTGGCCGCGCACTGGCGGGTGTGGTCGTCGGGCGTGGCACCGATGCCGCCAAAACAGAATACGATGTCGTCGCGCGCCAGGGTGCTGGACAGCACCGCGGCGATCACTTCGGGCTCGTCCGGCAAATACATGCTCCAGCCCAGGCTCAGGCCGCGCGCCTTCAGAATCGAGACGATCTTCGGAAAATGCTTGTCCTGGCGTTTGCCCGAGAGGATTTCATCACCGATGATCAAGGCACCGAACATGAGGCTGACCAATCATGGCTGACGAGTGGTTGGAATCCGTCGGAATGCCGCAACGATACTGGCATCATCAGCCGCACCGATCCGAGGAATCGGCCGGCCTGCACTCGACGCGGCTGCGCTCCGGATTGGACACGCAGTGATAGATCTGGTCCTTGCACTTGGCGCACCATGCCGTGGTTGTGCCCTCTCTGGAGTACCGGCTGGCGATGACGTCCACATCGGTCTCGCGGCAGCCCGTTGCTCCGGCGGTGAGCGCGGCCTGGGTCTTGCAGCCCGCAACCGCGCCCGCGAGCGCAACGATCAGAAGCATTCGTTTGAACATGAGATCGAAATACCGGAAGTGAGGGCCGCGAAGACCGGAGCTGCACGCAGCGGGCCACGGTGACAACTTCAGTTGTGGATGTAGCTTTCGAGCTGCTTGATGACGAACTCCTGTTCGGAGAGCATTTCCTTGACCACGTCGCCGATGGATATCACGCCGACCACCTTCTTGTGCTCGAGCACGGGCAGATGGCGTACGCGCTTGTCGGTCATCAGCCCCATGCAATCCTCGATGCTCTGCTCCGGGCGTACGCACACCACCTTGTCGGTCATGATCTCGCGCACCGGCGTGTCCTTCGACGACTTGCCTTGCAGAACCACCTTGCGCGCGTAATCGCGTTCGGAAAAAATTCCCGCCAGACTGTCGCCCTCTAGCACCAGAACCGCGCCGATCTCCTTCTCCGCCATCAGCTTGAGCGCGTCCAGCACCGTGGTATCGGGCGACACCGAGAGCAGGCGATGGCGTTTCGAATCCAGCAGTTGTTGAACTGTTTTCATGTTTTCCTCCGCGCTGAAGCAGCCGCCTGGCCGGTGATTTTCAGCCCAGTTTAGACCACAAGCCGCACTTGTCAACGCCGGGCGCCGGCACGCAGGCTTCGCGCTCAGGCCGCCTGGCCCGGCCGTTTCTTCACCCACATGACGGGCTGGGCCTTGACCGGGCGCGCCGGCGCGCCATGCTGGACCAGCGTGCGGTCGAACGCTTTGCCCGCCTCGTCGGCCAGCGCCGCCACGCGCGCCGCCCGAATCGCCTCGGCACGCGCCGCGGCGGACGGGAAAGACGCGGCAGCGGCCAGATGGTCGAGAACGTGCAACAGATTCTCCTTGCCGCGTTCGTTGGTGGTGCCGTAGCCCTTGATGAGACGGCCGCACTGGGCAATTTCGTGGCCGAGCTGCCAGTGGCTGCGAGTACCCTGTTCCGTGCCCGCCAGCCAGCGCTCGATCGTGGACTGCTCGATTGCGAAGCGGCTGCCGCGCTTGCGCAACCACTTGAGGCTGGCCAGGGTGCGCAGTATCAGGAAACCGGACAGCGTGTGCGTAGCAAGCTTGAGCGGAAGCGCGAGCGCGGACTTGCCCGCTTGCTGGCGGCGCCGGTCCCAGCGAATCAGCGCAGCCGCGAACCCGGCCGGTAACAGCGCGGCAAATTCCGGTACCCCCGGCTTGAAGTAGTCATAGATGCGCAGTACTTCCTCCGGCGCGGCCTTGACCTCGGCGCGCACCCGCTTGTATCTGCTGGCGCGGCACTTCAGATCGGCCACGCGCACGATGTCGTCGAAGGCCATCCACAATGCCAGGTAACGCGCCGTCTCGCTGGTGATCGCAAAGTTCCCCAGGCCGGCTGGATCGACCGCCCGCTCGGCAGCCAGAATGCGGGCCAGCCGCCGCAGGTAGAGTTGCGCGTAGTCGTGGTCCTGGTACTCCAGCATGCGGGCGTAGCCGACGGCCAGCATCTCATGGGTCGCTGCGGGAAACTCGCGGGCGAGTTCTGCAGGCATCGCGACTCTTGTCCGCGCCTTCGAGCCAGCCAGTATGGGGGCAGGCTGTCCCTGGGCCACGATTTCGTAGGCGCGCTCGAAACCGCGCACGCTCGCGTCCACGCCTTTGCCGGATTTCCGTATGGTCCGCTCGAAGGCCTCGCGCGGAAACGGCAATGCGCCGCTTCCTGCAATCGCGCCGAACAGAACTGCGCTCAACACGGTGCCCGTCTCCTGCGCCACCGCCGCCATGTCGAGAATGCGGGCGTCGCGGCTGTAACGGTTCACCACATTCAACAGTTCCCCGGACGGCGCGCGACCATCCGCAAGCTGGAGCTTCTCGGCCGTGGTCAGGGTCCGGGCGCTGGAGCTGACGACCAGCGTTCGATCGGCGGACGCCATGCCGTTACCGATCTGGCGCACGGTTTCCAGCAGTTCCGAGGACACCAGCACGTCCAGCGCGCCCGGTACCGGATAGAGGCTGAACACAGGCTTGCGGCCGGCCAGTTCCGCGATCGGCACCGGAAATACTTCGAAGTAATAAGTGGTCGAACCGGTGCGTTGGGCAACACCGGGAATCGAAGTGCTCTGCGCGCTGTAGCCGCACTGACTGGCCGCTTCCACCAGCCATTCGGCCAGCACGCCGCCACCCTCGCCGCCGAGCGCGCAGATCAACAGCGTAATCGGACGTTGGGCATTGGCTGTCGGCTTCATCGTGCCTCTGTGTCTCTGTGGTAAGTCATGCTGTTTGCAACAACCTGATAACTGAACCGCGCAGTCCGTCGATGACGCGTTCGTACAGCCTGGGATTGCGTATCACTTCGGCCCGGTAGAACGACGGGCACAGCGTCGCCGCGTGCGCGTTCTCGCCGCACAGGCCGCAACCGACGCAACCGTCGATCACCGTAGCCACCGGATCGACCCTCAACGGATCGGGGCTGTCTTTAAGTGTCAACGTCGGGCAGCCAGACAGCCGGATGCAGGCGTGATCGCCGGTGCAGACATCCTCGTCGACGCCGTACTTCACCCGCACCACGCGTTTTTCCGCCTTGAGCAGGCCGGCGACCCAGGGCTTGATGCGGCGTTGCCGTTCGAGCTGGCATTCGCCCTCGGCGATGATGACTTTGAGCCCGCTGAAATCGGTGGTGAAGGCTTCGTCGAGCGTCTTGCGCATCCTCTCAACGTGGTAAGTGTGCACGGTTCGCATCCATTTCACACCGATGCCGGATAGCGTCTTCTCGATGGTGAGATTGCGGTGAACCAGGCTTTGTTGTTTATTTTCAGCCGTGATTTTCACGACCTCGTCGGGCGTCGAGATCAGTTCCTGCGTACCGGTGGCCGCGGTGTAACCGTTCTTGAATATCAACAGTACCGCGTCGTCGCCGTTGAACAACGCCGATTGCACGCCGGTGAGCAGTCCGTTGTGCCAGAACCCGCCGTCGCCCATGATCGACAGCACCCTGCGCTTCATCATCGGCGACACCCCGGCGCGGCTCGCCAAGCTCATGCCGTAACCGAGGATCGAGTGGCCGAAGGAGAAAGGCTCGAAGGTGGAAAACGAATGGCAGCCGATGTCGGCGGCAATATGCGTGGGGCCGACATCGCGCTGCGACAGCTTGAGCGCGGCAAATACCGGGCGCTCCGGGCAACCGATGCAGAATTGCGGCGGCCGCGCCGGCAGCGGCGCCGAAAACTGCTGCACCACTTCCTGGCGGCGCTGCGCGTTGCCCTGCAGCCAGCGCTTGCCGGTCCCGGCGACACCGGCCGGCAGATAGCGCTCGGCGAATTTCTCCAGCCCGCCGGCCATGACCTCCACGGTATACTCGCCTGCCGCCATCAGCATGTCCTTGCCGTGGATCGGCGTGTTGACGTCGAGCCGGCGCAATGTGGCCAGAATTTCCTGTTCGATGTATTCCGGCTGTCCTTCCTCGACGATCAGCACCGCACGCTTGCCGAGGCAGAATTTCGAGATCTCCTCCGGCACCAGCGGGAACGTCACGTTGAGCACGAAAATCGGTATTTCGCATTCGCCGAAGGCATCGGCCATTCCAAATTGCTGCAGCGCGCGGACCAGCGAGTTATGCAGCCCTCCCTGCACAATCAGCCCGACATCGTCGCGCCTGCCGGCAAACAGCTCGTTCAATCCGTGCTCGGCGATGTAGCGGCGAGCCGCGGGAATGCGCGCCTCACCCTTGAGCTTTTCGTGGCGGAAGGTCACCGGCGGATGCGCAAGCCGGGTGTAATCGAACTTCGCCGGTTCCTCCATCAGATGCCGGGTCGAGACTGCGGGCGCGACGTTGTCCTTGCAGACGAAACTGCCACGCACATGACAGGCGCGGATGCGCAGCTCCATCAGCGCCGGCATGTTCGAAGCCTCGGAGAGCCGGAAGCCGTCCTCGACCATGCGCACCATGTTGGATAGTTCCGGGCGCGGATCCAGCATCAGCATCGAGGATTTGAGCGCGTAGGCATGGGTGCGCTCCTGGATCACGCTGGCGCCTTCGCCGTAATCTTCACCGATCACGATCAGCGCGCCGCCGATGACGCCCGGCGAGGCAAGATTCGACAACGCATCGGCGGCAACGTTGGTACCGACGATGGATTTCCAGGCCACCGCGCCGCGCAACGGATAGTGAATCGACGCGCCGAGCATGGCAGCGGCGGAGGCCTCGTTGGAACAGGCTTCGACGTGTACGCCGAGCTCGCCCATATAATCCTCGGCCTGGATCATGACGTCGATCAGATGGGAGACTGGCGCGCCCTGATAGCCGCCGACGTAGGCCACACCGGATTGCAGCAAAGCCTTGGTGATCGCGAGAATGCCTTCGCCGTGGAAGACCTGTCCGTTTCCCAGGCGCAGCAGCTCAATCTCGCTCTTGAAGGACTTCTCCATGACACCTTCCCGCCCCGTGACTCCTTGTCCTGTCCGTGTCTGGCGATGCTATCAGCCCTCGCTAGACCTCGCTCCAGTATTTCTCGATGCGCCTGAAGGAAACAGGATAGGGCGTTTTGAGCTGCTGCGCCCACAGCGACACCCGCAATTCCTCCAGCATCCAGCGCATTTCCTCCACCTTCGGGTTGCGTAATCCGCGAGAGCGGTCGGCGGCTAGCCGCGCCTGATAGGCCTGCCAGTAGCGCGCGAGTTGCTGCTGCCAGTTGCCGTCGCGCTCCGGGTTCGAGGCGATCTTGTCGAGCCGCACCGCGATCGCCCGCAGGTAGCGCGGGTAATGCTTGAGCCTTTCGAACGGCACCGAGGCGAGGAATCCGGGTCCGAGCAGCTCGCGCAACTGGCTGCGGATGTCCGCGACTACGCGCGTCCATGCCGCGTGCTGCGGCTGTTCGAGCTTTGGCCGCAGCGCCTGGTGTTCGGCCAGAATTTCGGCGGCAATGCGGCAGATCTCCTGCGCCACGTCCATCAGCCGCGTCTTGCCTTTCGCCACCCGCACCTCGAACGCCTTGCGGTTGCGCACCGGCTCGTCCTCGACAAAGAAAGCGCGATCGCAAATGGCGGTGATCAGTTCTTCGCGCAAGCGTTCGGCCACTTCGCTCTTGTCATGCCGGCCGCCCTTGTCCTGTTTGCCGCCTTCGCGCTCGAACAGCAGCGCATAACGCAACTGCAATTCGGTAAACCCCGGAAGGTTGCGCGCCAGGAACTTCATCTGCTCAGGCAGCGCCAGCTGGAACAGCCGGCGCAAGCCCTTGCGGGTCGCTGCCTCGGCCTCGGCTTCGGTATCCAGAAGCGTCAGCGCCACCGACCTGCCCTCGTCGGCGATCGCCGGATAACCGACCAGCTTGCGCCCACCGCGATCTACCTCGACCTGCTCGGGCAACTCGTCGAAGTCCCACGAGGTCAGCGTCTTGCGCTCGAATCCGGCGCTCGCCGCCGCGCTGAAGGTGCGCCGCGCCTTGACGCCGAGCTGGCTGCGCAGCTGCGGCAGATCGCGTCCGGATGCGATTTCCATGCCGTTTTCGTCCACGATGCTGAAATTCATCTGCAGGTGCGGCGGCAGATCGGCCAGATCCCACGCCTCGACCGGCACTTCCACTCCTATTTTCTTGAACAGCGCCTGCGACAGCGCCTCAGTGAGCGGCCCGCTGTCGGGCTCGAGAATCCCCATGCAATCGGTGACGACCTGCGGTACCGGCACGAAATGCTTGCGCATGCCTTTGGGCAGACCCTTGATCAGGTACGTGATCTTGTCGCGCAACAGCCCCGGCACCAGCCACTCGCAGCGGCGTTCGTCGAGCTGGTTGAGCAGGTGCAACGGCACGATCATGGTCACGCCGTCGAGCGCGTGGCCGGGCTCGAATCGGTAGGCAAGATCGAAGGTCTGCATTCCTACTATCAGCGCATCGGGGAAAAGATCCTCGGTTACCTGCTCCGCGGAATGGCGCATGAGATAGTCACGGGTCAGGAACAACAGCTTCGGGCCGTCGCGTTCGGCTTCCCTGCGCCATTTCTCGAAATCCACCGCACTGTAGATTCCCTGCGGAATGCGTTCGGCGTAGAACGCGAAGATGGCTTCGTCGTCCACCAGAACGTCGTGGCGGCGCGACTTGTGTTCGAGTTCCTGCACCTCCTCGATCAACCTGCGGTTATGGTCCAGGAACGGCGCGTTTCCTGCATAGTGGCCGGCCACCAGCGCGCCCCGGATGAACAGTTCCCACGCTTCCTTGGGGTTGACAGGGCCATACTGCACCCGCCGTTTGGGCACCACCACCAGGCCGTACACCGTCACCTGCTCGTAGGCGACCACACTGCCCGAGTCCTTCGACCAGTGCGGCTCGCGATAGCTGCGCTTGGCCAGGTGCTGGCCCAGTTTCTCGATCCACTCCGGCTCGATCGCCGCGACACAACGGGCGAACAGGCGCGTGGTCTCGGTGAGTTCCGCCGCCATCACCCATTTCGGTCCTTTCTTCTTCAGCGCCGAGGCCGGGCTGAGTACGAACTTGATCTGGCGCGCGCCGAGGTAGATGCCCGCTTCCTCCGACTTGAAGCCGATGTTGCCCAGCAAGCCGGCCAGCAGCGCGCGGTGGATCTCCTCGTAGCGCGCCGCCTTCTCGTTCAGCCGCCAGCCCATCTCCGCCACCAGCGCGTGCAACTGGCCGTGCAGCTCGCGCCATTCGCGCAGCCGCAGGTACGACAGGAAACGCTCGTGGCACTCGCGCACCAGCAGGCGGTTCGACTTCTTGTGCTTGAGCGCTTCCTCGAACCACTTCCAGATTTCCAGATAGGACAGAAAATCGGAACGCTCGTCGAGAAACTCCGCGTGCGCCTGCGTCACCGCTTCCTGCTTGTCCATCGGGCGTTCGCGCGGATCCTGCACCGACAGCGCCGCGGCGATGATCAGCGCTTCATTCAGGCAGCCCTCCTGTTTTGCGGCGACCAGCATGCGCCCCACCCGCGGATCGATCGGCAGCTTCGCCAGCTGGCTGCCGACCGGCGTGAGCTTGCGAGCCTCGTCCACCGCGCCGAGCTCGGCCAGCAATTGATAGCCATCGGCGATCATTCTCGAGGCCGGCGCATCGACGAACGGAAAGTCCTCGATCTCGCCGAGTTTGAGCGCGCTCATGCGCAGGATCACCGAGGCAAGCGAAGAGCGCAGGATTTCGGGGTCGCCGAATTCGGCGCGGGCCTTGAAATCCTCCTCGCTGTAGAGGCGCACGCAGATGCCGTTCATCACCCGCCCGCAACGGCCCGCGCGCTGGTTGGCCGAAGCCTGCGAGATCTTTTCGACTTGCAGCAGTTCCACCTTGTTGCGATAACTGTAGCGGTTGATGCGGGCGAGCCCCGAGTCGATCACGAAGCGGATGCCGGGAACAGTGAGCGAGGTCTCAGCCACGTTGGTGGCAAGCACGATGCGGCGGGTGCCACCCGCGGGCGCGAAGATGCGCTCCTGCTCCTGTGCGGACAGCCGCGCGAACAGAGGCAGGATCTCCGCGCCTTGCGGGTGATGCTTGCGCAGAGCCTCGGCGGCTTCGCGGATCTCCCGCTCCCCCGGCAGGAACACCAGCACGTCGCCGGTTGATGTGCGAGCCGTTACCTCGTCCACCGCATCGACGATCGCCTGCGGAAGGTCGATCTCGTGCTCGTCCTCGTCGTCCTCGTCAAACGGGCGGTACCAGACATCCACCGGGTACAGCCGTCCTGAGACCTCGATTACCGGCGCATCGTCGAAGTGCTTCGAAAACCTTTCGGCGTCTATGGTCGCGGAAGTGATGATCAGCTTCAGCTCGGGCCGGCGCGGCAGCAGTTGCTTGACATACCCGAGCAGAAAATCAATGTTCAGGCTGCGCTCATGCGCCTCGTCGATGATCAGCGTGTCGTACTGGGCAAGCCAGCGGTCGCCCTGGGTTTCGGCGAGCAGGATGCCGTCGGTCATCACCTTCAGGAAGTTTTCGCTGCTGGACTTGTCGGTGAAGCGCACCTGGTAGCCGACCGCCTCTCCCAGTGTGGTCCGCAACTCGGCGGCGATCCGGGAGGCCACCGAGCGCGCGGCGATCCGTCGCGGCTGGGTGTGGCCGATCATGCCCTGCACACCGCGCCCGAGTTCGAGGCAGATCTTCGGCAGTTGCGTGGTCTTGCCGGAACCGGTCTCGCCGCAAACGATCACCACCTGGTGCGAGCGAATCGCCTCTGCGATGTCGCCGCGCTTCGCGCTGATCGGCAATTCTTCAGGAAACGTGACACGGGGCAGCCTCTCTCGCCGCTGTTCTGCCTGTTCAAGTGAGCGCTGCGCATCGGCTGCGAGCTTGCCCAGCACGGCGGACATATCCATGCCGCCGCGGGCCGACTCCTCGAGCTGCTTCAGACGCGCGCGCAGAGGGCCGCGCGAGCGCAGCATGCCGCGATCGATGGCTTCGCGCAGCTCGTGCAAATCGTCTCCAGGCTGCCGCTTAAGATGGGGCACAGGGCTCATCGGGAGGGTGAAAAACTGTGCGGCGAAAGGCAATACACAACTAGCGATTGTAATCGGTTCGCGTCCCCTGCCGCCGCGAGGGATGCAGGTCCGGACACTCCGGACACCGCCGCGTCTGGAGCTATCGCGGGAATATGTGTCCACTCCGATGAACGCCAGAGCTCCGGAGTTGAACCAGACAAAGCGCGCCATTTGCGGCTGCTTTTTGTTACATTTCCATTCTTGAGCAAGCTGTTGGATCAGGATCTTGCCACCTTCCAAAAGACAACCTCGGCAGACGGGCCGCACTCATTTCGCCGCGAGCGGGAGGCTACGCATCGGCGATGACTGGAATGCCATCACCATTATCGCCCTGTCCCAGGACAACCCGCTGAAGGCCGTCGCGGAGTTCGTGGAGAACAGCATCGACGCGGGCGCCCGTACCATCACCATCACGCGCGGCCGGGAACGCGGGGAGCACTATCTGATGGTCGCTGACGATGGTGGCGGCGTGCCGAAGGATGCTGACGGTGCGCCGGACTTCCGCTTTGTGGCAACCCACATCTGTGATTCGATCAAGCGGCAACTGAAGGCTGGCGGCAGCAAAGGCATTCAAGGCGAGTTCGGCATCGGATTGCTGTCGTTCTGGACCGTGGGAGAGGAACTGGCGATGACCTCGTCGGGCACCGACGGACGCGTCTACGAAATGCACATGCGCAAAGGCGACCCCAGCTACAGCGTAACAAGCCGCAATTTGCTGGTGCCCGAAGCCGGCGCCCGCCTCAAGATATCCCCACTTCTGCCAGGGATCCGGCAGCTTTCCGGCGAGAAGATTCAGTGGTATCTGGCTTCGGAACTGCGCGAACGCATCCGCCAATCGGGTGCACGCATCAAAGTGGTGGACAGGCAGGCGCGCAAGGAATTCAACGTCGAACCACGGCAGTTCACTGGCGAGTTGCTGCATCATCTGCTGGCACCGACGCCAGCGTTGGGCGAGGTCTATCTGGAGCTTTATCTGAACCCGGCCGATCCTGGAAACGAAGTCGGACTCTATCGTTCCGGCACGCGCATTCTGCGTTCACTTACCGAACTCGACGCGTTCCGGAAAGCGCCCTGGACCGATGGTTACCTCCAGGGCATCATCGATGTACCGTTCCTGAATCTCACTCCCGCCACCCGTACCGGCGTGATTCACGACGCCGCGCTTGCGTCCTTCGCGGCGGCGATGTCACCGGTGGAGGAAAAGCTTGCGGCTCTCCTCGACGAGCAGAAGCGGGCCGAAGAGGAACGTAGCAGTCGCGATACGCTTCGCACCATCCAGCGCGCATTCCGCGAGGCTATGTTCGCGCTGCCCGCGGAGGAGTACGACTGGTTCGATATCAACTCGCGCCAGAAAGGCGCCGCGGCCGACGGTGCAAGACGGCCCGCGGCGGATGGCGGAGAAACCGAAGGAATCCCGGTCGCGGGCGAGAACACGGACACCCCGCCGCAACGCCAGTTCTTCGAGTATGCAGGGCCGCTCTACAGCGCTCGCATCGCGCCGGCAGCATGCACTGTCGCGGTGTCCGCATCACGAAAGCTGCAGGCGTTCGCGCGCGACGCCAGCCGGCGCTCCATCGCAGGAGACGTGGATTACACCTGGCGCCTGCTCGACGGGGCGGGCCGGCTGGAGGATGCAAGCGCGCAGTACGTCACCTATTTTGCCCCCGAAGAACCATGTCTGGTGCGCATCGGGGTCACTGCGCGTCAAGGCAACATCATCTGCGATGCAGACGCATTGATCACGGTAACCGACAGCCTGTTACCAGAAGCCAGGGATCGGCTGTCCGCTCGCCACGGTCTGCCGGGGTACACGCTGGAGCACGCGCCGGGCAAGCTGTGGCGTTCCCGCTACGACGCCGAGCAGAACCTGATCGTCGTCAACAGCGGGCACCGCGACTTCATCTACGCTTCACGCGCCAAGGCTCTCAAGCTGCGCTATCTGGTGCGTCTTTATGCAAAGGAAATGGTGCGAAAGAACTTTCCCGGACTTCCCGCGGATCAGTTGCTGGATCGATTGATAGAGCTATCGCTCTATACGGAGGAACACCTGCGCTAGGGAGACGACGCCGGCCGCCAGTCTCAAAAGCGGTAGCCGATACCGAACGACGCCACCGGATAGAACTTGAAGTCCTTCAGGTCGTTCTGCAGGGATACCTGCTCCGCCGCGACGTCACGCTGCAAGTTGGTGCAACTGGGGACGGACGGCCCGCAAACGACTGTCAGGGCGACGTTCGGTTCACGCTGATAGAGCACCCCGAGGTCGAAGGAAAAGGTCATCCCATGTCCCGCCTTTGGCGCGGAGCCGAAACCGATCCCGAGATACGGTGCAACGCTCGGAAAGTCGATCTGCCCGTTCAGCGATCCGATGTCGGTGCTGTTATAAGGCTGTCCATTGATCTGGTAAGTGCCACCGGTCGGCTGGCCGGTCACTGTAGCCTTGTTGCCGTTCCAATAAGCGCCGCCGCTTACGCGGAACACTCCGCTGAACGGATGCCAGTCGAGAAGCACACAGGCAGACCTGAGTTCGAGCTCGGCCTTGTAGTCCACGTCGCTCTTGGTGGTGTCGTGATCGTAGTTGAGTGCGTTCGCCTGCAAGCGAACCGCCAGTTTTTCGCTGATTCCCTTGCTCACATCCAGCCCGGCGCCGAGCGTCCCGGCCTTGAGCAACACCCCGACATCGGCCCATGCCGCCGTGCTGGCCGCTAGGAAAAGAAGCATGCCTGCAACGAATCTTTTCATTTTCGTCTCCTGCAAAATGAAACCCGTTCGTCATTCGGCCCGCGCAACGGATCGGCGCGCGGTACGTCGTAAGTCGGCACTCGCAGATGCCGACCGGCAAAGTATGGCATTTCAGGTCCGGAAGGCAAGCTCCGGGCGGCCAGATCACCCCGTGCGCCCGTTCATGTCCTCGATCACCTGCAGGATCGCGGCGGAATCCCAGCGCGTGCCGGGACGCGCCATGAGCGCGTTGAAGGCCTGCGCGGCAAGCGCGGCAGCCGGTGCCGGTGTCTTCGATTCGTACGCGCACTGAAGCACGATGTTGGCGTCCTTGTGATGCAAGCGCGCATCCAGACCGGCGACGAATTGGCGTCGCATCATGCGCGGG
>Ga0137409_10001077_pt1 | contig 29511 bp, 28 predicted proteins | sample CZODoug1_16funga_FD_122059 | JGI IMG/M metagenome (GOLD analysis project Ga0137409, IMG submission 122059) | Vadose zone soil fungal communities from Angelo Coast Range Reserve, California, USA - CZODoug1_16fungal (Hybrid Assembly) | ecosystem: Environmental > Terrestrial > Soil > Vadose zone...
CGGCAGAGTTTCGTTGATCGACAGGTTGAGGATCTCGTACAGATTCTGGCGCCGGTATTTTCGCAGGTTCTCGCGCACGCGGTCGAAGATGATGATCGTGTCGTTCAGCGAGTACCCGACGACGGTGAGCACCGCGCCCACCACGACGAGACTGACTTCGAGATGCATGACGCTGATAAACGCAATCGTGGCCACGACGTCGTGCGCCGTCGCGACCACCGCGGCCAGACCGAACCGCCACTCGAAGCGGACGGCCAGATAGATGAGGGTCACGAGGAAGCTGAACAGGATGGCGAGGAGCGCCTTCCCCTGGAGCTCGCGGCCCACTTTGGGACCCACCGCTTCCCGCCGCTCGATCCGGAACTGGCCCGCGCCGACGCTCTGGTCGAACGCCCGGCCCACCGCGTCGGCCACGGCTTGCGTCCCAGCCTCTCCTTCCGCGCTCGTCGCGCCGATCCGCGCGGTGACCACGAAGGAGGTGTCGGAGCCAAAATTCTTGAGCTCGGCGCCGTTGAGCCCGACCTTGTCGAGCGCGGCGCGGATGTCGGCGATCGGCACCTTGTGGGCTGCCTCGACTTGCACCAGCGTCCCGCCCGTGAATTCGATGCTGTAGTTCACGCCCCGCGTCACGAGGAAGACGAGGCCGACGAGCATGATGGCGCCCGTGAGCGAGAACGCCCAGCGCCGCCACTTGATGAAGTCGTAGTTCGCGTTCGCGAAGAGTCTGATCATCAGATACTCAGGGTGACCATGTCGGGGCGCCGATTCAGCCAGATCAGGAACAAGGTCTTCACGACGAAAATCGCCGAGATCATCGATGCGATGATACCGATAATCAGCGTGATGGCAAAGCCTTGCACCGGGCCGGTGCCGACCGCGTAGAGAATGAGCGCCGTCAGGATGGTACTCACGTTGGAGTCGACGATGGCATTCATCGCATGCAAGAAGCCATCATCGACCGCGAGCCGCAGCGATTTGCCGTGCACCAGCTCCTCGCGGATCCGCTCGAAGATCAGCACGTTCGCGTCCACCGCGATGCCGATCGACAACACGAATCCCGCGAGGCCGGGCAGCGTCAGGGTGAAGCCGAACGCCGCCAGGCCCGCCAGGGTGAACAGGCAATACAGCGTGAGCGCCGCGACGGCCAGGGCGCCGGACAGCCGGTAGTAGCCGATCATGATGACGACGACGAGCACCACGCCGACCACGCCTGCCAGCACGCCGTCGTGAATCGAGTCGGCTCCCAGGGATGCGCTGATCGTGCGCTCGTCGACGATGGAGAGCGGCGCGGGCAGGGCGCCGGCGCGCAGCACGAGCGCCAGGTCGCTCGCTTCCTGCAGCGGCTTGTTGCCGAGCTCGATTTGGCCGTTGGCGCCGATCTGGCCGCGGATCACCGGCGGTTGTCCCTGGACGCGGCTGTCGAGAATGATCGCCATGTAGTCGTTGATGTGGCGCGCGGTTTCATCGGAGAACTTCCGGGCCCCACGATGGCTGAGCTGGAACGGAACGATCGACTGATTCGTCACCGGGTCGCGCCGCGCGGTGGCCTTGATCAGCTCTTCGCCGGTAATGATCGGCCGGGATTCCACGGCGTACAGCGCGCGATAGGCACGCGCGCCGCGCGATTCGGACTGCGAGCCCCAACGCAGATCGATGCCGCGCGGCATCGCCGCGCGCACGTCGGGCCGGTTGATGAGGCTGTCCACCAGCGGCCATTGCTCTTCCGGGACGAGATACTCGCCGGGGAGCTGACCCTGAAACAGCAGCGACGACAGCACGCCGGGCGTGTTCGCGTCGGTCGTCGAATCGCGCTCCGCCTTGCTCGAGTCCCCGCCGAACAGCTGCGACACGGCCGATGGCGGGGCGGCCCCGCGCGACTTGATGCCGGCGCGGCGCAGCGCCGCATCCATCTGCGGCAGCGCATCCTTGAACTGATTCTTCATGTCGGTGATGCGGAACTCGAGGAACGCCGTTCGCTGAATCACGCCCTTGGCTCGGGCGGGATCCTTCTCGCCGGCGAGCTCCACGATCAGCCGGCAGCGTCCCTGAATCTGCACGACCGGCTCGGTCGTGCCGAATTCGTCGATCCGCGTGCGCACCACGCGCTCGGCGCGCTGGATGGCGTCGGCGCAGTCCGGCACCGGCCCCTTGGACTGGTCCACCTCGAGCGCCAGGTGAATGCCCCCCTGGAGGTCGAGCCCCAGGTTGATCGGCACCCGGCGCACGGTCGTGTCTTTCATCGCTCCGCTGACGGAATCGCGGACGCGCATTTTTACGTTGCGCGGCACCAGTGAGATGATGCTCACGACGATCAACGCACCGATGACGTATAGCCGCTGACGAATCTTCCCCATCGCCTCGCTCTACCGGTTGAGGGTCGCCCGCGCCGCCTGGCGGTCGCGCTCGAGCTGCGCCACCAGGGCGTCGCGGGACGGGAACGCCTGCACTTCACGCAGGCGACGGACCCATTCCACGTCTACCGTTTCTCCGTACAACTCGCCGTCGAAATCGAACAAGTGCGCTTCGAGCGTGCGAGCCTGCTCACCAAATGTCGGCCGGGGGCCCTGATTCATCATCCCCCCGAATACTCGCCCATCTTTCAACTTCACCCGCACCGCATACACGCCGTCGGGCGGCAGCAGCTTCCGCGAATCGGGCGGCGCGAGGTTGATCGTCGGAATGCCGATCGTCCTGCCGCGTCCCGCACCCCGCACCACCGTCCCCCGAATGCCGTACCGCCGTCCCAGCCAGCGCGCCGCGGAGTCCAGGTCTCCATGGGCGATCGCCGTCCGAATCAACGTCGACGAAATCGGTTGACCGTTGTCCCGCACGGCATCCACGACCGCCATCCCGAAGCCCTGCTCTCCCGCCAACCGCTCGACCAGCTCCACGTCGCCGGCTCGCCCGCGGCCGAACCCGTGATCGTATCCCATCACGAGCTCGCGCATCGCATACTCGTCGCACAGCCGCCGGACGAATGCTTCCGCGTCGAGCTGGGCCACGGCCGGCGTGAACGGCATCAGCACGAACCGATCGATGCCGCCCGCCCGCACCGCAGCTTCCTTTTCTTCGGGCAGCGACAAGAGCTTTGGCGCCGCCGCCGGATTCACCACCGCGAGCGGGTGCGGGTCGAACGTGACCAGCACACTCGCGAGTTTTCCCGCTCGCGCCCGCCGCTGCACTTCCGCGAGCACCGCCTGATGGCCGCGGTGCAGACCATCGAAGGTACCCATCGTGACGACGGTCGCTTGCGACATCAGCCTTCCGCCACCACCACGCGGGGCTTGAGAAGGTCGCCTACTTGGTCTGCTACCGCCACCAACTCATCGCCCGAAAACAGCGCTATCGGGGATCCGGTATTGGCTATCGGGTCGCCCGTGATTGGGCGACCGTGTACCACGGCATCCCGCTCCTTCTTATCTAGCTGGCGTCGCGGCATGTCCGCGACCAGCACCGCCGCATCCTGCAACGCCGCCCTCGTCACCGCCTCGGGCGCCACCGCATCCCCGAGGAGGAGCGGCCCCACGGCGGTGCGGCGCAGCGCGGTGAGATGGGCACCGCAGCCCAGCTTCGCGCCGATGTCGCGCGCTAGCGACCGCACGTACGTTCCTGCGCTCACAGTCGCCCGAAATCGCAAATCCGGCACTGCCGCTTCCACGATCTCCAGCTCGCGGATCTCGACCGGCCGCGGTTCGGGCGTGACGACTTCGCCGCGTCGCGCGCGCCGGTACGCCCGCTCGCCTTCGATCTTCACCGCCGAGTACGCCGGCGGCCGCTGTTCGTAGGCGCCGCGGAAGCTGCCGATCACGTCGGCGAGCTGCGCCGGCGTGATGGCCGTCCACGACGCGGTGGCCACGACGGCGCCGGTCAGGTCATCGGTGTCGGTCGTGACGCCGAGGCGGATGACGCCTTCGTACGTCTTCGGCCACTCCGCCGCGAACGGCGCCAGCCGCGTCGACCGCCCGACGACCAGCACCAGCAGTCCTTTCGCGAACGGATCCAGCGTGCCCAGATGCCCCACGCGCTGTTCGCCGAGCGCGCGACGGACGATGTCGACGACGTCATGGGACGTGGGGCCGGCCGGTTTGGCCGCCAGGACGAGCCCACCGTTGCTCAGTCGTCCGTCTCCTTCAGCTCCTTCAACACGCGATCGATGTGCTGCGCGTGCTCGATGCCGCGGTCCAGATGGAAATGCAGCTCCGGGCTCGTCCGCAAATTCAGCTCTTTCGACAGCTGCGCCCGCAGAAACCGCGCGGCGCTCGCCAATCCCTCGAGCGACTTCGCCTTCTCTTCGTCGGAGCCCATGACGCTCACGCGCACGTTGGCGTGCGACAGATCGGGCGAGACCTCGACGCCGGTGACCGTGACGAACCCGATCCGCGGATCGCGCACGTCGCCGGTGAGGAACACGCCCACGGCATGGCGGATCAATTCGCTCAGGCGCTCGGGACGATGGCTGCGACGCTTCATCTCAGAGATAGCTCGTGCTGGTGTCCACGATGCGCGCGCCGTCCGCCCCGGCGACCAGCTGGTCCGCCTCGCGCAACACGCTCTCGGCGTGGCGCCGGTCGGTGCTCACGACGGCGGCCGTCAGTTCGGCGCGCTGCCACAGATCCTGATGCCCCGTCTCGGCGACGGACACGTTGAAGCGGTTGTGCATCCGATCCTTGAGGCTCTTCACGATCGTGCGCTTGTCCTTCAGCGACTGGCACGCCGGAAGATGCAGCTCCCACACCGTCACCCCCACGATCACGACTCAGCAGCGCTGAGGGACCGCGCGACCTCCTCGATGCGGTACGACTCGATCAGGTCGCTCACTTTGACGTCGTTGAAATTCTCGATGCCGATGCCGCACTCGAAACCCTCGCGGACTTCGCGCACGTCGTCCTTGAAGCGCTTCAGCGAGGCGAGCGTGCCGTCGTACACCTCGACTCCGTTGCGGATGACGCGGACCCGCCCTGTGCGCGGAATCACGCCGCTCCGCACGAAGCAGCCGGCGATCGTGCCGATCTTGGCGATCTTGAAAATCTGCCGGACTTCCGCCTCGCCCAACACCACTTCCTTCTTCTCGGGAGCGAGCAGGCCTTCCATGGCCAGCTTGACCTCTTCCACCGCCTCGTAAATGATGCGGTAGGTGCGGATCTCCACGCGCTCGCGGTCCGCCGCGGCGCGCGCGTTGGAATCGGGGCGCACGTGGAAGCCGACGATGATCGCGCCGGAGGCGCGGGCGAGCAGCACGTCCGATTCGGTGATCGCGCCGACGCCGCGGTGCACCACTTCGACTTTCACCTCGGCCGTCGAGAGCTGCGCCAACGCGTCCGCGAGCGCCTCGGCGGGGCCGCCCTGGTCGGCCTTGATGATGAGCCGCAAGGTCGCCACGCCGCCCGCCGCCGCCTCGGCCATGAAGTCTTCGAGCGTCTTCACGCGGCCGGAGCGGCGATGCTGCGCCTCGCGCTCGAGCCGCTGCCGCTTCTGCGCGATATCGCGCGCTGCTGCGGCGTCGTCCATCGCCAGGAACGTGTCACCCGCTTCGGGCACACCCTCGAAGCCGAGGATCTGTACCGGCGTGGAGGGTCCGACCTCGGTCTCGGGGCCGCCGCGCTCGTCGTACATCGCGCGCACACGGCCCGAGTACTGGCCGCAAATGAAGTCGTCGCCGATATGCAGCGTACCGTTCTGGACGAGGATCGTCGCGAGCGCACCCTTGCCCGGGTCGAGCTGCGCTTCGAGCACCGTCCCTTGCGCTTTGCGGTCGGGATTCGCCTTGAGGTCGAGCAGCTCGGCCTGGAGCAGGATCTGATCCAGCAGGGCGTCGACGTTGGTGCCCTTCTTGGCGGAGATCGCCGTCATGAGCGTGGTGCCGCCGAACTCTTCGAGCACGACGCCGTGCGTCAACAGGTCCTGCTTGACCTTCTGCACGTTCGCGGTCGGCAGATCGATCTTGTTGATGGCGACGACGAGCGGCACGCCGGCGTTCTTGGCGTGCGAAATGGCCTCGACCGTCTGCGGCATGATTGCGTCATCCGCGGCGACGACCAGCACCACGATGTCCGTCACCTGGGCGCCGCGGGCACGCATGGCCGTGAACGCTTCGTGGCCAGGCGTGTCGAGGAACGTGATCTTGCGGCCGTCCTTGAGCGTGACCTGGTAGGCGCCGATGTGCTGCGTGATGCCGCCCGCTTCCCCCGCGACGACGTTGGCTTTGCGGACGTAGTCGAGCAGCGACGTTTTGCCGTGGTCGACGTGACCCATGATCGTGACGACCGGCGGCCGCGGCTTCAGCGTCTCGTCCGCGTCCTTCGTCACTTCGGTCTGGGTGGTGGCGTACTCCTCTTCGCGCACTGCCTGGAAGCTGAACGCCGAGGCGATCAACTCGATCATGTCGAAGTCGAGCCGCTGATTGATCGTTACCATCTGACCGAGCTCTTTGAATGCAAAGGTCACGATCTGGGTCGGCGGCACCTTGAGCGTGTTCGCGAGCTCGGACACGGTGATGAACTCCGTCACGCGCACCAGCGTCTTCTCGCGCTCGCGCTCCTCACGCCGACGCTCTTCTTGCGTCTCGCGGAACGTCGGCCCTTCCTCGCGGCGGTGGACGCCCTTCTTGCCGACCGGCGCCTTCAGCGTGGCGAGGGTCCGCGAGATGTTCTGGGCGACCGCTTCCTGATCGACGAGCGACTTCTTGCCCTTCTTCCGTTTCTTGCCCTTCTCGCGCCGGCGCTCATCGAGCGGCGGCGCGCCCGGGGCGGCCGACGCCACGGGCCGCGGCGGCACGGCGGAGCCCCCTCCTCCACCCCCGCCACCCGGACCTGACGGCGTTCCGCGGGCGACAGGGCGCGGGCGGACCGGCGTCGGGATGAACGGCCGAGGCGGAGGAGACGACGGCGTCGTAAAGATCGGCGAAGGGGCGGCGGAGGGCGGCGAAGGCGCAAACGTCAAGCTCGCCGCTGGCGCTGCGGACTCGGCCGATTCGGCCGGCGCGAGATCCTTGAACAGCGCGGCAGCCCGCTCCTCAAGCGACGGCGCTGCCTTCTCTTCCTGCTGCTCGCGGGCCGCCGTTTCGAGCGCCAGGCGCGCGACCTCGGCCTCGGCGGCTTCGGCCGCCGCCACTTCGGCGGCGGCCGCATCGGCGGCGGCGACCTCGGCGGCGGTGCGACGGCGGCGCTTGGGGCGGTTATCGCCCACGGCGACGGGCTCCGGAGCGAGCTCGACCTTGGCCGCGGCGCGACGCCGCTTGGGCGGCGCGGTGGGCTGTTTTTGCTTGCGCTTGTCGCGCTCCCAGCGCGCGCGCATCAGCGACACCTGCTCGTCCTTGAGCGGCGTCAGGTGACTGCGCACGAAAATGTCCATCTCCTTGAGCATGCCCATCAGCTGCTCGCTGGAGATTCCGAACTCCGCTGCTAGATCATGAATCCGCGTCGTTGCCACTCGTACTCCTCCGCTATCTGCCATCAGCCGTCTACCATCAGTCCGCGCGCGAGCGCCGCATCAGCCACACCAACCGCCTGAACGGGCGGCCGGCCGAGTCCCGCCCCCAACTCTGTCGCGACCGGCCCACGCAGAACCGGAATTCCCTTTGCCTCTGCGAGCCGTGTGACTTTCTCCATGGTGCGCTCTCCCGCATCCGCCGCCAGCACCACACACATCAGCTTTCCGCGCTGCAATCCTGCTCGCACACCCGCGACACCGATGACGACATTTCCTGCCCGCACGCCGAGTCCCAAGAGTCGGACAATCCGTGCACTCACACGGAGGCGTTGGGGGCCGCGGGGGCCGCGGGGGCCGCCGGAGTCGGGGGGGCCGGGGGTGCTGCCGTCCCGGGCTCCTCGTCTCCGCCTTCTTCAGTCATCTCATTGAGGAAGGCCATCATCTTCTCGGCCAGATCGGGCGTCATGCCCGGGATCTGGTCAACGTCCTCGCGCTCCAAATCGAGAATGTCCTGGAGCGTCTTCTTGCCGGCCTGCTCGAGCACCGCCACCAGCTCGGGCGACAAACCTTTCATTTCGGTGAGCGCCACCTGCGTGACCGACGATTGATCCGGCGGCGGCAGCGGCGCGAACAGCGGGCCTTCCCCGCCGCGCTCCAACCACTCGCGGCTTGAATAGAGGTCGACCTTCCAACCTGTCAGCTCGGACGCCAGCCGCACGTTCTGGCCGTTGCGGCCGATCGCCAGCGACAGCTGGTCCTCGTCCACGATCGCCTGAATCGTTTTCGACTCGGGATCGGAGAAGACGCGGGCGACGCGGGCCGGCGCCAACGACAGCTTGGCGAACCGCTCGGGGTCGGACGACCACGGGACGATGTCGATGCGCTCGCCGTTGAGCTCGTTCACGACCGCCTGGACGCGCGAGCCTTTCAATCCCACGCACGCGCCGACCGGATCGATGCCGTCGTCGCGCGACCACACCGCGATCTTGGTGCGGCTGCCCGCTTCCCGTGCGGTGGCGCGGATCTCGACGATCTGCTGCTGAATTTCTGGCACTTCCAGCTTGAACAACGCTTTGACGAATAGCGGGTCCGCACGCGACAAAATGAGTCGCGGGCCTTTCGGCGTTTCCTCGATCCGCTTCAGCACCGCCCGAATCGTATCGCCCTGATGGAAGTGCTCGCGATGATTCTGATCGCGGTACGGGATGATCGCTTCGGCTTCACGGAACTTGTTGAGCATGACGACGATTTTGCCGCGCTCGATCTGTTGGACCTCACCCGAGAGCAGCTCGCCCACCTTGCCGGAGAACTCCTCCCGGATGCGGGAGCGCTCGCCTTCCCGGACGCGCTGGATGATGCGCTGCTTCGCCGCCTGCACCGCGGTCCGTCCGAACTGCTCGAACGGGACTTCTTCTTCAAGCACGTCCCCGGGCGCGAAGTCAGGATCCTCGTACCGCGCTTCCTCGAGCGAGACCTGGGTCCCCGGATCCTCGATGGTTTCGACCACCGTCTTGAGGACCACGATCCGGATCGATCCCTTCATCTCGTCGATCCCGATCTCGGCACGGACGTTGGGTCCGTAGCGCTTTACGAGCGCGGCATGGAGCCCGTCCTTGAGCAGGTCGATCAGCTCGCCGCGCTCAAGCTGCTTGGTGTTCGTCAGCTCTTTGATTGCGGAGACAACATCAGTCGCATTTGCCATCACAAGTCCTTGGTCGGCCATCAGCCATCAGCCGTCTGTATCGCTCGCGAGGCGAGCATCCCGTACGTCCGAGAGCCTATATTCGCGCTCGGCATCACCCTTCGGCTGGAGCACCACCGTTTCTTCGTCGGGGACCGACACGATTCGGGCCCGCACCCGCCCCACGCCCGCCAGTTTCACATTGACGTCGCGGCCCACGAACTGTAGCCAATGGCGATGCCAGCGCACGGGCCGTTCGATCCCCGGGCTCGACACCTCCAAGACATACCTATTGCCCAGGGGACCGCCTGCATCGAGCCACTGTTCGAGAGCCCGACTGGCCCGGCTGCAGTCTTCGACCGTGACGTTCCGTGGCGGACAGTCAATGCGGACTTGGACGAGCGGTCGATTCGGCGTACCGCCGATGCGCAGATCGGCCAGATCGAACCCCAATGCTTCGAGCCGGGTCCGAAAGGCCTCGACAAGACTCTCAGTGAGCATAAAAAAAAGCGCGGGCCGAACTTCGCCCGCTGCAGGGTGGGAATGTAGCCCGGCTCTCCCCTATGTCAACCGAGCGCTCGCCCGATGTACGCGACCATCCGTCCATCCCGCCCGCGCGAGGCGCGATGCGAGAAAAACCGGCCCCGCTCCTCGGCGCTGCACGACGGCGAAACCGTGATCTCCTCGATGCCCAGCTTGCGCGCCTGTTGCGCCAGGATCGCCCGCAGGTCCAGCAGCACCGTTCCGCTCAGTCCAAAACGTACCGCGACCTCAGAACCGACTTCATAACACTTGCCACAAATACCTACGCCGCAATGCATTACGATATCGCTTCCCTTTGCGAAGCCGCGCCACTTCAGCAGCTCGACGCATTGCTCCAGGATGCCGTCGGCTGTCCCACGCCAGCCCGCGTGGACGAGCGCGATGGCGCCCTTCTCTGGGACCGTGAGGTACACCGGGATGCAGTCGGCGACGGTCACCGTGAGCAGCACGCCGCGCTCTCTCGTCGCGTGTCCATCGACGCCGTCGAGGATGAGCCAGCCGTCCGGCAGCGCGTCGTGCCAGTGCACGTCGGTGCCGTGCACCTGATGCGCCAGCACCGTCGCGGGAAAGCGCTCGCCGAACGCGGCCCGGAACGCGCGCCAGCGGCCGATGACCTGTCCGACCGGTTCGTCACTCCAGAGCCCAAGGCTGAGCGGACGCGTCGTGATCCCGGCGACGACCCCATAGCGCTCGGCCCACTCCGCCAACTCGAGCCGCGGGACGGCGGCATCGCCGGCGGGAAGTTCGGCGAGCGCATGGGCGGACGGTAGGGGCGCAGCATGCTGCGCCCCTACCTTATGCTCTCCGTTCAATCTGTGCTCCGAGCGCTTGGAGTCGCGCGTCGATGTGCTCGTAGCCCCGCTCGATCTGTCCGATGTTGTGGATCACGGAATCGCCCTGGGCCGCGAGCGCCGCCAGCAGCATCGCCATACCGGCGCGGATGTCGGGACTTTCGACCGACTGCCCGCGCAGGGCGGACGGTCCCGCGATCACGGCCCGGTGCGGGTCGCACAGCACGATGCGTGCGCCCATGCCGATCAGCTTGTCCACGAAGAAGAGTCGCGACTCGAACAGCTTCTCGAATACGAGCAGCAGGCCTTCGCACTGGGTCGCGACGACGATGGCGATGGACATGAGGTCCGCGGGAAACGCGGGCCACGGTCCGTCTTCGAGCTTCGGCACGTGGCCGCCCAGATCGGGACGGATGCGGCGCTCCTGATCGGCGTCGACGATGAGCTTCGCGCCTTCGAGCCGCGGCCGCACGCCGAGGCGCTCGAACGCGAGCAAAGTCGACCGCAGGTCGTCGCCCCGGACGCCGTCGATCGTTATCGCGCCGCCCGTCACGGCGGCGAGTCCGATGAACGAGCCGATCTCGATGTGATCGGGGCCGACGGTATGTGGCGCTCCCGTAAGCGTCTGTCGGCCCTCGATCGTGAGCGTGTTGCTGCCGATGCCGTCGATGGCCGCGCCCAGGGAGACGAGAAACCGGGCCAGGTCCTGGACGTGCGGCTCCGACGCGGCGTTGCGTAACACGGTGGTGCCGCTCGCGCGGACCGCGGCCATCAGGGCGTTCTCGGTCCCGGTGACGCTGGGCTCGTCGAGAAAGATGTCGGCGCCTTTCAGCTTGCCTTCCAGCTTGTAGGCGTCGCCGACGGCGACGTCGGCGCCGAGCCGCTCGAGTGCCAGAAAGTGCGTGTCGACGCGTCGCCGGCCGATGACGTCGCCGCCCGGCGGGGGCAGCGTGACGCGGCCGAAGCGTGCCAGCATCGGACCGGCGAGCAGAATCGAGGCACGGATTTCCTTGCTCAGGGCCGGATCGAGCGCCTTCGGTTCCGCGCCGCCCGTGTCCACTTCGACGGTGTTCGTGCCGTGCCACTGCACCGCCGCGCCGACGTGCTGCAGCAGCGCAAGCAGGGTTTCGACGTCGCGAATGCGGGGCACGTTGTCGATGCGGCACGGGCCGTCGGCGAGGAGAGTGGCCGCGAGAATGGGAAGGGCCGCGTTCTTGTTGCCGGCGGGCCGGATCGTGCCCGAGAGGGCACGTCCCCCCGTGACACGGAACGACGGTGGCATAGGTCCGCCCAAGCTACGGGGGCGCTTGCGCCTGCGTCAAGCGTTCGCGAACGTTGGCCCTCGTGCATCCCGTGCTTGCGCTGGCGCTCGTCATCCTCGCCGGCATCGGCGTCACGCGCCTGTCGCGGCCTTCCTTCCGCTATCCTGCGTTGCTGGCCGACCTCCTCGCGACGGGCGTGCCATTCCTGTTGCTCGGCTTGCTGCTCGGACCCGGACTCGGGGTCGTCGACGACGCCGGACTGCGCTTGCTTCAGCCCGTCGTGGCGCTGGCGATCGGATGGACCGGCGCGTTGTTCGGCACGCGCCTCGAATGGCGGATGGTGCGACGTATTTCGAGTCGCACCTGGCTCGTCGGCGCGACGCTCGCACTTCCCGTGCTGCTCGTGACGACCGTGATGGCAGTGGTCCTGGCGCGCGCGCTCCCACCGCTCGCGGAAGCCTGGGGCCGGCCTCTGCTCCCCGCGGCGCTCGTGCTGGGCGGCGCGCTGACGACCGCAGCCAGCCAGCGTGGTCCGCGACTCGGCCGGCGCAACGCCCTGCTCGATACGGCATTCGGCGCGGCGGCCGTCACGCTCGCCGTCGCGCTCCATCATCCGCAGCTTGCCCCGCGAAACATCCTGCTCACGCTGGTCGCTGGAGCAGCGCTGGGCGGCCTGTTCGTCGCGCTCGCGCGCGGCGGGTTGCTGGCGGAGCCACGCGACGGGGGCGTCGCCGCGTTCGCCGTGATCCTGTGCGGCGCCGGCGTCAGCTACGCGGCCGGCCTGTCGCCCTTCGTCGTGTGCGCCCTCGAGGGCGCCGTCTTCATGAGTTTCTCGCCGGCCGACGTGCGTCACGCCGTCGCCGGGCTGTTGCGCCGGTGGGAGGTCGCGCTGTACGCGGCCTTCCTTATAGTCGCCGGTGCCCTGCTCCGGCCGCTCACCGTGTGGCTATTGCCGGCCGCGGTGGTCCTCGCACTGATCCGCGTACTCGTGCGCTGGGTAACGGTGCGATTCGGTCTCGATCAAGTCGATCCTGTCTGGCGATCGCTGCCGTTCGCGCCTCCGCGGGAATTTGCCCATTCCGTCATCCGCCAGGGCGCCACCGCAGTCGCACTCGCCGCCGGGTTCGACCTCATTCGGGGAACGCCCGGCCCGATGCTGCTCACGATCCTGCTGAGCGTCATGGCCGCGGAGGCACTCGCATCGGTGCCCCTGTTGACAGCATCGCCACGGTCAGCAGAGGTTTCGTGATGCTGCCAACGTGGGTCGGCGTGGTGTCGGCGATCAGTCTGGCCATCATCGCGATCGCGGCGCTCGTGGCAGCGGTTGGGATCAGTGCCGCGGCGCTGGGAGTGCGCGCGGCGGTAAAGGCCCTGAGAGGGTTTGCGGGACCGGCGATCGACGATGTGCGCCAGCTGATCGGCTCGATCAAGACCGAGGCCGACGCCCTGGTCGGCGCGTCGCGCGACGTACGGCAACGCATTGTCCGCGCAGCGGATAAAGCCGAGGATCGACTCACCGATCTCGATGCGCTGACCGAAGTCATGCAGCACGAACTCGAGGAAACGGCCATCGATGCCGCCGCCACGATGCGGGATGTACGCCGCGGGCTCTCGGTGTGGAAATGGAGCCGCAAATTGCTGAAGGGCAAGAAGCGACGGTGAAGCGACTGGCCGCGGCCGCCTTCCTGGCCGTCATCGCCCTGGTGCTCTTCCCCGGAGTGGCCCACGCCTGGACGCCCGGCACCCACATCTTCCTGGGTGAATCGGTGCTCGCGAACCTGCACCAGATCCCCACCATCGTCGCCGATCTGCTGCGCGCGTTCCCGTACGATTTTCTCTACGGCAACATCGCGGCCGACACATCGATGGCGAAGAAGTACGCACCGGTCGGCCGGCATTGCCACGCGTGGCACGTGGGCCAGGAGATCCTCGACCTCGCGCCGAGCGATCCGCTGCGGGCCTTTGGTCTCGGGTACCTCTCTCACCTCGCCGCCGACACGATCGCGCACAACTTTTTCGTCCCGCGCCAGCTGGTGCTCACCTCGAGCACGGTCGCGCTCGGTCATTCCTACTGGGAGAGCCGCTTCGAGACGCATCTGGGCGACGCCTACGCGCGGGAGGCGCGCGATGTCATCCTCAAAGACCACACCGCGAGCGACGCGCATCTCGACGAGATTCTGTCACCGACGCTCTTCAGCGTCCGCACCAATCGCCGCCTGTTCCGCGGCATGGTGCATCTCACGGAGAGCCAAAGCTGGCAGTGGGTGTTCCAGGTGATCGCGGGCACGAGCCGGTGGGACCTCGCTGATTCGGACATCGAGAAGCACATGGCCGTGGCGTTCGAGTACGTGATGGAAACGCTGGGCGCCGACGCGAGCGACGCGGCCGCCCGGCGGCTGGATCCCGCGGGTGAGAAGGCGTTGGGATTGGCGAAACGGATGCGGCGCCAGGCCCTGCGCGAAGGCGGTCGGCACGAGCCCGAGCGCGTCGAAGAAACGGCGCAACAGCATTTTGGCTTGCCGACGCCGGCGCTCGCGTACTGGAAGCAGTCGCGCGCGCAGCGTCCCTGGCGGGAGGGCTAAGGGGAGAGCCTTTCCTCGAGCACGCGCTGAGCCAGCTTGGGATCGGCCTTGCCCTTCGACGCACGCATCAACTGGCCCACAAAAAACGGCAACAACTTCGTTTCACCCTTCTTGTAGCGTTCCACTTCGGACGGATGAGCAGCCAATACTTCCGTCACCCAACCCGCGATGACGTTGGTGTCGCCCACCTGGACGAGACCGAGTGACTCCGCGATGGCCCGCGGATCACCGCCCTTGGCGGCGACCTCGGCGAACACCCGCTTCGCCGCCTGATGGCTCAGCGTGGCGCCCTTGACCAACCCGATGATTTGCGAGAGCGCGTCCGGTGACACGCGCAGCTGATCGCCGTGATCCTTCGCGTCGGCGAGCGCCTCCGTCATGACCCAGTTCGCGGCGGCCTGGGGCTCGGTGCTGGTCTTCGCCACCGTCTCGAAATAATCGGCCACGGCGCGCGTTGCCGCGATGACCGTGGCATGCTCACGGCTGAGGCCGTAGCTCGCCACGAATCGGTCGCGCTTGGCCCCAGGCAGCTCCGGCAGCTCGCTCTGCTGCTCGGCGATGAACTCCGCCGTCAACACAAGCGGCGGCAGATCGGGCTCGGGGAAATACCGGTAGTCGTGGCTCTCTTCCTTCGAGCGTTGCGCGCGAACGGCGTTCTCTTTGGAGTCGTACAGCAGCGTCTGCTGTGACACGGTGCCACCCGACTCGACCAGCGCAATCTGGCGGTCGCGCTCCACGGTCAGTGCCTTCTCGACGAACGCGAACGAGTTGATGTTCTTTACCTCGGTGCGGGTGCTGAGCGCGGTTTCGCCCGCCCGCCGCACCGAGACGTTGGCATCGACCCGCAGACTGCCCTTCTCCATGTCGCAATCGGAAATGCCGATGTACTCGAGCAGCTGCTTCAGGGTCTGGAGGTACGCGCGCGCTTCCGCGGGAGAACGCAGATCGGGGCCACCGACGATCTCGATGAGCGGCACGCCCGAGCGATTGAGATCGACCGCGGTCGCTTTGGCAAAACGATCGTGAATCGACTTGCCGGCGTCCTCCTCGATGTGGAGCCGTACGATGGTGGCGTTGACGACGCCGCGCTCGGACGAGAGGAACGAGAGGGTGCCGTTGGTGGCGAGCGGCTGATCGAACTGCGAGATCTGGTAGCCCTTGGGGAGATCGGGGTAGAAATAATTCTTGCGCGCAAAGACGCTCTTTGGATGCACCGCGCAGCCGAGTGCGAGCGCGCCGCGAACGGCGAGACCGATGGCGGCGCCGTTGGCGGCCGGCAGCGCGCCCGGCAAGCCGAGACAGACGGGGCAGACCTGCGTGTTGGGCGGCGCGCCGAACGCCGTGGAGCAGCCGCAGAACATCTTGGACTTCGTGCGCAGCTGCACGTGCGTCTCGAGACCGATGATCGTTTCCCAACTCATCAGGCTTCGTCCGTCGCGGGGACCACGCGCTCGAGCGCGTACGCGGCCTCGATCATTTCGTCCTCGAGGAACGCCTGCCCGATCAGCTGGCCGCCGAGCGGTAGTCCTTTTGCCCGCCCGATCGGCAGAGAGATCGCCGGCAGGCCGGCGAGATTCGCGGTCACGGTGAAGATGTCGGACATGTACATCGCGATCGGATCGGCGAGCTTCTCCCCCGCCTTGAAGGCCGGACTGGGGACGGTGGGCGTAAACAGGAGGTCGACGCCGCGATCGAACACGTTCCGGAAGTCCTGGGCGATCAGCGCACGCATCTGCTGGGCTCGCCGGTAGTAGGCGTCGTAGTAACCCGCCGACAGGACATAGGTACCCACCAGAATGCGGCGCCGCACCTCCGGTCCGAACCCCTGCCCCCGCGTCGAGCGATACAGGCTGCGCAGATCCGCGGCGCCGTTGAACCGCGGGCCGTAGCGGACCCCATCGTAGCGGGCGAGGTTGGATGACGCCTCCGCCGGCGCGATCACGTAGTACGTGGGCACCGCGTACGGCGTGTGCGGCAGGGAAACCTCGCGGACGGCGGCCCCCAGCTCCTTCATTATCCTGATGGCGCGATCGCACCCCCGCCGCACGGCCGGATCGAGCTCCGGCGGGAAGTACTCCTTCGGCAGGCCGATCACGAAGCCCTGCAGCGACTCGGGCACGGTGGGCAGCCGCAGCGGATCGCGGTCCTCGCAGGTCGAGTCCCTCGGATCGCGGCCGCTGATCACCGACAGCACGCGCGCGGCATCGTGTACGCTCCGGCCGAACACGCCGATCTGGTCGAGCGACGAGCCGAAAGCGACGAGGCCGTAGCGGCTGACGCGGCCGTAGGTCGGCTTGATGCCGACGACGCCGCAGAAGGCGGCGGGTTGCCGCACCGAGCCACCCGTCTCCGAGCCGAGCGCCGCGGGCACCGCGCCGGCGGCCACCAGCGCCGCGGATCCGCCGGACGAGCCGCCCGGCACGCGCGTCTTGTCGAGCGGATGCAGCACGCGACCGTAGGCCGAATGCTCGGTGGACGAGCCCATCGCAAACTCGTCGCAGTTCGTCTTGCCCGCGATCAGCGCCCCCGCCGCTTTGAGCTTCGCGATAGCGGTCGCCTCATACGGCGAGCGGTATCCTTCGAGAATGCGCGAGGCGCAGGTCGTGGTGAATTCCAGCGTGCAGATGTTGTCTTTCACGGCGACCGGCATGCCGTAGAGCACGCCGCTTGGACGCGCCGCGGCGATCTGCGTGTTGAGCGACTTCCGGAGCTCCTTGGGAGGTGTGAGCAGCGCGTTGAGGCGTTTCGCCTTCACCAGGCGGTCGGCGACCGCTTTTGCGTCACTCACTCGAACTGGCCAAGCTTCGGCACGACGAAGAAGCCCTCCTTGAAGGCCGGTGCGAATTTATCGGGACCAAACGCCAGCCCGGACGGGGTGACTTCATCGGCGCGGAACCGGATCGCGTCGGGACCCGGCACAAAGACTTTCACGGTGCCGTTCGCCGGCACGGCGCTCAGCTGCGCCGCGTAATCGAGGATGCGCGACATCTGCTCGGCGAGCGTCGGCAACGCCTCTTCGTCCACGTCGAGCTCCGCCAGCTGGGCGATGCGCAGCACTTCGTCCCGCGACACACTCATGCCCCGTCTCCTTCCCAATCGCGCTCGAGGCCGGCATAGGCGACGAGCAGTTGCTTGGTCCCGATGTCCGGATCGTCGAAGTCCACACTCACACGCAGATCGCGGCCTGCGCCCGATACCGCGCGCACGATTCCGCCACCGAATTTGCGGTGGTGCACGCGTTCACCTTTTACGTAGCGCGGCGCGTCCTGCGACGCCTCTTCAGGAAATCCGAGATCCGGCAGCAGCCGCCGCGCCGCGGCGCCTCGCGGCCGTGCCGGCCGCGGCGACATCGCTCCTGACGATCGCAGCGGCCGCCAGGAGGGCGTCGTACTCCGCTCCTCCACGACCTGGGGCGGCAACGCAGCGAGAAAGCGGGACGGCTCCGCGAGCTCCAGCCGGCCGTTCCGGTACCGCGTGCGCGCCCATGAGAGATACAACCTTTCGCGCGCGCGCGTGAGACCCACGTAACACAATCGTCGCTCCTCTTCGACGCCGCCCGGCTGTTCGACGGAGCGACCCAGCGGAAACAATCCATCCTCCAGACCCGCGAGCGCGACGATCGGCCACTCGAGTCCTTTGGCCATGTGCACGGTGAGCAGCGTGACGCCCGGTTCGTTCTTGTCCTCGTCCACCGGCGTGATGAGGGCAGCCTGCGTGAGGTAGCGCTCGACCGGAGTGCCGGTGCCCTCGGCCGCCTCGGGGTCCTGGACCTCCGCCCAGGCCGCGGCGCCGGCGACGAGCTCGCGCACGTTCTCGATCCGCTCCATCCCCTCGGCGCCTTCCTCGGCCAGGTACTGCTCGTAGGCTGTAGTCGCCAGGATCGTTTCGAGCGCGGTGGCTGGGTCGGCCTGTCCCACGGCCTCGCGCAGTCGATCCAGCAGCGCGGCGACGCCGCTCAGCGCCTCCCGCACGTTGGGGCGCAGGTCATTCACGCTCCCGGCACGGCGCGCCGCCTCGAGGAGCGGCTTCTGCCACCCGGCCGCCGCGCGGCCGAGCACGGCGAGCGATGCGTCGCCGATGCCCCGGCGGGGGACGTTCACGACTCTCAGGAACGCCTCGTCATCCGCCGGATTGGCGATCAGGCGCAGATACGCGAGGAGGTCTTTGACCTCGCGCCGCTCGTAGAAGCTGATCGCGCCGATCAGTCGATAGGGAATGCCGCGGAACCGAAATGCCTCTTCCAGCGGGCGGGACTGCGAGTTGGTGCGGTAGAGGATCGCCATCCCCTCGTACGCCACGTCGGAATCCGCCGCCCTGCGGGCGTATTCGTTCGCCAGCCATTCGGCCTCGTCGCGCTCGTCGGCGCTGCTCAACAGCGTCACGAGCTCGCCGCCCTTCTTCTCCGTAAACAGTGTCTTGCCGAGGCGCGCCGTGTTTTCGGAGATGATGCCGTTCGCGGCATCGAGGATGATTTGCGTGCTCCGGTAATTCTGCTCCAGTCGCACGAGCTTCGTGCCGGGAAAGTCGTTCTGGAAGGTGAGCATGTGCCGCACATCGGCGCCGCGCCAGCCGTAGATCGCCTGATCGTCGTCGCCCACGACGCAGAGATTGCCGTGGCGCTTCGCGAGATGTTTGACGAGCAGGTACTGCGCGGCATTCGTGTCCTGGAACTCGTCCACCAGGACGTGCTGAAAGCGATCCTGCCAGTAGGCGAGGCGTTCCGGATGCTCCCGAAACAGCGTGAGGGGGTGGATCAACAGATCGTCGAAGTCCATCGCGTTGGCCTGTTTCAGCGCGGGCCCCAACGCGGCATAGATGTCGGCCGCGACCTTGATCAGCGGCGTATCCATTTGCGCCCCGAGCTCCTCGGGCGTCAGCATGCGGTTCTTGGCGCTCGAGATCACGCCGTGCACCGACCGGGGTGAGTACACCTTGGTGGAGAGCTGACGGGCCTCGAGGAGGCGCTTCACCAGCGCCTCGGAGTCGTCCGAATCGTAGATCGTGAAGTTCGGTCCGAATCCGAGCAGCGGCGCTTCGCGACGGAGCAACCGGGCGGACAGCGAGTGGAACGTGCCGATCCAGAGCCCGCGCGGATCGGCTCCGAGCAACTGGCCGATGCGCGTTCGCATTTCCCCCGCCGCCTTGTTGGTGAACGTCACGGCGAAGATCCGCTCCGGCGCGACATGGAGCGTCGTAATCAGGTGCGCAATACGTGCGGTCAGGACGCGGGTCTTCCCCGACCCCGCCCCGGCGAGGACGAGCAGGGGACCACCGGGATGCTCGACCGCCTCCCGCTGGGCGGGATTCAGGGGAATTGGCTGCGAACTCATTTCGCCAGCGGAAATTCCAGCACAAACACCGACCCCTTACCGTTGTCGCCCGGCCGGAACGCCACCCGGCCGTCGTGCTGCTGCTCCACGATCCGGCGTGCCAGCGCGAGGCCGATCCCCCAGCCGCCGGTTTTGCTGGAGACGCCCGGCTCGAACAGCTGGTGCTGCATCTCGGGCGCGACACCAGGGCCGTCATCGCGTACACTGACGCGGGCCAGCGCATCAACGCCCTCGACCTCGACCTCGATCCGGCCTCCGCGACCGCTCAACGCGTCGACGGCATTCTTCACGAGCACCTCGAGCGCCCATTCGATCAGCACGGGATCACCGGTCGCGGTCGGTCCGGCGCCCGGCGACGTCAGTGTGATTGTCACCGCGTGGGCGAGCGTCGGCAGCCGCGGCCGGAAGTACGCCACCACGCGCTCGGCAACGGTGCCCAATCCGACGGGCTCGCGCCGGGCGGGACGGCCGATCCGCTCGAAGCGCTTCGCGACGCGCTGCAGCCGCTCCGCGTCCGCTTCAAGATGCCCGACCAGCTCGCTGGCCGGCGTACCCGGATTCTCCCGCAGGTAATCAATCCAACCCGTGATGCTCATGAGGGGTGTGCCGAGCTGGTGGGCGGACTCGCGCGCCATCGCCACCCACAGCCGGTCGCGTGCCGCGGCGACGCGCTCGCGCATCGCCCAGACCGCCAGCAAGACGAGACAGAGGAACATCGCGCCCTGGAGAACCGCGAGACCGGTGAACGCGGGGGCCGCGGGCAGGGCCCCGTAGTGGATCGTGCCGACGCCGGGCTGGATCAACGGCGGGTGAATGCGGTCCAGCTCGGCGATCCAGGCGCGGCGCGTCGCATCGCTCGCCGTGGCGTCGAACGGCTGGTTGTCGAGCGCGGTGATGCGGCCGGCCGTGTCGGTCACGGCCAGGGGGATGCCGAGCCGTCGCACTTCATCGGCGAGGGCGAGCAGCGCATCGGCCGCGGCGCCTTCGCGCGGATCGTTCAGGCCGGCGAAGACGTGGCCGAGGAGGCGGCTGGTCTCGCGCGCGTCGTTGCGGAGGTGGCGCGCGACGATCCAGGCGTACCCGACCGAGAGGGCGCCGAATAGGAGCGCGGCGCTGACGAGCACGACGGGTCCCGCCCGTCTAGGCAATGCGGTCAGTGCCGACATACGGCACCAACGCCGGCGGGACGGTCACGGAGCCGTCGGACTGCTGGTGGGTTTCGAGCAGCGCCGCGATCGTGCGCGGCAGCGCAACACCCGACGCGTTCAACGTGTGCACGAATTCGGGCTTCTCGCCTGGCCGCGGGCGGGCGCGAATGTTGGCGCGCCGGGCCTGATAGTCGGTGTACGTGCTGGAGCTCGAGACCTCGAGCCACTGGCCCACCCCGGGCGCCCACGCCTCGAGGTCGTAGGTCTTGGCGGCCGCGAAGCCGAAGTCGTTGGCCGGCAACACCGCCACGCGGTAGGGGAGCTCCAACTTCTGTAAAACGGTTTCCGCATGGCCGGTCAGTTTCTCGTGCTCCGCCGGCGAATCGGCGGCGAGGCAGAATCGCACGAGCTCGACTTTGTCGAACTGATGGACGCGGAGCAGCCCGCGCGTGTCCTTCCCCGCAGCGCCCGCCTCGCGCCGGAAGCACGGTGTGTACGCGGCGTACCCTTTGGGCAGCGCCGTCCCGTCGAGGATCTCTTCCCGGTGAAGGTTCGTGACCGGAACTTCCGCCGTCGGAACGAGAAACAAGTCGTCCGGCATGGTGCGATAGAGGTCGTCTTCGAATTTCGGCAATTGACCGGTGCCGGTGATGACTTCGCGCCGCACCAAGAGGGGCGGCTCCACTTCGATGTAGCCGTGCTCGCGCGTGTGCAGGTCCAGCATGAAGTTGATCAGGCCGCGAGCCAGCCGCGCACCCGCGCCGAGCAAGACCGGGAATCCCGATCCCGCGAGCTTCGCGCCGCGCGGCAGGTCGAGAATGCCAAGCCGCTCCGCGATCTCCCAGTGGGGCTTCCCACCTTTGGGCGCGGGCGTCCCCCAACTTCGTAACACCGTGACTTCATCAGGCACATCGCTGAGTGGCGAGTTGGGAACGAAAAGAGCTTTCGCGTCGAGTGTCGTCTCGATCTGGCGTAGCTCGGACTCCAACGCGGTGATCCGCTCCCCGAGCTTGCGTCGCGCGAGGATGACGTCGTCGGGGAGCTTGCCCTTCGCCTTGGCCGTCTGCGCATCGGTCTTCGCGGCGTCGTTGCGCTCCGCCTTCAGCGTGTCGAGCTGCGCGGTCAGCGTGCGACGCTTCATGTCCAGCGCTTCGATTTCGTCGAGCAGTCGCGTCAACGATTGATCGCCGCGGCGCGCGAGTGCCGCGCGCACCTGGGCGGGCGAGGCGCGCAACAACTTCAGGTCGATCACGATTTATTGCTTCGGCAGGCCCTTTTCGAGGCCGCGATACCCGCAGTTGACGTCGTTGATAATCACGAAGTCGATCCGGCGGCCGTTGGGCGCGGACGTCGTGTCGATCGCCAGCACGTGGAGCTTCGCGTAAAACGGTGCCGCGAAACCGATGCTGCTCTGGCATGGAGTCGCGCGCGTCACCGCGAGCACGACGCTGTTCTCATGCACCACCTGGGCACTGTCGACGTTGTATCCCGTGGTCGGAGCAAACTTGATGGAATCGTAATCCTGCACACTGATCTGGATTCCCGACTGCTGGCCCAACTTCAGCGGTCCGGTCGGAAGGAGCACCGCGGCTCCGGTGGAATCGATGTCGAATGCGAAATCGAATGGCGAGCCCTGTTCGGTGCGGACCTGCTGCCGACCCGTGATCGAATAGGCGGACGGCAGCGATACGGGCGTGCGGGTCAACGCGTACAGCGACACCGTGTACTCAACATTCGTGTAGAAGGCCGGTTGCAAGCCGGACGGATTGCCGCATGACACGATCAGGGTGCAAGCCGCCAGGAACAGAATGCAGGAGCGCATGAGTGCTGAGAACTTACAGGGGTGCGTTCGAGTGGGTCAACCCGTAGTCGCTGCTTGACTTCGACTTCGGCAAAACCTACGTTGCCGCGCGTATGGCAAGCATCCGCGACGTGGTGGAGGCGCTCAGCCGTTCCAAAGGCGTGGACGCCGTAGTAGTGGTGGGCCGCGATGGGCTGCCCATCGACTCCCGCGTGGCCAACGGCGTCGATGCCGAGAGCGTCGCCGCACTTCTGCCCACGGCGATCAATCAGATGGCGCAGCTGGGCGACGGCGGGGGACGCGGCGATTTCACCACCGCCGTGCTCGAATTCAGCCGGGGACTCGCGATCGTGGCGGTCCTCAACGCCGAAGCGCTCCTCATCGTGCTGGTGCAGCCCGCGACCAACGTGGGCGCCCTGCTGTTCGATCTGCGGCGACACCGCACCGCCATCGCCGGTCTGCTGTAAGCGGATGGTCGCCGGTGGTCCCCCCCGCTAGCTCCGCGCGCCACCTTCTCGTGGTGGATGACGAGCCGCATATCGGGCTCGTCCTCCGGCCCTATCTCGAGCAGCTCGGCTACCGCGTGAGTTTTGCGCGGACGCTCGACGAAGCCCGCAACGCGCTCCGTGCGAGTCCGACAACCGACGGCCTGTTGCTCGATTTGCATCTGCCCGACGGCTCGGGACTCGATTTCCTGCGCGACCTCCGCAAACAGGGCGACACCGCCCGGCTTCCGGTCCTCGTGCTCACGGCCGAAGGCGAGGATCGGATCCTCCGCGAAGCGCGCCGCCTCGGTGCGGCATTGGTCACGAAACCGTTCAGCCCCACGAAGCTCAGCCAACGCATCGCGCTGATGTTTGGCGATGCGGAACCGGAGGGGGAGGAGTCGTGAGCGCGTGGGCCGCGATCCTCGCGGGTGGATCGGGAACGCGGTTCTGGCCGCTCTCGACCCCGGAACGGCCCAAACAGTTGCTGGCGCTGACCGGCGACCGGCCCCTCCTCGCGCAGACGGTCGCTCGTTTGGGGGGACTCGTGCCGCCCGAACGGATCCTGATCCTGACGAGCCCCTCGTTGGTGGACGGCGTCGCCGCGACCGTGCCCGAGATTCCCGCAGCGAACATCTTCGCCGAGCCCCGGAGCGCGTCGACGGCGCCGGCGCTCGCCTGGGCGGCGCACTGGATCGCCAAGCACGATCCCGGCGGTCAAATGCTCTCGCTGCACGCCGACTGGGCCGTCGGTGACGACCGCGCCTTTCGCACCGCGGCGACGCACGCGCTCGACGTCGCCGCCGAGCAGGATGTGCTCGTCACGGTCGGGGTGAAGCCGACGCGGAACGAGACAGGATACGGCTACATCGTGCCCGGCAAACCGCTCGGCAGCGCGCACAAGGTGAAGCGCTTCATCGAAAAGCCGAGCCCTGCGCGCGCCGCGCTGCTGCGGCGGCGCGGCGCCCTGTGGAACAGCGGTCTGTTTGCCTGGAGCGCGGCGCGGTTTCTCGGAGAAGCCGGGGCGTATGCGGAGGAGCTCGCGCCCGGCTGGGCGGCGCTGACCAAGGGCGACGCGCCCCGCTTCTTCGCGGCAGTGACTCCCGTCGCCGTGGACATCGCGGTGCTGGAGCGGACCACGCGGTTGGCGGTGGTGACGGGCGCGTTCGCCTGGGACGACATCGGCTCGTGGGATGCGCTGCTTCGGATTCGCCGGCGCGACGCGCGCGGCAACGTCACCGTCGGCAACGTCACCTTGGGCGACGACGTGAAGAACTCCGTGATCTGGGCGGAGAATGAAGAAGTCGCCGTCGTCGGCATCGAGGATATGGTGGTCGTACGCGCCAACGGCCACACGCTCGTGATGCCCACCGGACATCCCGAGAAGCTCAAAGCGCTGGTGCAGAGTCTGTGACGCATGCCCTCTACCTCCTCGATCCGGACCCCGCGCCGGCCTGGGCGCCGTTCGCCGGCATCCGGCCGCTCTGCGAGCTGCGTGCCGGCGCGCATCTGGTGCGCCAGCGGTGGGAAACGTTCGTCGGCACCGAGGCGACGGCGGTTTTCGCGCTCCCGCATCTCGTCGGGTTTCCCGAGCCCGGCGTGCCGCCGGTCGAGGCGCGCCGGCCGGTCCCCGGGCCCGCCGTCATCGGGTCCTCGACGTTCGCGCCGCGCGGGCTCGCGGGCCCGCTGCCCGACCTGCCGGCGCGCCTCACGCACGAGGGGATCACCGTGGGGTGGGCGGTTCCGGCGGGGGGTACGTGGACGGGCCCCGTGTCAAACGCCCAGGCCATGAATGTCGAAGGCGTGCTGCTCCGCGGCGTCCATGATCTCGTCAGCGCTTTGGAGCAGCTGCTGCCCGACGACGTGATCAGGCTGCTCGGCGATTCCGATGCGGTGCCCAAAGGCTCCATCGTGCTCGGCGACCCGGGCTGGGTGTCGCTGCGGGAAGGGGCGATCGAGCCCGGCGTGGTATTCGACACGCGCAACGGGCCCGTGGTCCTCGAGACCGGAGTGGAAGTGCGATCGGGCACTCGGCTCGAAGGACCGTTGTGGATAGGTGCCAACACGCGCGTCGTCGGAGGAGCGATCAGGAACTCCGCGATCGGCCCCTGGTGCGTCATCCATGGCGAAGTGTCCACGACCGCGATGCTCGGCTATGCGAACAAGGGCCACTATGGGTTCCTGGGGCACTCGGTCCTGGGACGGTGGGTCAATTTCGGCGCCGGGACGACGACATCCAACCTCAAGAGCACGTACGGTCCCGTCCGGCTGGACGTGGCGGGCACGAAGCTGGAAACCGGACACCAGTTTCTGGGTAGTCTCATCGGCGATCACGCCAAGACCGCGATCGGCACGCTGCTCGATGCCGGATCCGTCATCGGTGCGGGCGCCAGTGTCTTCGATGATGTGCGTGCACCCAAGTACGTCGCGCCCTTCGCCTGGGGAGGCTCCGCATCCGAGCGGATGACACAAGAGAAGTTCCTGGCTACGGTGGAGCGCGTGTTACCGCGGCGTCACGTCGAGGTGACCGACTCGATGCGCTCCTACCTGGCCCGGGCCTTCGACTGGTTGACCCGGTGAGCGACGCGCCGCAACGCTACCGCCGGCTCGGCAAATACGAGCTGCACCAGCTCCTGGGCGAAGGTGCGATGGGGATCGTGTGGAAGGCCTACGACACGGTGCTGCGCCGCTACGTCGCGCTCAAGCTGCTGAGCGCGAGCTTCCGCAAGACCAAGGACATGCACGAGCGGTTCCTGCGCGAAGCGCGGGCCGCCGGCGCCATTCAGCACGCCAACATCGTCACCGTCTACGACCTCGGCGAGTCCGAGGGCCAGCTGTTCATCGCGATGGAGCTGGTGGAGGGACGAGATCTCTCCGACATGATCGCCCTGCGCGATCCGCTCGCGCTGGAGCGCAAGCTCGACATCGCGATCGAGGTGCTGATCGGCCTCCACTTCGCGCATCAGCGCGGCGTGATTCATCGCGACGTAAAGCCATCCAACGTGCGCGTGATGCCCGACGGACGGGTCAAGATCATGGACTTCGGCATCGCACGACTGCAAAAGGCAGATGCCACAGGCTCCGGTGCGATCGTCGGCACGCCGACCTACATGGCGCCCGAGCAGATCACCAACGGCGCGATCACGCCCGCCACCGACGTCTTTTCGGTTGGATGCATGCTCTACGAGCTGCTGTGCTATCAGCGGCCGTTCGAAGCCGAGTCGATACACGGCGTGCTCTACCAGGTGCTGACGACGGAGCCGCGGCCGCTGCGGACCGTCGCCCCGTCGATCCCGGCGGCGCTCGAGCGCGTCGTCGCGAAGGCGATGAACAAAGTGCCGCACGAGCGCTACGAGTCCGCCGGCCAGATGATGTCGACGCTGCAGCAAATCCGCGCTGCGCTGTCGGGCGCGGACGAAGAGGCGACGCAGCCGCTCGGCCGCTGGACACCGCTGCCCCGCCCGATGTTGAAGCTGATCACGCATGCGTCGATGAAGGCGCGGATCGCGGTGCTGGGCGCGCTCGCGGCCGTCGTGCTGCTACTGGTCTATGCCCCTGGCCAGACGGCCGAGGATCCCTCGAGAGGCGTAGTTGTGAATCCCCCAGCCCCCCAGGCGCCCACCGGCCTCGTCGCGCCCCCGGCCGCTCCTCTCGGCGCCCCGGTCTCGATGGCGGTCAGCGCGCGGCGCGATTCGGCGGCCGCGGCGCGCGAGCGGGCGATCGCGGCCGGCGCGGAGAAAAACAGCGTCCCTGCGGTGATCATGGCGCAATCGATGTTCGAGGCCGCCGATCAGGCGCTGCAGCGGGGCAATCAGTCGCTCGCCCTCCGCGGCTACGTCGAGGCGGCCCAGCAGTACGGCCGCGCGCGCGACGAAGCGCGCGCCATGGATCGGGAAGCCCAGCAGATGATCGCGCGCGTGAGTCCGGTCGTGCAGGCCCTCCCGACGGGACGGGCCGCTTCCAACGCCGGCGTCTTTCTGGCGCGCGCCGAATCGCTGCTGCACGAACAGGATTTCACGCTCGCCAAGGTTGCCGCGCAGAGTGCCGAGCAGATCGGCATCGATGCCGGTATCGCGCCGCCCAGCGTGCAGCCGGCGGAAGCGCGGGCGGCTGTGGATGTGTTGCTGAGCGACCTCGGGCGCGCGCTGGCGAGCCAGCGCATTTCCAACATTCGCGTGCTCTATCCGGGCCTGACGGACTCCGAACGCCGCGGGTGGGAGGCATTTTTCCGCGACTGGAATCAGATCACCGTAAAGTTCACGATGGAGGATTTCACCGTCCGCGGCGGCACCGCGAACGGCAACGTGCGGGCGATGTTCGAATACGTGCCGGCTCGCGGGGGCGCACCACGCGTGGACCGGCGACGGTTCGCGATGCGCTTCGAGCGCAAAGAGGTGGGGTGGAGGTTGGCGGCGGTTACGGAACTGAAATAGAAGGTTCTACCAGGCTCGTTGATTCGGGGCGGGTGGATCGGGAATCGTGAGCGTATCTGGACGGGCCGTCGGCGGACCCACGCGGCGCAGCGTGACTGGCTTCTCCAAATCCCCACCACTGATCGTGAGTTTGTCGCCGTTGAGCCTCATACCGTAGACCTGCCATACCCCGTCGCCCAGCGTAATCCACAGGCTGTCGCCCACCACGCGCCAGCGGGCGAGATCGCGGCCGAACTGCGCCGAGCTGTCGCTACGCACCATGATGTGACGGATCTCGTCGCCTGCCCGCGCCTGCCAATCCCCGGTCAGCCGTGGCGGGGCCTGCACGATGAGCGCCAGAGCTCCTGACACGATCGTCAAAGGCCGAATCATGGCCCAATCATACCCCGGGCTGTGCCGGTTTTGCAGCGGGCGGCGCGATCACGGGAGCCATGACATCGGGGAGGACAGTGACCTGGCCTTCCCACTGCTTCATCATCCGCACGAAGCCGGCACAGAGGTCCGGGTCGAACTCCAGCCCGCTGCGTTCCTGCAAGTACCCAAGTGTCTTCTCGAATGACCACGCCTCGCGGTACGGTCGCCGCGTCCGCAGCGCATCGTAGACGTCACAGACGTGCACCAGCTTGCTCGCCTGATGGCAGTCACGCGCGTAGCGGAGCACGGGATAGCCGCCGCCGTTGATCATGATGTGATGCTCATACGCGACGACCACGGCCAGGTCGAGGTCTTCGTCGACGTCGAGCAGCATGCGCGCGCCGGCCACAGGGTGCTCGTTCATCAAGGCCCGCTCTTCATCGGTCAGTTTGCCGGGCTTCGTGAGCACCTCGAGCGGGATTTTGATCTTGCCGATGTCGTGCAGCAGACCCGCAATCCCGAACGTCCGCACATCCGTCGCCGAGAGGCCCAGAAACTCGGCCAGGGCCATCGACAGGACGGCGACGTTCATCGAGTGCGTGGTCGTGTACTGGTCGAATTCCTTGAGCTGCAGCAGCGGCAACATGACCTGCCGGCCGCCATGCATCGCGACCGCAAGCGAGCGCACGACCGCCTCGGCCTCCGCGAGCGGCACGGCCCCGGTCGTCTGCACTTCGCGTTGCAGCCAGCGCAGCGTGTCCACTTCTTCGCCGAGCGAGAAGCTGATCGTCGCGGTCGGCAGCGGCTCGGGCGCGAGCTCGGTCTCGCCCTTCAGACCGACCGCGCCGAAGCGGATGCTGCTGCGGCGCATCTGTCGCGCTTCGGTGCTGATCGCGGACAGCGTCAGACGCGCCACCACCTCCTCGAGAAATCCTTCGAAGTCTTCGTGGCTCACTAGGGTCTCGAACTCCAGGCGCTGAATGCCGGCTTGCGCCAGCCGTTTGCCCCAATCCCACGCCTTCAGCTCGCGCAGCGGCAACTTTCCGAAAACCACTTCATCACCGAGGAAAGTGAACAGCGGGCGCGACATGTCGGATTGGAGGTCCTGGATCTGCTGGTAGGCGACGTCGAGGGCGCGCTCACGCGCGGGGTGGCCGTCGCGATACAGCGCCATCGCGGCGAGCGCCTGAGCGAAGGCGTTGAGAAAACGGGCTGGGTCGCCGCTCATCGCTTGCTCGCAATCATGGCCGCCGTCGTGCGCGGCGTCGGACTGGCGGCGTTGCGAATGTCCGGATCGGTGGACGCGGCGGCCAATGCGAGCAGGACCGCCGCCCGCCCGTCGTTCCGCCACCCCGCCGCGAGGGCCATCAGCGCGGCGAGCAGCTCGAGCGAGCGGGCCGCGAGCCGGGGACGTCCCCGCCAGTTTGTGCCGCCGTCCACGGTCTCGAGCAGCGCGGTCAGGGCGGCGACGTTCCGCACGCGCCCGAGGACCTTGATGGCGAGCACCCGCAGCTCCGACGCCACCGTCTGGTCGTGAACGATCTGCGTGATCAACGGCAATGCCGACGGCGGACAGTCGTCGAGCGCCGCGGTCAGGGCGACGCGAACCATGCGCGGGTCGGCATCGCGCAGCGCTCCGAGCAACGCCGACTCGTGCTCGTCCGGGACCTTGA
>Ga0137409_10001082_pt1 | contig 29470 bp, 18 predicted proteins | sample CZODoug1_16funga_FD_122059 | JGI IMG/M metagenome (GOLD analysis project Ga0137409, IMG submission 122059) | Vadose zone soil fungal communities from Angelo Coast Range Reserve, California, USA - CZODoug1_16fungal (Hybrid Assembly) | ecosystem: Environmental > Terrestrial > Soil > Vadose zone...
ACCGCGCGAATCACCACGCCGCCCGCGTACAGCGTCACGCTGATCTTCGTCAGGACGTAGCCGATGACCGACACCCAGGTGAAATACGTCCGCGCTGCCGAGTTGTACCGCTTCTCCAGGAACTCCGGCATCGTGTAGACGCCGCTCTTCAAGTAATACGGAACGAACAGCCACCCCAGCAGCAACAGGATCAAGCAGGCGAGCCACTCGAAGTGGCCCACGGCGAGACCGCTTCCCGCACCCGTGCCCGCCAACCCGACCAGGTGCTCGCTGCCGATGTTCGAGGCAAACAGGCTCGCGCCGACCGCGAACCAGGCGACGTCCCGGCTCGCGAGGAAGTAGTCGGAGCTCACGTTCTTCTCGCGCAACGCCGCCCACCACGCGATGCCGAACAGGATGATGAAGTAGATCGCGATGAACATGATGTCGAAGACGTGGAGATTGCTCATTGGGTCGGCCTTGGAGAGTTGAGGAGATATTGAACAGCGAGGTCAGTGAGCGTCCACAGCTGCACGTCTGAGCTCGAGCCGTAGCGCACCGGGCGCAGGGCCGATCCCTCGAACTTGTAGCTCCACAGCTCGGCGTATTGCAGGCCGGAGCGTTGGGCGGCGCTCCGTACTGAGTCGACGGCGCCCGGACGGTTGCGGGTCGCGAGCGCCGCAAGCAACATGTTGATCTCCCGCCCCCACACGACGCGCGGCGAGTGATAGAGGTCGCGCTCGAACATCTGCCATACCGCCGGCGACGCATACGCGTCATTCGCGACGGCCAGCCCTACGCCGTCTATGAACAAGCCGACTGGATACGGAAGGAGAAACGGCCGCAGCAGCTCGGTCTCACGCTCGGCCGGCTGGCGCTCCAGCAACAGCCACATCCCCGGATCGCTGCTCATCACCGGGATGGGCTGGCCGGCGCTGTCGAGTGATACGGCAGGAAAGCGCAACGTGTCCGGTCGGAACTGTGTGTGCGTGAGGACAGAATCCCAGTGCGCCCGCTCCACTTCAGGCAGCGAGCCGAGCTTGGCACGCACGCGCGATTCGATGTCGGCCGCTGCGAGCGCGACCATGAAATGTCGTGCTGAACCGCGCCATGTTTCCGCCGCACGCGCGATGGCGACGGCGCCGTCGATTCCCGGTTCGCCGATCGCGCGGAGCGCGCTGTCGATCGCGCCGACGGCTCGAAGTGCGGCGGGCACCCACACCACGTTGACGTCGAATGCGAAGCAGCCGCCGGCATAGCCGACCCGGCTATCGCGCCAACTCCCCGGATGGCACCAGCCGTCCGGGTCGCGCTTGAAGCTGACCAGGCTTGTCGCCGCGGAGTCGCGCGCGTAGGGAGCAGCTTGCTGCGCCACGTACGCGAGATTCTTGCGCAGCGCCGCGCCCCAGCGTCGCACGAATGCCTGCTTGCGCGTGTTGGCGACTCGCGCGTTGGCGAAATACCGTCCAGCCACGACGGGCAATTGGAAGTCATCATCCACCATCCAGTAGTTCTCGCGCGTCGCCTGAAGATTGCGCAGCAGCGTCGTATCGCCGGTCCGCAGAAACTCGGCGGCGTTCTCGCGGATCGCCTGGCCGCCGAGCGCTTCTTCGTGGCTCACCTCGCCGTCGGGCGCGAGCTTGGCGAGCGCCGCGCCCATCACGAACTCCGCCATCGTATCGGACCAGACGGGCTCCATGAGCAGCGCCGTCATCAGCATGTCACGGCCGAAATAGGTCGCGTAGGTCGGCAGGCCGGCCATCAGCTTCTGTTTGGAGCTGAGCAGCTCGAATCCGCGGATCTCGCGCTCCAAGCGCTGTGATTTCGCGGAGTCGGCGAAGCGGCGGAACGCGGTCGCGAAGATCTGATTGCGGGTCAGCGGATCGAGCGCGGGGCCGTCGGTCGCGATTTCGACGCTGACCGCGACGGGTCGCGCGCCGCGCGTGCGAATCGTCAGGACGCCATTCGCGAGGGCCGCACGCGCGGTGCGTGCGTCGCCACTCACCGTCAGCCACAAGTGGTTTTTGCCGTCGAGGCTGGGCTGCGACGCCCGCAGCGTCCAGCCACGAGGATCGCTGCTCAGTCGCACACTCGGCGTGAGACGCTCGGTATACGGCGGGCCCATGCGCTGGGCAAACTGCGCCATCTCGGGCACCACGAACGTTGGCGCGTCAATCGGATCGCGCACACGACCCGCGTACCCAAAATCGCGTTCGATCCGCATGGAGCCGAGCAGGAGCTGCCCGATCTGGACGGACCGCCCGCCTGGCAGCGTGAGCGAGTAGCGTAACCAGCGCCGACCGCCGCGACCGCCGGTCGCACCGACCGTCGCTCCCCCTTCACTGAACGCGACCGCCGCAGTGGTAGTTAACCCGATGCTCTCATTCAGCGCATCCGCCCACAAATGCACGACACGGCCGCTTTTGCCATCGATGGAGATCTCGATGGCGTTGCCGCGCGAGTCGCGATACAGCCGCGCGGTGTAGCCCTCGTACGCTGCCGAGTCATCGAGGCCGCGGGTGGGGAATTCAAGCACGGGCGGGGTTTCCCGCGCGGATGCAATCTGAATCGCGAGGAGCATAGCCAAAAGCATGGGCCTAGATACTCCCGCCTCCGTTAAGACCTCGCAAGACCTGCTTGATCAGGGAGTTTTTGTGGCCTTTTGGATCCACTCACAATGGGATACGGGATGAGCTTCATTCATGAGTTCTCGCACACGCAGGTGGGTGGGTCGCTTCAAGATATCACCACGTCCTTCGACCCCGTTGGTTCAGCCGAGACCCGGGTAAACCGGATGCGTCGCGAGCTGGGTCCGAGCTTTGGCCAATGTCAGCAATACGGTGCTGTCGATCTAAAAAAAGGGTGGCTATACTTGCCGTTCGATGGGAACGCGATGGCGGCATTGAACTTCGGAGTTGCGCCATCGCAAGGATCCAAATTCATCAAATGCCGAAGTTGTGCGCATTAGACCGTTGGAAGACCGAATGCAGAGCTTCATCGCAGGCGCTTGTTGGTTCGGAACGCTCGTGGCCACTTTCATCGGCTGCGAGCGTCCCTTGGGACACGCACAGCAGGAGCTGTACAGAACTGCGTTCGATTACCTGAAGAAGAGCGATCGCGTCTACCAGTACTGCCGTCACGATCTTCATCTCTCGCGCGAAAACTGCCGGCTCACCCCCGCGGACTCCGTGGTGTTTCCCAGTCTAATCTTTTTTCAGAACGATCTAGCCGCCATTAAGAAGGTTCCTGCGGGCGCCCTCATCGACTCGCTGATGCTTGAACAAAACGAGAGGTACAAGACGTTCAAACCGGGTTCGATCCATGGCATGCTTCAGGTTGCCGTTGATCCCACCGTGCTCGTGGTTTTCTCCAGTCCAAACGGACGGTACCTGACTGCGGAGGTGGTCCCCTATGTGTCAGGTGAGTCCATCCACGAGGCGGGACGCGGTCGCACCAGCGTCCTCTTTCTATTCATTTTTGACGAGAGAGGGCAGATCCAAAATGTCTTCAATAAATCACTCATAAACGAGTGACGCACGGGCATGCGTCCCGGACGCCCGAACGTGAAAGGCACAGGGCACCGAGTTGATCGACCGACACCGATCCGGCCGTCGTGGGGAAAGAGGCGGTCGATTGTGATCCTCCATTCTGCCAAGGAAGCGCGACTCAGCGCACGCAATCGGCCTAGCGTCAGCAGCATCATTGTGATGTGGTCGGAACACTTGTTGGTGGGAATCAGCCGCCCCGCACACCGCCCAATGTGCCGGCGTTCTCGCCGTGGTGACTTTGACGGGGTCGGTTGTGACGATTACCAGATTCGGTGCACCAAACTACGGTGAAAATCCCAAGACCGACTCGAAGATTCGGGTTCCTGTCCTGCGGTTGGAGCACCGGCCGACGTGTGTGGAGATTCCAGCAGCGTGAGCTCCGATACGATGACTGGCGTAACGGAGCTCCAGCTGAGCCTTCCGCCTCGCCGCTACCGACTCCGGACATTCTCAAATCAGGTCGTTCGCGTGATGGGAACACTTCGCGAACGAGCGTTAGGACGGATTCCTGTCCGATCGTCATGACCGTAGATAGCCTCACAGTTATCCCGCCCTAGTAAGGGGCCGACTGACCTTCCCCCAACATTGGAGCGCCGATTATGACACTCCCGCGCGGATGCAGTCTGAATCGCGAGGAGCATAGCCAAAAGCATGGGCCTAGATACTCCGCCCGCCGGCCACCCTTGACAAGGGCCAAACCGGGGGGCATTTCGAACGGATCAACCGTCATTCCGTCGGTCAGGCGACCCCGCCCGCGGAGGTAACATCGATGCGTCTCGTTCGACATGTAGTTCCCATCCTCGCGTTCCTGTCCGTCATGGCTATCCCTCTTGCCGCGCAAGGCACCGGCGCGATCAGAGGAGAGGTAAGGGACAGCGTAACAAAGCAGGCCCTCGCCGGCGTCATCATCCGGATCCAAGGCACACAACGTGAGACGCAAACGGCACCGGACGGGAGCTACTCGTTCGCCGACGTCCCGTCGGGCACGGTCACGTTGCGCGCGACGCGCATCGGCTTCGGGCCGCAAACGCAATCCGCCACTGTCAGCAACGGCGGCTCGGCCGAAGCGCAGTTCGCGCTGGCGCCCCAGGCGTCGATCCTCGAGCCCGTCGTCGTGACCGGATACGGCACGACCCGGCGCGAAGCGATCACCGGGTCCGTGGCCACGGTCGATCCGGGCACGGCCAACGTAGGCGTCATCAACAACGCCAACCAGATGATCCAGGGACGTGTAGCCGGCGTCGAGATCGTGCAGAACAACGGTGAGCCGGGTGCCGGCGCTCAGGTCCGGATCCGCGGCTCGACGTCGATCGGCGCGAGCAACGAGCCGCTGTACGTCATCGACGGCATCCCGGTCTCGAATGATCCGACGCAGGGCGAAGGCCTTGGCGTCAGCGGCACGTCGCCGTCACTCGCTCGCAGTCCTCTTGCGCTGCTCAATCCCTCCGACATCGGCTCGATCACCATCCTCAAAGACGCTTCCGCAACCGCGATTTACGGCAGCCGCGGCGCGAACGGCGTCATCCTGATCGAGACGAAGAAGGGCACCGTCGGCAGCTCGACGATCGAATACGACGCGTATGTCGCGACGGCGTCGCCGGCGAAGCGTCTGGATGTCCTCACCGGAAGCGAGTACAGCGCGTTCATTCAGTCGCAGGTCGCGCTGCACAACACCAATCCCTTGAAGGGCCTCGATTCGAGCTACATCACCGCGCTCGGCACGGCCAACACCGACTGGGCGGGCGCGACGACGCGCAGCGCGGTCACGCAGAATCAGAACCTGCGGTTCTCGGGCGGCAGCGATGTCACACGCTATCTCGCGTCGCTCAATTACATGAACCAGCAGGGCGTCGCGCTGTCGAACGGCATGAAGCGCTATCAGGGCCGGCTCAGCGCCACGCACCAGGCGTTCAACAGCCGGCTGCGTATCGGCCTCAACGTGACGGCGTCGCAATCGAACGACGATTACATCACGTTCGAGAACACGGGCGGCTTCGAGGGTGGCGTGTTCGAGAACGTCGCCACATTCAACCCGACCCGTCCGATTACGGTCACCGATTCGACCGGGACGCACTTCTACGAGATCGGGCCGGGGTCACAGTCGGTGCGCAATCCCGTGGCCCTGGAGAAGCAGCTGTCCGACTTCGGCACCACGAACCGCACGCTCGGCAACATGAGCGCCGACTTCGATCTCACGACGAGCCTGACGGCGCGCATCAACGTGGGCGTCGACAAGTCCACCGGCCTGCGGCAGATCTACTTCCCCCGTTCCAGCCCCGCCGGGGCAGAGTTTGGGGGGCTCGCCCGCCAGGGGAACTACAGCAGCCAGTCGCGGACCCTGCAGGCGCAGCTGACCTTCCGGCACGACTTCGGCGGCGTGCACAGCTTCGACGTGGTCGGCGCGTACGAATGGACGCAGATCGACAGAGATTCCGTCATCGCCGAAGCGCGCAACTTCCTGACGGACCTGTTCACCTTCAACAACATGGGTGCGGGGACGGTGCAGGTGAACCCGGTGTCCGGCGGCGTCACCGACCGCTGGATCTCGTTCCTGAGCCGGGCCAACTACGGCTACAAGGAGAAGTACTTCCTCACCGGCGTGGTGCGGTATGACGGCCGCTCGTCGTTTGCCGAAGGCCATAAGTGGACGTTGTTCCCGGGTATTTCCGGCTCGTGGCATCTGAGCCAGGAAAGCTTCATGTCGAACAGCCCGTTCTCCGACCTGCGGGTGCGCGTCGGCTACGGCGTGGTGGGTAATCCCGGCGCGCCGGCCTATTCGTCGCTCGTGACGTTCGGAAACGAGAAATACGTCTTCGGGACCACACCGATCACGGCGTTCACGCCGAACAACATCGGCAACCCCAATCTGACGTTCGAGCGGACGTCGCAGGTCGACGTCGGCGTGGACTACGGGTTGATGCAGAATCGCCTCTCCGGCAGCATCGAGTACTACATCAAGAACACCACCGACCTGCTACTGCGGCACAAAGTCTCGCAGCCCAGCGCGGTCCAGGACAGGCTCGAGAACATCGGCTCCGTCAAGAACCATGGCATCGAGCTGACGCTCGACGCGCTGCCGATCTCACGCTCGAACTTCACCTGGCGCGCCGGCATCAACGTGTCGTTCGAACGCAATACGGCGCAGAACATCGGGGGTGGCGCGATTTCGTTCGGTACGGTGAGCGGCCAGGGCCAGTCCGGTCAGAATGCGGAGCGCCTCGCATCCGGCTACGCGCTGGGCGCGTTCTACGGTCCCGTGTACGTCGGCGTGGACAGCGCCGGCAAGCAGCAGTTCAGCTGCTCGTCCGGCACAACGTGCGTGAGCGGTATTACGACGGACCTCAAGGACGCGACCCGCAGCGTGATCGGCAATCCCAATCCGAGCATGACGCTGGGATTCCACAGTGAAATCTCGAAGGGCCGGTTCGACTTCAGCATGCTGGTGCGCGGCGCATTCGGGCAGGACGTGTTCAACAACACCGCGCTCGTCTATTCGACCAAGGGCAACGCGCTGCAGCAGAAGAACTTCCTGCGCGATGCGTTGACCGATCCGATCGGCTTGCACGAGCCGTCCATCTTCTCGTCACGCTGGATCGAAGACGGCTCGTTCCTGCGGCTGCAGAACGTCACGTTGGGCTATACGTTCGACATCCCGAAGGGTCTGGGGAGCGCGCGCACCGCGCGGCTGTACGTGTCCGGCGACAACCTGTTGCTGCTGACCGGTTACTCCGGGCTGGACCCCGAAGTCTATGCCAATGCGGGCCTCGTGTCTCGCAACATCGACTACCTGTCGTATCCGCGTCCCCGTACCGTGACCGCCGGCGTGCGGGTCGCGTTCTAAGAGGAGAGAACCTGTGAAAAACTCGCTACGCTTCACGTGGTTTTCGGCGCTCGTGGCGCTCACACTGCCGCTGGCCTGCACGGACCTTACCGAGAGTCCCAAGAGTCAGGTGACGCCCGGTGGCTTCTTCCGCACCGAAGCGGAAGTGGTCAGCGGCGTCGCCGGCGTCTACAACCTGCTGCGCAACGACGGCACGCTCTGGGGCTATTACAACATGAGCGAGATCAGCACTGATGAAATGATCGTGCCGACTCGCGGCAACGACTGGAAGGACAACGGCCGCTGGCTGGAGTTGCACCGCCAGACGTGGCAGGCGGGCAGCCCGGCGGGACTCGACGACATCGAGCGGATCTACCGCGACAGCTACGTCGCCATCGCGCGTTCGAACATCCTGCTCGACCGCCTCAAGAGCGTCACGATCACCAACCAGGCGTCAATCGAAGCCGAGCTTCGGACGCTGCGTGCCTTCTTCTATTATCTGCTGCTGGACGACTTCGGCGGCGTACCGCTGGCCACGGACGGAGCAGTCGTCCCGCGGCCCCGCGTCACGCGGGATTCGCTGTTCCGGTTCATCGAGTCCGAGCTGCTCGCCGTACGTGGCACGCTGCCGCTCAACCGGCCGGCTAACGAGTGGGGTCGGGTGCGCCGCGGGGTCGCCGATGCGATCCTCGCCAGCATCTACCTCAATGCCGGCGTCTACGCCAAGAACACCGGCGTCAGCGCGACGGCGTACAACACCTGTCAGGGCGTGGCGGTCACGGGCGGGGATGCCTGCGCCATGGCGATCGCCTACTCCGACAGCATCCTCAACTCCGGCGCGTACTCGCTGGCCGCGAGCTGGCGGTCGAACTTCACGGCCGACAACCGGAACTCGCTCGAGAACATCTTCGTCGCGCGCAATGCCCCCATCACCGATCTGGGGTTGAACTTCCCGATGCGGGCGCTGCACTACAACCAGTTCACGCCGGCCCCGTGGAACGGCTTCTCGGCGGTCGCCGAGGCCTACCAGGCATTCGATAGTGCCGATCAACGCCGCCAGATCTTCCTCGTGGGCCAGCAGTATCAGCTCGAACGGCTCGCCGCGGGCGACACGGTGCCCGTCAACGATCGCGGCGGCAGCCCGCTGGTCTTCACGGATACGATCGGCGACGCCACGATCGCCGCCGAGAACGAGGGCGCGCGGATCATGAAGTACCCGATCGATCCCGCACACGTCGCCCAGAACAACGGCAACGACTTCGTCTTCTTCCGGCTCGGCGAGATCTATTTGATCAAAGCCGAGGCGCAGAACGAGCAGACGGCGGGAAGCGCGCCCGCGCTGGTGCTCGTCAACCAGCTGCGTGCCCGGGTGTTCAGCCCGGTCAAGCCGCGCGCCACGATCGACCGTGCCGCGATTCTGCAGGAGCGCCTGTTCGAAATGACGGGCGAGGGCAAGCGGCGCACGGACCTGATCCGGCACGGCAAGTACACGACGTGGACGGAAGCCACGATCAACGGCCATAATGCCGCGACCGAGGACTTCCGCATTCTGCTGCCGATCCCGCAGTCGGAGATCGATGCCAACCCGCTGCTCTGCCAGAATCCGGGGTACGGCGGCACTGCGTGTCCCTAGACAGCAGCACGAGCTGTAGCAGTGCGCTGGGGCGTTTCGCTTAGCATTCACGTAGGGGCGCAGGGTGCTGCGCCCCTACGCTGTCTCCTGCCGGCCGTTGCCATCCTCGCCGCGTGCTCCGGCGCAGGCGGCGCTCCGCCACGCCCGTCGGGCCCCACGCTCTTCACCCGCCTGCCGTCCGCCGAAACCGGCGTCACGTTCCGCAATCAGCTGACCGAGACGCGCGACTTCAACGTCTTCACCTACCGCAATTTCTATAACGGCGGCGGCGTGGCGATCGGCGACCTCAGCGGCGATGGGTTGCCCGAGATCGTCCTCACGTCCAACGAGGGCGGCCCCAAACTCTATCTGAACGAAGGGAAGTTTCGCTTCCGCGACATCACCGTCGAGGCAGGACTTGGCGCAAAGCGGCCCTGGACCACGGGTGTCACGCTGGCCGACGTCAACGGCGACGGACTGCTCGACATCTACGTCTGCCACGCCGGCTACGGGACCGGCGCCGATCGCGCCAACCAGCTGTTCATCAACCACGGCCTGAGCGCGTCCGGCATTCCGACTTTCACTGACGAGGCCAAAGCCTACGGCATCGCCGACACCGGGTACTCCACGCAGGCGGCGTTCCTCGACTACGATCACGACGGCGATCTCGATCTCTTCCTGATCCGCAATTCACCGCGCCCCGTGACCAGCTTCGGCACCCGCAACGTCCGCAACATCCGCGACCCGCTCGGCGGTCAGGAATTGTATCGCAATGACGGCGGGCATTTCGTCAACGTGAGCGAGCATGCCGGGATCTACGGCCCGGAGACCGCGTTCGGACTCGGGCTGGCCGTGGGCGACGTGAATCGCGACGGCTGGCCCGACATCTACGTCGCCAACGACTTCTTCGAGCGCGACTACCTCTACATCAACAAGCACAATGGCACGTTCGAAGAGGTGCTCGACAAGGAGATGCCGTACTCGAGCTACTTCTCGATGGGCCTCGACATCGCCGATATCAACAACGACGGCTGGCCCGACATCTACACCACCGACATGCTCCCCGAAGACGACCGCCGCCTGAAGACGACGTCGTCGTTCGAAGGCTGGGATCTGTACCAGGCGAAGGTGCATCAGGGATATCACTACCAGTTCATGCGCAACATGCTGCAGCTGAACAACGGCAACGGCACCTTCAGCGACATCGGCCAGCTCGCCGGCGTGGCGCGCACCGACTGGAGCTGGAGCGCCCTGATCGCCGATCTCGACCTCGACGGCAACAAGGACGTCTTCGTCACGAACGGCCTGGCACGCGACGTCACGTCACAGGACTATGTCGCGTTTCTCGCCAACGACGAGACGATGCATGAGGCGCAGGCGGGCTTCCACGTCGACTTCCTCAAGCTCGTCAACGCGATGACGCAGACGAAGCTGTCCGATTTCGCGTTTCACAATAACGGCGACCTCACGTTCACCAAGGTGAGCGCGCCGTGGGGCCTGGACGAGCCGAACTTCTCCAACGGCGCCGCCTACGGCGATTTGGACGGCGACGGCGCGCTCGACCTGGTCGTGAACAACGTCGACGACGAAGCGTTCGTGTACAAGAACAACGCGCGCACGCTGCTCCCCGATAATCACTACCTGCAGGTGCGGCTCGAAGGGACAGGCAACAATCGGTTCGCCATCGGGGCCAAAGTCACCCTGATGGGCGACGGGAAGCTCTTCACGCAGGAGCTCGAGCCGACGCGCGGCTTCCAGTCGAGCGTCGATTATACGCTGACGTTCGGCGTGGGGCGGCTCGACACCCTCGAGTCGGTGATCGTCGACTGGCCCGATGGGAAGTCGAGCATCGTCTCCCCCGTTGCCACGAATCAGCGGCTCACGATTCGCCAGACGGACGCCCGCGGCAAAACGCCCAGCCGCCCCCCCCCCGCTCAACCGCCGCTATTCAGGGACGTGAGCTCGCAGGTCGGGCTCGATTTCGTGCACCAGGAAAACAACTTCGTGGACTTCGACCGCGAACGGCTGATCCCCAAGCTGGTGTCTACGGAAGGGCCGTTCGTGAGCGTCGGCGACGTCAATGGCGACGGGCTGGACGACTTCTTCATCGGCGGCGCGAAAGACCACGCGAGCGCGCTATACATCCAGCGCCCCGATGGCCGCTTCGGGCGAACGAATCAAGCGCTGTTCGAGCAGGATCGCCTGTCCGAGGATCTGGGCGCGGCATTCTTCGATGACTATCTCTACGTCGTGACCGGCGGCAACGAGTTCACCGGCGCCGCGCCGGCACTCGAAGACCGGCTGTATCAGGGCGACGGCCGCGGCAACTTCCGTAAGCTCACCGGAGCGGTGCCGCCGGCGTGGGTGAGCGGATCGCGCGTCGCCGTAGGCAAGGATTGGATCTTTGTGGGTGGCCGGGTGGTGCCGGGCAGCTACGGCACCGACCCGCAGAGCACGCTGCTGCGCAACGACGGCCACGGTCACTTCACCGACGTGACGGCGGAGGTCGCCCCCGAGCTGGCGCACATCGGCATGGTGACCGACGCCCTGTGGATCGACGTGGACCGCGACGGCCGGCAGGATCTGGTCGTCGTCGGCGAGTGGATGCCGATCACGATCTTCCACAATACGGGCACGAAGCTCGAGCGCATGAACACGCCCGGCCTGGAGCATAGCGCCGGGTGGTGGAACCGGATCATCGCCGCCGACTTCACGGGCGACGGCCTCCCCGACTTCGTCATCGGCAACCTCGGCCTCAACACCCGGCTGCGCGCCAGTGCGGCCGAGCCCGCCACGATGTACGTGAAGGACTTCGACAACAACGGCGTCACCGAGCCGATCATCTCCTGTTACTCGGGCGGCGAAAGCCTGCCGCTGGTACTGCGAGACGATCTCATCAAGGCCCTGCCCTACTTGAAAAGCCGGTTCCTCAAGTATTCCAACTACGCCGGCAGGACGCCGCAGGATATCTTCGGATCGCAGCTCAAGGACGCCGTCTTCAAGCAGACCGAGACGTTTGCGACCTCGTTGGCGCGTAATAACGGCGATGGCTCGTTCACGCTCGTGCCGCTGCCGCTCGCGGCGCAGGTCGCGCCGGTCTACGGCATCCTGGCGGGCGACTTCGATCAGGATGGCAAGCTGGATCTGCTGCTCGCCGGAAACTTCGACGGGGTGAAGCCCGACCTCGCCCGGATGAGCGCCAGTTACGGCCTGTTCCTGCGCGGCGATGGGGCGGGAAACTTTACGCCCGTCCGGACGGCGGAGAGCGGATTCTTCGTCACGGGGCAGGTGCGCGACATTCAGAAGCTCAGAACCCGCGCCGGCGATCTGTATATCGTCGCGCGCAATAACGACCGGCCGCTCTTCTTCCGCGCCACGCCTCAACGGCAGGTGATTGCGGCCAGGAGATGATGGATATGCGACAATCGATCGTCCTGATGGCTTTGCTCAGCGCCTGCGCCAACGGTCCCCCCCCGCCGGCGGCGTACCAAACGGGCGGCGACGCCGAGCTGCTGCACGCCGCCGTCCTACAGCTGACCGACGTGATCGTGTACGACATCCTCAGCCCGCCGCAGGCGAGCCGGGCCTATGCGTATGCGAGCATCGCGGCATATGAGGCGGTGCGGCCGGCACACCCCGGCCAGCGCACGCTCGCCGGGCAGGTACGGGGCCTCACGCCGCTACCGGAACCGCCAGCCGGCGCGGACTACAACTATTCGCTGGCGGCCACGCACGCTTTTCTCGTCGTGGGTCGCGCCCTCACGTTCTCGCACGACCGCCTCGACACCACGCGCGTGCAGCTCGAAGCGCCCTTGCGCAGCCGATTGTCACGGGCGGTGTTCGAGCGGTCGATTGCCTACGGCGACACCGTCGCGCAGCGCATCCTCGCCTGGGCCGCCAAAGACAACTATCTGCAGATGCGCGGCTACCCGAAGTTCACCGTCACCGCGGAGCCCGGCCGCTGGCGTCCGACGCCGCCCGCCTACATGGACGCGGTCGAGCCGTACTGGAGCAGGATTCGTCCCCTGGTGCTCGACTCGGCGGCGCAGTTCCGTCCGCAGACCCCGTATCGCTTCGACCTGAAACCCGGCAGTCAGTTCTATAAGGAAGCGCGTGAGGTGTACGACGTCGGCAGGAACCTGAGCGCGGAGCAGCGGGCGATCGCCGCGTTCTGGGACTGCAACCCCTACGTCATGCACGTGCAGGGCCACACGATGTTCGCGACCAAGAAGATCACGCCGGGCGGCCACTGGATGGGGATCGTCGCGATCGCCGCGCGCCAGGCGCACGCCGACTTCATGCGGTCGGCAGAAGCGTACGCGCGCACCGCCATCGCCCTGAACGAAGGGTTTATCGCCGTGTGGGACGAGAAGTACCGCAGCAACGTGATTCGCCCCGAGACCGTCATCAACGCCTACATCGACGAGCGGTGGGAGCCGCTGCTCCAGACGCCGCCCTTCCCCGAGTACACGAGCGGCCACAGCGGCATCTCGACCGCCGCGTCGATCGTGCTGACCGACGAGTTCGGCGACAATTTCGGGTTTACGGACGACGTGGAGAAGGCCTACGGGCTGCCGGCACGCAGCTTCACCTCGTTCAAGCAGGCGGCCGCGGAAGCGGCGATCAGCCGGCTATACGGTGGGATCCACTACCGCCATGCGATCGAGCAGGGGCAAGTCCAGGGCCGGCGCGTCGGGGAGCTCGTCGTGCAGCGGATCCAGACGAAAAACGCGGTCGCTACGACTGCTTCGTTTTGATGACGATGACGCCGTTGGAGCCGCGGCTGCCGTACGCCGCGGTGCTCGTGCCGTCGCGCAGCACCTGGATGTACTCGATGTCGCGCGGGCTGAGGGCGGCGAGCACGCCGGTGATCGGGTTGTCGAGCGGGATGCCGTTGAGGACGAACAGCGGCTCCTGATCGCCCAGCACGGTCGAGATGCCCCGGATATGAATCACCGTGTGGCCGTCGGGGGCACGTGCCAAAGTGAGACCGGGGATGCGGGTGACGAGCAGCTGTTCGAGCGACAATCCCGGCGCGCGGTCGATGTCCTCGGCGGTGATGATGGTGTTATTGACAGGGCGTAGCCGATCGGTGCGATTCTGATGCGAGCACGCGGCCAGCGCTAGCAGACTGACGTAGGCGGCCAACCGCATACTGGCCTCCCCGGGAAGTGTGGGTTTCAAATCGCAATATACCACCATCATCACTGCGGAGTAACCATGAAGACTCGGCTTCTGCTCGCGCTCGTCCTGCTGCCCACGCTGCCGCTGGTCGTCCGCGCGCAGCTGCGGGTGGCCTCGCCCGACGGGCGCAACGTCGTGATGGTCGATACCCATGAAGGCAAGCTGTACTACGCGGTGCAGCGCGACGGACGCCCGTTGCTCACGCCCTCGATGCTGGGATTTGCGTTTCGCGGTCAGCCACCGCTGCGCGACAGCCTGCGCATCGTCGATTCGAGCCGTAATACCTTTGACGAAACGTGGACGCAGCCGTGGGGCGAGGTATCGCGCATTCGCGACCATCACAACGAGCTCAGGGTGTCCGTCGCCGAGACGGCGCCGCCCGATCGGAAATTCACGCTCGCCGTCCGCGCCTTCAACGACGGAGTGGCCTTTCGGTATGAGTTCCCGGCCCAAGCAAACCTCGGCGACTTCGAGATCACCGACGAGCTGACCGAGTTCGCGATGGCGGACAACGCGCGGGCGTGGTGGATCGCCTCGAACCGGCCGCGGCTCGACCGCTCCGAGCAGCTGTGGTCGTCGGGCCCCGTGAGCACGCTCGACAGCGTGCAGACGCCGCTCACGATGGAATTCAGAAACGGCAGGACGTTTGTGGTCCTCCACGAAGCGAATCTCGTCGACTATGCGCGGATGAACATCCGCGGCCCTCGCCTGGACAACCGCGTGCTCCACGCCGATCTCGCCCCGATGGCCGACGGCGTGAAGGTGCATGGCAGGACCCCGTTCGTGACGCCGTGGCGCACCATTCAAATCGCCGACAAGGTGACGGAGCTGTCGCCCTCGGTCATCGGGCTGAACTTGAACCCGCCCAGCGTCATCGCGAAGACCGACTGGATCAAGCCGATGAAGTACGTCGGCATCTGGTGGGGCATGCACATCAACACGATGACGTGGAGCTCGGGACCCAAGCACGGCGCCACAACGGCGAATACCAAGCAGTACATCGACTTCGCGGCCGCGAACGGCCTCGGCGGCGTCCTCGTCGAGGGGTGGAACGTCGGCTGGGACGGCGACTGGATTCAGAACCGCAACGCGTTCTCCTTCACGCGAGCCTATCCCGACTACGATCTCGTCGAGCTCGCCCGCTACGCACACGCGAAGGGCGTGAAGCTGATCGTGCACAACGAGACGTCAGGCGGAATCGAGAACTATGAGCGGCAGATGGACAGCGCCTTCGCGCTCTACGAGTCGCTGGGCCTCGACGCCATCAAGTCGGGATACGTGACCGACACGATCACGGGCGGGCACTCGCACTGGAGCCAGCGCATGGTACAGCACTACCGCCACGTGATCGAGAAGGCGGCGCAGTACCACATTATGCTCGACGTGCACGAGCCGATTCACGACACGGGCGAGCGCCGCACCTATCCCAACATGATGAGCCGAGAGGGAGCGCGGGGGCAGGAATACAACGCCTGGGGCGGCGAGGGCGGCAATCCTCCCGAGCACGAGACGATCCTGTTCTTCACGCGGCTGCTCGACGGGCCGATGGACTTTACGCCGGGGATCTTCGATATCCTTCGGACCAAGACGGGGCCGGCGCGCACCAACGAAGACGCGCGCGTCCGCACCACGCTCGCGAAGCAGCTCGCGCTCTACGTCGTGATCTATTCCCCGCTGCAGATGGCGGCCGACCTGCCGGAGAACTACGTCCACCAGCCGGCATTCCAGTTCATCAAGGACGTCGCCGTGGACTGGGACACGTCGCGCGTGATCGACGGCAAGATCGGGGATTATGTGATTGTGGCGCGGCGGGAACGAAACAGCCCGCAGTGGTTCCTGGGCGCGATCACCGACGAGCAGGCCCGCACCTTCGACGTGCCGCTCACCTTCCTGGACGCCGGCAAGCGCTACATCGCCGACATCTACGCCGACGGTCCCGGCGCCGACTGGCTCACGAATCCGCTGCCGGTCGCGATCTCGCATCGCCCCGTCACGAGGGGCTCGCACCTGCGCCTCGCGCTGGCGCCGGGCGGGGGCCAGGCGATCAGGATTCGGCCGGTTACGAGCAAGAGAGGTCGGTAGCTGAATGTTTTCCCAGGCTCAAGCCTGGGCTCGGCCTGCACTGTCCTTAAGGACAGTGTTTGCCGAGCACACCCTTCAGGGTGTGAAAACCTGGGGCGCTGGGATCCTCCTTGTTCTTACCGCGTGTAGCGGCGCCCCTGCCGCCCCGCGGAAGCCGCCGCTGTTTGCTTCCTTGCCGCCCGAATCCACCGGCATCGCATTCGCCAATCGCCTGCCCGAGGACACGAGCTTCAACATCATGAAGTACCTGTACTACTACAACGGCGGCGGCGTCGCGGCGGGCGACGTCGACGGCGACGGCCTGCCCGATCTCTACTTCACGGCCAACCTTGGCCCCAATCACCTCTACAAGAACCTCGGCAACTTCCACTTCACGGACATCACGGCCGCGGCCGGGGTGGCGGATTCCATCGGCTGGAAGACCGGCGTTACCATGGCCGACGTGAACGGCGACGGCCGGCTCGACATCTACGTCAGCGGCGTCGACTACCTCACGATGCACGGCCGCAACGTCCTGTACATCAACAACGGCGACGGCACGTTCAGCGACCGCACGCGCGAGTACGGCCTCGAGCACGTCGGCTATGGCACGCAGGCGCTGTTCTTCGATTACGACGGCGACGGCGACCTCGACATGTACATGCTGAACCACTCGACGCACACCGAGCGCGCGATCGCGCCGAGTACCAGCCGCCTGGTGCGCAACGACAAGGCCGGCGATCGCCTGTATCGCAACGACGGCAATCATTTCGTGGACGTCAGCACGGCGGCCGGGATCTACGGCGGCGTCGAAGGATTCGGCCTGGGTGTGGTGGCGAGCGACTTCAACCTCGACGGCTGTCCCGACATTTACGTCGCCAACGATTTTCCTGAGAACGATTTCCTGTACATGAACAACTGCAACGGCACGTTCACCGAGTCGATCGCGCGTGCCACCGGTCACACCAGCCGCTTCTCCATGGGCGTCGACGCAGCCGATTTCAACAACGATGGGCGGCCCGACCTGGTCGTGGTCGACATGCTCCCCGACCGCGAAGCGATTCTCAAGACGTCGGCGAATGCGGAGAGCTATGTCGTGTTCAATCTGAAGACCAAGGCCGGCTATCACGCGCAATACGCGCGCAACACGGTGCAGCTGAATAGGGGCGGCGGGAAGTTCAGCGAGATCGGCTTCCTGGCGGGCGTGTACGCGACCGACTGGAGCTGGTCGCCGCTGTTCGCCGACCTCGACAATGACGGCTTCAAAGACCTGTTCATCACGAACGGGATTTACCGCAGACCCAACGATCTCGATTACATCAACTACATCGCCAACGAAGCCCGGCGCGCCTCGGATCGGGCGGCGATGGAGCAGATGCCGCAGGTGCCGCTCTCCAAGTACGCCTTCCACAATAACGGCGACCTGACGTTCACCGATCGCGCCGAAGACTGGGGGCTGGCGCAGCCCGGGTTCTCCAATGGCGCCGCCTACGTCGACCTCGACAACGACGGCGCGCTCGATCTGGTCGTGAACAACGTGAATGCGCCCGCGTCGATCTATCGCAGCCGAGCCCGTGAGAACGGCGCGCACTATCTCCAGATCGCGCTCAAGGGCAGCGGCGCGAATACGGGCGGGATTGGCGCCAAAGTGATGGTGGCGAGTAACGGCCGCCATCAATGGCTCGAGGAGATGCCGACCCGCGGCTTCGAGTCAGCCGTCGATCCACGCCTCCATTTCGGGCTCGGCTCCGCCACCCACGTCGACTCGCTCACGGTGGTTTGGCCCGACCGCCGCTCTCAGCTGCTGACGAACGTTCCGGCGGATCGGACAATCACGCTGTCCCAGACCGACGCACGCACCCAACCGCCCAACCGCCCAACCGCCCAACCGCTCTTCTCCGACGTCACAAACCGCATCGCGCTCGACTACAAGCACAACGAGAATCCGTTTTTCGACTACGATCGCGAGCCGTTGATGCCGCACCTGCTGTCGACGGAGGGACCGCCGCTCGCGGTCGGCGATGTGAACGGCGACGGCCTCGATGACTTCTTTGTCGGCGGTGCCAAGGCTCAGCCCGGAAAGCTCTTCGTACAGCAGCCCGATGGGAGCTTCGGGTCAGTCGAGCTCCCAAAAGAGGTCATGTACGAAGACGTGGATGCGGCGTTCTTCGACGCCAACGGCGACGGCGCGCTCGACCTCTACGTCGTGAGCGGCGGCAACGAGTTTTGGGACAACGCCGAACCGCTGCAGGATCGGCTCTATCTGAATGACGGCCACGGGCACTTCACGCGCGCCGAGCATGCCCTGCCGGACTTCTTCCACAACGGCTCGTGTGTCGTGCCCGGCGACTTCAACGGCGACGGCCATGTCGATCTGTTCGTCGGCAGCCGCGTCGTGTCACGCGAGTACGGCGCCGCGCCCCGGAGTTTCCTGCTCGAGAACGACGGCAAGGGACATTTCCGCGACGTCACCGCGCAGATTGCGCCGCAGCTGGCGCAGGCCGGCATGGTCACGTCGGCAGCGTGGGTCGACTACGATGGTGACGGGCATCTCGATCTCGTCGTCGTGGGTGAGTGGATGCCGGTACAGGTCTTCCATCAGGAGAATGGCCGCTTCGTCGATCGGACCAGGGAAGCGGGACTCAGCGGCAGTAACGGCTGGTGGAACACGGTCCGCGCCGCCGACCTCAACGGCGACGGGCGACCTGACCTCGTGCTCGGCAACCTCGGCCTCAACTCCTACATCCGGGCAGCGCGTGACGAGCCGGCCCGGTTGTACGTCCGGGACTTTTTCCAGAACGGCACGACCGAGCAGATCCTCACGTTCTACAAGCACGGCGTGAGCTATCCCCTGGCCGGCCGCGACGAGCTGGTGCGCCTGCTGCCGCAGCTGCGCAGCCGCTATACGTCCTACGCGGCGTTCGGGGCGAGCCGGGTGGAGGACATCTTCGGCGCTGCCGAGCTGCGCCAAGCGCGCGTACTGGAAGCAGATCAGTTCGCCAACGCGGTCGCCATCAACCGCGGCGGCTCGTTCGATCTGCGGCCGCTACCGGTCGAAGCGCAGTTCGCGCCCGTGTACGCGTCGCTGGCGGACGACTTCGACGGCGATGGACAGACCGATCTGATCGTGGCGGGCAACTTCTACGGGGTGACCCCGGTCCAGGGACGCTACGACGCGAGCTACGGGTTGCTACTGCATGGAGATGGCCGTGGCGGATTCGCGGCGGTGGACATGGAGCGCAGCGGACTCGAGATCGATGGGCAGGTGCGGCGCATGGCGGTGCTCAAGCGGGCGAACGGGGAGCGACTGATTCTTGTAGCGAGGAATGATGACCGACTCCAGGTCATCCGTCTGCTGTCGTCAAATAACGTAGCCGCGCTGCATTAGACTCCGCCCCGACGCCGCGTAGCCGTCGCCATCGGGCAGGTGCCAGCCCAGCGAATCCGCCAGCCGATCGTAAATGTTGAACAGGACGCAGGCGTGGATCGCGTCCTCGATCCCTTCATCACTCACGCCCGCGGCGCGCAGCGGCGCGACGTCGGCCGGACGCACGTCGTCGGGACGCAGCGTGAGCTTCTCCAGGAACTGCAGTGCCGCGCGCACCTTGGGATTCACCGGTGCCGTGCGCCAGTCTTTCAGTACCGCTGCCACCAGCTTGTCGTCCTCGAGTGCCAGCGACGCGACCGCGCCGTGAGCCCCCGTTCAGAAGACGCATTGGTTGAGCCGCGAGGTGAACGCGGCGAACAGCTCGCGCTCCCCCACGCTCCACTCCGATGGTCCCCGCATCACCGCCTGCGTCCACGCGCACATCGGGCGGCCCCACAGCTCCGGCCGGTACAGGATCGTCTTCACGACATCCGGCACTCGGCGGCGGCTGAGCACCCGGATGAGCACCAGCTTCACCTTTTCGCCGAGGCGGTGACCATGTTCAACGCGAGCGAGGCGCATCAGTCCGGTTCCTCGCCGCGCAGCGCCGCCATGCCGCGCTCCAGGCGGTGCAGCGCCGCGCCTACCGTCGCCGCGACGGTCATCTCGAACAACATGTCTTGCGAATGGCGGGTCTGGAGCGACGCGAGCTCCGCGTCGGTGACCTTGTACGCGTGGCGGGCGACCTTGTCGATGTACGACGCGAGCTCCGGAGGAATGGCCTCCCGTCCTGGGGACCCTGGGCGCTTGCCGCGCTCCAGCACGGCGCGCCGCAGCGCGGGCGCCGCATCCCCGGGGGTGTCGAGCACGCTTTGCGTGAGGCGTTGCACGAACGCGTCGTACCGAGCGGTCGGACTCATGAGCCTAAAGCTCTCACCTAATGTAAGATTCTGCCATGTCCACCGTCCTGTGTTTCCTCGCGATTCTGCAGGGTCCCACTCCTTCCCCGCGCGATATCGCCCGCTGGCAGCAGCAAGCGCAGCGAGTCACGATCATCCGCGACGACTGGGGCATCGCACACGTGTACGGCAGGACCGACGCCGACGCCGTGTTCGGGATGGAGTACGCGCAGGCCGAGGACGACTTCAACCGCATCGAGACGAATTATCTGAACGCTCTGGGACGACTGGCCGAGGCCGAGGGTGAGTCGGCCGTCTATCAAGACCTGCGGATGAGGCTCTTCCTCGATCCCGCATCGCTCCGGTTCGAGTATCGCAGCAGCCCGCTCTGGCTGAAACAGCTGATGAACGCCTTCGCCGACGGCCTCAATTTCTTCCTCTATAAGCACCCGGAAGTGAAGCCGCGCGTGCTCACCCATTTCGAACCGTGGATGGCGCTGTCGTTCACTGAGGGAAGCATCGGCGGCGACATCGAGCGCATCAGTGTGCGAGATCTCGCGGTGTTGTACGGCGATTCCGGTGCGGCGGCACCGCGCGGCGGCGACGGAGATGACTGGGAGAGTGATCCCTCGGGATCGAACGGCATTGCCATCGCGCCGCAGAAGACGGTCAATCACCACGCCCTGCTCTGGATCAATCCGCACACGTCGTTCTACTTCCGCTCCGAGCTTCAGATGGTCAGCGATGAGGGCCTCAATGCGTACGGTGCAGTGACCTGGGGACAGTTCTTCATCTATCAGGGCTTCAACGCGACGGCCGGGTGGATGCACACCTCGAGCGGCGTCGACAACATCGACGAGTTTCTGGAGACCGCGCCGCTTCCCGCTCGCCGCATCACCGTGCCGTTCAAGACCGAGACCGGAATGGCACGCAAGACATTCACGGTCTACTACTCGAAGCACGGTCCCATTGTCCGTAAAGAGGGCGACCGCCTGGTCGGCATCAGCTTGATGAGCAGCCACGTGAAAGCGCTGATCCAGTCGTACTCACGCACGAAAGCCCGCGACCTGGCGGCGTTCCTGAAGATCATGGAGTCGCACACCAATTCGTCCAACAACACGGTGTTCGCGGACGCCACGGGCAACATCGCGTACTTTCACTCGAACTACATTCCCCGCCGCGACACCTCATTCGACTGGACGAAACCGGTGGACGGCGGCAATCCGGCGACGCGCTATCACGGCGTCCTGTCGTTCGCCGAAACGCCCAACGTGGTGAATCCGTCGAGCGGCTGGGTCTACAACTCGAACAACTGGCCCTGGTCCGCCGCCGGCCCAGGATCGAGCCCGCAGCGCGAGCGCTTCCCCCGCTACGTCGAGACCGGCACCGAGGAGACGGCGCGGGGCTACCACGCGCTGCGGGTGCTGGAGGGCAAGACCGGCTGGACCACGAGCTCGCTGACTGCGGCCGCATTCGACAGCTATCTCCCCGCCTTCGAGCGCATGATTCCCCCGCTCCTCGCGGCGTACGACCAGCTCCCCGCCGCCGATACGCTCAAGACCAAGCTCGCCGAGCCGGTCGCGACACTCAGGGCGTGGGACTATCGCTGGGGCGCCGAGTCGGTGCCGACGTCGCTCGCCGTCTTCTGGGGCGAGCGCGCCGGCCGGCGCGTGGCGTCGAGCGCCCGCGCGGCGGGGATCTCCGTGATGCAGTACGTCGCGACCTCGCGCGCCGCGCCGGCCGACCTGCTCGCAGCACTCTCGGCGGCGGTCGATGCGCTCACCGCCGATTTCGGCACGTGGCGCACGGCGTGGGGACAGATCAATCGCTTCCAGCGCATCAATGACGACATCGCGCCGCACTTCGACGACGCGCAGCCGAGCATCCCCGTGCCGTTCACCGCGAGCATCTGGGGTTCGCTCGCCGCCTTCGGCGCTCGGCCCTACCCCAACACCAAGAAGTGGTACGGTACGGGCGGCAACAGCTTCGTCGCTGTGGTCGAATTCGGGGACAGCGTGCAGGCTCGGGCGATTACGGCGGGGGGCGAGAGCGGCGACCCGCGCTCGCCGCATTTCAACGATGAGGCAGAGCGGTACGCGTCAGGGAATCTGCGAGATGTCTACTTCTATCGTTCACAGCTCGTGGGGCATACCGAACGGGAGTATCACCCCGGTCTCCGATAAGCGCGGTAGCCGAAGGCAAGCATGACAATCCCGAACGCGAACAACACGATGCCCCACCACAGGTTCACGTTGATGCCGAGCGAGCGCTCGTAGATCGCGGAGTCCGACAGCATCCCATAGGCCGTCAGGATCACGCCGAAAATCGAGAACATGGCACCGATCGGCAGTCGCAGATCCAGGTTCATCGCGTCACCAGAAGATCACGTTGAGAACGGTCGACACGACCAGCACCAGGACAGCGAGCGCGACGGGGCGTTTGTACCACGGCAGGTAGCCCTCCTCTATGCGCGGTGTCAACGAATGCACCAAGCCGCGCAGCTCCTCGTCAGACTTGGTGCGCTTGGTGAACAGCGAGATCACGAGCGTCGCGACGAAACAGCCGGTCCACGCGAACAGCGCGGTCCAGAAGTTCAGCGCCATCTCGCTCGGATAGACATGCAGCACCGCGCCGAGGAACCCGCCCTTGATTCCGGGCACGGCGCCGCGCGGCAGCGTCAGCCCGTAGTGCAGCGCGGCGGTGATCGTTCCCGTCAGCAGGCCGTAGAACGCCCCGTGGCCCGTCGTGCGCTTCCAGAACATCCCCAGCAGGAACGTCGCGAACAGCGGCCCATTCACGAATGAGAAGACGAGCTGCAGCATGTCGAGGATGTTATTGAAGCGCGTCGCCGAGTAGGCGGCCAACACGCTCGCAAAGATCCCGAACACCGTCGCCGCATGCCCCACGCGGAGATAGTGCGCGTCGGATTGCCCCGGCCGGATGTACGATTGGTAGATGTCGTAGGTCCACACGCTGTTGAAGGCGGTGACATTGCCCGCCATCCCCGACATGAATGACGCCATCAGCGCGGTGAGCCCGAGGCCGAGCAGCCCTGACGGCAGGTAATGCGCCAGCATCATCGGGATGGCGAGGTTGTAGTTCGGCTGGCCGTCGCTGCCGATCGGCAAGAAGCCGCCGCGTGAGGCATGCAGCCCGATCGCGAGCATGCCCGGCAGAATCACCAGCACCGGCATCAGCATCTTGGGGACGGCCGCGATCAACGGCGTGCGGCGCGCCGCGGTCATCGAGCCGGCCGCCATCGCCCGCTGCACCACCAGAAAGTCCGTGCACCAATAACCGAACGACAGCGCGAATCCCAACCCCATCACCAGCCCGAACCACTCCATCCCCATCGGATTGTGACTCGGCGAGTCCATGTACTTCCACGAGTGGGTCCATGCGCCCGGCTCGAACCCGGCGTTGGTCGCCACGGTCGCGAGCTTGGCCGTCAGGCCGTGCCACCCACCCACGTCCTTCAGCCCCAGGAGCACCAGCGGCAGGAACCCGAGGACGATCAGGAAGAACTGCAGCACTTCGTTGTAGATCGCGGACCGCAGCCCGCCCAGAAAGATGTACACGAGGACGATGATGCCGGTGAGGATGATGCTGGCGTGAAAGCTCCAGCCGAGCACCAGCTCGAGCAGCTTCGCGAGCGCATACATCGAAATGCCCGACGAGAAGATCGTCATCACGGCGAACGTCATCGCGTTCAGGCCACGGGTCTTCTCGTCGAAGCGCAGCTTGAGATACTCGGGCACGGAGCGCGCCCGCGAGCCGTAGTAGAACGGCATCATGAAGAGCCCGACGAACACCATCGCCGGCATCGCGCCGACCCAGTAGAAGTGGCTCGTCATGATGCCGTACTTGGCGCCGGAGGCGGCCATCCCGATCACTTCCTGCGCGCCGAGGTTCGCCGAGATGAATGCCAGCCCCGCGATCCACGCGGGCATGGAGCGGCCGGCGATGAAGAAGTCTTCGCTGTTGCGCACCAGCCGCCGTAGCACCCAGCCGATGCCGAGCACGAAGGCGAAATAGGTGATCAGGATGGCGTAGTCGACGGCGCCGAGCTGGATGTGCGGCACGCTACTCCTGCATTCCGAAGGCGAACGCGGTGCGCGACCGATACTCGGCACCCGGCCGAAGAATCGTGGACGGGAAATTGGGCCGGTTCGGCGAGTCGGGATAGTGCTGCGTCTCGAGAGCCAGCCCAAGCTTGTAGCCCGTGTACAGCTGGACGCCGGGCTCCGTCGTGCGCACGACGAGCGTGCGGCCCGACTTCGGGTCGACCAGCTTCGCTCCGCCTCCACTCTTCAACACGAAGTTGTGGTCGTACAGACCGACTCGGCGTGCGCCGACGACCGTGGGGGTGCGAAAATCGAAGTCGGTCCCGGCGACCGGTGCGATCGCGCCGGTAGGAATGAGCGTCTTGTCCACCGGCGTGTAGCCATCGGCGTGGATCTGGAGCAGATGGTCGAGCACGTCTCCCACGCCGGCGAGATTGAAGTAGCTGTGCTGCGTCAGATTGACCGGGGTGGGCTTGTCGGTTGTCGCGAAGTAATCGACGATCAGCTCGTTGCGGTTGGTGAGGCTGTAGGTGACGCGGGCGGTCAACGTGCCGGGATAGCCTTCGTCGCCGTCAGGGCTCGTATGGCTGAGCACCAGGCTGGTGACTTCGCTCCCGCGCCCGTCGAACAGCCGCGCCTCCCACACGACCTTGTCGAAGCCTACTCGACCGCCGTGCAGATGATTGGGACCGTTGTTGGCGGCGAGGCGGTACGTCTTCCCATCCAGCTCGAACCGCCCATGCGCGATCCGGTTCGCATACCGCCCGACGATCGCGCCGAAGTATTGCGGGTTGTTCCGATACTGTTCGATCGTGTCGAACCCGATCACGACATTGGCCTGGCGCCCACGCGCATCCGGCACCAGCAGCGACATGATGATGCCGCCGTAGTTCGTGATGCGAACGGCCATCCCGTTCGCATTGGTGAGCGCGAAGATCTCCTCCAGGCTAATGCGCACCCTTCGTCTTGATGATGATCACGCCGTTCGTACCACGCACGCCGTAGATCGCGGCTTGAGAACCCCTCAGCACCTCGATCGATACGATGTCGCGCGGGTTGAGCCAGCTCAGCGTGCCACCGGTGCCCCCTTCGATCGGCACGCCGTCCACCACGAACAGCGGCTCCTGCCCCAAGTAAATCGATGTCGGACCCGTCATCCGCACGCTGATGCCGCCGCCGGCGGCGCGCGTGACGGTAACGCCCGCGATCTTGCCGGCCAGCAGCTGATCGAGCGACGTGGCATTCTGATCGCTCTCAGTCGTTTCGACGCTCGACGCGGGCGCGCGGCGCGTTGCCTCGGAGGTCGACAGCATCTCGAACACATAGACGTGTTTCGGCGCGAGCGTCGGTAGAGGTCCTCCTCCGCCCGGCGGCGTTCCCTCCGGGCCCAAGAGGCTGCGGAGCTTCCAGCGTCCCTGGGGCAACGGCAGCGGCGCTTGGGAATCGACGCCCAGGTTCGCCACGACGAGCACGGGCCGTGTTGCGTCCGACCGGATGTAAGCGAGCACGGCGTCTCGGCCCGTCGCCACCGGCAACAGGTCCCCGGTTCTGAGCGCGGCGTTGCTCGCGCGCAGACGAATCAGCCGCCGGTACAGGTTGAGCAGTGATCCCTTCGCTCGATCCTGCGACGCCACGTTCGTGGTCAGCGAATCGCCCTGGACCGCCTCCCACGGCTTGCCGGTGGTGAACCCCGCGGACGTGGCGGTCCATTGCATCGGCGTGCGAAGGCGCTCGTCCGGCTTGTCGCCCGTCATCCCGATTTCCTCGCCGTAATAGACAAACGGCACGCCGGGCAGTGTGAGGAGAATCGTCGCCGCCAATCGCGCCGCTAGCGTGTCACCGCCGAGCGCGGTGAGCGTGCGTGTCTGGTCGTGATTGCGCTGGAACGGCGCCCAGCGCCACGCCGGCTGGGCGCGCTGGAACTGCAGCAGCCGCAGCAGCAGCTCGCCGCTTTTTCCCGTTCTCGCCGCCTCCATCAACGCCTCGGAAATGGGAAACGCGAAGTAGGCGTCGAGCTGGTCGGGATAGTAGGAGAGAATCACCTCGGGGCTGTCCCACACCTCGCCGATCGTGTACGACCGCGGTGCGATGCTCCGAACATATTCCCCGAAGTCGCGCAGCACGGCATGCGTGCCGGGAGTGTTGGAGAATTCAGTCCCGGCTTCCACGAGGTGACGCACCGCGTCCAGCCGAAATCCGTCGACGTGCATCGAGTCGATCCAGAACCGGGCGACGCGCTTCATCTCCTCCAGGACCGCGGGATTCTCGTAGTTGAGATCGGGCATGCCGCTCCAGAACAGCCCGAAATAGTACTCGTCCCGCACCGGGGACTTGTGCCAATTGTTGCCCGCGGAGGAAGACCAGCGATACCAGCTCCGATGGGGGGACGTCGAGTCTTTCAGCGCTTCCTGGAACCAGGGATGATCGCTCGACGTGTGGTTGAGCACGAGATCGACCAGCACCCGCACGTGGCGGTGGCGCGCCGCGGCGACGAACGCCTTGAAATCGTCGTTCGTCCCGTAATCCGGCTCGACTTTGTAATAGTTCGTGACGTCGTAGCCGTGATAGCTCGGCGACTCCGCCACCGGCATCAGCCACACGCAGTCGACGCCCAGCCCCGCGATGTAGTCGAGCTTCTGCGTCAGCCCGCGCAAATCGCCGATGCCGTCGCCGTTACTGTCGTAGAACGACCGCACGAAGACTTCGTAGCACACCGTGGGGTGTGCCTGGAGCAACGCGACGAGAATCAGGGGATGCATTCGAAGCCGGCTTCGACACCCTCCGCCGAATTGGATCCGACATAGACCCGGAACGTGCCGGGCTCCACGACCGGCTTCAGGTCCAGCCCGATGAACCAGAGGTCGCGCACCGCCACGCGCAGGCTCACCGCGCGCGCTTCGCCCGGCTTCAGTGTCACGCGCTGAAAGGCCTTCAGCTCGCGGACGCGCGGGCTCACACTGGCGACTTCGTCGCGGACGTAGAGCTGCACCACTTCCGTGCCTTCGCGCTTCCCGGTGTTCGCGAGAGTCACGGTGGCGGTCACCGTGTCGCTGACCCGGGCGCGGGCGGGGCTGACCTTGAGATCGCTGTACGCAAACGTCGTGTACGACAGACCAAGCCCGAACGGGTAGCGCGGCGTGACGGGCACATCGAGGTACTTCGACGTGAACTTGTTGTTCGGGTCGGGCGGCCGCCCGGTGTTGCGGTGGTTGTAGTAGATCGGCACCTGGCCGAGCACGCGCGGGAAGGTGACCGGCAACCGGCCGCTCGGGTTCACGTCGCCGAACAGCACGTCGGCCGTCGCGTTGCCCGCCTCGACGCCGAGGAACCACGTCTCGACGATCGCCGGCACGTGATCGGATGCCCACTCGAGGACCAACGGGCGGCCGTTCATCAGCACGAGGACCACCGGCGTGCCCGTGGCCGCGACGGCCTCGAGCAATTGCTGCTGTACTCCCGGTAGTCCGAGGGACGCGCGGCTCGCTGCTTCGCCGCTCATGTCTCCCCGCTCGCCCAGCACCAGCACCGCGACATTGGCACGCTTCGCGGCTGCGACTGCGGCGGCGAATCCTGCCGTCGCGGTGTCCTCGATGCCGGCACCTGGCGCGTAGACGACCTGCGCCGCTGACGCGCGGGCCCTGATGCCCTGCAGCACCGTCACAACTTCCTCGGCCTGGCCCAGCGTGTGCCACGGGCCGAGTGGCTCGGGCTTGTTGTCGGCGAGCGGACCGATCACCGCGATCGTCGCGGTTTTCGGATCGAGGGGAAGAAGCGCGCGGTCATTCTTGAGCAACACAATCGATTCTCTGGCCGCGCGTCGCGCCAACGCTCTGGTTTCCGCCGCTGATGGCGCCGTGCGGGCACGATACGGGTCGCGGAACAGGCCGAGCCGCAGCTTGGCGCGCAGAATCCGCATCACCGCCGAGTCCACAACTGCCAGCGGAATCCGATTGGCGCGCACCAGCGCCGCCAGCGAGTCGACGTAGATGCCGCTCTGCATGTCCATGTCGACACCGGCCGTGAGGGCGCGCCGTCCCGCTTCCGCCTGCGGGCCGGCGACGCCGTGCTGCATCAGCTCGATCACCGACGTCCAGTCGCTGACGACGAAGCCGGGGAAATGCCATTCCTGACGCAGCACCGTGTCGGTCAGCCAGGCATTTCCAGAGGCCGGCACACCGGCGATGGAGTTGAAAGCGGACATCACGCTCGCGACGCCGGCGTCCACCGCCGCCTTGAATGGCGGGAGATAGATCTCGCGCATCGTACGCTCCGAGATCTCCGTCTCGTTGTACTCACGCCCCGCCTCCGCCGCGCCGTAGCCGGCGAAGTGCTTCACCGTCGCGAAGATGGATTGCTGGAAGCCGCGCACGCGTGCCGCCGCCATGAGCGAGCCGAGATACGGATCTTCGCCTGAGCCTTCGGCGATGCGCCCCCAGCGCGGGTCGTGGGCAATGTCCACCATCGGCGCATACGTCCAGTTGATCCCCGCGGCGGCCGCTTCGACACCCGCCGCTCGGGCGGTCGCTTCCGCAACTTCCGGGTCGAACGAGCCAGCCTCGGCGAGGGGAATCGGGAAGATCGTGCGGTAGCCGTGGATCACGTCGAGCCCGAACAGCAGCGGAATCTTGAGCCGCGACTCCGTCACCGCGATGCGTTGGACCGGCGTCGTGTTCTCGGCGCCGATCACGTTGAACAGCCCGCCGAGCTTCCCGGCCCGGACGAGCTGCATCTGCTCGGGGGAGGCCCGTCCGCCCGCCGACAGCAGGTTCAACTGGCCGAGCTTTTCTTCCAGGGTCATGCGGGCGAGGAGGGAATCGAGGTTCTGCGCGGCGGCGGGGGAAGCCAGCAGGGCCGCCAGAAGCAGGCTGTGGCCAAGGCGCGACATAGCAGTGTTTCTCCGGGTGCGGGAAGTGTCAGCGGGAAAGTTACGGCGCAA
>Ga0137409_10001083_pt1 | contig 29468 bp, 21 predicted proteins | sample CZODoug1_16funga_FD_122059 | JGI IMG/M metagenome (GOLD analysis project Ga0137409, IMG submission 122059) | Vadose zone soil fungal communities from Angelo Coast Range Reserve, California, USA - CZODoug1_16fungal (Hybrid Assembly) | ecosystem: Environmental > Terrestrial > Soil > Vadose zone...
GAACGGGTCGAACTCGAGAGCCGGCGGCGTGGACGGCTGGCAGTCGTATTTCGGTGAGAGCGGCTCATCGAATATCTTCTGGAAGGCCAGGGCTCTTTCGTTCAGCACCGGAAAATTCGACACGTAGTTCTTGCCGGCTGGCGTGCCGTCGGGAAGGATCGTCCCCTCGGGCACGGTCCGAGCCCAGGGAACAGTCGGACCGTTGGTCGGATGCGCGCGGCGCGTCCCATCCCATACGCCAGAGAGGTCAGGAACGGCGGCCGCCGTCGGGGCTGACTGCGCTTTCAAGGCGGGGAGCGCGTGGCCATCCATGGCCATCAGCACCACTGCGCCCGCAACTATCCCGAAACATCGTGTTGGAGATAACCGGCTGATCGTGCTTCTCATGGTTGCTCCTCATTCAGGGTCGATGCACGACGTTTTTCCTGGACCCTCATTCAATGGTCGGCCAGCGGAAATCGACGTGAACTCTAGCACACGAGAACCATCCTCGTGGCCGTCGCGCACGGATGCGCACGCCTCGAACCAGATTGCGGCGGAGCAGCTGCGTCTGGGCTTGAATCGCGTGCCGGGCGAGCTACCGCGGGGACTTCGCCGAGCTCGGCACCCGGCGCGTCGCGCTAATGCTTCGCATCGTCGGTAAGAAGCAGAAAGTAAAGAGCTCGCAGTTAGCGGCGCCTGTTCACTTCTTGGTCTTCTCGTCGTAAGGAGCGCCGGTGCCGGCCGAGCCGAGAAAGAGCGTCTGTCCGTTCGGCAGCGTGACGTCGCGACCGTTGACTCTGAGAGACCCATCCTTGGACTGATATCCGTCGACCGTGACCTCCGTGCCGGCCTGCAGCGACTGCTTCGTAAACCCCCGCCGGTACAGCGTGTTCGGCGTGCCGGCTTCCACCATCCACTCTTCCACGCTGCCGTCGGCCTTCTTCACGTCGACGTAGATCCAGGCGTGAGGGTTGACCCAGACCATCTTCGTGACGACGCCCTTGAACTTGACCGGCCGCTTCGCGTCGAACTCCGCGCCGAAGGCATGATGGGCGACCACCGGCCTCGCCGTCAGCGCGGCGAGGAGGCCGAGACCAGCAACGACAACGCACCACTTCGTCCTCATTGCACTCACCTCTTGCCTTCGCCGTTCTTTTCGCGCGTGCGCGCGCCACTCAGGAGGTGCACGATATCGAAATTGTCTTCGTGACACGCGTACTCGTACATCTGCTCGGCGGGATCGATTTTGGTCCACGGGATCATGGCGGTCCACGGTTTGGTCCAGGTCGTCGGATCCTCGACCGTGAATTCGTAGCGGATTGCGTCGGGGGCCACGCGCGTCAGGCGCTCCGTGATTTTGTAGCTCGCGGGATTCGCCCCCTGGAACACCACGCCATCGTCGGGCCGGAAGTTGGTCGTTTCAATGACGAGCGTGTTGCCGTCGAAGCGGCCGCGCGTGTCGCCCAGCCATTGGCGCAGGTTCTTGCCGAGGTGCGGCCGGCCGTCGAGCGGGATGATGCGCGCGCTGTGGATCATCTCCGGCGCGATCACGACGAACCCCGGACTCTGGAAGATCTGGAAATCATTGTTGTAGATCGTCGGCAGGTAAGGCGGTGAATCGGTGCGAATGATGCACCGGACGGGCAAAGACATTTCCTCGGGGCTGTACGGCATGCCGGCGGCGAAGCGTGCATTCGCGTCCGCGCGGGCGCCTCGCGCCTTCTGCCGCTCGGGGCTGAGCGGCACCAGCGGAGGAATTCTTCCATCGGGCGGATCCACGATCAGCGAGGTGCGTCGGTCGCCGGTGATCTTCAGCCTGCGCGCGTCCATCCAGTGGTCGTTGTACGCGCGGTTGACGTCGGCCTCGGGCCCTCCATCGCGTCGATCGCGCGTCAGATCGAAGGCGAGCTCCTGCTGGAACTCATTGGCCTCCTCGTCTGAGAGCACGTCTTTGCCGGCACGTGTGCTGGGGCGTTGAAGCGGCGTGCTGGTCGCGTCGTTCCAGACGCCCTGCAGATCCGGATCGCCCCACGGCGTACGAGGCGGAGTCCACGCCTTTGGCGGCGCAGGCAGCTTCGGCTTGGGCTTCGACGGCACGGCAGACGTGGGCGTGGCGGCGGAAGCCGGTTTTGCCGGCGGCGCCTGTCCCGCGACCGCGCGTGGCGCGACGAGCAAAATCACGCCCGCCAGGACGACCATCGACGTTCGCAATCGATACTTCATATGACGCCTGCTCTCGCCTCTCGCCTGATCCGTCACGGTGTTTTCCGAAACCTCCCGAACAACAGCTCTTCCGTCCAGGGCACGCACTTGAACTCCAACTGCTGCACGTCCTTCTCCATCCGGCGATAGAGCGGAAAGCTGATCTTCCAGGGCCGTGTGAAGACCTTCGGGTCCTCGATCGTCGCCTCGTACATCAGGTGATACGGACTGACCGGCGTGTACCGCTCGACGACGTGAAGCGCGTCGCTGTGATAGTTTCCCGCGCGATCGAACCACGTCTCCTCGCGCTGCCCTGTGACGTCGACCACCAGCGTGTCGCCCTCCCAGCGTCCGCGCGACCATCCCATCCACGAGTCGGTCGGCGAGTCTCCCTTCCAGTTCATCCGAATGGTGCGTGTCGCGCTTGTGAATTCGTACGCGATCAAAATGTAGGGGCTCGACCCCTGGACGATCTGAAAGGGAAACGGCATGTACGTCGCACGGGGCACGCCGGGCATATAGCACTTGAATTCCGGATCGCCGAGGTCGTGCCACTTCTTGTCGTTGCTGACGTCGACCTTCATCCGGTTCTCGAGGTTCTGTGTCCTCCTGGCGAGCGCCGACTTCTGGTACGGAATCTCCCCGCCCTCCACGATGCTCTGTCCCGCCGGCCATCCGCCGTAGGCACCCAGCAGCTCCGGGTGCGGTCCTGACTGCGCCTCGTGGTCGTCTAGGTCGATGTTCGCGGTCACCAGCGCCTGCCACAGGCCGTTCAAGTCGGGATGACCATCGGCCAGCCGCGGCGCCTTGTAGGGAGGAAACGGTCTGGCGGGAGACGTCTGCTGACCGGCGGTCGCCGCGACGCTCAGACCGGCGGCGATGAGGGCGCCCGTCACTCCAAGCATCATTACGCGTCTGGACAGTTTGCGCACTTGATACAGTCCTTCAGTAACCTCGCTTCGCCCCAAACCCGCCGCCGCACCACGTCCGCGAGCCATCGCGGCGAACCGAGGAAGCCTGTTCCACGCGCGAGGATACCGCCTTTCGAAGATGTCTGCGGAATTGTAGCACCAGCTCCTGGTTCGAACATCAATCAGATCATGGGTCTATCCGTCGCTCGGTTCGTGATCCTCGAGACCGCCTGACGCCCGACCAAGGTTCTTGACACGCCGGTCGCACAAGCCGATCATCCGCGCTGTTCAGTGCCAATCGTCTGACGCAAGGAGGCGGCTATGGACAAACGCGGATGGATCTCAAAGGAATTCAGCAAAGGTCGCCGCTGTTTCTCAGGGAAGACCCACACCCGGTTCGGCAGCGAAAGGACTTCGACGCTGTCTCGTCCCGGTGCCCGGACGGGGATCTTCCTGGTTGCCTTCTCGATCCTTGGTCTCGCGCTCGAACAATCGACCCGGGCGTTCAACTACGTCGTCGACGCCAACGGCACCTACTGGGGTATCCAGGACGCGGCCTCACCGCGCGTCGACACCGGGAGCATCCGTGCCACGCAGGTCGCGCCGGCGGGGCAAAGCGGAGCGTTCAGCACATCGATCAACGGCTTCGGCGGCATCAAGGTGCTCGTGCAGACGCCGCGGGCTCCGCGTTTCAACGGCGAGCTGATGCGCGGCTTTGGTTTGGAATTCAATGGGGTCGATCGCTTCGCCACGACCCAGTCCGTCGACCTGGGTGGTGTCACCATCTCGCGTTCGGTGCACGTCAACCGCAGCGCGAACTGGGGGCGGTGGCTCGACACTTTCACCAACACCACGAAAGATCCGCTGACGATCAAGGTCGCCTTCGGGGGCCAGTCGGGCATCGGCGCCGCAGGCGCCACCTCGAGCGCGATCGTCAACACGTCCAGCGGCGACACGCTGGTCACCGCGGCCGACGCGTGGGTCGAGGCCGCGACGCCGCTGGCAGGCGACACGCCGGTCGGCGGCCCGCAGGCGACGGTGATCGGGACGCCGAGTCCATTCAGTGGGGCGATGACCTTCGCAGGCAACTGGCTCTTCGATACCTTCAATAACCCGCTGACGTACTCCGGCCACGAGGGGAACTTTCAGGGATACGTAAACACGCTCACGCTGCCTCCCGGCAAGAGCAAGTCGGTCCTGCACTTCATCGTGCTCGGCCCGCTCGTCACGGCGACGACCTCCGCCGGAGCGCGCGTGGCGGTTGAAGCCACCGCGAGCAGCCTCGCCGCCGCGCCCGAGATCAGCGACCTGACGACGGCAGAGATTTGCTCGATTGCCAACTTCAACATCGCATCGCTGACGATCAGCGGCTTCAGCTACGACTCCTGCGCGGGCAAGAAGATGGGCGTCGTTGCGCAGGCTCCGGCGCCGAACGCCAGGAAGCCGCACACCAGCGCGAAGTACGACGTGGTCGAGAAGACGATCGGCCAACTACGACGCGACATGGAGCGCGGCCGCACGACTTCGCAGGAGATTACGCGCGCGTATCTCGACCGGATCGAGTTCTACGACCAGGGTCAGTTCGGATTCCACGCGTACGAAATCGTCGCGTCCGACGCGATGGCCCAGGCCAGGGCCGCTGACGCCGCTCGCAGGGCGGGCAAGACGGGCCCGCTGCTGGGCATACCGATCGCGGTGAAGAATCTCTTCGACACCTTTGACATGCCGACGACCAACGGGAGCATGACGTTCGCGGGATTCCGCCCCGCGCACGACGCCTTCCAGGTCGCAAGGCTGCGCGAGGCCGGCGCGGTCATCATCGGCAAGGCGGCGTTGGAGGAGTACGCCACCAGCGGCAACTACTCCAACGACGCGTGGGGGCAGGTGTGGAACGTATTCAACCCGTCGAAGTCGGCGATCGCATCGAGCGGCGGCTCGGCCAGCGCTCTGGCGGCGAGCTTGGCGGCGGCGGCGCTCGGATCGCAAACCGGCGACTCGTTGTACGGCCCCGCGAGCGGGGCGAGCCTCGTGACGCTGCGCGGCACCGACGGCCTGGAGAGCGGCACCGGGGTCATGCCGCTGGTGTACCTGACGGACTTCGGTGGCGTGATGGCGCGCTCGGTCTCGGACCTCGCCGACATGCTCGACATCGTGGTCGGCACCGATCCCAACGATCCCGCAACGGCGCCGGCCGACGAGCGCGCCCCCGCGGACTGGCGCTCGGTGCTGGACGTCCACGCTCTGGAGGGCAAGCGGATCGGCTACATCCCCTCGGTGTGGGTCGATCCGTTCTTGACGACAGGCACGACCAACGCTGAGAAAGCTGCGCTCAAGTACCTCGTGGATGCCGGCGCGACGATCGTCGAGATGGGCGTGACCGTGGGCGGCACCGACACGCCGCCGGCGCCCCTCGCGCCGCCCGGCGACATCCGCTCGGAAGGCTGGAGGCTATATATCGACAGCCATCCGGAACTGGTGACCCAGGGCTTCTCGATCTTCACCGCGGTCGACGTGAATTGCTCGCAGAAGAAAGTCGCCTACGTCCGCGCTGAGGCGAGCACCTGCTCGCTGGCGCCGGCACCTCGGTTGACGGCGGCCCAGATCCAGGCGTTTCGGGATTATCGGCTGGGGCGCCAGAACACCGCGAAGACGTGGATGGATACCGCAGGCTCCGACCACCTGGGCGTTGACGCCGTCGTCTACCCCGGGCTGTTGAGCGACATCAGCCTCAACGACGGAGGCGGCAGCAAGGCAAGCTTCGGTCGCCGCGACACGCCGGGGGCCGCGAACGGCATTCCGACGGTCGTCTTCCCCGCCGGATACAACGACCATGGACAGCCGATCAATATCCAGCTCCTGGGACGGGCGTGGGATGACGGCAAACTTGTCGGCATGGCCTACGCGTTCGAGCACCTCGCCAACGCCGCCGGCAACGGCCACGTCGCCGCGAGCACAGCGCCGGCGCTCCGCCACGAACGGGACGATGACGATCATGGCGATGGTAACGGCGACGAAGGCAAGGGCGATGACAGTAAGAGAGATGGCGGTAAGAAGGACGACGTCAAGAAGGGCACGGACGACGGTAAGAAGTAGCTGTTATCCACAAGTAATTCAGTCCGAGCTGGAACTGTCAGTAGTTGTGGGGTGTCGAGTCCGACGTTCGGGCAAATCACGAGCGCAGGCGACGGGCGGAACGTCCAGTTGGCTCTGAAGTATATGTATAAAGTAGTCGGCAGGCCCGGACGCTCTCGACTCGCCGGACGCGTTGAGACCAGGAGAGAGACCAGGAGAGAGAACAGGCCAAGAGGACACTCGTGGGACTGATCGTCACAGGCCCGCCAGGAAAGGAACACACCATGACTCGACTGCTGCCCGTGTGTATCGCAGTGCTGACGGCCGTTGGACTCGCCGCTCAGGCCCCTGCTCAACAGCGCCCCGATCCGCGGTCCCTCCGCTTGCGGGGCGACCGGTTCAAGCCGCTCACCTACGACGCGATGACGCAGGCGCAGAAGACCATGATCGACCATCTGCTGTCGGGTCCCCGGGCCGGGGCGGATGGACCGTTCAACGTTCTGCTGCGCAGCCCCGAGATGGGCGACCTCGCGCAGCAGTTCGGGGCGTCGACGCGCTTCAACTCCTCCGTGCCCCGGAAGTTGAACGAGCTGGCGATCATCATCGTGGCGCGCCACTGGACTTCGCAGTTCGAGTGGCAGGCGCACCATCGCGCGGCGCTGCAGGCGGGCCTCAGCCCGGTCATCGCCGACGCGATCGCCCAGGGGAAGCAACCGACCGAGATGCAAAAGGATGAGGAAGCCGTCTACAACTTCTGCTCGGAGTTGCTCAACACGAAGCAAGTCAGCGATGCGACGTTTGCCGCCGCCAGGAATGCGGTCGGCGAACGCGGTGTCGTGGATCTCATCGGGGTGATGGGATGGTACCACACGGTGTCGATGCTCCTGAACGTCGACCGCTATCCGCTGCCGGATGGTGCACGGCCGGAGCTGAAGCCCCTCAAGTAGCCCCCACGGCCTTTGCAAGGAGCCGGTTCGTCTCGACGTTCGCGAACGAAGCAGAGTGCTCGACAACTGAACGGAGGTGGCCATCAGCGTGTCACCCTGTTTCTCCTTCGGACTTCTCAATCAGGATCAAGGCAGGCGATGTCGTGAAGTTAACCGCGCTGAAGCAACACAAAAACGTTTCCGAGCTGCTTGCCAAGGCGTGAGCGATTTGGTAGAACCTTCCGACCCGCAAGGAGGCCTGATGGCGAGAACTGCCGCGAAAGGACTGAGCACGGACAGATTGAAGAATCTCGCGCGCCGGGGCGCAGAGGTGGCGCTCGAGGAACTCCGCGCCGAGATTGTTGCGATCGAGCGAACCTTTCCGGAACTGCGTCTCTCGGCGCGGCGCCGTGCGCTGGGCCGATCTGTGAGAGCGGCGACGAGTCGGACGCGCCGGATGTCGGCAGCGGCACGCAAGGCCGTATCCGCGCGGATGACAAAGTATTGGGCCGAGCGCCGGAAGGCGAGGGCCAAGGTGGCGAAGTAAGCTAGAGCCCTTCCAGCCGCGCCTCGGCGTCGCCGAAACGATCGAGCTTCACGCTCATGCGGTCCATGATCGACAGGTACAAGCCACACAACTTGCGATTGGCGTCGCCTGCATACAAGTAGTCCAGCGATCGGCCGGTCTCGAGCGTTCCGCCCAGACCGCCGGCCAGGACCACCGGCAGCTTCATGTTGTCGTGCTTCCAGCCCGCCCACATGTTCGAGAGCCACAGCAGGCAGCTGCTGTCGAGCACCGTACCCTCGCCTTCGGGCATCGCGTCCAGCTTTCCGGCGAGGTACGCGAGCTGGCTCAGGTGGAAGCGCGCGATGCGCTCGTAGCCGTCCGACAAATCGTCATGCGACGCGGAGTGGTGTCCGTCGCGCACGTCGAGGAACGGATAGTACAAGGACGACAGGTCGCGCGCGAGCAGCAGCGAGGCGATGCGCGTCTTGTCGGTCTGGAACGCCAGCGCGATGATGTCGCACATCAGGCGCGTGTGCTCGCGAAGATCCTCGGGCAACCCGTTCTGCGGGCGCTGCATCGTGAACAGCGGCCGCCCGTTGTGTCTGGCGAAGTCGTCCGCCTTGTCCAGGGCGTCGCGCATCGGCTCGATCCGCTTCTCCACCTCGCGCACGCTCGTCAGATACTCGTCGAGCTTCGCCTTGTCGGCCGAACTGACGGATCGACCGAGACCCTGTGCGCACTCTTTCACGCGGTCGAGGATGCTTTGACGGCGAAGGCTCCCGCGATTCTCGAACAGGCTGTCGAACGCCAGCGATGGATACACCTGGATTGGCACCGGCGAGCCATCGCTCTGCCACGAAATGTGTGAGCTGTACACCATCGAGAAGTTCGTCTCGTGATACCCGGTCAGGGGCTGTTCGCACGCCAGCACGAGGCTCGGCTGCGGCATCTCCTGCCCAAGGCGCTTCGCGAGGACCTGGTCGATGGTGATGCCTGCCCGGACGCCGGGGCCCTTCTGAATGGGAACGCCGGAAAGAAGGTTGCCGGTCTGGCCAGGGTGAATCCCCATCCCGACGGCCGGCTTGTTGAAGAGACCGTTGATCACATTGATCTTCGACTTCAGCGGCTCCAGCGGCCAGAGGCTCCTGCTCAACGTCATGTCGGCGCCCGACCCCTTGGCCCACCAGTGATTCCCGTTGATGCCGTTGCCCATGAACAGGACGGCGAAGCGCCTCGGGAACGTGCTGCCCCACGCCGGCAGTGATTCCAGCCAGGGGAGCGCCATGGCGACGCCGACGCCGCGGAGCACGGTTCGTCTGGAGATACCGCTCATGCATTCACCTCGAGCCTGCAGCGCCGCGCTTGCGAGGAAGCGAACCGGTCTGTGTCTCGTGCGCTCTGTGGTTGTCTTCCTCGCACGACGTTCACTCCGGCGGCGGGAGAAACTTCACGCACACCGGCGACGGCGCGTGGGCGAAGACGCCTGATGGTTTCAGTCGGCCATTCCCCGCATCAATCCGCGCCACAAGCAGGGTATCCGAATCCTGATTCGCGATCGCCAGATGTCTGGCCGAGGGTTCGATCCCGAAGTGCCTCGGCTTGAACCCGCCCGTGCCTTGTTCCTCGACGTAGGTGAGCGTCCCTTTGTCCGGTTCGACGTTGAACAGCACGACGCTGTTGTGCCCGCGATTCGACGCGTAGAGGTATTTCCCCGACGGGTGGATGTCCACCTCCGCGCCGCTATTGGCGCCGTCAAAGTATTCCGGCAGTGTCGAAACGGTTTGCAATTCCTTCAGGACCCCGGCGGCCGAATCGTACGCGAAAGCGGTGATCGTGGAGCTCAGCTCGTTGACGACGTACGCAAAGCGGCCATCGGGGCGGAAGACCATGTGTCTCGGGCCGGCGCCGGGTTTGAGCTGCACAAACGGCGGATCGTGCGGAGTCAATTTCCCGTGCGCCGCGTCGAATCGATAGGTGAGGACCTTGTCCAGCCCAAGGTCGCACACGAACGCGAATCGATTCGCGGGACCCAGCGTCACGCAGTGCGCGTGCGGGCCCTTCTGGCGTTCGGGATGGACACTCTTGCCGGTGTGCTGCACGACATCGCTGGCCGCGCCGAGTCGCCCGTCAGACGCGACCGGCAAGACGGACACGCTTCCGCTGCCGTAGTTCGCGACGAGCAGATTCCGGCGTTCCTTATCCAGAACCAGGTGACACGGGCCCGTGCCCATCGACGGCCGCTGATTCACGCGCGCCAGCATGCCGGTCGTGGGATCGATCGCAAACGCGCTCACCGCGCCGGTCGGCTTGCCTTCGAACTCGTTGAGCTCGTTCACCGCGAAAAGCACGCGGCGCTTCAGGTCGAGTTCGATGAACGAGGGATTCGGTGTTTCGGCCGCCAGGCCGAGCGGAACCAGCGTGATGTTCTGCGACACCTCGAGGTTCTCGGTCTGCAGCCGGAAGAGATAGATCCCCTTGCTCTTCGATCCCGTGTACGTCCCGACATAGACGAAAGTGGGAACCGCCACGTCGCCGCTCCCTTCGGGTGGATGCGCACCCTGGCGCGAGTCAGGCGCTCCAAGGTTCGGCGCGCCGAGCGCGCCCATACTACAACTGTGTTAGGCTCTCCGACCACTCACGACGTCCAGCGCAGCGACAATGGTCTCAGGAGGTTGCCGCCGATGGAGCGAATGTTTCTCCCTCACGTGGAGCAGAATCCCCAACCGGGGCCGTATCGTGACCTGATTCAGATGATGCAGCGGCACGGAAGCGACTATCCGCAGATCTGGCATCTGTTCGCATACCTTCCGGCGGCCACCGAGCACCTCGCGCGGTTCACGCAGGCGATGCTTCGCGGCCCATCGCCGCTCAGCCCCGGGATGCGCGAGCTCATCGCGGCGTACACATCGCAGCGAAACGATTGCCCGTTTTGAATCAAGGCTCACGCCGCAGTTGCGGCGGAGCTGCTGGGCGACGAGGCGCTGGTCCGAAGCGTGCTGGCGGACGTCGAGTCGTCCTCACTCGACGATCGGCACAAGGCACTGTTTCGATTCGTCGACAGGGTGAATGGCGACTCGCCGCGGATCACTCCCGCAGAACTGGACTCGCTGCGCGCCGCCGGTTGGACCGACGAGGCGATCTATTTCGCCGTCACCGTTTGCGCGCTCTTCAACTTCTACAACCGGTGGATCGATGCCACCGGCGTGCACGCCATGTCGGACGAGGCGCACCGCGAGGGAGGGAAACGCATGGCCGTGCAAGGTTACGCGCGGAGTTGACGAGGGCCCGCACCGAACGCCGCGAATCAAGACGGCTGTCTGGAACCTCTCGCGCCGACCTGTCCGTGAACGGCTTGTCCCGCTCCAATCGGCGGGTCGGTGACGTCGCTCGCCCGCTTGGCGGCGTCGATCCGCTCGACGTTTGCGTCGTACGACAAGTTGGGGCTCGCCGGAGCCTGCGCCGGAGGATATCGATGCGTGCCGTACACCGGGTACGCTTCGGTACGAAGGTGCGCGAGCATCGCATGCCCGCGCCGCGTGGATCGCTCGTGCCTGAGCGCCGAAATGTCGATCGGCGCGACGACGATCCGTTCGCCTGGTCCCGCGGAGGCTTCAGCCAGCATGCGTCCTTCGAAATCGACCACCTGGCTGCCTCCCGGCCACGAGTACGGAGGGTATCGGCTGAGGCTCGCGCCCTGGTTGGCGGCGACCACGTAAGCGGTGTTCTCGATCGCGCGTGCGCGGTTGATCGTGGTCCACCAGTTCATCGGCTCGGTGGCGCCCCACGGATCCATGTACGCCGACACCCGCGCCAACACTTCCGCGCCGTTCGCCGCAAGCTGCCTGATCGCCTCCGGAAAGAGCCAGTCGTAGCAGATGGCGCAGCCAACGCGGCCGATCTCCGTGTCGGCGACCGGGAACAGCGGCTCGTCGTAGCCGGGAAGATCGTGCGGGCTGGCATGCACCTCATAGGGGATCCACGGGTTGACCTTGCGGTACCGATACAGGATGCCTCCGGGTCCGACGAGGCACGTCGTGTTGAACACGACGCCGGGCCATGCCGGATCCTGTTCGATCATCGAACCGCTCTGGATATACACGTCGTGCTCGCGCGCCTTGCGTTCGAGACGATCCGTATGCTCGTTCGGAATCGGCACGGCCAGCTTGTCGGCGAGCTCGACGGCATCCGCGAACACCGGCGCTGAATGTGCGAACTCGGGAAACACAATCAACCGGACCGGCAGAAACGGCCTGCTCCCGGCCACCGCGTGGTCGATCATCGCGAGCATCCGGTCGGTATTCCCGCGCATGTCGCGCCGATCGAGCGGGTTGGGCAGGTCGGTCTGGCATGCCGCGACAGCGTATCGGATATGTGACATGGATCGACCGCGTTCAGGCGTCCTCGAAGTCTACCAGCACCAGTGAACGTGCGGTAATCTGACGATGAACATGTGTCGTCGCAACCGCGCGCTGCTGGGGAGCAATCCGCTGACCGGGCGTCGAACCCTCTTCGTCGTCGGGTGCACGCTGCTGGCCGCATGCATCATCGTGTGCAGGCATCCGGCGGCACAGACGCAGGCGCAGGGCGCGCAGGCGCGGGAACAGGCGTATCGCCTGAACAACGTCGGCGTGGCCCGTCTTCAACAGTACGACTATCGCAGCGCGGGCGAGACGTTCCGGCGGGCGCTGGAGAGCGATCCGGGCCTCGGCGTCACGCGCGTCAACCTCGCGATCGCGCTGTACTACGACAACCAGCTCGACGCGGCTGAGCGTGAGGGGCGCGCGGCCGCCGACGCGCTGCCGGGCGCGGCGCAGCCGCAATACGTGCTGGGCCTCATCGCGCGCGGAGCCGGGCGCGCCGCCGACGCCGCCGAACGGTTTCGACGCGTCCTGGCGATCGATCCCGACGATGTCGGTGCGAAGATTCAGCTCGGTCAGGTGCTGGTCTCCGATCGCCAGTTTGCCGGCGCGATTGCATTCCTGGAGGAGGCAACGAAGGCGGAACCCTTCAATGCCACGGCTGCATACGGGCTCGCGACCGCGTTGATACGCGCGGGACGCGGCGCCGAAGGGCGCGCTGCCATGGCGCGATTTCAGCAGCTTCGCGACAACCCCGCGGCCATCACCTACTCGACGGATTACCTCGGCCAGGGCCAATATGCCGAGGCGATGGTCTCGACCGGGCTCGAGCCGGAGCTCACCGATCGATCCGTGCCCGAGGTCGAGTTCGTGAACGCGACCGACACCATGCTGAACGCCGCAGACGCGTCCTCTAACGGGGCATTGAGCACGACTCTGGATGGCGTCGTGCCGGGCGTCGCACGCGGCGTGTCGCTCGCAGACATCGATGGTGACGGCGATCTCGACCTGCTCTTTGTCTCCGATCGGACCGTCGTGGTGCGACGGAACGAGCGCGGCCGATTTGGCGCCCCCATCGCGTTCAGTACGGAAGGCACGACACCGGTCGGGGTGGTGGCAGGTGACTACGACAACGATGGACGCCCGGATCTGTTCGTGCCGGGTGTTCCGGCCAGCCGGCTGTTCCACCAGGAGAGCGATGGCACGTTCCGGGACGTCACAGAGCGGGCGCTGCCCGGGTCTGCAGGCAGTCCCGCCAGAACGGCGGCCTTCGTCGACGTCGATCACGACGGCGATCTCGACATCGTCGTCGGCGGACTCGACGGCCGGATTCGTCTGCTGCGCAACGACGGCAACGGCAGGTTCACCGACGCCACGAGCGAGTCGCGGCTTGCCGGCGCCGAGGCGCACGCCGTGGGCCTTGTCCCGACCGATTTCGACAACGACCGCGACATCGATCTGCTGGCTGTGGCTTACGAACGCGCGCCGCTTCTCTTCAGCAACCTGCGCGATGGAACGTTTCGCGATGTCGCGGCAGACGTCGGGATGCCCCCGGCCGCGCGGTACACCGCGGTCGCCGCCGCCGATGTCAACAAGGACGGAGCGACTGATTTCTTCCTGGGTCGCACCGGCGCCGCCGGCCTGCTCGTCATGAGCCATCGCCCGGCGCGTTTCATCACGGTCGCGGCGCCGGACGGCACCGGCGACGCCACCGCCGCGCAGTTCGTGGACTACGACAACGACGGGCTGCTCGACCTGCTCGTGCTCACCCCACCGGGCCCGCGGCTGTTTCGAAACGTCGGAGACGGCTGGGTGGACGTCAGCATGCGCGCAATGAAGGACCAACCAACGCCCGGCGATCCACCGGTGGCGCTCGCCGTCGGCGATCTCGATCGAGACGGCGATGCCGATGTGCTCGTCCGCCTGGCGTCTGGACGGCTGCGCGCCTGGCGCAACGACGGCGGCAGCCGCCACCCGTCACTGCGCGTCAGCCTCGTCTCGCGCGTGAGCAACCGAAGCGGGCTGGGTGCAAACGTCGAGCTTGCCGCCGGCAGCCTGCGACAACGAATCGAGACCTCGTCAGCGACGCCCGCGATTGCTCCCGCCGACGTGGTTTTCGGCCTCGGTTTCAGAGAGCGGGCTGACGTCGTGCGTGTGTTATGGCCGGCCGGTATCCTGCAGGCCGAGGTCGATCTGCCGGGTCCGGCATCTGGTTCCGCAGCGGCCGCGTCGCTCTCGATCACGGAGCTGAATCGGAAGCCGTCATCGTGCCCGTTCCTCTTCACCTGGAGCGGATCCCGATTCGAGTTCGTCACCGATTTCATGGGCGGCGGCGAAATGGGCGCGTGGATCGGCCCCGGCGAGCACAGCATTCCCGATCCCGAGGAGTACGTGCGGATTCCACGCGGCGGGTTGATGTCGCGCGATGGTCGGCTCGAGCTGCGGGTCACCAACGAGCTGGAGGAGGCATTGTTCGTCGATCGGCTGCGGCTCGTGGCCGTCGCCCATCCGTCCGGCGTCGAGGTGTATCCGAGGACGGGCCTTCGGTCACCCGCCGAGCGGCGGCCTTTCGAGCTGTACACGGTGCGCGCGCCGCATCCGCCGCTGCGCGCGACCGACGATCGCGGGCGCGACGTGCTCGATCGTGTCAGCGCACTCGATCGCCGATCGGTCGACACCTTTGCTCTGGAGCCAATCCAGGGCTACGCGCATGAGCACGCGCTCACCGTCGATCTCGGAGCCGTGGTGCCTGGCGCGCCTGTTCGTCTCCTGCTGACGGGGTGGACCGATTACGCGTTTTCGAGCGACAACGTCGCGGCCCATCAGGCAGGGCTGGTCTTCGCTCCGCCGTCACTGCAGATGCGCGACGAGCGAGGACAGTGGGAGACGGTTGTTCCCGAAATCGGTCTGCCGACCGGCAGGCCCCAGACGATCGTGGTCGATCTGACCGATCTTCTTCGCCGCCGGCCAGCGCGGCGGCCGATATCGAACCCGGAAGTCCGCATCGTCACGACGGCGCGTGTCTACTGGGATCAGATTCTCGTCGACACTTCCCGGCCCGCGCCGTTCGAGACGACGGAGCTGGGTCCGAGTGAGGCGATGTTACGGTGGCGCGGCTTTTCGGCAGAAGTGGCGCCGGAAGGCGCAGCACTGCCGACGTACGACTACGCCCGCGTCTCTACGATTGCTCCCTGGAAAACCCTGCCGGGGCGGTACACCAGACTTGGCGATGTCCGGGCGCTTTTGACGTCGGCCGACGATCAGTTCGTCGTCTCAGCGCCCGGCGACGAGATTGCGCTGGCATTCGACGTGTCCGCGCTCCCTCCGCTACGGGCTGGGTGGGAGCGGACGTTTCTGCTCCACGCCGACGGCTTCAGCAAAGAGATGAACCTCCACTCGGCCAGTCCCGATCGGCTCGAGCCGCTGCCGTTTCATGCGATGAGCCGGTATCCCTATATGCCGCCCGAGCATTATCCGCGGACGCGTGAGCACGACCGCTACCGCTCCGAATTCAACACGCGCCTGGTGCGTGGCCCCGTGCCGATGCTGGAGCAGGCCTTGCTGCATGCTCCTTACGCTCGCAGCAAGCGATGAACCTGCAATCGCCATCGCTTTGCGGTCTCGATGTGGCCGCGGCGGGGCTCTCGTTATTTGTTGTTTCCGCTCGCTGAAAAAGTCGGGCCGTGGCCCGACTATCTTCTACGATTCTCGGAACAGAGCGATCCAACGCCAACCGTGCGACCGAATACTAAAAGACACGAGGGATCTGTTTAGACATCTTTGAAACCGATTTCAGCTCGACAGCCTGGCCTGCGAGTTGCTCCTCGCCACGCTGCACGCCCACATTTCGTTCTGACGCACTGAGACGACACGGCGAATCCGGTCAGACACGATACGGGTGTGCTGTGCGTGCGGCCGGAGGGCGTGCGAGGACACTCTTATGCCCCTCCACACACTTCCGCGCGCGATCCACCGGCCGTCGGCTCGGCTGATCCTGGCTCTGGCAGCCGCCCTGATCCTCGCCGGCCTTGATTCGATGCGGCCGTTCCTCCGCGCGCAGACCGGCCCGATCGTGGCCGAGAACAGCTTCCCCGGCAATCCAGCGAGCGAGTGGGACGTCAGCGGCGCCGGCGATCCGTCCATCCAGGGGTTCGCGACCGACATCAGTGTCAACAAGGGGCAGACCGTCTCTTTCAAGGTCAAGACGGACTCGACGATCTACGCGATCGACATCTATCGACTTGGCTACTACGACGGTGCGGGCGCCCGCCTCGTCGCGACGGTGCTCCCGTCGACATCGCTGCCGCAGACGCAGCCCGCGTGCGAGGCCGAAACGGTCGACCCTGTAACCGGTCTCACGCCGGCGGGCATATTGCCGACCGGCCTCGTCGATTGCGGCAACTGGAGCGTCTCGGCGTCGTGGTCGACCGCGGACGCGGTCTCGGGCATTTACGTCGCCAGGCTCAAGCGCCTCGACACCGGCGGCGCGAGCCACATCGTCTTCATCGTGCGCGACGATGCGCGTAAGGCCGATGTGATTGTGCAGGCGTCGGACACGACGTGGCAGGCGTACAACCAGTACGGCGGCGGCAGCATGTACTGCGGCGGCCCGGTCACCAATGCGAGCACCGTGTATTCATGCGTGGGCCGCGCGACCAGGGTGAGCTACAACCGCCCGTTCGACACGCGCGCGCACGATCCCCAGAGCTTCGTGTTCAACGCCGAATACCCGATGGTGCGATGGCTCGAAGCGAACGGGTACGACGTGAAGTACATCAGCGGTGTGGACACCGAACGGCGCGCGGGAGATCTGGTTGGCGCGCAGAAGCCGAAGGCGTTCTTCTCCGTGGGCCACGACGAGTATTGGTCGGCGGGGCAGCGGGCCAGTGTCGAAGCCGCGCGCAACGCGGGCGTCAGCCTCGCGTTCTTCAGCGGCAACGAAATGTACTGGAAGACACGGTTCGAAAACAGCGTCGACGGCGCGGGCACGCCGTTTCGGACGCTCGTGAGCTACAAGGAAACGCTCGGCGGGGTCAAACTCGATCCGATGCCCGGCGTCTCGACCGCCACCTGGCGCGACGCGCGCTTCGGCCCGCCGGCGGCAGACGGCGGCCGTCCGGAAAATGGTTTGACCGGAACGATCTGGACCGTCAACTCGGGGACGTCGGCGATCGCGGTGCCGGCCTCGATGGCGAACCTGCGCTTCTGGCGGAACACGCGCGTCGCGACGCTCACGACCGGTTCGGCGACGCTCGGGACCAACACACTGGGCTACGAATGGGACGAAGATCTGGACAACGGGGCGCGTCCCAACGGCCTGATTCACCTCTCGTCCACGACGGTCGACGGCGTGGAGAAAATTCTCGACTTCGGCGAGACGGTCGGCGTCGGCACGGCGACGCACAGCCTCACGTTGTACCGGCACGAGAGCGGCGCGCTCGTGTTCGGCGCCGGCACGGTCCAGTGGTCGTGGGGCCTCGACGGCAATCACGACCGCGGCGCGGGCGCACCCGATCAGGCGATGCAGCAGGCGACCGTCAACCTTCTGGCCGACATGGGCGCGCAGCCCGGCTCGCTGCAGATTGGCGCCGATCCGACCAGGCCGTTGGTCGCGGCCACCCAGTCGTCGGATCCTTTCGCGCCCACCTCCATCATCACCTCGCCGGCCGCCGGTGGGACGGTCGGCAACGGCGATCGCGTGACGATCAGCGGGACGGCGTCCGACAGCGGCGGCGTCGTGGCAGGCGTTGAGGTATCCGTCGACGGCGGAGTCAGCTGGCACGCCGCGACGGGCGGAGCGAGCTGGACCTACGACTGGATACCTGGCGCCATAGGCCAGGTGACGATTACAACCCGAGCGACCGATGACAGCGGCAACCGGGAAACCTCTGGCGCCGGTATCGTCGTGTCGGTCGTCGCCGGCAGGTGTCCATGCCCAAGCCTCTGGACATCGACGACGGTTCCACCAGCGCCTGAAGTCGACGACTCCAGCGCGCTCGAGCTCGGCCTGAAGTTTCGCAGTGATGTCGACGGCTTCCTGAAAGGCGTGCGCTTCTACAAGAGCGTGAACAACAACGGCACGCACGTCGGCAGCCTGTGGACGAGCACCGGCACGCGGCTGGCGACGGCGACCTTCGCGAGTGAAACGCCCTCCGGCTGGCAGGAAGTGCTGTTCGACGTGCCCGTCGCGGTCGCTGCGAACACGACGTACGTCGTCTCATACCACACCAACGTCGGACACTACGCGGCCGCGAGCGGGTACTTCAGCAGCCTCGGCGTCGATGCGTCGCCGCTCCACGCGCCGCCGAGCGGCGCAGTCGGCGGCAACGGCTTATATCAGTACGGGCCGACCGCGTTCCCGACGCAGACATTCAACGCGACCAATTACTGGGTCGACGTCGTCTTCGACCGCGCGGGTGATACGACCGCGCCGCTGATTGCCGACGTGGTGGCGACTCCGGTCGACAGCTCTGTCGCGATCGTCTCGTGGACGACGAACGAGGCCTCGACGTCCAGAGTCGACTACTCGACCTCCAGCACGTTCCCGGCGGCAGAGACGCTGACGGTCTCGGATCCGGCGTTCGTCACGGCGCACATCGTGCGGCTCACCGGGCTGCACCCGAGCACGGCCTACTTCTTCCGTGTCCGCTCCGCGGACCGCGCGGGCAATGAGTCGTCGAAGCCGTCCCTCGGTCCGGCGCCGGCGCCGGTTCCGGGTGGACCGACGCCGCCGCCTCCGCAAGGCTTTACGATGCCGGGCCCCACCCTGCGCGATACCACGCGGGCGGACTTCAGCACCGGCACGCTGACAGGAACCTATGCGGCGGAGACGGGCGACGGTGAAATCACGCTTACGCCGGCGACCGGCACCGAGTTCTCCGGTACGACGATGCCGTCCGGCTGGGCGACGCGCATCTGGAGCGACGGCGGCGGTGCAACCGTCGCCGGCGGCCGCCTGACTGTGGACGGCGCGCGGGTGGCCGCCTGCGTCGACGTCAGCGGCGTGTGCCAGGAGCAGGTCAACGTTGCCGCCGGCACTTCGCTGGAGTTCGTCGCGACCTTCACCGGCGACCCGTATCAGCATTCCGGATTCGGTCAAACGCTCGAGTCGTCGGCCGAACCATTCGCGCTGTTCAGCACATTGTCCGGCGGCTCCCTCTCGGTCCGCTCCTATACCGGCGACCTTGCGACTCTCGAGACCGCCACGAATCTCGGGACTACGTTCCTCAATGCGCCGCACCGGTTCCGGATCGACTGGCAGGCGTCGCAGGTCGTCTACTCGGTCGACGGCGTGCAGGTGGCGTCGCACCCGGTAGCGATTGCGGGCCTGATGCGTCCAGTGGCCGCCAGCGACTACAACGCCTTCAGCGGAAACATCATCGTCGACTGGATCCGGACGATGCCGTACGCGGCCTCCGGCACGTTCCTCTCCCGCGTGTTCGACGCCGGCGTGAATGTGGCGTGGACCGGCGTGCAATGGACCAGCACGATTCCGGCTGGCTCGAGCCTGTCGATCACCGTGTGCGCGAGCCAGACGCTGACTTCGAATGGATCTCTTGCCGATCCCGCCTGCAGTGCTGCGTTGACTGCGTCTCCCCAGTCATTGAGCGCCCTCTCGCGCTACGTCCAATATCGGGCCGATCTGACGACGACCGATCCGGCCAATGCGACGCCGGAATTGAGCGACATCACCATGACCGGCTCGCTGGCGCCAAAGCCGGCGCCGGTCACGCCCGTCATCACGTGGGCAACACCGGCCGCCATCACGTATGGGACGCCGCTGAGTGATGCACAGTTGAACGCGACGACGAATGTGCCGAGCACGGCGGGGACGTTGGTCTACGCGCCGGCGAGCGGGACAGTCCTCGCGGCAGGCGAGCACACGCTCTCCGTGACATTCACGCCCGACGACACAACGCGCTTCACAACGGTGACGGCGAGTGTGGCAATCACCGTGGAGCGGGCGACGCCGACGATCGCGTGGAGCGCGCCCGCCAGCATCACCTACGGCACCGCGCTCAGCGCCACTCAGTTGAACGCGACGGCCAGCGTGCCGGGCGCTCTCGTCTACACGCCGGCCGCTGCGACGGTGTTGTCCGCCGGCGTGGCGCAACCCCTGTCGGTGACGTTCACGCCGAACGATTCCGTCAACTACACGACGGCGACGGCGAGCGTGGCGATCACGGTGATGCAGAAGACGCCGGCGATCGCCTGGAGCGCGCCCGCCACGATCATCGCCGGCACCGCGCTCAGCGCGGCGCAGCTGAACGCGACGGCGAGCGTGGCCGGGAGTTTTGCCTATACGCCCGGAGCGGGGACGGTGTTGCCGGCCGGGCCGGCGCAGCCGCTGTCGGTGACCTTCACGCCCACCGACGCCAACTACACGACGGCGGCGGCGACCGTGCCGATCACGGTGCTGGCGATCATCTCCGCGTCCGACCTGTCGATTACCGAAGGCAATGCCACCGGCGCGACGAAGCAGGCCTGGGTCACGGTCAAGCTGTTGCAGAAGAGCACGGCGTGGGTGAGCGTGAATTACACGACATCAGACGGCACGGCGAAGGCGGACCTTGACTACTTCAAAGTGTCGGACACGGCCTTTTTCGCCCCGGGCGTCGTGACGCAGCAGGTCGCGATTCCAATCGTGCAGGATACCGTGGGGGAGCCGACAGAGACGTTCTACGTCGACTTCAGCGGTGTCGTGAACGGCATCCTTGGCCAGTCTCGCGCGACGATCACGATCATCAACGACGACAGCTCGACTCAGGTGTTCAGCTCGGTCGCCGATTTCGCGGCCGGGACACTCAGCGGAAGCGCGTATCTGTCCGAGACCGGCGACGGCGAGATCATGCTGGCGCCGCAGGGTGCCGAGTTCTCCGGCACGTCGCTGCCGGCCGGGTGGACGAACACGCCACTGGCGACGGGCAGTGCGTCGACGGTCGCGAACGGCAAGCTCGTCATCGACGGCGCATCGCTCCTCGCGCCGGCGCCGTCGGCTTCGGGCCAGACGCTCGAGTTCGTGGCAACGTTCAATGCCTTGTCGAATCAGAGCATCGGGCTCGGCACGTCGAGCGCGGCGGGGTCGCCGATGGCGATGTTCGTCATCAGGAGCAAGGATCTCTATGCGCACACCGTCAACGGGGCCAGGACGGAAGACACGCTCATGGCGGGCATCGACTGGCTCGGGAAATCGCACCGTTACCAGATCAACTGGAATGCAGGGAGCGCCCAGTACTTCGTCGACGGCACGCTCATGATTACCCACGGCAACATGGCGTGGGGCGCGGCCACGATGCGACCGGTGATTGTCGATTCGACGGCCGGCGACGGCGCTCTCGTGGTCGATTGGATTCGGATGACGCCGTACGCCGGCTCCGGCACCTACACGTCGGCCGTGTTCGACGCGGGAGACGCGGTCGCGTGGCAGAAGCTGACCACGACCAGCACCATCCCGAGCGGGACGACGTCCACCATCACCTACCGGACAGGCGGCACGCCGACTCCAGACGGGACATGGACGCCGCTTACCGCGCCCGGTGCCGGTGGAGCGCTGGCAGGGTCGTCGCGCTACGTGCAGTTCACGATTCAGATAGCTACGGCGTCCGGCGCGAGATCGCCCGTGATTCAGGACGTCACGGTTCAATATAAGAGGTATTGAGGCCTCGCGCAGCGTCGCGCGGTCCACGCCGCGGCCGGTTTGTCAGCACCTCGGGATGGAGCGCGGCGCTGCGAATGCGCCGATCCTCGCAGAATCAGGGAGGGATCTGGGCGCACTATAATCACGCGGCCGTGACCTTGATGTGGGGACTGGCGGCGGCCGTCGCGATGCTGTGGCCCGCCCGGATCAGTGGGCCGCTCGACGGCATGCCGCTGGACCATGCGGCCGAAGCGGTGACGATCGGCCTGCTGTTTCCGCTGCTCTGCTGGTTCCATCCGCGATTCCTCGCCACCCGCTTCGCTCGCGCCTGCATCGTCGCTCTCATGGCGTGGAAAGCGTTGACGAGCGCGCTGCTGGTGCCGGACGGCTGGTGCGTACGAGTCATTCCGTCGCGGCCGTACGTGAGGGACGCGACCGGCATGCCGCACAGCTGGGACGTTCGCGCCGACTGGCGCTCACGCGATCCCGCTTGCTCGGCGATCATGACGCGGTCGTACCGCGATCTGCACGAGTTCCCGGTGTGGTTCTTCAACCTTCCGCCGGACGCGCCGGACGGCAACTTCCCTGTGAAGGAAGATGGGCCTCCCGCCGCCCGCGTCGGACTCATCGTCCAGGGGTTCGTCGACGCACCGCGCGGCGACGTGCTGCGCATCGCCACCGGACCCGACATCACGGCTGTTCTGCGCGTCGACGGAAGCATTCCCACATCAGAGGCTCCGCTCGATCGAGGAGTGCATACCGTTACGATTACCGCCCAGGCGACCGGTGATCGGTGGGAGCTCGCGCCGACGGTCGATGAGGGCGACCTCTGGTCGAACGCGATGGCGACGGTGAATCGTCCATCGCGATTCGATCGCGTGGTGCGGCCGTGGGGGCGCTGGATTCCTGCCGCGCTCGTCGGCGTGGTGATGGCGGCCTGGACAGCTGCAGTATGCGCGCGCATCGGAAGCGCGGCTGTCCTTCTGTGGATGATCGGGGCGGCCTCAGTCATCGGCGGCGTGGCGTGGAGCGATCGCACCGATCTCGCGGGGTGGACGATCGCCGCCCTGATCGCCGCCACATTGGTGCCTGTTCCCCATCGGCTTCGGAACGTATTCGGCGCGCTCGTCATGATCGGCGTGCCGTGGCTGACCTATGTCGTCGTGCGCAGCGCGCCGCTGATTGGCCGGCTGACACTCTATGAATGGGGCAACGATTTCTGGACGTTCCAGCGGTACGCCTATCGAATCGTGATGCAGGGTTACTGGCTGGAAGGCGGCTCGCCGACGTTCTGGTTCCAGCCGCTGTACCGCTGGATTGCCGGTGTCCTGCACGTGATCTTCGGGGATTCGAGCGTCGGCGAATGGTATTGGGACGGCGCCTGCCTGCTCGCCGGTGCGCTCGCCGCGTTTCGCCTCACGAAGACGTTCGCCGGATTTCGGTGGGGACTTGCGGCCGCGGTTGCGACGCTGGCGACCTTCATGCTGGGCACCGCCCGGATCTTCGTCGGCCGCGGTCTGGGCGAGATCAGCTCCGCCGGATTCATGTATCTGGCGATCTTCTTCGTGCTCGGAAGCCGGAACGGCAACTGGCGCGCGGCGCTCGCGGGCGGTGCGCTCGCGACCCTCGGCGTCTATACGCGGCTCAACAATCTGATCATGGCGCTCGGCGTGTGTGTATTCGCCCTTCCCCCGCGCGCGACGATCGCCGACATGGTCCGCCGCTGGCCCTGGTCGAGCACGTCGTGGCGGACGGTCACCATCATTGTCGCGACAGTCGGCACGGGCATGCTGCTGTTCGCGACGCGAACGTGGCACTATACGGGCGTCTTCAGCGTCTTCTACGGCACCGCGCGCGATCATCTCGCCGTGTGGCAGCCCGGGATCTCGATGCGCGTGCTGCTCACGAGCATGATGGACAGCGTCATGATGGTGCTCACGGTCAACGACCCGCCGCAGTGGGATCCATACGCGCTGCCGGTTCTCGCCGGCGGCGCCGTTTCGGCGCTGGCGATTGCAGGACTCCCCGTCGCGCGACGCCTGCCGGCCGCCGTCGTTCTCTTTTTCTTTGCGGCAATTGCCGGCGCGTTCATCGCGCGCGGATCGGCGTATGCCGGCCGCTTCTCGATTCACGTGATTCCGGTGACGAGCGCGGCTTTCATCTGCGCCCTGGCGTCCGCGACGGTCCGTGTCCGTGCGATCACACCGGCCACCCGTAAGTCGCCGGCACAGTCTCGAGACACGTCATCGAGCACGCCGACCACGCGTTGAAGCCGTTTGCACGACGCGAACGTGCAAAACGCACCAGGTGTCGCGGGTCCCAATGTTGGGTGAACGGTTCGCGGATCCGGCAGGCTACACTAAGGCCGGCGTTTATCGAGCAGGTTCTTCGTCACGCTGATGACCTCTTCGAGCCACAGCGGTTTGAAGACCACCTGGGCCTCGAGATCGCGGAGCTCGCTCATCGCCGGATCGTCGATGCACGAATCGCCCGTGATGATGGCCACCGGCGTGTGACGATGGGCCGCCTGGGCGCGGAGACGATAGAGAAAGCCGATCCCGTTCACGAACGGCATCCGCAGATCGAGGAGGATCGCATCGGGCGGCGTTTCCTCCAGGTCCCGCAGGCCGGTCAGCGGCGACGCGGCCACCCTCACGTCGTAGCCTTCGAGTGTCAGCGCCTTCGCAAACGTCTGGAGCACGCTTTCGTCGTCGTCTACGATGAGGACTCGGGAGGCGGTGGCCATGGCGTTTCGGGGTTTCCGTTGCCTGTGCGAGATCCCCCATTCGCAAGCATGGTACCCGGCTGGACTGCCTGCGGCTGCATAGTTTCACGCAAGAGCCGTGTGTAGCTACTGAACAGGACCAGCGTCATTTGGTAGGGCGTTTCCCCAGAAGGGGATCGATCTCGGCATCGCGTCGCCATGTCGGGCGCAGGGCCGCTCCCGTTTCGAGCGTAGCAGCAGAGCCCCTTCGTTTCTTCAACGTTCGAGGCGAATCTGCCACGGGCGCTGGACCGCGCTGAGAACGGCTCTAGAATCGAAGGGTGGTGCGTCGCCTCGGTTTGATCCTCGTGACTCTGGCGTGCGGGACGGCCTGCTCGGACGCGCCGGGCGCTCCGTCATTGGCCGGGCAGTGGGGCGGCGATCACGTCTCTCTGACGGTCTCCGGCACCAACAACCACGTGGAGCTGGACTGCGCCCACGGTGATTTTGCCGGCGCCATCACGGCACCGTCCTTTCAGGTCATCGGCACATTCGTTCGGGAGCATGGCGGGCCCATCGCCGTTGGCGAGGTGCCCGACGCCCATCCCGCCCTCTACGTCGGCTCGGTTTCCGCCGGCACGATGACGCTCACCATTCGCCTGACCGACTCGAGTGACAGCGGCACCGCATTCACGCTCATGCGCGGCACCACGGGCCGCGTGGTGAAATGCCTGTAGCCGGTGTCGGGACATCGCCATCTGAAGAAGCCGCAACAGAAGTACATCTGTCTCGCTGATGGCTCGGACGAGAATGTGTTCGTTCTACTAGGCGCGACTCGCTCGAAGGCTGTTCCACCTTCGGCGACGGCGGGCGCTGGCCGGCACGTTCCTCGGCGTGTGCGGCATCGCCACCGACTCGAAGGGCAACGTCTATGCGGCCGGGACCACGAACGAAAACCAGTGCAGCGGTTTTTACAAGGGCCTCGGGGCCGCTCGTGCGTCGACCGCACGGAATTGAAAGGCGGCTTACGACGCTGGTGCCTCGGCGACCGCGAGCCGCTGGCGCACGAACGCATCGTGCTGCAGGCGAATCATCAGGCCTGCGCGCGCGAGCGCGTCGAGCACCGCCTCGCACTGAGGGGCGTCCAAGCCGCTGATTTCCATGGCCCTCGGAACGCTGACTTCATCGCCCGGCACCATTTCGAGCAGGAACGCCTGAAACTTGTCGAGACCTGCGTCGACCGCGAACGATCGTCGGACGGCAGCGCTTTTCTTCATGCTGCCCACGAAGATTGGCAAGCGATGTGCCGCTCGGCCATATCAAGCACTGCAACACTTTCGGCGACGGCGTCGTAGGCAAACGTGACGCACTGGGGAAATATTGCAGCCTTGTGCAACGCTGGTTCAGCTTCGCTGCTGAGGCGGGTGGACGCCGCGAATCGCGTCTCGAATTGCCTCGACCAGCGCGTCGGGAGCGCGCACCTCGTCGGTGACCGTCACGACGGGCAGACGGCTCGGCCAGGCTGCGCGCTGGAGGGGTGACACGTCGCTCGCGCGCGCAACGATGACGTCCGGCAGCAGCGTCGAGATCACCGAGACCGCTGCGTCGACCGAGTCCACCCGCGCGACGGCGAAATGCAGCTTCGCCAGGATGGTCTCGCATATCTCGCCGCTCGTGGCATCTTCAGCGGCGACCAGGACCAGCGGCGAAAACCCGGGCTTGTCGCCCCCGCGGCGGCCGCCGCGCGATTGCTTCCGCCGGTCCGGCCGCCCGCGCGGGCCAAGTGTGGACATACGCGTCCTCATCCTAATCCAAGGCGGGCTATGATGGGCGAACGATCGCATGAAGCTCGACGAGTTGATGGGGGCGGCGCTTGAAGAGGCGCGCCGCGCCTGCGACGCCGGGGAGGTGCCGATCGGCGCGGTGGTCGCCATCGACGGAGCCATCGTCGGCCGCGGGTTCAACCAGCCCATCTCGTCGGGCGATCCCACGGCGCACGCCGAGATTGTGGCGATCCGGGAGGCCGCGCGCCGGACCGGCAATTATCGGCTGACGGGCGCCGCGCTCTGCGTGACCATCGAGCCGTGTCTGATGTGCGTCGGCGCGCTGGTGCACGCAAGGATCGCCACGCTGGTGTACGGCGCTGCAGAGTTGAAGACGGGGGCCGTTACGTCGACCGTTCGGGGCGGTGAGCTGCCGGGGCACAATCATCGCTTCGAGATCGTCGCCGGGGTGCGCGAAGATGAATGCCGCGAGCTGATGCACGCATTCTTTCGCGCGCGGCGTAGCGGTACGTAATGTCCGGGCCTGGCGGGACCGCGGTGCAGCGTGCGTAATGTGCGGCCTCTCCACACCCGTGCGGCGTACGTAGTGTCCGACTTCAGCCGAGCCCGCCGCGATCCTGACTACTGACAGCTCGTGGCGATCAGTCGGGTACTACGCGAAGAACATCCAGCCGCCGCGGCGGCCGTAGACCTCGGCGCTGCGGCCACGAAAGATCGAGAGGCACGAAACCGCAAAAATACACGGAAGGCGATCGACACCGACACGAAAACCGAAGGTCTCGATGGCCACGCCGAGCTTGGCCATCTTCATGACGCTCACCGTGGGTATGCCCTGGACCCGTTACGCGCCGATGGCGGCGAGCTTCGCCTTCACCGCCGGCTCGCTGTCGGGCATCGGCTGGATCCAGCCGGGCAGCTTTCGGCGAAGGCGTGGACGAGCACCGGCACGTCGAGACCGGCCCATCGCAGCGTGTTGGCCACCGCCCGTTCATCGCCGAAGTTGGGCAGCGTCACGAGGACGCCATCGATCTCGTCGCGATGCGACCGGAACAAATCGGCGCAGGCGCGCGCGTCTGCCAGGGTCTCGACGGATCCATAGGGCGTCGCGTCGCAGGACAGCGCCACAGCGCGAAGTCCTCCGCGCTCGAGCGCGCCGAGCACGTCGGTGCGTCCGGCTGAACAAGAGATGCGAGGGAAAGAATCGGCGGTTCCCGACGATGACGCCCAGAGTCGTGGGCCGAGTGATCATGTGCGCGCAGTCTCCGCCGGTCCGCCTGCCGCCGGACCGGGCTACGTTATCATGTCGAACCAGGCCGTAAAAGGGTCGCGTGAACGTTTACGCAGGCTCGAAACCTGCTATGCTGCCGCCTTGTCACATGCCCCGTCGACGAGCGTTCGTCATGATCGCATCGTTATCGATCGGCGCCGGTGGCTGTCGATTCCGAGAGTTGGACCGCCAGTCAATCCGGGAAGGTGAAGGAGAAGCGCCATGAACGTTGGAACTACGAACGAGCCGCGTACGCGCGCGACGAGTCGGCGCATCGGCCCGGTGGCGATCGCATTTGCCGCCAGCCTCCTGGCAGGCGCTGTGGTCTTTCAGGTCAGTGGCATCGCCGCGCCGGAGAGGACGCCGGTACAGCAGCGGCCTGCACGAGCCACCGGCTTGACCGGAATGGCGACCATGACCGGCTCAGTCACAGCGGGAAAGCCCTTCAAGGCCGCCCAGGTGTACATCCGGAATACCGACAAACGCATTCTGTACATGGTCTACACGAATGCGGGCCAATTCCGCGCGCTCGGGCTGTTCCCCGGGAACTACGAAGTCAGTGCGACAGCGAGAGGCTTGAAGTCCGACATCCAGCGGCTGGCCATCAAAGCCGGCGACGCTCCAAGTCTCAGGTTCTCGCTCACGGACATCCCAACCGCCACCGAATCTGAAACCGACGTCGCCCAGAATCTCGAGGGCACCGCGTCGAACCGCGTTCTCGTGACGCTCGACTCCTACGACAGCGTGTACCCGCCTGGACGCGGACGCCAGATCGCGGAGAGCACGTGCATGATTTGCCACGGCGAGAACTTCCTGTCGTCGCAGCCGGCGCGTGCGGAAGTGTGGAACACACGTATCGACAGGATGGTTGGCAAGGAGCTTCACAACCGCCCGGCCCAGTCGTACGCTGACGGCCTCCTCGGCTACCGCTCGCAGTGGGCGAGGAACTGGTCGCTCAAGGATCGTGAAGAGCTCGTGGCCTACCTGGTCAAGAATTTTGGCCCTGGCACCAAACCCCGCAACGTTCGCACGGTAAAAGAGACGCCCCTCGACGAGGCCAAGCTCGGCAAAGCGATGTACATGGAGTACTACATCCCCGCGGATGGGCCCGGCCAGGGCATCCATTCTCCGGAGTATGCCGGCGCCCTCGGATTTTCCGGCAGGCGAGTCATTCAGGATGTGCGGTTCGATGCGGAAGGCAACGTGTACGGAACCGACCGGGGCGCTCCACGGCGGCTCGTCAAGCTCAATCCCCGCACCGGGGAGATGAAAGAGTGGCTCACGCCCCATCCCAAGAACGACATTCACGAGGTCCTGATTAATCCGGTCGATGGAATGGTCTGGTTGCCAGAGCACACCGAGGGCGGCGGCATCAGCTACATCAACGGGTTCAACCCGAAGACCGAGAAATGGGATGTCGTCCTCGCCGGTGATCCCACGAATGTGATCAGGAATGACATCAAGTGGATGCAGTCGTTCGCCATGGACTCCAAGTTCAATCTCTACATCGGATGGATCTTTGGCGGTGCGATCACCAAGTTCGAGCCAGCCACGAAGAAACTCACCGTCTTTCCGATGCCCAGCACCAACGCGATTCCGTACGGCGTCGTGCCGGACAAGAACGACAACATCTGGGTCGCGGACTGGGGCGGCGGGAAGATCCTGAAGTTCGACACTCATCAGAACACCTGGACCGAATACCAGCCGCTCACTTACCCCAATCAGACTCGGCGCCTGAACTTCGACTACGAGGGCAACCTCTGGTGGGGGATCTGGGCTGCCGGAACGAGCCGTCCCGGCAAGTTGGCGAAGATGAACACGACGACCGGGAAGATCACCGAGTACACGATTCCCGAGCAGGCGGCGAACCCGTACGACGTGTGCCCAGATCTGGACGGCAACATCTGGTTCCCCGACTCGCCGACAGTGGATCGAAGCGCGATGATCGGCAAGTTCAACACCAAGGATCAGACGTTCACCTTTTATCCCAAGCCGCAGTTCTCAGCTGACACACCGAAGATTCAGGTCACCAAGGACGGCGCTATCTGGTTTGCGCCGCGTGGAAGTCTCAGGGCGCCCGCGATTAGCGTGCTCTATCCAGACATGGACAAGATCAC
>Ga0137409_10001084_pt1 | contig 29462 bp, 22 predicted proteins | sample CZODoug1_16funga_FD_122059 | JGI IMG/M metagenome (GOLD analysis project Ga0137409, IMG submission 122059) | Vadose zone soil fungal communities from Angelo Coast Range Reserve, California, USA - CZODoug1_16fungal (Hybrid Assembly) | ecosystem: Environmental > Terrestrial > Soil > Vadose zone...
ATTCTGATGTTCATCACTACATATAGACATGCCACCGCCACAATGGATAGCAATAACGCCCGCGGAATGTTCTTCCCCGGTTCCTTGATCTCATCTCCAAGAAAACATACGTTGTAATAGCCCCAATAGTCGTAGGCCGCGATCAGCATGGCCCCGCCCAAACCATGAAAAAAATCCCGCGAAAGCGTAAACGCGCCCGGCGGAAAATCAAAAGCCTGGCGAGCATTGAAATGAGTCAGCCCGACAAAGATGATCCAGCCGATCGTCCCCATCACCCCGACCCAGAGCACTTTCGAGAGCCGTCCAATCACCGTGATCCGCCGGTACAAAAGAAACGCCGTAAACAGGCAGACGCCGATGGCCACCAGCGTTGCCGGCATCGCCACCCAACTCACCTGGAGCGTTCCCGCCAGCGGAAGGTGGAGACTCCAAGTCTGCGTTGCCCAAACGCGTTCGAGCCCCGGCCAGAAGAATGCAGCATACTGCGATAACCCAACACTTCCTGAAGCAATCGAAAGCGGCGCGCTGAAGGAAAGTTGCCAGATGAACAGAAACGAAATGAGGCGCCCCAATTTCTGCGGCCCGTAACTCTCTTTCAGATACCGATACGACCCGCCCGACCCCGGCATCGCCGCACCCAGTTCCGCCCAGACCAGCCCGTCACAGATCGCAAGCACCGCACCCAAAATCCATCCCAGCATCGCCTGCGGACCGGCCATTGCCGTCACAATCAGCGGGATCGTAATAAACGGCCCTACGCCGATCATGTCGATCATGTTCAGCGCGGTCGCGGAGCCAAGCCCAATTCCGCGGACAAGCTGCGGCTTGGTGTCGGTTCCGCCTTCGGATGAGATCGCCATGAAGTGGTGGTCGTTAGTCGTCAGGCACGGCTTGTTGGAAATGAAGTCATTTAAAAGAACTGTCATCCTGAGCGAAGCGAAGGACCTGCTCTCGTCCGCACCATCACATCGTGTGGCCCCGCCCAATGAACCACTAACCGCTAACCACTAACCACCAACCACCAACCACTAACCACTAACCACCAACCACTGACTTCCCTACTCCCCGCTCACCAAATTTACAAACAACTTTACCGCCCCCGGCACCCCAGCTGGCAACTGCCGGAAAAACGCCAGGCCAGTGTAGATGTAAATCCCCTTGCCGTACTGTGCTACCAGCAGACCGCCCTTCTGTTCGCTCTCCCCTGGATCATGCGTCTCGATCAGTGCCGCAAACTTCGGATCCCACGGCGAAGCGAAGTAAAGCCCGCGCTCCTGTACCCATCCTTCAAAATCCTTCTGCGTGATTTCGTTTGGAGAATGAAAAATTCGGTTGGACGGATCGAGAATGGTAACCGGCGCCTCTTCCACCGAAACCCGCGCCCGGCTCAGCGTTAACGGATACGGAGCAAACTTCCCACTATTAAAATCCCCCACCGAAGCGTTGTACTGCACCACCAGGCGTCCGCCAGCTTCGACAAATTCCAGCAGTCGCTTGTTATTCGCAATTATGTCTTTCTGCGTATCGTAAGCGCGAATGCCCAGCACAATCGTTTTGTACTTGCTCAGCTCATCTGTGGCCAGCTTTTCCGCCGGGATCAGCGTAATGTCCATCCCGAGCTCCCGAAGCACAGGCGGAATCTCATCGCCCGCCCCCATGATGTAGCCGAGCTTCAGATCCTTCGGGACTTTCACGTCCACGATGCTGACGCGTTGCATTGCAGGTTGGTAGTAGTACGCTGTGCCCAGGTCGTCGCGAGTTACAACCGAGTAGCCTTCATCGTAGGTCCGGTTATTGCTACGGAGTTCTGCCCGGATGTCTGCGCGCCCCTCTTTGAGTTCGGAAGGGAAGACGTCGAAGGAGGCTTCTCTTGCCTGATCCTTTGCGATCTTGGTTTGTAGCTGTTTGGGTTCCGATCGCCAGCCGTTTGGTAGCTTGGGCGAAATCTGCGCTTCCGATCCGTTGCCTTGATCCCGTGCGCTGACTCGAACCCTGGAGCCACCGTGCTGAGTCGATGGAAGGACAGCCGTTGACGGTTGTACCTCCAGCGAGAATGAAGGCGCGACCGCGAGTGGCCGTTCCGTCACATTCCCGGACGCGTCCTTGTATCGGACCACGCAGATCGCCGATATCGTCGCGCCCTTCCCCGTCGCCGCAACTGCCGTCACCGGTGGTGCCGGGAAGGGAAGACCAAGGTATCGCGGATCGTCGATGGTGTTGAGCGCCTCAGTTTCCGGATCATTGCGATGCCAATAGGGCCGCGTAGGCGCCGCATCCGCGGGAACAACAATTCTGAACCGGCTGATGTCGTTGGGCGAATGTTCTCTGCCCAGCACAGTAGAAGTCCATCCAGCCGGAAGCTCCACATGAATGTCCGTAGTCCGGATCGATGGGTCCGCGGCGGAGAAGCGCGCGGTAACTTCGAACGCCTGCCCCGGCACAGCCATAAAGGCGTCTTCGGGACTCGACCCAACGGGAGCGTCAACCACGACCCTGAGCTGCGCACCCTCAGCCAGCGCGCGCGCCTTCTCGATGTCAGGCCGCAACCGTTGCAGTAGTTGAACTTGAAAATTGTTTTTCGTTTGCGCGGAAAGTTGCGATCCCGCGATCTGGTTGAAGAGTCTCACCACCATCCCATTCGCGGCGGCCAGTGTTGGCTCCGCCGAAGCGGGATCTTTGTCTGCCGCCGCGGCCGCTTCATCAATCTTTGTCTTGATGTCGACCAGAGCCCCCCGCAGCCATGGCACCATCTTTTCTTCCTCGCCTAGCCCGGCCGCCAGACCCGGCAAAGTCGTGTCAATTCCGTCAAAAAAATCCCGCTCGTGCCCATCTTGGTCTTTCGGCGAGTCCACCACTGAATCCAGCAGCTTGTAGTGTGTGAAGCGGTCGCCATCGTCAATCGTCCAGTTCGCCGCGCCCTGCGACTGTTGGTGCCGCAGACCCTTCATCGCAAACTGGATGTACGACGTCCCCAGCACCGCATCCTTCACGCCGGTATTCAACCGCACTGTGTAATTGGCCGCATCGCAAGTCGAAGCAAAAAAACCGCAGACGTTTCCCGAGTAAAGCTTCTTCGCCTGCCAGGGCTGCAACCCCGCCGCGATCTGTTCCGGAAAGCGCTTTGGGTCTGCTGCCGCGCGAAATGCCTCTTTTGTCAGAATCGCCGACGCCTGATGGTGCCCATGACCATCGCGATCCGTCCCCGAAAACCGCGCCACCAGCACATCCGGACGAAATGTCCGAATCTCTCGTACCAGGTCGCCCAACGCGATATCGTGCCCACGCCACTTTTGAAAAGTCTCCTCTGGCGTTTTTGAATATCCAAAATCCGCTACCCGCGAAAACCGCTGCTCCGCCCCGTAGTACCGGTCCGACGCCAGCAGTTCCAAAGTCCGCAGCACGCCCAGCACATCGAACAGATTACTGCCGAGTTTGTTTTGTCCGCCTTCGCCGCGAGTCAGCGTCATGAGCAGAGTTGACACGCCCTTCCCCCGCGCCTCCAGCGTCAGCATCCCGCCATCTTCATCATCCGGATGCGCCGTCACCTGCATCAGCCGCCCCGTCGTCTGCAACCGCCGCAGCATCAGCTTCAGCCCCGCCGCCCCGGTCTCCTGCGGCAGTGGTTCGTAATAATGGTCAACCACAGTTTTGTCGGATGTTTGCGCGGACAAAAAACTACTCGTTGGCATCATCATCAGCAACACCAACAGCGCGGCCGCAACCCGTTCGCCAAACTGCAACATCCCAGACTTATACCGCCGAATTTCAGACATTCCCATGTGATGGAGTTTCCCTAAAGAAAGGACCAGTATATTCGCTGTACGCGTCGGGAGGGCACTACTTCAGTCGTGCCGTAAATCTAAGAATAACGCGGCTTTAGCCGCCGCTGCTCTCTCAACAAAACATTTCACCGCGCCCCACTCTCCTCCACAAACTTCTTCTGACACTGCTGCGCCGATCGCACAATCTCCTGGAAATCCGAGTCCCCCTGGACTCCCGTCAGCAGCGGATCCGCCTGTAGCGCCTGATAAGCACAATATTTCTGCTCTACCGACTTACGCAGAAACGCATAGGCAATCTTTTTCTCTCCACACTGCGCCAGGATTGCCCCCTGGTAATACTTCAATTCCGAATCCTGCTCCCACAGCAAATCATCCTGCGCCCGTTCCGCCAAACTATGAATCGCCTCGGCCGGCGCTTTGTTCAAGCAGCCCAGCAGAAACTCTCGCATCCACGTGGGATTGGTTGTCATCTTCTCCGCCCCCTCTCTCGCTTCTTTGATTCGTCCCTCCCGCATCAGCACAGAGACCAGCACGGCCCCCGACCATTCCGATCCCGCGTCCTTTTCCAGATACGGTTTCGCGAACGCCGTCTTGCCCACTTCAAAAAACGCAAACGCGCACGACCGCCAGTTGTAGTTTCCCGGATCGATCGCCGCCGCCGCGTCGCACTCCCGTTGCGCCTGATCCAGCATCCCGGCGTAACGTAGCACGTAAGCCAGCGAATAATGCGCAAACGCATTGTCCGGACGCCGCGCCACCAGATCGCGCGCGCTCCGGTACGCTTTATCCAACTGTCCCATCTCGACTTCATTTGCCGCCAGAAATCCCGCCGCTCCCACGCGCCCCGGCTCCAGACTCAACGCCTTCTGGTACGCGTCATTGGATCGCTCGTACTGCGCTGATCCGCCGTTCGCATAGTTCGCATCGAAATAATATCGCCGTCCCAGCGCTTCCCATGCCGGCGCATATTTTGGGTCGAGCGCCACCGACCGCTCCAGCATCTTGATCGCGTCTTTGTTCGGCCCCGCCTCGTGACCCATCGAAGTGCTGCGCAGATACAAATCGTATCCCTCGCCGTTCGCCGGAGCGCTGCTCACATCCATCGCCGCCCGACCCACGCCCAGCGCGGGCAGCAACTCTTGCCGCACTTTCTTCTCCAGCTGATTCTGCAACGCGATAATATTTTCCGACCCCGCCGTCAGCGTTCCGGTCCAGATCAGCTTGTTCTCCTTCACCTCCACTGCTTCCAGCGTGACCATGACTTTCTTGTTCTCGTTAAGGTAGTGTCCAGTCACTACCGTCGCCACCTGCAACTCGCGCCCGATTTTTGCTGGATCGCCCTCCCCGCTGGCGTATTTCCGCGTCGAGGATGACGGCCGGATCTCCAGCGTCCGCGCATAAGTCAATGTGTTCGCAATCTCATCCGCCAAAGCGAACCGCAGAAACTCGCTCTTCGGATCGTTATTAATATTCTGGAGCGGCAGCACCGCAATCGTGCGATCGCCCGAACGCACAGCCGCCTCGCGGCTGCGGACCCACCACGCGCCCACCGCGATCAGCACCGTGAGCAGCACCGCTGCCAGCGCCAGCGCAATCCACGTCGGCTTCGCACTGTTCTTCTGAAAAGTATGCGTCGTTAACTTGGGAAGCGCCGGCTGCTTGCTGCGCGTCAATCCCGATTCCGTTTCCTTCTTCAATCGCTGCAAGTCGGCCTTCATTTCGGCTACGCTCTGATAGCGTTTCGCGCGGTCCTTCTCCATCGCTCTGCCGATAATGGCTTCCAGCTCCGAAGGCACTGCTGGATTTGTCTCCGACGGCGACGCCGGTTTCTGATTCATCACCGCATGCAGCGTCGTCACTACATTCGTTCCCGTGAACGGCTTCTTGCCGGTCGCCATTTCGTACAGCACCACGCCAAACGAAAAAATATCGCTGCGCGCATCCAAAGTTTCCGAGCGCGCCTGCTCCGGAGACATATACACTGCCGTCCCCGGAATCACTCCCACCTGCGTCAGCGACTCCTCCAGCGAACTGTCGGTAGTCGTGCCGACTTCGCCGACCTTGGCCAGCTTCGCAAGCCCGAAATCGAGAATCTTCACCTGTCCGCTAGGAGTGAGAAAAATATTGGCCGGCTTGATATCGCGATGCACAATCCCCTTGGCATGCGAAGCCGCCAGCGCATCCGCCACCTGGATAGCAATGTCGAGCAGGTACTCCAGGTCCATCGGCTTGCCCTTGATGCGCGCCTTCAGGCTCTCGCCCTCCAGCTTCTCCATCACGATGAACGGATGCCCCTCGTTCTCCTCAATGTCATGAATCGTGCAGATATTCGGATGATTCAACTGCGAAGCAGCCCGCGCCTCGCGCGTAAACCGCTCCAGAGCCCGCTTGTCGTTCGAGAGATGATCGGGAATAAACTTCAGCGCAACGCGTCGCCCCAGTCGGAGATCCTCCGCCTCATAAACGATCCCCATCCCACCCCCGCCAAGTTTCGACAAAATCTTGTAGTGGGAAACCGTCTGCCCAAGCATGTCCATAGTGAGTGTCGAGATGTAGCCCTTGTGGGTCGGACACTCCTGTCCGACGCCGTTGCTGTTGCTGTTGTCTTTAGATTTTACGTGGAACGCCCCATCCCGTGTGGCGCGGGCGTCCCTGCCCGCGAAGGCGTAATGTTAGGTGGTCATTACGGTTGGGTCAAACCGGGTCGCGTAAAGCGTAATCGAAAAAAGCGGCTCCAATGTCCCGACTACGGACCGCTCGGACCGAATGGGCAAGGAGGCAAGTTCTTAGCGGCGGATGGGCAGTATTTGTCCGATCCAGCGACATCGTCGTCGTGCGCGAGCCGAATCTCACCGCAACACTCTTTGTCCGCTGGGTTCATCGCGTCAGTTCCACACTTCTTTTCGCTCAAAGCCCGATTCAGGCAGGGAATACTTACTGCGTACGCCCGGCATTCTGTTGTTGCCCGCACGGAATCTGCCCATCGCTTCCACGTCGCCCGAACTCTGTCCTTCTTCTCAGCGCTATCCGCAAAGAAGTACTCCGTGTTCGCTTGATCGCAACAAGGTTTGATGTCATTCTGGTGAACCGCCTCGTGAGCCACCGTACATGGCAGGTTGCATCCACTCGTAGTGATGGTCGACTTCGCTCCGCCCGGAAACTTGCATTCCGTCCAACCGTAACCGCTGGGCAGCGGTTGTTGGGTTACCGTACCCGCATCGCCTGCATCCTGTTCTGCGGTGCGCAATTGGAAAAATGGCTGGGCGTGCAGCGGCGTCAATCGCGACAGACTGTGAGCGGATGTAGAATTCGGCCCTGCGTGGACTGGTGTGCGGCCAAAGTCGAATCCAATTGGACGCAAGCCTGCGGCCTCGCGATGAACCTCCACACCACCTATGGCCGTAGGCCGACGAAGCAGAAACTGACTTCCCGTCGTGGCCTTTGTCTGCAGACAACGATTCACATTGCCGCGACTAGCCCCGCGTCGCTTTGCCAGTTGCTCGACGTGCATCTGACACGCTGCGAAAGTGCCCATGAGTTGTTTCTCGACCCGAAGCCGTTAGTATAGCTTGATACCTATTCCGAAGTGCTCCCGACTACCCACCCACCAGCCCCGCCGACGACCCCACCCACTCCATATTCTTGTTGTGATCCACGCCCATCATCAACCCACGCCCCATGCGTACGATAATCAGCACCGGCGTCAGCTCATTCAGCCAGACGTACATAATCCGTAACTCCGCCTTGGTCGGACCATGCGGAGTCTCAATCACCGGCGTAAAACTAACCCGCTCCTGCAAAATGTACTCGCCGCGTTTAGATGAAGGAATCGCGTCGATGTCCGAGCGCGAAGGCGCAATCACCACCCCCAACCCCGCAAATGAATAAAGAGGCTTCAGTACAAAATTTTCAAGATCCGAAGGCACCGACGGCATTTGATCCAGAAACCACGTCCGCGGCACGGATGCATGCTTCAAATAAGGAATCGAATATTTGCTGATCCGGAAATACCAGTTCGGATGCCCCGCCCACTCCACATCCAAATCATCCCGAAAATCAAACGGCAGCGTGACGCCCTTCCGCTCCAGTTCATCCACGATCGCCCGGTTGTAGATGCGATGGATCGGAATCTGCTTTCCGTCGGCCTCGTAAAACAGCCGCGGCCCCTCTTTCTTGATCTTGGTGATGCAAACCGTGCGAATCCCCAGCAGTTTCTCCGTCAGCAGAAAATCCGGCAGCGTCTTCTGTTCCTCGGGATGCACCTCCATCAGCACCACATTCGCTGGATCATGCCCCGCCACAATCGCATCCCGCAGAAGTTGCGTGTACGAAATCCCATCCAGTCCACTCAAGTGATAACCCAAACTCGAGTCCAGACCGAACACATCGATATAAGTCTGAGAAAGCACTGGCTGATATGCATACAAAGAAGGGAAGGCCTGCAACTCAACCAGCTTGGGCTGTAGCTCACCCGAGGCATCTCGCACCAATCCAAAATCCACTTGGATAAACATCGGATGCGATGACTCATTCGGCACCCGAAACGCCGCCGGAATCGTTTTCTCCGACCGAGCCAGATATTCCGGACTATCCACCAACTGCCGAATCAGCGCCTTCCCATCTTCACCAAGCCGCGCGACCAGCGCAGAAGGAAAAAAGCACGGCGTCTCCGAAACCTGAAACGGCACCTCCATTCCGCACCGCACCGCTAACTCACGCCGAAATGCCTGATATTTGTCCGGAGAAAATCCCGCGTTGAAAGCCTGCCGAAAGGAGGGAATCATAACGTAGCGCCGGCGCCCTCGCCGGCTGTCCATGCGGGCGCCCCGCCCGCCGCTTGTAGAACTCTAACCGCCGCGGAAGCACCGAACGCTAAGAGAGGTTTTTCGGGAGGGCACGGCTTCAGCCGTGCCGTTAAGTCATTTATTGGACTCGCGCTTTAGCGCCCGAGGTGAGCCTTCTTCTCGGCCAAAATCTTCCGCAGCTTCTAAGTCTTTGCCCGGCCCGGTAACTTCGTTCTTCGCTCGAACTATCCACTTATCCACTAACCACTATTCACTGCCCTACGCCTCGATCAAAAACTGCCCGCCCCGCATAATCTGTTCGCTATCAACCCAGATATTAAACTTCCGCCCCACAACATCGATATGCGTCGATGAATACCACTCCGCCCCGGTATGCGCCCCATACGGATTCCCAAACGCAATATGAATCCCCGGATACTTTTCGTCCTGAAGGATCTGCCCGATCACATCTTTCAACTCGATGTTCGTCCCAATCGCAAATTCCCCCACGCGATCGCTGTTCTCGTCGGTATGTGTGTAAGCCCAGAAATCATCCTGCAATTCTTGATTGGAAGAATGAGCCTCCACCACTCGATTGCCCTTCACCTGGATTGTCAGCGGATTACTTTTCAGATCGCCAAATTTCGCGCACAGATAATCCCCGACCACGCCATCAATCACAAATGTCCCGTTGACTTCGCCCGGAGTAGTAAACACCTCGCCTCCCGGCAGATTCCCCCATTTATCCCGGCTGATAATCCCGCTGGTCTTCACCCAGCGATAGTTGGGATTCAGATCCGCCGTCAAATCTGTCCCCGACTCGGTAGTAGCGCGAATCTGTTTTGCCGCGCGTACGCGCTCCGCAACTTTCGCACTGAGCCTGTCGACTTTAAGAAAGTCCGCCCGCATCCCCTCCAGCATGATCTGCCGGTTGATATTGACCATGTGCGCGTGCCGGATTTTCTGCCGGTTGACCACTTCCGTCATCTGCATGCGCGATTTCAACTCATTCATCTGCGCCTGCACGGCGAAAATGCTGACCTGGCTGGTCTCGAGATCTTCCAGAACCGGCGCCGGCAAATCCGTCAGCGGACGGCGCGCCAGATCCTCGAGCACCCAGGCGTTGTACGGGCACCCGACGCCCTCCAGTTCATGCGCCAGCGCTGCCGCGATTTCCAAAGTCACTTCGTCGGTGATGACTGTGACCTTCTCGGCGGACTGCACGCGCAGGCACACCTGCACCGCATTCCGCGCTCCCGGCGTTAGCTCCGGATCAAAAGCCAATTGGTTCAGTTGTCGTTTGGGTTGTGTTTCTGCAGTCTTCATCCACGAATCAGACGGCCCGGGCAGTGGGGACATCCAGCGCTTCCTCGCCCAGGCCAACTTCGGTCTCCTCAATGATGTAATCCACCACGGCCTTCATGTCGCCGGTCTTGCGAAATACTTTCAATTGCCGGTCCGCGCCCGTACCCATCCGCATGATCTCGCGGATATACTCCACTTCCTTCCGCGAATCCAGTTCGTCGAGCACGTCGTCCACAAATTCCAGATACTCTTCAATCAGTTCGCGCTCGGGAACCTCGGTCTGCTTGCCGAAGTCGACCAGCTTTCCATCCAGCCCATAGCGCGCCGCGCGCCACTTGTTTTCCATGAGCAGCGACCGCCGATAGAGCCGGAAACCCGTGTTCGCCGAATAAAGCCGATAAAGCTTCGCAACGGTAGCCTGAATCAAAGCCGCCAGGGCAATCGTCTCTTCCACCCGCATCGGAATATCGCAAACTCGAAATTCCAAAGTATCAAAAAATGGATGCGGCCGTATATCCCACCAGATTTTTTTGGCATTGTCGATGCAGTTCGTCTTGACCAGCAGCTTCACGTAGTTGTCGTACTCGCCCCAGCTCGGAAAATAATCTGGCATGTTCGTTCGCGGAAACTTGTCGAACACTTTGCAACGATACGATTTCAGTCCCGTATCCATCCCCAGCCAGAACGGCGAATTCGAAGAGAGCGCCAGAAGGTGCGGTACAAAATAGCGCGCATGATTCATCAAGTGGATCGCGGTCTCGCGATCCTCAACACCGACATGCACGTGAAGTCCAAAAATCAAATTCGCCCGCGCGACGAGCTGTAAGTCCTCAACAATATTCTTGTAGCGCTCGTCCGGAGTAACTTCCTGCATCCGCCAGTCCGCGAATGGATGTGTAGCCGCCGAAGCCAGCCGAAGCCCATTCTCCCGCGCCAAACGGATCATGTCTCGCCGCAGCTTTTTCAGTTCGTCCTTGGCATCGGTAATGTTGTTGCAAACCGACGTTCCCACCTCCACCACCGACTGGTGCATCTCCGCCTTCACCCGTTCCTGAAGAATGAGCTTGCCCTTCTCGATGATCTCGGCATGAATATGCGACCGTAGATCCCGAGTCTCCGGATCGACTGTCTGATACTCCTCTTCAATGCCAAGCGTGAACGAAGGTTTCATAGCAACACCACAAGCTAGCCGGAGGACAGCCAGCCAAAGTCCTAATAGTATAAACCACGTAGGGACAGCCGCCCTCGGCTGCCCAGCCGGGCAAAGCCCGGCAGCTTTAACGGGAGCAAAACTATGGAAGTCCAACAAGAACACCAACTACTAACCGACCTCTACACGGCCTTCAACGCCCGCGACATCGATCGTTGTCTCTCCGGAATGCAGACGTATGTAGTCTGGGCCAACGGTATGGAAGGAGGCAACGTCCACGGCCACGCAGGAGTCCGAGACTATTGGACGCGCCAATGGAAATTGGTCAACCCTCGAGTGGACCCACAAGGCTTTCATATCGACGGCAACAAAGTCACCGTGGATGTCCACCAGGTCGTGCGGGACTTAAACGGCACAGTGATTGTCGATCAAATGGTGAAGCACGTTTTCACGTTCGACCACGGGCTGGTCAAGATTTTCGAGATTGCCTAGCCTTCTTCCGGCGAGGTCCCCAACGTCGTGCGTCGACGTAAACAGGCGCAAGAAGGAAAGCCAAGAACACAAGAACAACCAACACAGTAAACAACACTGTAATGAAAGTTCGCAAAGCTGTCCCAACTTTCTCTGTGCTTTCTATTCCTGCGCGGTAACCTTCTTGCGTGGCTTAGGCGTCTTCAAATCCACCCACTTTGGCCCACCCAAAAACGAAGCCCACCGCATCTCCTCGTAAGGCTTTTCGTCGCTGAGAGCCTTCTTCACTAGCATCTCCGCGATGTTATTGACCGCCCACTCAAAATTCTCCGGACCAACCGAAGTAATCTCCGCATCCGGCGCCGGATTCATAAAGTCAATCGCGTAAGGCACCCCATCCTCAACCGCGAACTCTACGGTATTCAAGTCGTACCCGAGCGCCCGGCAAAGCGCGAGCGCATCTTTCTCAACCCGTTCTTTCAGCGCTGGCGCAGGCGGTGGATTGCCCTTCACATACCTCTCATGATGTGGCGCCTTCGGGTCATAACGCATGATGTGTACTTTTTCTTGTCCCACGGCGTAGCACCGAAAATAGTCTTCAAACTCCACGCCATGTTGCAGCGTCATGCACAGATCGCCCGTCTGGTTATAGAAATGAAAAAACTCATCCGGAGAATGCACCTTATATACGTGCTTCCATCCCCCGCCAGCATATGGCTTCAAAAATGCCGGGAAGCCGACGTAGGCAAACAGTTCATCCCAATTCAGCGGATAAATCAGATTCCGCATCGACTGATCCGTAGTATCCGGCGGATGCTTATGATGTGGCAAAATCACCGTAGGCGGAATCGCCACGCCCATCTTTTGCGCCATCGCATAATTAAAAAACTTGTCATCCGCTGTCCACCAGAACGGATTGTTGATGACGGTCGTCCCCTGCAACATTGCGTTCTTCAGATAAGCCCTATAGAACGGAATGTCCTGGGAAATCCGGTCCAGGATCACCGCGTATTTCCGCGGCTCATCCATCCGGATCCCGCCAATCTTTACAAACTCCGCCTCCACGTCCGGCACCTTCATGGAATTAATCTTCTCCACCAGCGCCGGCGGAAACGTATTCTCCATCCCAAAAAGTATTCCAATTTTCTTCACGACAAGACTCCTGAACCCTAACTAATAGAAATATTTTCCTGCCATCCGCTGCCAGAGCGGCCAGTCATGCTTGCTGTTGTCGCCAAAAATATCCAGCCAATGCGGAATACCTTTTGAGTGCATCAGCCCAGCCATTTTTACGTTCGCATCCAGACACATGTCCCAATCCGACGTTCCGAGCACAATCTTCATCTGCTGATAGCGATTCAGGAACCACTCATCGCTCATCCCCTGTAAATAATCCGGCGGATTATTGAAGTAAACATTGTCGTCGTAGTAGCCATCCAGAAAACTCCGGATGTCATATGACCCGCTCATGCACACGCAAGCCAGCACCAGATCGGGATGCCGCATGGAAAAATTCAAAGCATGATACCCGCCGAAACTGCATCCCGTAACGGCCATCTGCGGAGCCCAGTTCTTCCACTTTAAGAAGGGCACAAACTCGTTGATCACATAACGCTCATACTGCACGTGCCGCCAGATCCGCGCCCCCGGATGCACGCTCTTGTTGTACCAACTCTCGCCATCGACGCTGTCCACGCAGAATACCTGTAGTTCTCCCGCCTCAATCTTCGGCGCGAGCGTACGGATCATTCCAGCATCTTCATATTCGAAGAAGCGTCCCTGCGAACTGGGAAAAACAAGGAGCGGTTGTCCGGCGTGGCCGAAGACGAGCGCCTCCATGTCCCGCTGCAATTCGTGGCTGTAGTTCTTGTGATGTTCACGATTCATGCGCCCGAGGATTGTATCAAGATCGCCACTCGGATCGCCTGCCGCCGCGCTAGAATGTCTCGTCGGAGCGAGACGCCGCATGCCCAACCACTACCTAGCCCTCTGGGAATTCCAGGTGAAGCCTGAATCGATCTCTGCCTTCGAAGAGACCTACGGTCCCGATGGCGCGTGGGCGCAACTCTTTCGACATAGTCCCGACTACCTCGGCACCGACCTGGTCCGCGACCTCAACTACCCCGGTCGCTACCTGACCGTCGACCGCTGGACCTCCCGCGACGCACTCCAGCGCTTCAAGCACGACCACCAATCCGCCTACCAGGAACTCGACCAGCAATGTGAGAGCCTGACCGAGAGGGAAGTCTTTCTGGGAGAGTTTGAGAGCGTCGGCGCAAAGTGACGATATGTTCCACGTGGAACATTTATTGTACTTATACAAATGTACGTATATTACCGGCAAATGAAACGGACGACAGGAGTTACAGGTGGGTGAAGGGTGTCCGGTTTCGTCGGGGGCTGCGACACCAAAATTACGCGCCCGGCTTTTTCCAGTTTGCTAAAGTCCGCGGCACGCACCTCGGGGGCTAAAGCCCAATTCAAAACAAAGGCCTTACCGCAGCGGTGAACCGCTGCGCCACCCAAAAGAAGACTGCCAAAAAGCAGCGTTTTCGGCAGACTTGTTTTAGCCGCTGACCGCGAGCGGCCAACCTACAGAGGCCCGCAATCTTTGAGCTTCTCAAAGGCTCCCGGAATCTATATCGATTGAGGCGCACAAATGACGCAGTCCCAACGCTCCCAACGAAGCTATCTTCCTGCGGCGGGCAAAGACTTGTGTTTGCCGTTCTATGACCCAATCGTAAGACTGATCGGCGGCGACAGGGCCCGGAGGGCGCTGCTCGATCAAGCGGCGCTTCGGCGAGGGCAGCGCATTCTCGATGTCGGGTGCGGGACGGGCACGATGGTTGTGCTGATCAAGGGGCTTCATCCGGAGGTGGAAGTGGTTGGAATCGATCCCGACCCCAAGGCTCTGCTGCGGGCACGGCGCAAAGCCGCGGGCGTTGGGGTTGGCGTCGGCATACAGTTTGACCAGGGATTCGGGGATGATCTCCCCTATCCCGAGGCGTCGTTCGATCGCGTGTTCTCCTCGTTCATGTTCCACCATCTCCCGGCGGACGAAAAAGGGAAGACGCTACGCGCGGTGCGGCGCGTGCTCAAGCCTGGCGGCAAGTTGCACCTGCTCGATTTCGAAGGCCCGGCGGACCACGCGCATGGCTTTCTGGCCCGCCTGTTTCATTCCCACGAGCAGTTGATAGACAATTCCGAGAGCGAGGTGGTTGGCCTCATGAGGCAGTCCGGCTTCACCGATGCACAAAAGACCGACCGCCGCACGATGCTGTTTGGAGGCGTCGCATACTACCGGGCGTTGGCCGGGAAGTCAGAGGTCGGTTCTGTGTAACGATTGAAAGCCGCGAATGAATGGGCACCTGACCCCTCCCTCGGAAATCCGACCCAATCTGATGTACGCAGGTCACAGACATCTGTCTTCCCAAACCCGATAAACAACAGAACAGCGACGGGAGGGCATGGCTTGAGCCATGCCGCCTACCGCCATCAAGAAGCTTTAGCCCCCGAGGTCCACTATGTCCAAACCTCCACGCGATTACACTTCATTCGGATCTGATACATATTTCATCACCACGACAACCTGGGGAAGCCGCAGCATGTTTCAAAGCGACCGGATGGCTCTCCTGCTCCTCGACACGCTCTTTCAATACCGTCGTCAACAAAAGTTCCTTCTTCATGAATTTGTCGTGATGCCCAATCATCTCCATGTACTTCTCACGCCCACGGGAATCCCAATCGAGCGCGCCATGCAATTGATCAAGGGCGGATTCTCGTATCGAGTGAAGAAGGAACTGGGATCGAATTCGGAAATTTGGGAGCGCGGATACGTCGATCATCGCATTCGCGATCTCAATGACTATGAGCGGCACGTGACATACATTCGGCAGAATCCAGTTGAAGCGCACCTGGCAACAGCGGAGGAGAAGTATCCGTACTCGTCCGCCTGCGCGGGCTTCGAGCGCGACCCATGCCCGCAGGGGCTAAAGCCCGAGATCTTAGGGGGCCTCTTACGGCATGGCTGAAAGCCATGCCCTCCCGTTCTCGCGCGAAACATGGGCAAAAGAGTGTGGCCGCGGAGCGTTTGGAAGGGCACGGCTGAAGTCGCGCCGAACGAACAGGTTGTGGGAGGGCACGACTTCAGTCGTGCCGTAAGGGCCCTAAAATACGTCCGGCTTGAGCCGCTGAGGGTAAGTAGCACCAAGGTGGTCTATGCACGCTTAGTCGAGACTGATAGATAATGGTCCCGACCGAGGGGTCACGGGGATACCCGTGACCCTTTTTGTCGGGTGCTGGCAACGTGGAGAAACGAATGGCGTGGAATAAAGTACTCGAACTCGCAAGCCACATCACTCACCCTGTAACAGTAGCGCTGTTCGCGGCAGTGCTTGCGGCATATTCGTTTAGCTCGGCCATCAAGAAGAGGCAGTCCCGTGTTGCTTGGCTCCTCGGTGCCGCTGTTCTGCTGCTGGGGCTAGCTCCTCTAGTTTCCTCCGCGTACCTGCAGTCTAGAGGGATGTACAGGGTTCGAGTGTTGGTGCTGGGTACCGACAAGCAACCCGTCGACGCTGCTCACGTGACCTCATCGAATGGCGGAGAACCAAAGAAGGTTGAGGGCGGATGGGAGTTCGACATTCCACCGCAATCCCGACCAACAGACGGTAAGTTAACATTGCTTGCATCGGCACCAAACGCGTTTCTCACAGGCCAATCCACACTAGTCCTGGACAAAGACTACTTCCCCTATGTGGAGGTACAGTTAGATCGGGATACATCGGCGACGATTCGAGGCGTTGTAGTCGACGAACATCGCAAGTCCGTTGCCGGAGCACACGTATCAATTCCTGGTTTCTCAGACATTGCGGTTACAGATGAGATGGGTAACTTCTCCTTGCCTGCACACGCGGCCAATGGACAGATTGTTCATTTGCGCGCACAAAAAAGCCAATTTACTGCAGATGTATCGGCACCGGCTGGAAGTGAAGCAGAGTTGGTACTCAAGCGACCATGAACCCTGAGCGCAGAAAGAAAGAACGACGACTCTGGTGTGTGATGGCGGTCACGGCATGCGTTTGCTGTGCCAGTTTTTTTGTATATGCCGAAGCGGGGATACTGGTACTAAATGTAGAAGATGCCCACAAGCGTCCAGTGAGCGGGGTGCAAATCGGAGTAGAGGGGGATGGGGGAACTGCGGTAACCGATGATCACGGGAAAGCTAGGATTCGTCTAGCAGCCCAGAACAAAGAGAACGACTTTGTGTTTCTGCGAATACTGAAGTCCCCTCCCGGGAGGCACTTAGTCATGTTGTCTCCTTGGGATGCTCGAATACAAGTCCCATCGTTCGAAAACAAGTCAGAAAACTTCGTAAGAGTGGTGTTAGTAGAGTCTGGCGACAGAGCCGCACTTGAGAACGGGAATTTTCTGGCCGCCCTGACTGCCAAGATCAATCGCGCAAATGCACCCAAGACAGCCGAGAATGAGAGGCGACGGGAAGACCCCAAAGCCAGCCTCACAGCAGTGGCGAAACAGTATGGTCTCGACCCTGAGGAATTGGACAAGGCGATTCGAGCGTGGGGAGCGAAGACGGTCGATCCTTACGAGGCCGGATTGGCGGCTTTGTACCAGAGGAACTATCCAGAAGCTTCGCGGAAGCTATCCGAATCGCTCGACCTTAGACAGAGGGAGTTCGCGAGGGCACGGGGCAACGTCTCAGATGCGGCATTCTTTCTTGGGCAGTCCCTCTACCGGGAAGGAAAGTATATGGACGCAGCAGCGGCCTACCAAAAGGCCGCAAACCTCGATGAAGAGGACGGCTTGATCCTTAGCAACTTGGGATTGAGCCTGACCCGAGCGGCCGACTACGCAAATGCGGAGCTTGCACTCAGGCATGCTCTCAGAGCTTACCAACAAAAGCTTGGCCAAGACGACCCTGCCATAGTCATAGTCCAAGATAATCTCGCGAATTTGTTGCGAGCCAAGGGCGACTACGCAGGTGCGGAGTCGCTATACCTGTCGTCGCTGGCGACGAGCGAAAAGGCTTTTGGTCCGTACTCGCCCGTGGTCGCCACCACGCTGAACAATCTAGCTGGCCTGGTGGAAGAGTCTAAAGGCGACTACCCGAGGGCTGAGCAGTTATACGAGAGAGCACTGGATATAAACGAAAGGGTGCTTGGGTCAGAAGATCCCGCAGTCGCCACAAATTTAACGAATTTGGCCCGGCTGCTTAGCAGAGCCAACGGGGACTTCGTTACCGCAGAACGGCTATTACGCCGAGCACTTGCAATCGACCAAAAAGCTTTTGGTTCCGAGCATCCTGATGTCGGTGAGGATATGAGCAATCTCGCCGCGGTTCTAAGTGCAAAACGAGACTACGCCGGGGCGATCTCGCTTCTTCAGAAAGCGCTCGCAATAGACAGGGAGGTGCTGGGGGCCGACCACCCCGATGTGGCCGAAGTCATGGATATTCTCGCGGAGCTCTTGGAACTGACCGGGGACGTCGCGACCGCAGAAACGCTGCATCAGCGCGCTCTAGCTATCGACGAAAAGGCCTTTGGCCTCAACCACCGCATCGTGGCCACAAGACTAAATAATCTGGCGTTGCTGCTTTACAAGAAGGGCGACTACGCAAGTGCCGAACCGCTCTACCGGCGCGCGCTCTCGATTGACGAGAAGGCACTTGGTGCCAACCATCCGGATGTTGCCATTGATCTGACCAACTTAGGTGATCTGTTGTATGCAAAACGTGACTACGCAGGCGCGGTGCAACAAAGCCAGCGAGCGCTGGCGATCAATGAGAAAGCGCTCGGTCCCGAAAATCCATATACGCGCGCAGTACGAGAGCAATTGCGCAAATTCGAGCGCGAGCTTTCGGGGACTACGCATTTGCCCTAAGACACGCAAGTCTTCGAGATATTTGCCGCCAACTGCTGCCGAGCTTCGCTCGGCTGGACGGGTCGGAGACCCGTCCCCACAAGTGCCCATCTGTTCACTGGCTCCGACTTCGGTCTTGCGCTAAGCTCCTCCCAATGTCCCGCCTTACCCTGTTCCCGATCAGCGTCCTCGTTCTCCTGACACTTTTCCTGGCCGCCTGCGGAGGAGCAGCACTTCTGCGCCACCGCCGCCACCTCCTCCGAATCTTGCGTTGACGACTGTTGTGAGCGGGCTTAGCGGGCCGCTGGATCTCCAACGGCCGCCTGGGGACAATCGCTTTTTTGTGGTGGAGCAGCGGGGCACGATCCGCATCATTGAGAATGGAGCGCTGCTGGCGGGAAATTTTCTCGACATCCAAAGTCTGACGAACTTCGACGGGGCGGAACAAGGACTGCTGGGTCTGGTGTTCCATCCGAACTACAGTACGAACCGGCTCTTCTATGTGAACTACACCAGCAGCAGTGGTGGACTCCACACGGTCATCGCCGAATTTCAGACGCTGGCGGGGAATCCCAACCAGGCCGATCCGGCTAGCGAGCGCATTCTCCTTACCGTGGCTCAGCCGTTCGCGAACCACAAAGGAGGTCAGCTGGCTTTTGGGTCAGACAATCTCCTTTATCTCGGGCTGGGCGACGGGGGCAGTGAAGGCGATCCGCTGGGCAATGGGCAGAACCTCTTCGTCCTGCTGGGCAAGATTCTGCGGATCGGGGTCGATCCGCCGTTTACGGGCGGGCTGGAGTACGCTATCCCAGCGGACAATCCGTTTGTCGGCGGCTCGGGATCGCCAGAGATTTGGGCTTATGGGCTGCGCAATCCGTGGCGATTTTCGTTTGATCGCGGCGGCACTCGTCTGTTTGCGGGCGACGTCGGACAGGACAGCTGGGAAGAAGTCGATCTCATCACCAAAGGCGGCAACTTTGGGTGGAACGTGATGGAAGGCGCGCACTGTTTTAGTCCGTCGAGCGGATGCGACATGTCGGGCAAAGTTTTGCCGATCGCCGAGTATCAGCACCCCGAAGGGGTCGCCGTCATCGGCGGCTATGTTTACAAAGGCACAATTTCCGGACTGGCTAACGCCTACATTTTTGCCGACCTCAACGGCAAGATCTGGAACCTGACTGAGTCCCCGGCTAATACCTGGACGCGCACGCTGCTGCTTTCAACCGGGCGGACGATCAGTTCGTTTGGGCAGGATGGCGCCGGCGAAGTTTACGTCGTGGACCTTGGCGGGAGCGTGTTGAAGCTGGTCGCTCAGTAGAATAACCTCGTACGAAGCGTGGAGGGCGTACTGTGGGCACGGCCAGAAACATCGCGCGGATTGCTCTTTGGATCGCTATAACCGGGTCGGTTGTCGTGGCAGCTCTGCTTACAGCAGCTGCACTTGGCATCTGGATGGAGGGGGCGTACGGCAACGGAACGCCTCGGATCAATGCATATACAGTGGGCATGGGAATTGTGCCGATCCCTGCTCTGGCATGGATCATCTATCTCTGGATATTCACCCGTCCCAGCGGGTTTTTTGATATTGCTCTTCGAACCATCATCTCGGTTGCGGTGGCAGTGGGGGCTGTTTATTGCTGGTTCATGGGTATGTTCATGGCACTCTTCGTGGGGTAGTTGGCTAGTATATGGATGGCTCCTCTTTTCTTTTCAATAACTTAGCTCCGCTCAATCCCCTATTTCCCCACTCGACCTCCATTTTCGCCCTTTTATTGCCTTTTGCATGGCCAACTCGATATTCTTCAATAACATCAACCTGACGAACTCCACGTAGGAAACTTCCAGGTTTCACCGTGGAAAAGCTGTTTTCACCGCGTTCTCTAGAGGACGAGGGAAAGTTCTAAACTTTGCGGTTCTAAATACGCAGCACCCAGGAAAGCGAGAGCAGAATGCACAAGCCGATCAAGTATGTCGAGAAGGCCGTAACTGTCGCAGCGACTGGCGCGTGGGCCATCTTTTCACGTTTGAACCGTGTTGCTCCCAATGCATCGCCGACCCCGAAGTGGTCGGACAAGCCGCTGCTTAAGTCCTGGGAAAAAACCAAGCCGCCGCTGGGCTGGCCGCGCTCGACGGATTCGTTGTGTCCGAAGTGCGTGCCTGAAATCCGCCAGCAGATTCTCGATGGCAAGTTGCCGGTCGATGTGCTGATGAACGAAAAAGTTGGCGAGATCAAAGCGCAGATCGTCGAGCGAGATGGCAAGATCTGGATGGTCAAGGATTGTCCGAAGCATGGACACTTCGAAGACCTGATGTCGATTGACACCGAGTTTTCGGAACATCTTGAAGAAGTTTTCCCCGGCCGCGACATCAAAGCGCATAACGACGAGAAGCTGCATCATCACGGATCTTCGACGGTGAAGTATGGGCGCGGCTCGGTGCTGACTGTCGACCTGACGAACCGTTGCAATATGATGTGCGATCCCTGCTTTATGGACGCTAATCAGGTTGGGTACGTCCACGAATTGACGTGGGAAGAAATCAAGACCGTACTCGACAACGCGATCACGATTAAGCCGCGTCGCCAGATGTCGGTACAGTTCTCGGGCGGCGAACCGACGTTGTCACCATATTTCCTGGACGCTGTCAGATACGCTCGCAAGGTTGGATACAACAGCGTGCAGGCTGCAACCAATGGCATCGAGTTCGCCAAGAGTTTTGAATTTGCGCAACAGGCGGTTGAAGCGGGCATGCGATATGCCTATTTGCAGTTTGACGGCATCGGCAACGCGGCTAACGATCATCGTGCCGTCGGCAACCTGTTCGACGTGAAGTTGAAGGCGATTGACAACCTGCATAAGGCGGGATGCGAAATCGTTCCGGTGGTGACGATCGTCAACGGAATCAACAACGAGCAGGTCGGACGCATCATCCAGTTCGCGCTCGATAATCCTAAGAAGATCGGCTTCCTGTCATTCCAGCCCGTAAGCTTTACCGGACGCGACGAAGCGATCACCGACGAACGCCGTCAGGCGCAGCGCTACACGCTCGCGCATCTGGCGCACGACGTAAAGAATCAGACTGGCTTCGGTGTACCGGCGCGCGACTGGTATCCGATCAGCTTCATGTCGACTTTCAGCGACTGGGCCGACGTGATGCACGCCAACGACTCCAACAACGACTGGGGCCAACTTTCCTGCGGATGCCATCCGAACTGTGGGACGGGGATGGCTTTGATGATCGATAAGGAGACTAAGGAAGCGGTTCCGGTTACGGCTTTCTTAAAGGGCGATCAGTTGGCTAAGGATATTGCGAAAGTCAACGATGCGGCGCGGTCCAAGTTCTGGACGATTTTTGGAATGGCGCTGTGCTTGATGAAGAATTACGATCCGTTTCAGTCTCCGAAGCATTTCAAGATGATGGATCTGCTGAAGAAGTTCGACAAGAATTTCAATGCCACGGGCAAGAATTATGGGAAGGTTGGTCCGGACCGGACGATTGACGACGTAATGAAGCGTCGGCAGGACCGATGGAATTTCCTGTTTATCGCGGGCATGTGGTTTCAGGATCTGTTCAACTACGATTTCCGGCGGACGGAGCAGTGCATTATTCCTTACGCTACGCAGGAAGGCGAAATCAGCTTCTGCGCGTACAACACGGGCGTGGGCTGGCGGAACATCATCGAGAAGATGCACATGACGGCTACGCTCACCAAGTGGTACGAAGAGCATGGGCGGCACGAGATCTTCGCGGGCGGAAAGAGAGTTAATCTCGAAGACAAGGAACACGCTCTTTATCTGCGCGAGAGCATTGTGACCAACGAAGTCCAGCACGATCTTGACAAGCTGGGCATCGCCAAGACGGCGCGCGAGGAGAAGGTGCGGGCGCGGGATGCGAAACAGGCGGCGCAGCGTGGGCCGGAAAAGAACGACGCGGCGTACGATGCGCGCATGGCGCAACTCTATCGGGAAGTTGTCCTGAAAGAGAAGCCGGCGACGTCGGACGAAACCGGGTTTATCCCGCTGGGAGCGATTGCTCCGGCGTCGGGGAACGGGCACTCCAACGGCAATGGAGCTGCGAAGACGGAAATCGCGGAGCCGGTAGCCGGAGACTAGCTGCAGGCTGCGAACAACGAATAAAGAGGGCCGCCGCGAGCGGCCCTTTTTGTTTTGGGAGCAAAGAATGTGGCCTGAACCGAAGTGCTCTGCCAGTTGGACGTATGCCGACAGTCACTCAAGGGAGTCCACGTTCGATCCGAAGGCTAGACGTAGGAGAATCCTGCTCTGCATTCGATGTCCATTCCCGGAAGCTATGACTGGCGGATTGTAGCGCTTTCCGTCCCGATTGCCATTTTCGCTTCCTACGCAACTCTGGATCTGGCAGGCCGCGTCACCGCCACGCGGAAGCGGTCGCGCGTGTATTGGCTGGTAGGTGGTGCGACCTCTATGGGCACAGGAATCTGGGCCATGCACTATATCGGTATGTTGGCGTTTAGCATGCCGATGAAGGTTCTCTACGATTTGCCCACGGTAGTGGTTTCCCTGCTGGCTGCCATCATTGCCAGCGCGATTGCTCTGTTTACGGTTAGTCGCGAGCATCTCAAAAGCTGGCAAACGGTCTTCGCCAGCCTTTTCATGGGATGCGGGATCGCGGCCATGCACTACATCGGGATGGCCGCGATGCGATTGCCGGCGCGAGCACACTACGACCCGACGATTGTTGGCGTTTCCGTCGCTCTGGCCGTCGGCATTTCTTATGTGGCCTTGATACTCTCCTTTCGCGTTCGTGAGGAAATGCGCACAAGTTGGCGCAAGATCTTCAGCGCGTTGGTGATGGGCAGCGCGATTCCCATCATGCACTACACAGGGATGTGGGCAGTCACTTTTATACCAACTGCCGAAGTAGTGGATCTGTCGCATGCCGTGAATATTTCCACTTTGGGGATGGTTGCGATCAGCCTCAGTAGCTTGCTCGTGCTCTCGTTGGCCATCGGGACATCCTTTCTGGACCTGGCCGCCCAAAGAGTAGCCGTCGACCTGGCTCGGCAACACGAAGACGATTTCCGCAATCTGGCCGAAGCGATACCTCAAATGGTTTGGACAGCGCGTCCGGATGGAAAGCCGGACTTTTTCAATAAACGCTGGTACGACTACTTCGGAAAGACGCACGACAACTCGGAAGGAAGGAACTGGCAGAACGTTCTGCATCCCGACGATCGGACGGCCACTCTGGAAACCTGGCAGCGCGCGGTGGAGACCGGAGGATCGTACGAGATTCAATATCGCTTTCTGCGAGCGAGTGACCAAACCTACCGCTGGTTTCTGGGTCGCGCCCATGCGATGCGCGATTCCAATGACAAGATCGTGAAATGGTTTGGCACCTGCACCGACATCGACGATCAGAAACGCAACCAGGAGAGCCTGGAAGAGCAGGTGCGCCAGCGTACCGCGGCGCTGGTGGAAGCGAACGAGCATCTCACGGAAGAGATGCGAAGCCGGGAAGGCGCGCAAAGGGAAACGAATCTGCAAACGGAAAACCTGGTCAACGAACTAACCGAGCGTTCCCGCAAAGGCGCATTGCTGGCGAAAATGGGCGAGCTGTTACAAAGCGGCACAAATATGGCGGAGGCCTTTTCCATCGTTACGGGATTTGCTCCCAAAATTTTTCCGGGCTGGCGGGGTGCGATCGTCCTGCTGAATGCTGCAAGAAATCTGCTGGAGGTGGCGGGCTCCTGGGACAATTGCCAACTCAGTTCTATCTTCTTCGAACCCAACGCCTGTTGGGCGTTGCGCACCGGGCACCGCTACCAGGTAGAAGCGGGAGACCGCAGCGCTCCGTGCGCCCATGCCGCTGCCGTCTCCGGATCTTACGTCTGCGTGCCAGTGTTGGCGCATGGGGAAGCCCTGGGGATCATCCATTTTCAAATCCTCGGCGGTAAGCCGGAAGTCTCGGAGTCAGAAATTTCGCTGGTCGGCACTTTCGCCGATCAAATCGGACTTTCCATCGCGAACATTCGATTGCGCGAAGCTCTGCGTGGCCAGTCGATTCGCGATCCTCTCACCGGACTTTTTAACCGGCGCTACCTGGAAGAGACCTTCGACCGGGAAATGCACCGCGTCGCCCGCGCGAAACAGCCCCTGGGTGTGCTGATCATCGACCTTGATCACTTCAAGACATTCAACGACAAGTTCGGCCACGATGCTGGAGACATCGTTTTGCAGGAGGCGGGATCGTTCTTTGCAAAAAAAGTGCGTGCCGAGGATATTGCGTGCCGCTATGGAGGAGAAGAATTTGTCCTGGTTTTGCCCAATGCCGACCTGGCAATGACTCAAAAACGCGGAGAAGAGTTGCGCGTGGATGCCAAGAAACTGCAAGTCATCCACAAGGGGAAACCTTTGGGGCCAATTACGATTTCCGTGGGTGTGGCCGCATTTCCCTCCCACGGTTCTAACCAACGAGAACTGCTGTCTGCCGCGGATGCAGCTCTCTATCAGGCGAAGGGCGCGGGCCGCGACCGTGTCGTGGTAGCTAAAGGCAAGGACAGCGAGGAAGTAAAAGCGGTGGCTGTCGGGGCCAACACTAACTAGGTCCGCTCGCTGATACCGGGACTCGCGCCTAAAGTTCCCTCCCGTACTGCCGATCAGTAACCTAGGAGTAATAAGGTGAACCTACTCAATACCAAAGTCCTGTTGGTTGAGGACAGCAAGTTGCTGCGACTAGTGAACGAACGCGCACTCACAAAGGCCGGATACACGGTCAGCACCGCCGGCGACGGTGAGGAAGCGCTCCTGGTTGCCCAGGATAAACTCCCCGACGTGATCCTTCTGGATATGCTATTGCCCAAGCTTAGCGGTCCCGAGGTGCTGCGCAAGTTAAAGGAAATTCCTGCAACGGCGGGCATCCCTGTGATCGTGCTCAGCAGTCTCTCGCAGAAGAACGAGAAGAAACTTCTTGAAGAAGGCGCCGCCGCGTATCTTGAAAAATCAGCTCTTGAGCTTGGGCAGAACCCCGACCGTCTGACCGAGATGCTGGAAAGCGTGCTGGGTCGAATCAACAAAGAAAAGCAGGGTTTAGTGCAGTGAATTTTCGACGTCGGATCCTGTAAGACGAAGTGCGACCAGGGAGTGAACAGCCTTCCGTGAGAATGGGCCGTGGCATCGGTTCCAAACGACGTACGCGCGACATGCTGCAAGCTAGCGTCTCCGTAATGCCCCAAGTTGACGAGTTGGATCCTGGGAGCGCTTCGCATGTTCGCGCCTATGTGATCCATCCTTTCTGCGCTGCCAGCCGGTAAAATATCGAGATGTTGGAGCGAAACCAACAGGGAGACGGCATGTCACAGGTTCGCATCCGTGCGGCGACGCACACAGACCTTGCGCGGCTCACTGAGATCTACAATTACTACGTCGTGAACACTCCGGTGACGTTCGACGTTGAACCTTACACGGTCGAGCGGCGAGAGGCGTGGTTCCAGCAGTTTGGCGCTGCGGGACGGTATCGTCTGCTGGTCGCCGAGGAGAATGCGGTTGTAGTGGGATACGCGGGGACAATGAGGTTTCGTCCGAAGGCGGCTTACGAAACGACAGTGGAGACAACCGTATATTGCGCCCCGGAGACGGTGGGGAAAGGGATTGGGTCGCGTTTGTATGCGGCGCTTTTTGAGGAGCTATCCGGCGAGGACGTTCATCGTTTTGTGGCGGGATATACGCTGCCGAATCCGGCTACAGCGGCCCTCCATGAGCGGTTTGGATTCAGAGTTGTCGGAGTGTTTTCAGAGAATGGGCGAAAGTTCGGGAAATATTGGGATGTGTGTTGGACGGAGCGGGTCGTCTGAGCCAGACTAATCGACGCGGCTGAAACGCCCTCAACACGGCATCGCGAGGATGAGCCTCTATCAGTTGGTGGACCGGGCAAGCGTTGAACTTGCACCTTCGGACAAAATTTCTGGGACGCGGGTAAATATTCCGACGTGCTCCATTACACTACCGGCCCAACTTGAAAAAGAATACTTCCGTTCGCATCGGGTGCCCAGTACCACTTAGTATCCCCCATTAACTACTAAGATACCCGCAGAGCTTGTCCAAAAATTCCAAGCCGGATGACTTCTGCTGGAGTCGATGGCTCATGGCGGATCACTAACTAATCGTCTCGATTGTGTGACAATTCTGAGTCGCGCCAGGTTGCGCTAGATGGAGTGGTGTGTCTGCGTCAATCGCGTTGATGGCGATTGTGCGTGGGCAATTAGGCACGAGGAGATTTCGCTTGGTTGTGTTGCTGATGGGGGTGTCTGGGGCGGGAAAGACGACAGTGGGAAAACTGCTGGCGTCGCAGCTGGGGTGGAAGTTTGCAGATGCGGATGACTACCACTCGGCGGCGAATGTGGAGAAGATGCGGAATGGGATTCCGTTGACGGATGCGGATCGGGTGCCCTGGCTGGAGAGTCTGCGGGGATTGATTGTGGAGTGGATTGCTTCGGGGGAAAGTGGCGTGCTGGCTTGCTCGGCATTGACGAAGGAATATCGAGCTAGATTGGTCGTGGAGCCGGAAGTTCGGGTGGTGTATTTGAAAGCGAATCGGGCATTGCTGCGCGAACGGCTGCTCGGGCGGCACGGACATTATATGAAAGAGGGGATGCTGGAGAGTCAGATTGCAACCCTGGAGGAGCCGGAGGATGCGATTGTGGTGGACGCGGACGGGGCGGCGGGCGACATCGCTCGCACAATTCGCGGGCTCGTTCGGTGAGGTTTCCGCCGGCTTCGCTTCTGGTCACGAAGAAAAAGGCTTAACCACGGTCACAGAGGTCACGGGGGAATGCATGGGGAATCTGGGCGGGGTGATCCGCTGTGCATCCCGTTGGTGCCGAAGGGTTCTCCGCTGCGCTGACACGGAATTTACAAATCGCTGACCTGCTTGTGACAACTCCGCTGTGCACGCGGGGATAGCATTCATTGCAGCTGCACGGTTGAGTTTTCCCACTTGCACGGGTTCCGAGGCCGCCGTCTACCGTCGAGTTCGCAAAATTAAGGAGAGTTCTGACATGAATCCTGTATTTCGCCGCAACCTCTTTATCGCCGCAATGCTTGGGATCACGCTGTTGCTGGGGTCCGGGACTTCGCTGGCACAATATAAAAAGACCAACCTGGTTTCCAACTTACCTACTGGGGCAAAACATCAGGATACGCAGTTGCAGAATGCGTGGGGACTCGCGTATGGACCGGGCAATCCGTTCTGGATCAGCGATGAGTACAGTGGGCTCTCGACACTCTATGACGGCACGGGTGTGAAGCAAAACCTGGTTGTAACTATTCCCACTGCGTCGGGGACGGGCGTGGGTTCGCCGACTGGGATGGTCTTCAACGGTTCGCAGGAATTCAAGCTCCAGAACTGGGTGTCGGCTTTTATGTTCGCCACGCTCGATGGCACGATCAGCGGGTGGTCGCACTTTCAGCCGAATCTGGCGATCATTGGTGTGAATAACTCAGGATCGGGCGCCAGCTACACGGGTCTGGCCATCACCAACAAACCCTCAGGCAATCGGATTTATGCGGCCGATTTTAATAACAACAAGGTTGACGTTTACGACGGCAACTTCAAGTTCGTGACCTCGTTCACCGATCACAACCTGCCCGCAGGCTTCGCTCCTGCGAATCTTCAGGACATCAACGGCCAGTTGTATGTCGCGTTTGCCGACACGGCGGGTGGAGCGGGTGGATATGTCGACATCTTTACGGAAAATGGCGCGTTCGTGAAGACTCTGGTTCAGGGTGCTCCGTTGAACCAGCCCTGGGGAATTGCAGTCGCGCCGAACAATTTCGGCCCGCTCAGCAACACGCTGCTGATCGCCAACAACACTAATACGGGCACCATCAACGGCTTCGATTTAAGCACTGGAGCCTTCGTTGGAACAATCAAGAACAAGTTGGGCAAGGTGATCAAGATCAACCAGTTGTGGGGAATTGAATTCGGTGGTGGAACTCCCGCGAACGGCAACACGAATCAACTCTTCTACACCGCCGGTCCTAAGAACGGCGTGAATGGATTGTTTGGCGTGATTCAGTAAAGAAAGAGTCGCGCCCCGGCCCACTCGATTCCAGCCTTCGTCGAGTGGGCCTTTTTCTTTCTGCCGAGATTATCCACAACCGGTTAGGCATTCGCGTTACCGCACCCCCTTTGCGGATTCTCAGCGCAAATCGTCTTTCAATGGCATAGACTCCCCTACAGATGGCTTTGGCTGGGCTTCGCCATTTGTTACAGATTGGTTAAAATAGAAGATTCCGCCCTCTCACTTGGGGGCGTTATGAGCCGAGCGAACTGCTTGTCCCAGACCAACCTCAATCACGATCGTGTGCGTCCGGTAACGCCGGTGTACTGGCGAGTCGAAGGAAGCTTGCTGGAGTTGACGACCACGCGTCCCATCGCCTTCTTTGCCTGGAACAGCCAAACGTTTGCGTCGCGTGCATGGCGGCGTTCGCTGGTGTTGTTGACGGCGCTGCTGCGCCCGTTTCTGTATGCCGCGAATCGGAAGGCGGCGACGCGGATCGTGCATGCCGTGCTACGCGGGATTACGCGCGATCGGCTTGATCTGCTGGGCGAGGAGGAGTTCCAGTACAAGCTCAAGCCTTTGCTGAAAGAGGAAGGAGTAAAGAGGCTGAAGGCGTTGCAGAACTCGGGCGCCGAAGTGGTGCTGGTGAGTCAGGGGCTGGAGCAGGTGATGCGTCCGCTGGCGCGGCATTTGGGAGTGCGGTGGATCATCGCCAACCGGCTGGAATTTCGCGATGGCGTTACGACGGGCAGGTTGTTGGGTCCGGTGATTCGTCCGCGAGGATTGTTTGCGCGGATTCGCGAAGCGGGGCCGGATGGACAGCAGAGTACGGCCCGCTGGGTGCGCGCACTCGGTCTGCGCGGATTGAGAGCTCTTGAAGGGGCGATAGTGCCGGCGGAGCGGGAATCGCCGGTGCGGTCGCGTCCGATCGTCTATTTTGACGAGCAACGGCATACGGGACCTTTTTCGGTACGGAAGGCGCTCGGCGGGAAGCGGGTGCTGCTAATTGGCGTCACGGGATTCATTGGCAAAGTGTGGCTGGCGAATACGCTGCT
>Ga0137409_10001085_pt1 | contig 29427 bp, 23 predicted proteins | sample CZODoug1_16funga_FD_122059 | JGI IMG/M metagenome (GOLD analysis project Ga0137409, IMG submission 122059) | Vadose zone soil fungal communities from Angelo Coast Range Reserve, California, USA - CZODoug1_16fungal (Hybrid Assembly) | ecosystem: Environmental > Terrestrial > Soil > Vadose zone...
CCGAGTTCGTGCGTGAGGCCTTGGACTTTTTGCGTGACCGACTCGAAAGTGAGGGAGGTCTGTCCGCGCTGGCCGCCGAAAGTCGTGAGTTGGGAATTCGAGGTCGTCATTTCAGACTGGATACGCGCGCTCTCGCGATCGAGTGCGGCGATGCGTTCTTCGGCCTGCGTCATTTGGTTACGCAGGTTAGAGATGGCCGAGGCGGCCTCGAGCATGGCGACGCGGCATTCTTCGCGGCGTTGTTCCAGAGCAGTAACTTCCGCTACGGCGGTCATGGCAGCAGTGCGGCTCTCGGCGTGTTCCTGTTGAGCAACCTCTAACTCGCTGGCAGCCGACGTGAGGATGGCGCGGTTGGCATCGCGTTCTGCTGCCAAGCTTGTGAGGCGCAGGTCGGCGTCCATGAGTTCGGAAGCTGCTGCTGCGGCCCGCGTCACCAGTTCTGCGCAGCGCTCTTCGTTGGTACGCTGGCGGGCCTGGGCACGGTCCATCTCCATCGAGATGGAAGCCAGACGGTCGCGGGTTTGGCGGGCTTCGTCTTCCAGAATGTACCCTCGTTGCGTGCGCTCGGTCTGCTCGGTTTCCATGCCGTGCAGAGCTTCCGTGCCGGCGCGCATTTCCTCGGCGAGGGTGGTCATTTGTGCTTGGAGTTCGCGGCTCTCTTCTTCGATCAGGGCAAACTTGCTGGCCAGAACGACGCGCAGCTTGACGCGCATTTCATCGCGCAGCTTGCCATAACGTTCCGCCTTGGAGGCTTGGCGCTTGAGCGAGTTCATTTGCCGCGTGACTTCTTCGAAAATGTCATTGATACGGGAGAGGTTGAGCTTGGATTCTTCCAGTCGCGCTTCGGAAAGGCGCTTCTTGGTCTTGAATCCCGTGATGCCAGCCGCCTCCTCAATAATTGCCCGGCGATCATGCGGACGGCTGCTCAGGATCTGGCCGATGCGGCCCTGTTCGATCAGCGCGTAGGACTCCGGTCCAAGACCTGTTCCCATAAAGAGTTCTTGGATGTCACGCAGACGGCAGGTCTTACCGTTCAGCAAGTATTCGCTGTCCCCACTGCGGAACAGGCGACGCGTAACCGCAATCTCGCCAGCATGAAACGTCTGTGGCTTCAACTTGCGGCGGCGAATCTTTAGCACGACGAGCGGCGCGCCGGTCTTTACTTCGGCTTGGGCTGCCGTTTTCTGTTCCTGTTCTGCAACGGCCACTCCAGCGTCATCGGCCGCTCCAGCAGCCCCCATTTCCTCCGTCGGGTTCAAGACCTTTCCGGGCTGTAAGTCATCCGCCGCCTGCTCGGCTTCGTCGTGCGCCTGTTGACGATCCGCAGCCTCGTCCCAGTCGTTCTCGGGAAGGTCGTTCTCGATCTCAATTTCCGGCTCGGCCCCGACGGTGGGGCCGTCGTAAATGTCGGGATCGATCAGCGTCAGCGACACTTCCGCCATGCCCAGAGCTTTGCGCTCGCGTGTGCCCGCGAAGATGACGTCTTCCATTCTCCCGCCGCGCAGGGACTTGGCCGACTGTTCACCCAAAACCCAGGCGATGGCGTCAGAGATATTCGACTTGCCGCAACCGTTGGGTCCGACAATCGCTGCCAGACCGTCGCCGTGGAACTTGAGTTCCGTGCGGTCGCAGAAAGACTTGAACCCTAGGATTTGCAACTTCTTTAGCTTGAGCAACTTGGGCTCCTTAGATTCCGGGCCATGTGAAAGTATCGGCGGCTGGGGTGCCGACGGTTACTTATCAGATACCCTTCCGCCGAATTCCATCATCCTTGCAAGTTTAGGCCCCGGCTGGGAGGAAAAACGTGAATTCAATGTAAAGGGGATGGGCTGTCGGGTCAAGCAGCAAACACCACAGATTGTGGCCACTTTTCCTCAACCCCGCCATCTTGCACATCAAATGCAGCATCCTGCCAGAGATTGGGTCGACTACTGCAGAGGCGGGGAGAATCGCGAGAGCATTTCCAGCCTAGCCCTATCCAGAGTGCGATGCAAGAGAGAGTCAGGCTGGCTCTGGTACGTTAAAGAGTTTGTTGCCATGTGGCAGGCTGAATGTGACAATGTGGCGGAGTTGTGCTAGGATTGTTTAGTTTGAGGAGGGTGTTATGGGTCACGCAGGTTTTGCGCCGCTCAGCATTCCGGTGGCAGAAGTCCCGGTGCATCGTAAGGTGTCTGGTGGAGAGCGTGGGGTTGGCTTGGGGTTGACTCCGGCTAGCGCAGCGGAGTTGATTCAGCAGGTGGAGCGCGGGTTTTCATATAAAACATTGCACGCTTTAGAGTCCAATATCGGAATTCCGAGTCCCGCGTTGGCGGGCATGGCGGGAATTCCGGAGCGGACGCTGGCTCGGCGCAAGGCGGCCGGGAAATTTACTCCGGAGGAATCGGAGCGGTTGCTGCGGCTTTCCACGGTGTTCGAATTGGCGGTGGAGCTGTTTGAGGGCGACAATGCCGCCGCGTTGCGCTGGCTGACCGCGCCCAGGAAAGCTCTGGAAGGGAATACGCCTCTGGCTTATGCCCGTACTGAGGTGGGTGCCCGGGAGGTTGAGAACCTCATTGGCAGGCTGGAAGAGGGAGTTTTTGCTTGAGTGTGACGGCTTGGCGAATCGTCAAGCAGAAGAAACCGCCCCGGAAAGCATTCGATGGGGAAGGCGCGCGTTTGTATGGCGGGCGATGGAACTCACCGGGCACGGCGATGGTGTACACAGCAGGGTCGCAAGCTCTGGCGGCTCTGGAAATGCTGGTGCATCTGGACACAGCGGATTTGTTGGGCAAGTACGCTTTCTTTGAGGTAACAATCGAGGAGACTCTGATCCGCGCTCTCGCGGAGGCAGATTTGCCGCGGAACTGGCGATCCGATCCGCCGCCCCCGAAACTCCGAAGGATGGGAGACGCATGGGCAGCATCCGCGGTGTCCGTTGCGCTGTGCGTACCGAGCGTGGTGATTCCCACAGAACAGAATTTTCTTTTAAATCCGAAACACCCGGATTTTGCCAAACTGCAGTTTGGCAAAGCTGTTCCATTCCGCTACGATGCTCGGCTGACGGAGCGGAAGTAGCTTTGCCAGCTCCTGGCTAAGCTTTTGCGGGTACCGCCGCGCGTTTCGGCAATAGTTCACCGATACGGCGAATCTGCGCACCTACGGCTTTGAGCTTTTCTTCGATTTGCTCGTAGCCGCGGTCGATGTGGTAAACGCGATCGATGATGGTTTCGCCGTCGGCTACGAGGGCGGCGATCACCAGCGAGGCTGAAGCGCGAAGATCCGATGCCAGGACGGCTGCACCGCTGAGTGGAGTTTTGCCCTTAATGGTCGCGCTGCGGCCTTCGATCTTGATGTTTGCGCCCATGCGCAGCATTTCCTGGGCGTGCATGAATCGGTTCTCAAAGATATTCTCCGTGATCACTGATGTGCCTTCGGCTTGCGTTGCCAGGGTCATGAACTGCGCCTGCATGTCGGTGGGGAAGCCGGGATATTCTTCGGTGACGATGTCAGTGGCTTTGAGCGGGCCGTCGCCTTGCACGCGGACGCCGTCGGCAGTTTCGGTGATGCGCACGCCAGCTTCTCTGAGCTTCTCGATGACCGCGGTCAGGTGGCTTGGGTCGCATCCGGTTACATGAAGATCTCCGCCCGTGAGCGCGCCCGCGATGATAAACGTGCCGGCTTCGATGCGGTCGGGAATGATGCGGTGCTTCGCGCCATGTAGTCTCGGTACGCCCTGCACGCGAATTGTTGAGGTGCCCGCACCTTCAATCTTTGCACCCATTTTGATAAGCAGGTTAGCAAGGTCGACAACTTCCGGTTCGCGCGCGCAATTTTTCATTACGGTTTCGCCGTCGGCGAGCGTCGCGGCCATCAGCAAATCTTCAGTTCCGGTGACGGTGATTTTGTCAAAAACAATTTCGCCGCCGCGGAGACGGTCAGCTCTGGCTTCGACGTAGCCATGCTCGACTGTCATCTTCGCGCCCAGGGACTCCAGGCCTTTGATGTGCAGGTCGATGGGGCGGGCACCGATGGCGCAGCCTCCCGGGAGGGATACGCGGGCGCGGCCGAAGCGAGCTACCAGTGGACCCAATACAAGCGTCGAGGCGCGCATGGTTTTCACGAGGTCGTAGGAAGCCTCTGGGCTGAGTATTTTGTCGCACTGGATGATGGTCCGGTGCTGTGCGCGTCCGTAACCAAGTTCGACATGCGCGCCCATGGCGGCTAACAGGTTGCGCTCGGTCTGGATATCTCGGACCTGAGGGATGTTTTCATAGATGACCTGCTCTTCGGTGAGAAGGGCAGCAGCCATGGCCGGCAGTGCGGAGTTCTTGGCTCCGCTTACGCGAATCGTGCCCAGCAGCGGAGTGCCGCCGCGAATTACAAGTTTATCCATTTCCGGATCAGTCCTTTTTGCGTCGAGCTTTATTTCTGTCGAGCCTTGAGCTCGAGACGAAGCCCACATGGAAATCCTTCCTGTGGCTCTGAAGACATTCTAGCGGGGATTCTTTAGGGCCGGAGAGTATCGAAAGGGAACTTGCACCTGTGATTTGGTGTGGAGCGGGAATTCAAAATCCTCGCCACCAGGCAAGGGCGCCTGGGCTTACATGAGCTTGCCGTGCCGCCCGTGGCGCTTGAAGACATTCTAGCGGGGATTCTTTAGGGCTGGAGAGTATCGAAAAGGAACTTGCACTTGTGATTTGGTGTGGAGCGGGAATTCAAAATCCTTCCCGCCCAGGCGAGGGCGCCTGGGCCTACATGAGCTTGCCGTCCCGGCCTACACGGGCGCTTCGATGGCTTGGCGAACGTGGCCGGCGTGCGCTTTCAGGCGGTGGCGCGCTTGCGCGGCGCTCAGGCCGGTTTTTAGCATAACGAGCGCGACCGGCACACTCTTCCCTGAGCGATCCAAGGCGTCCTTAGCTGCGGCCGCATCGATTTCTGCGGCTTCCTGAAGCACGCGAATTGCGCGGTCGATGAGCTTGCCGTTACTGGGGTGCACATTGACCATTAGGTTTCCGTAGACATAGCCCAGCCGCGTCATGGCCCCCGTGGTGAGCATGTTCAGAACCATTTTCTGCGCGGTGCCCGCTTTCATCCGGCTGGATCCTGAAAGAACCTCTGGACCAACGGCGGCGACGATCGCGACGTCCGCCGCCTTTTCCAGCGGCGAGTCGGGATTGCAGCATACTGCAATGGTTGCGGCTCCTCGCCTGCGCGCGAATTCGATAGCCGCGAGAGTGAATGGAGTGCGTCCGCTGGCGGCGATCCCGACGACCACGTCGTTCTTTCCTGGTCTGCGTTTCGCGATCTCGCGTTCGCCGAGTTCGCGGGAGTCTTCGTTGAATTCAGCCGCGCCACTCAAGGCGTTCGGGCCGCCCGCGATAATGAACTGGACCTGCTTGGGATCGGTGCCGAAAGTGGGTGGGCACTCGGAAGCATCGAGTGCGGCTATGCGGCCGCTGGTTCCCGCCCCGACATAGATCAGCCGGCCACCGCGCCGAAGACGGTCGGCGATGATGTCCACCGCTTTGGCGATTTGCGGCAGAGCATCGCGGACGGCGCCAGCCACCTTGGCGTCTTCCCGGTTGATGATGCTGACGAGGTTCAGTGTCGATTCCTGGTCAAGACGGGTGGAGGCGCGGTTGCGCTGCTCCGTGCGGAGATGGCCGAGCGCGGGCTTAGGGTGCGGTGTTTGCTTCATAGGTGGATCAGGCTTTCCATTACCGCGTCGTGAAACTCGGGCCGGACTTGCCGGATCGCTGTGTTGTTGCCGTCAGGCCAGGTGCGGTTCGCCAACAAGGTTATCGAAATCTGGCGCTCCGGGTCGATCCACAACGAGGTACCTGTGAATCCGAGGTGGCCGAAAGAGCCAGGCGACAAATGTTTCCCGGCCAGCGAAGTTTGGCTTGGAGTGTCCCATCCGAGGGTGCGAGTCGTTTCCGCCGGGTGGAGTTCCCGCTTCGTGAAAATGGCGAGGCTTTCGCGACGGAATACGGGAGCGCCGCCGTTCAGAATGGCTTGGGCAAACTGCGCAAGGTCTTCGGCGGGGGCGAAGAGCCCCGCGTGAGCGGCGACCCCGCCCATGGCGGCTGCGTTGTCGTCGTTCACTTCGCCTTGAATCATTCGCGGGCGGAATCCCTGGTCGTTGAGTGTGGGAGGAATCAAGGCGCGCTGTTCCGGAAGGGGATTGAAGCCCGTGCGCGCCAATCCGAGAGGCCCGAAGACCTCGCGCTGGCAAAACGTGTCGAGACGTTCGTCCGCCAGCCGCACCAGGGCTTCCCCCAGGACGATGAAGCCGATGTCGCTATATTCGACGCGCGTTCCGGGATCGTGCGTCAAAGGAGTACTTGCCGCTAACAGGGTGATTTCGTCTCGGGTGCTTGCCCGCTCGTAGAGCCTGAGGTGCGCGGGTAAGCCGGACGAATGGGCGAGCAGCATGCGAAGAGTGACCTGGCCGCGGCGCATGTCGGACGCGCCGGATTCGTCGTCTGCGAACTCGGGCACGATGCCGACGACAGGCATCTCGACGTCGAGCAGCCCACGCTGGTAGAGCAGGACCGCCATGCTGGTCGTGGCCATGACTTTGGTGATTGACGCGAGATCGAAGATGGTTTCAGGAAGCGCGGCAGGGGAATCAACTTCGTACGTGAAGTGCCCAAAAGCTTTGAGGGCGACAAGCCTTTCGCGATGCGTGACAGCGAGAGACGCGCAGGGGAAAGCCCGGTTCGCAACCGCCTGTTGCAGAATTGTGAATCCACGCGCAAACACCTCGTCCTGATTCGCGAAATCGAATGTGAGCGAAGGCGTCAGATTTGCTTCTCGAAGCGCAAGGTCACTGCTCGGTTTATAGCAAAGCAGCACACAGCGGTAAAGTGAGTTCGAAGTTTCGTAGCTTTCTTTCTATCCTGAGAGCTTTGATCGCACTGCCTCCGCGGACAGACCGGTCACACGAATGACTTTGTTGCGGCTGGTCTCGCCGGAAACAATCGACACTGCTGAACGTTGAACGGCTAAGAGATTGGCGAAGAATTCGATACAGGCTTCGTTGGCGCGGCCATCAATTGGCGGTGCCGTGAGGGCGACTTTCAGTGCGTCGCCAAGTTCACCGGTGATGGAGTTTTTCCTGGCGCGCGGGTGAACACGGATAGCGAACGTGACGCCGTTCGCGCTCTCATGAATCGGGATCATTTCGCGGGCAGTGGTGGCGCCGAGTTTGTGGGCGCGATGCTTTCGAAAAGCAGTGCCTGGCCATCGTCATAACTCAGCCTCCATTCTGGGCTCAGGCGAAGCAGGCTGCCGATGGCACTGTTCGGTGACACTAGCGCTGAGCGCGCTCCTGTCGCTTGCAACTGCTGCTGCCAGTCCCAGTTGCCCTCGACAATCTTCAAGTAACGCTTCATATATTCGGAGCCGTACATGTCGTGCCGGTCGTCCACGACAACGCGTACAGTCGGCCAAGCGCGGTAGATGACATAGCCGCCCCATACATCGGTGGTGAACAGGGGACCCGCGGGCGGGTGCTGCGTGAGGAAATCGACAGCGTTCAGGGGGAACTTGTCGGCATTGAAGTTGGCATGGATAACCTGCGTACCAAGGAACCGCCCGCCATTCGCGCAGATGCCCAGAGTCACGACAGCGAATGCAATGGCCCAAAAATGTCCTCGCGCCCGTAACTCCATCGCTCCCATGCGATCGGAAAATCCGCGTAGACGCTGGCGAAGAGGATGGACCGAGTAGGCGTCCGACGACGCTAGAAGAGGGGCGGCGGTTAGCGTTAGCACGATGCATGCGAGCGGGATGTTGCGTGCTGCGAAGAGGGCTTCGTAGGCAAAGAAAACCAGAATCAAGACCTCCTCCGGACGGAGGCGGCTGCGTCGCGTGACCGCCACGCAGGCAGTGAGCAATAGCAAGACAAACAAGCACTTGGCTGCGAGAGTGCGGAAATCCGGAGACTGCATTTCCTGGATGTGATGGAGCAGAAATGAATCGGTAAGATATTGGTAAATATGGCTGTAAAGAGCAACGCCATAGGGGTTCAATAGGCCAGCTACAACCGATGCGGCCAGCACGCGGGCGATCTGTACGGCTCTGCCCCTTGCCTGATTGTCTTGGTCATCGGTTGCTGCGGCCCAGCATTCGCCGATCAGAGTTAGCCCAATGAGCGCGAAGGCAATTAGGAACCCACCGTGAACGTTGGCCCAAACCAACACGATCACAGGAATCGCCCATAGCCACCTGGTTGCGCGCTTCTCCTCGATCAGGTAGCAGCACAGCAGGGTGAAAAACCACGTGAGCAGATGCGGCCGGGCCAGGCAGTGGATAGTGGATGCGAGAGCAGCGAGGACGACGAACGCCATTGCGGGCAGCAGCGGCGCCCCCCGCCGCAGGGTCATGCGTAGGAGCAGGGCGAAGGTTAGGGCGATTACGATCGCGCCTCCGGCGAGCACTCCGTTCAAGCCCCACCAGGCGTGAACTTTGGCAACCCCAATATCGAACAGCCATTCCCAGGCAAACCACGGGCGTGTTGTGACATTCGAGAACAGGTCGTGATGCGGGATGGCGTGGTTTTCCAGAATCCACTCGCCAGTGCGAATATGCCAGCCAATGCCGGGATCGTTCAGGAGCCGGAGGCTCGGTGTTCCATAGGCCAGCGCCAATACGAGGCTAATGAACAGGACGTCGACGAGCGACGGCAAGAGGTAGGAGGAAAGGTGGCCTTGACGCATCGGAGGGGTCGGGTTCACGCTCACGGAATCTTACCGGAACAGGGCCACAGGAAAGCGAAGTTTCTTGCACCTCGGCGGGGCCGGTGGAATCTAAGTTATGTGATGGCTCAATCACAATCCGGAAAGCCCAGGATAGTGATCATCGGAGGCGGGTTTGGCGGCCTCAAGGCTGCTCGGCAGTTGCGGAATGCCGACGTCAAAGTTACGCTGATTGATCGCAAGAATCACCACACCTTTCAGCCGCTGCTGTATCAAGTGGCGACGGCTGGGCTTTCTCCCGGGGAGATTGCTGCTCCTATTCGCTGGATTCTGCACTCGCTGAAGAATGTGGAAGTTCTGTTGGGCGAAGTAACAGGCTTCGATCTGGAGCGAAGAATCGTCAAGCTGGCGGACGATGAGATTCCCTACGATTACTTGATTGTGGCAGCGGGTGCGAGCCACGCTTACTTTGGGCATGACGAGTGGGAGCCGCTGGCACCAGGGTTGAAGACGATTGAGGACGCCACGGAAATTCGCCGCCGCGTTTTTCTGGCATTTGAGCTGGCAGAGAGGGATGCTGCCCGCGGCGTCCTTGCCAACGAACTGAACTTCGTGGTGGTGGGGGCAGGGCCGACGGGCGTGGAACTGGCGGGAACGCTGGCAGAGATTGCACGCCACGTCCTGGCGAATGAGTTCAGAACCATTGATCCCAAACACACCCGGGTTTTGCTCGTCGAAGGCGGGCCTCGGGTTCTTGCCAGCTATCCCGAACGCCTTTCCCACAGCGCGGAGAACCAACTGGCCAAGTTGGGAGTGGAAGTTCGGACCTCGACGATGGTTACGGGTGTGGAACCCGGCAGGGTTCGTTTCGGAGACGTCTGGGTGCCGTCTGCAGTAACGCTGTGGGCTGCGGGAGTTGCCGCTTCGCCGCTGGGAAAACTGCTTGAAGCGCCGACTGACCGGGCGGGTCGCGTCCAGGTGCAGCCGGATCTTTCGATTCCGGGGCATTCGGAAGTGTTCGTGATCGGCGACCTTGCCAGCATGACGGACGCGAATGGGAGGCTGCTCCCGGGCGTGGCGCCCGTGGCTATGCAGCAAGGGGTTGCGGCCTCGAAGAATGTTCTTCGGCTGGTCCAGGGGCAGGCGACCGAACCTTTTCACTACTTCGACAAAGGCAGCCTGGCGACGATCGGACGCGCTGCCGCAGTCGCGGATTTTGGTAAGCTCCAGCTTTCCGGTTTCTTCGCCTGGATGGCGTGGCTTTTGATTCACATCCTGTTCTTGATCGGATTCCGCAATCGTTTGATCGTGATGATCCAGTGGGCGTGGTCGTATATCACGTACGAGCGGGGTGCGCGATTGATCACGGGGGACAACAATTTGCCCGGTTGGCATGCTCCTTCGGTGAACGCGCCGCGAAGTAGAACAGGCGGAATCCTCGCTCCTGACGCTCGCGTATCCGAGGCCCGAGAAGTAACGGTGCCCAACGCGCCGCTATAATCGTGCTGTGTACCGCTCTCTCCGGATTGTGTGCGCCTTCTGCCTCCTGTCGAGTCCAGCCTTGTTTTCGCAGGCTGCTCCCGCACCTTCCAGCTCCGGGCTGCGGAAATCTGTGCTCATCGCTCCCTTCGAAAACGTCTCCAATGCGCCCGGCATTGAGTGGATTGGCGAGTCTTTTCCGGAGGTCGTCGGTCAGCGCTTGGGAGCCGATCTGCAAACGATGCCCCGCAACGATCGCTTGCACGCGTTTGATCGGGCCGGGATGCCTTCCGGCCTACATCCATCCCGCGCTACATTGTTCAGGGTCGCGGAACAACTCGATCTCGACTATGTGGTGATTGGAACTTACGATTTCGACGGCCATACGTTTACAGCCACGTGCCAGCGGCTTGACGTGAAGCATGCGCATCTTTCGAAGAAGTTGAGCGAGTCTGGGCCTTTGCTGAAGTTGATCGATATCCAGACCGCCTTGGCATGGGACCTGCTCCGCTTGGACGATGCTGCGCTGACTACGAGCCGCGATGGATTCGTTGCGGCCGCTCCGCCGATTCGACTGGATTCACTCGAAAACTATACCCGAGGTGTGATCGCCGGATCCTCGGCCGACAAGATACGATTTTTCAAGGAAGCTCTGCGGATCAATCCCTCCTATGCAGAAGCACAAATGGCGCTCGGCGAGGCCTACTTTGACGCGAAACAGTACGACCCAGCCGCTGCGGCGCTGGCGAAGGTTCCGCCCACGTACTTTTTGGCGGGGCGGGCACAGTTTTTGTTGGGTCTGTGCGACCTTTACCTCGGTCAGCCCGACAAGGCCGAGCCCACGCTGGCGGATCTTTCTACGCGAGTGCCCCTGCCGGAGGTTTACAACAACCTCGGAGTAGCTCGAGCGCGGCTGGGCAAACCTACGGCTCTCGATCCTCTGCAAAAAGCGGCGGACACGGATCCCGCCGATCCGGACTATCAGTTCAATCTGGCACTTGCGCTGTTTCGCAAGGGAGATGCGACGGGATCAACGCGCGAGATTCGAGCCTTGCTGGCGGCAAATCCCAACGACGCTGAAGCGAAGAGCTTGCTGGAGGCTTTGGTCGCGGCCAGCGATCCGAAGTATGCCGCCAGTGCCGATCCGCCTACGCTTCCGGCTGAACGGATCAAGCGGACCTACAATGAAGATTCTTTTCGCCAGATTGCCACGCAAATTCAGGCTGCCGACGAGCAGCGCCTGGCCACCAGCGATCCCCATACTCACGCGCAGTTCCATGTGAGGCGCGGAAGGGAATTGCTGGCGCAAGGATTCGCGGCTGAGGCTGTTAAGGATTTCCGCGAGGCCGTCGCTCTTGACCCCGGCAACGCTGACGCGCAAGCTGGAATTGCAGCTGCGCAGGAGGCGGCGAACAAGCCATGATGATTCCAAGATCTCAAGGTCGCCTCCTTTTGATTGGCATTCTGATGGTCGGCTGCGTTCTCGCCACATCGGCTCAGGCCGAAGTCCTGAAGATTGTCATCAACGACACCATTCATCCGATGACGACGGAGTATATCGAGCGGGCCATCGCGCAAGCGCAGCAAGAAAACGCCAAAGCCCTGCTGATCGAAATCAACACTCCCGGAGGCATGCTTGATGCCACGCGCGAAATTATCGAAAAGCTTCTCGCCTCGCCGGTGCCCGTGATCATTTACGTGACGCCGAGTGGCAGCCGGTCGGCGTCGGCGGGATTTTTCATTTTGCAGGCCGCCGACGTGGGCGCGATGGCTCCCGGGACGAATACCGGGGCGGCGCATCCGGTGATACCAGGAGTGAAGCTCGACGAGATCATGGCGAAGAAGATGGAGAATGATGCGGCCGCGTTGATGCGGTCGGTGGTTCTGAAACGCGGCCGTAACGTTGAGGTCGCCGAGAGCACGGTTCGCGAGTCGAAGTCGTTTACCGAGCAGGAAGCGCTTTCGCAACATCTCATCGACTACGTAGCTGCAAACGAGCAGGATTTGTTTCAGCAGATGCGGGGCAAGCCCATCAAGCGGTTCGACGGAAAGATTTTTGTGCTCGATTTGACGGGTGAACCTATCCGTGTGCTGGAGAGGACGTTGAAGCAAAGGATTTTTGGTGTGCTGATGGATCCCAATTTTGCGTTTGGCATTTTGGCGCTGGGAGTGTTTGCGATCTACGCGGAATTGAACAACCCTGGAACCGTTCTTCCTGGAACGGTTGGGGTGATTCTCATTGTGCTTGCGGCATTCGCGCTGAACCTCTTGCCCGTCCGCTTCGCAGCTCTAGCTTTGATTGCGACCGCTTTCGTGCTATTTGCGCTGGAAGCGAAACTGGCTTCTCACGGGGTGCTCGGTCTCGGTGGCGTGGTAGCTCTTACGCTGGGGGGACTGTTCTTGGTCGACGGCCCAATCCCGGAAATGCGAGTCAGGCTTTCCACCGCGCTGGGAGTCAGCCTGCCGGTTGGCGCCATCACCGTCTTTCTGATGACCATCGCGCTGAAAGCTCGCGCGGGGAAGCGGGTCAGCGGTATGGAGGGAATGGTAGGGGAAATCGGCAAAGCGCAAACACCGCTGTCTCCCAACGGCAAGGTCTTCGTGCACGGCGAACTTTGGGATGCGACGGCGTCCTCGCCAATCGCGCAAGGCGAGAGCGTTGCTGTGAAGCGAGTGGACGGACTGCGTTTGAAGGTTGATCCCGTCTCAGAATGAAGCGGTGACATTGGCTCCGAGGTGGCGGTCATTCGCCTGTCGGAACCATTTTCAATACGGATACTCTCAGCGAAGATGCGTTTACCCCATCGGCATGGGATAAAATCCGGCTGGGAGCAGTTTCCCTCCGGGAGGCACTGTGGAATACATCGGCCCTTTAGGCATCATCCTCGTCATCGGCGGCATTTACTTCCTCAGCTCCATCAAGATTTTGGCGGAGTATGAGAGGGCGGTGATTTTCCGTCTGGGCCATTTGCTGCCTGAGCCCAAGGGACCGGGGCTGATCTTCGTGTTCACCCCACTGGACCGCATGGTGCGGGTCTCGTTGCGACAGGAAGCGCTCGAGGTTCCGCCGCAGGACATTATCACCCGCGACAACGTGACGCTAAAAGTAAACGCGGTGATCTTCCTTAGGGCGATTGAGCCGCGCAAGGCCATTAACGAAGTCTCGAATTACATCTATCAGACGTCGCAGTTCGCGCAGACCACGCTGCGCTCCGTGCTTGGCGAGGTCGAACTTGATGAACTTCTGGCGCATCGGGAAAAGATCAACCTTCGGCTACAGACGATTCTCGACCAGCACACTGCTCCCTGGGGAGTAAAGGTGACGAACGTTGAAGTGAAGCAAGTCGACATGCCGGAGACGATGCTTCGCGCCATGGCCAAGCAAGCAGAGGCCGAACGCGAACGGCGGTCGAAGATCATCCATGCGGAAGGGGAATTCTCAGCCGCGCAACGCCTGGTGGATGCCGCCGCGTTGCTGGCGACTGAGCCCGTCAGCGTGCAGCTGCGCTACTTGCAAACGCTGACTGAAATCGGCGTGGAGAAGAATACGACTGTAATCTTCCCGATACCGATGGATCTGTTTTCTGGAATGCACAAACTGCTGGCGCAGGCTGCAGGGGCGAAAGATGCGCCGACCAAGCCTTAGGGCGATTAGGTCTTGGCTGTTCAGAGCGGCGACTCGTTGTTCGACCGGAGGTCGCTGTCGAGGTAGGTACCAGCTTTAAGAACTGGGTCCATGGGGAGACGTTTCAAAATCGTAAGAAGAATCAGCGGAGACTGATTGCTATGGCAAAAGATCCTGAAATTATTGTAAGTACGGGCAAGATGGTAGGGCTTTTCGCGGCTCTGGTTGTGGTTGGCGCTGTGATTTTCGGCTTCGGCTATTCCATGGGCCGGGGAGCAACGCTAAGCGGAGCTAGTGGTTCGTCACCGGCTGTCGTTGTTTTGGGGCAACGAGTGGCGGCAAAATCGCCTGCCTCATCAGAATCTTCTACAAGTGTGCAACCGGCTGCCGCAACCGAGGAAACGACGGAGCAGCACACTGTTGCTGGCGGGCAGTACTTTCTGCAAGTGGCCGCGGTGACGAAGCAGGAGGACGCGGAAGCGTTGGTATCGGCGCTCAAGAAGAAGGACTACGCCGTTTTCGCGACCAATAGCGTGCCCACGGATAAGCTGTTTCACGTGCAGATTGGACCGTTCAGCAACCAGAAAGACGTCGAGGGACTTCGGGCCAAGCTGGTTGCCGCTGGATACAATCCGATTGTGAAGAAGCAGGCTTAGTCGTTCTCAGTCCTGGGTGTGGCGCTGTTCTTTCCAGGGGTCGCCATACATGTGATATCCGTTCTGCTCCCAGAAGCCGGGCTGATCGTGGTCGAGGAACTCGAGTGCGAGGGCCCACTTCACGGATTTCCACGCGTAGAGGTGTGGCACGACCAATCGCAAAGGATAGCCGTGGTCCAGAGTGAGTGGCACGCCGTCGTGATGCGTGGCGAACAAGACGTCGTCACGATCCAGGTCAGCGAGCGGTACATTTGCGGTGAAGCCCTGTTCCGCGTGAACCAGGACGAAAGCAGCGCCCGGTTTTAGCCGGACCCGACGAAGGATCTCCCGGAAAGCGACGCCCTCCCAGCGGTTGTCGAACCGGCTCCAGCGCGTCACGCAGTGGAAGTCGCGGGTTACAGTGATCCGAGGCAGGGTGTTGAATTCAGCCCAAGACAGCTTCAGTGGTTCCTCGACCAGGCCTCGGACCTCGAAGTCCCAGCGGTCGGGATCAAAATGCGGGACCGATCCGTAGTGGAGCACAGGCCACTTCAAAGTAGTGGATTGCCCGGGCGGAAGACGGCCCTCGGCTTTCATTTTCTTCTCGAGTTGCCGTCGCGCGTCCCCTTCGAAGAGCATCGTAGCTTCCGATCAATCGTAGCTTCCGATCATAAGACACTTCTCCTCATGGAAGGTCGCAAAGAAGGCAGAAAGTGAGGGACTACAGGGCGCGGGCCGATTACGAGGTTGGAGGGAAGAGGAGAAATTCTATACCGCGGCTGCTGCACGCGTTTTACGTAGCAAGTTTCGCGTGTTGTTGAGGAGGTCAGCGATTTCGAACGGTTTCAGCAGCGATGGGATGTTGTTTCTTTCCAGGAAGGCGCGAGTTTCTTCGTCAGCTACATGGGCAAACGTGAACAGGATCTTGTGCGCAAGTTCTGGATGCCTTTGAGAAATCCACTCATACATGCTGGCAACGGTCGTGCCTCCGGGCATGCGCCCGCTCATGATGACGCCATCGAAGGACTCCCGCTGTAAGCGCGCTTTGGCTTCTTCAGCATTGCCGACGGCGACCACTTCCGCCCCGGCTCCCGCTAGTACCGCACTGGCGAATTCGCGTACCGCTTCTTCGTCCTCGGCGAACAGCAGCCTGCCTTGCACCACCCCATCATTGCGTACGGGCGCGGCCCCAGCGACAGCCGCCACCGCACGGTCGACCGCGGATAGACGTAACTGGATTACGGCGCCGCCCTCGGGGCTGTTGCTGGCGCTGATTTCGCCTCCGTGTTCTTTCACGATGCCATAGCAAATGCTGAGCCCCAACCCAGTGCCCTTGCCGACCGCCTTTGTGGTGTAGAACGGGTCGAAGATCTTCTTGGCATCCTGGATTCCGGGGCCGCTGTCGTGGAATTCGATCCAGACCCGGTTGTCGCTGGTATATGACCGAACCTTCAGCACTCCCTTGTTTTGGGTTTCCAACATGGCGTCGAGAGCGTTGTTGATGATATTCAGGAAAACCTGCTCGATCTGATGCGGGTCGGCCACTACGGCTGGCAGTGTTTCGTCGATCTGCCGCTCGACTCTAATATTGTTGACGCGGAAGTCATAGTCGCGCAGGGCCAGCGCTTCGTCCAGAACCTTGCGAAGATCGACTTCCACCTTCTGGGGCTTACGCTGCCGGGCAAACGAAAGAAGATTCTGCACCACACGGTGCGTCCGCTGCGCCTGCTTGAAGAGCTTGCTGACGAAGTCCTGTGCGCGTTCGTTCAACCCCTCGCCTTCGAGAAGCTGGGCGTAGCCGAGAATTGCGGTAAGGGGATTGTTGAGTTCGTGCGCGACGCCGGAGATCAATTGGCCCACCGCCGACATCTTCTCGCTTTGTAAGAGCTGTTCTTGGGCGAGCCGCAGATTCTCGTAGGCTCGGCAACTTTCTTCGTACAATCGAACTTTTTCGAGCGTAGCTGCTAACTGGCGAGCGATGGCCACGAGTAGGCTTTCGTCGCTGGCATTGAATTCACGGGCCTCGCGGCTGCCGACACCAATGATGCCGGCGGGACCATCCTTGCCCCAGAGAATTACCCACACCCATGAACGCAAGCCGTCCGCTTTCACGAAATCAGCAACGACCTCCGGGATGTGCGGCAGGTAGTCGGGCGTGATGACCTCAGTTCGGGAGCGTGTGATTAGCTCTCCGAAGCCCTCCGGCAAGCGCAATTCGGAGAATCGCGCTCGGCCTTCGCTACGATGTCCCCAGCTTGCGCGCCGGCGAAGGATCTGCCCACCGGGATCGGCGAGATAAATCGAACCTGTTTCCGAGGAGAACAGAGTCACGACTTGCCGCAGCGTGAGGTTCAGGATTTCGTCGAGATCGAACGATTGCGTGGAGATGGTGGCAATTGCGTTAAGAGCGTTCAGTTCGCGGTTGCGGCGACGAATTTCGTCGTCCGCTCGGCGCTTTTCCGAAGTGTCCATCAGGAACCCTTGATAACGCTCAAGGCGGCCTTCGGCATCGCGCGTGGCGAAGCTGCTTTCCATTGCATTTAAGACTGTGCCGTCTTTGCGACGGAGGGCAACCTCAAAGTTGCGAACGTAACTTCGCGCCTCTAGCTCAATACGGATCGACTCGCGCTGCTCGGTCGATGTGTAAACGCCGTTGTCCATGTGCAGCGCCATCAGTTCGTCGCGGCTGGAGTAGCCCAGCATGCGTACAAACGCATCGTTGCAGTCGAGGAGCTGGCCCTTCGGGTCGGCGACGAACACACCCTCTTGTGCCTGCTCGAAGAGCATGCGGTATTTCTCTTCTGCAGCTCTCCGCGCGGAGGTGTCGCGAATTACGTGGATCGTTCCGCGGCGCTCCTGGCCATGCTCGCGGTAGGAAGAAGTTGAAACCAGCGAAAATCCTCCGAGACAGGGGTCGGGATGCTCCGACAGCCCCTTCTCGTCTTTCAGGCAATAGGGGCAGTTTTTCCACTCGGAGTGGTGCGGCAGCACTTCCTCGCACAGCTTTCCGACCATTTCTGCGGGACGCAATTTCAGGCGCCGCATCAAGGCGCGATTCACTTTCAGAATTTTGTGATTCGCGTCGTGCAGCAGAATCATGTCTTCGATGGAGTCGAAGGTGTTCAGCCATTGGCGCTGCGAGCGCACGATTTGCTCACGGAGGCGGAGGTTCTCGGCTGCGATGCCAAGCTGGTTGGCGCTGGTGGAGAGAAACTCGAGTTCCTCCCGGCTGTAGGAGCGTGCCCGTTTGGATGCCAGCGAGAGGGTGCCCAGGATCGTCTTCTTGCCGCGGATCGGGACCAGAAGGATATGATGAAAGCCCTCTTCCTTCGCTGGCCCGCGCAAACTGGGATGCAGCGTGGCTACTCTCTGCGCTACCGGCCACCCGGTATGCAATATTTTTTCCGTGGCCTCGTCGAGGGTGGTCACCTGGCTGCTCTGGGCGAACGCATCCGATACGCCGACGTGCTGTACCAGCCTCAGGCTGCCGTTTTCCAGAAGCCGAAACCAGCCTCCCTTGGCGTTCATCAACCGCACCAGTTCGTCCAGCGTGGACAACAACATGGTTCCCGGATGCTGAGCTCTCGCAATGGATGAAGTGAGCGCTGTCACGGCCGCCAGCCGCAACGTGCGGTCGCGATACTGATCGAGTACCACCATCAACATGCTGAGGCCGAAGATCAGGTCAATGAACAGGTCTGCCCCAGGCGCTGGATGCCCCGCCAGTGGTCCCCAGTCGAGGTGCAACGCCATCAGAGAGAGGGCCAAAGATATGGGCCCAATTCGCCACTTTCCGCGAATCGAAGCCAAAAGATAGAACGCCGATCCAAACGTGATGACCCTGTACAAGACTTCCAGGGACGCTCGCAGGAACACTTGGCCGGGCCACAGGACGGCTTGTACAGCGGCCGCACTGACTGCGAGGGAACCGACAAAGAGAACCACCAGTAGAGCCCGCCGCGCGTTCACAGAGATGAGAATCGCAGCCGCGAAGATGGAAACGGCCAGCACAAATCCCGTTTCACCTACAGCCTGGGAATAGCGCAGAGGCAAAACAGCCATTCCGCCCGATGCCGCAGTACGCGCTGCAAGATACACCACCCAGCCGAAAATCCAAACCAGCAGGTAGCGTTCGCGGAAGGTTCGAAAAATTAGCAAGCTCGCCGCCAGCATAATGAGGGCGGCAAACGCCGACGGCGTCAGCTGGGGAACCAGAGGTTCCAGGCCTGTGAGCCAGGCACGCATGTGCGCGAGAGGCATGGGTTCTTGTTCAGTTCTGGCGGTACGGGGGGAAGGGCTACCCGTGGTATATCACGAAAAACCGGGCCCAGCCCCGTTACCATCGAAGGTGTCGGTTACCTTCGGGTAGGGATTGGCTTGAACCTCTAGGGTAGAATTGACGGAAGTCTTTCCCTATGGCAACAGAACGTATTTTAGTGGTGGATGACGAGGAGCCGATCCGCGAAATCGTCACCGCCATGCTGGAATCTAGTGGCTACCAGTGTCAGCAGGCGGCCTCCGGCAAGCAGGCGCTCGCGCTGCTTACGTCTGGGGATTCGTTCGAGCTTGTTCTCTCCGATTTGATGATGGCGGATATGGACGGCATCGGCCTCCTGGAACGCACCAAGGAGAAGTATCCCGATATGCCGGTCGTGATGGTCACGGCTGTGCATGATATTTCCGTAGCCCTGGCGGCCATTCGCAACGGCGCTTACGACTATCTTCTGAAGCCCTTCGAACGTGAGCAGTTGCTCGCCACAGTTCGGCGGGCCCTCGAGAACCGGCGCCTCAAAACGGAAAACCGTACCTACCAGACCAATCTCGAATCCCTCGTAGCGGCCCGCACGGAGCAGTTGCGCTCGGCCATGTCCGGCCTCGAGCGGTCGTATGACATCACGCTCGAAGCGCTAGGCGACGCGCTTGATTTGAAAGATGCCGAAACCGAGGGTCATTCCAAAAGAGTAACAGCCTTCACCATCGCCATGGCTCGCCATCGCGGCCTTTCCGACGATCAGGTTCGTGTGATTGCCCGCGGCGCTTTCCTGCACGACATCGGCAAAATGGCCATTCCTGACGGCATCTTGCGCAAGCCTGGCCCGCTCACGGCTGAAGAAGTCAGCATCATGCGTGAGCACTGTTATCACGGCTATCAAATGCTGCGCAAGATTCCATTTCTGACCGAAGCTTCCGATATCGTCTACTCACACCAGGAAAAATGGGATGGGTCTGGCTACCCACGTGGCCTGCGTGGCGAGGAAATTCCGCTTGGCTCCCGAATCTTCTCTGTCGCCGACACGCTCGACGCCATCACGTCGGATCGCCCTTACCGCCCCAAGCAGACTTTGCAGGCCGCCAAAGAGGAAATCCAACGTTTTTCTGGACGCCAGTTTGACCCTGACGTCGTATCCACTTTCTTAGCCATGCCTGACCATATCTGGGACGATCTCCGCCGAGAAATCGACAACCAGATCCATAAGTTCGGCTATTCTTCCAGCGCGTCCCTTGGGAAATAGCCGACAGCCTTCCCGGGGCGCAGGCAGCGTTTTTCCTATTCCACCCATCCAACGAAGGGAACAGCACATCCGTTCTTACGGGACGGCTTCGCGAGGTGGAGCATGGCACGACTGCGCGGCGCACATTTGGGCTTGGCAACATTGCTTCTTGGGAGCGGCTTGTCATTCGCTCAGAACCATACTTTTGCCTCATTTCCGTCCGCTAGTTCGAACGAGATTCCAGAGGGAAAGACCGTCCTCATCCGGCTTGGGCAACGGCTCGAAACGCGCTCAGCTCGGCCAGGACAGCGCTTCAAAGCTTCTTTAGCCGAAGACCTGATCGCGCCCAATGGCAACATGCTTCCACGCGGAAGTGCGATTCGCGGCCACATCAGCCGCGCTTCCGAAGGGCTGCACCCGCGTTTGCTTTTGAGCTTCGATGGAGTGCAATCTCAGCGCGGGTGGGAGCCCCTGATCGCATCGGTGACCAGCGTTCCGGGAGAGCATGGCGTGAAGAACGACGACGATGGTTCGATCGAAGCGGCTTCTCACAAATCCAAGTCCAGCTCTGATTCCGACGACGAGCCGCGTTCCCCGTGGTCCCGCATCGGTGGTGTAGCTGGTTTCTTCGCCGACAAGAGTGTGCGCTTGGAAAAAGGCGCAATTCTGGAAATCCGTCTTGACCACGCCATTCAGCTGGCTAGACGTTAGGGAAACTCTGATTAAGTCCTTCTCCAGATCAAAAGCAGGTCCCTCCACTTCGCGGAATCGCCGGAAAAACCGGCGATTCCGCTACGGTCGGGATGACAAATTGTATTTAATCGGAGTTTCTCGAGGTCTACTCGGCGTAGGCACCCCAACAGCGAATGAGGTGGGAGCACCAACCCGCCCCCTAAACCGGCCCACGTCAGCTATTCTTAGATCAGCCATCAGGAGATCTAAGTTTTGCCAAACAAACGTCATGCCGCTCTGAGTTTCGTCTTCATAACCGTTCTGCTCGACATGCTGGCGTTCGGCATCATCATCCCCGTTTTGCCCAAGCTCATCACCAACTTTCTGCACGGGGATATCGGCCAGTCCTCGAAGTATCTAGGACTTTTCATCACCGTCTGGGCGCTCATGCAATTCTTCTTCGCCCCGGTTATTGGAGTGCTTTCCGACCACTTCGGCCGCCGGCCGATCATCCTGTTATCGAACTTCGGCCTTGGTCTCGACTACATCATCATGGCGCTCGCGCCAACGATTGGCTGGCTCTTTGTCGGACGCCTGCTTTCCGGTATTACATCGTCCAGTGGCCCAACTGCGAACGCGTATATCAGTGACGTCACAACCCCCGAAACCCGCTCCCGCGCTTACGGCATTTTCGGGGCTGCGTTTGGCCTCGGCTTCATTCTCGGGCCCGCTGCCGGTGGGTGGCTGGGCCATATTGATTTGCGGCTACCATTCTGGACCGCTGGCGCATTCAGCATATTGAACGCAGTCTACGGATTTTTTATCTTGCCGGAGTCGCTGCCGCCAGAGCGTCGAGCCACAAAAATGCTCTGGCGAAAGGCCAATCCGGTGGGGGCGCTCAAGCTGCTTCGCTCGCATCATGAGCTCTTTGGCCTAGCCAGTGTCAGCTTGCTGAATTACCTTGCGCACGAAGTTTATGTAACAGTTTTCGTTCTGTATGCGACGCTCCGCTACAACTGGAACGAACGGGATGTGGGCAATTCGCTCGCCGTAGTCGGCATCACGACCATGATCGTCTCTGCTGGAATGGTCGGCTCGCTCGTGAAGCGTTTCGGAGAGCGTACCACGCTGTTCCTGGGACTGTTTCTTGGCGCCATCGGCTTTGCACTCTTTGGAGCATCTCCAACAGGTTGGCTGTTCGTCGCCGCCATTCCGGTGAATGCACTCTGGGGCTTGGCCGCGCCGCCGCTCCAAACCTTGATGACGCGCCGCGTTTCCGTCAGGGAACAAGGCGAATTGCAAGGGGCGGTAGCATCGTTGCGCGGGATCGCAATGATCGTCGGGCCCGGAATATTTGCGGCGGTATTCGCTTATTTCATTGCTCGCGACCACTTCATTCCCGGAGCTCCCTGGTTCTTATCAGCGATTCTCTTATTCGCTGCGCTCGGCCTCGCCTGGGTGGTTGCGCCGAAGGCGGGGAAGAGCAAGGAGGAAGAACCCTCGTCCCCGGTCACCACGCTCGCCTAGCTAACGTCGAAGGAGAACCTATGTCGAAGAATTCCGCATCAGCCCTTGCTTTCAGCGCGTGCCTGTTGTTCTCCTGCCTCGTTATTGCCCAAGAACACCCCGCACTCACCGCCCAGGCCAACACCGTGTACGTTGGAGCCGACGGCAAGTATGAAGCCCAGCCAGATACCGCGCTTCTGCAATTCAACATTTCCGCGCAGGAAGATTCTTCGAAAGCTGCCTATGACCACGCCTCCAAAAACGCGGACCAGTTCCGCCAAATCCTCCGCACTAACGGCATCGATCCCAAGTCTGCACAGATCGGATACTTCTCCATCGATCCGGTTTACGATTGGAAGCAGCCGAAGAGAAAGCTGGTCGGCTACCGCGTGAACGCCAGCACAACGCTGAAGCTGAGAGACTTTGCCAAGATTGGTCCCATCGTCCAGCAACTCGCTGACACCGACATTACTGACAATCAATCCCTGAGCTATACGCTAGAGAATATTGATGTAGCTAAACAAAGGGCCGTTGAAGACGCCTATCGCCGCGCCAATGATTCCGCCGCGACGATAGCCAAAGCGGGTGGGCGGGGGTTGGGCGAGTTGTCTTATGCATCGGTGGACACGTTCGAGCAGGTTCGGGTCGTCGCCAATATGGCCCGCGGGCCGATGCCGATGCTGGCTGGCGCGATGCGGGCTCAGGCCGAAGCTGCGCCGACCGCGGAGTTCTCCCCACAGACCATTGTGGTCACGGCGCACGTCAATGCGCTTTTTGTTCTGAAATAGGATTACGCGAAGCACGGACTACTGCGGATCCTACTACTGCGCATCGTATCGCTGCAGATCGCCGCGTAGCGCCCTACCCACAATTCGATTCTCATCAATGTCGATCGCTCGCTGAACTACCATTTGGATGGACGTTCCTTGCTCCAGCCGTAAGTCCTTCCCGCGCGAGAACAGGGCGATCGCCGTGCCTACCACTGCTCCGCCTGCCCCGCCGATTCCCGCGCCCTTGAGCCCGCCGGCCGCTGCGCCAATCAGTCCGCCCGTGGCCGCTGCTTCGGCGGCAGTCGCTACATCGTGGCCTTTGTCGCTGTCCTGCCGGATGGTACCTTCCTCATTCTTCATTGTGGAATGCTCCATTCCTGGAACATTATCGACTGCACCCGGTAGCAGCACCGTGTACCCGTTGGGGTAAATCAATGTCGTGAAGTGGAAAAGAAGCTCCGCCCTGCCTTTGACTCGTCCTGGCCGCTGAATTGCGCTGATTCTCCCTTGCACGTAGGTCCCTGCTGGCACTAGCATCTGGCCGTCTACGGCGTAGGGGAAGGTCGTGACGGCGTAGATGGGGTCGCCGATTTTGGCGCTCTTGGTGGTAATCGCATGCTCCAGGCGCAGCAGGATCTGCGCGCCCGCCGGGATCGAGACTTTGTTTTCGGGTCTCTTGGGCCGTTCCAGAGGCTTCCGTTCCTCCAGGGCCGGTTTGGTGTTGTCCCGGTCTTGGCCTTGGGCCAAGCATGCGACGGCCATCGCACAGCCTAAGCCGGATACCACCAATCCTTTGCTCCAGCGATCACTCCAGCGATGCATACACCCTCCCCGCGTCACGCGAACTGCTTCTAGGCTCGGATGCAGTCTACTCATTCCGGGTTGACCCGCGCACCTACTTGTAGAGCAAATACTTCTCGCGAGTCTTTTGAAACGCCTCGAGGGCCTCGCGCCAGTCGTCGGCGATGCGGCGTGGGTCGCGGCCCGCGGCCAGGGCTTCGTAGGCCGCGGAGTTGACCAGCAGGTCTTTCACCGGTTCTATGCGGAAGGGAGGGTACAGCTTGGAAAAGGCCATTGCTAGCTCCACCCCAAGCTCCGGCGCGTCCAGTACGTTCCGGTCGAGTAGCACCAGATTTACGCCTTGGCACAACTTTCCGGAGTAGTTACTGGAAGCGGGAGTAAAGCTCACCGGCACAAACCGCACTCCCGGAATGCTCCGTTCGTTGAGATACTGCGCGAATTCCCGGGAATTCACCCAAGGTGCGCCCACTACTTCAAACGGGGTGTCGGTGCCGCGGCCCACGGAAACGTTGGTTCCCTCAATCAGCGCTACGCCGGGATAAAGCGCGGCCTCGGTCAGATTGCGGAGGTTCGGCGAAGGGTTGACCCAGGCGAGCCCGGTTTCGTCGAACCAGTCGCCCCGCATCCACCCTTGCAGGGGGCTGACGGAGAGTTTTGCGTGGATGCCACGCTCCGCATTGAACATCTGCGCTAGCTCACCCATCGTCATCCCGTGCCGTACCGGGAGAGGGAAGTAGTTGGTGAAAGTCTCATGGCCGGCATCGCCGACCGGTCCCTGCACGATTGCGCCCGTGACCGGATTCGGGCGATCCAGCACGAGCACCGGGATTTCAGCCTTCGCAGCAGCCTCCAGAAAATAGCCGAGGGTTGTCTCGTAGGTATAAAATCGCGCGCCAACGTTTTGCAGATCGATTACCACAATATCCAGCGTCTTCAAGACCTCAATCGACGGACGCCGTGCCGCATCCGTCCCGCCGTAAACGCTGTAAACCGGCACGCCGGTGGTAGCGTCTTTCGTGTTGCCAACGGCAGTCGTATCCAGCGTTCCCTCGACTCCATGTTCCGGACTGAAAATCGCGGTCAGCGTGGTGCCGGATACGTTGTTCAGCACATCAATCGTCCTTCGTCCTTGGCTGTCGACTCCTGTCTGATTCGTGAGCAGCCCTACGCGTCTGTGCGGGAAACTTGTTGGGTCTCCGCTCAATGTGCCACCCGAAGTCCCGCCTGCTGCTCCGCCAAGAAGGGAAAATCCACTCTCTTCTAAAACATCAATGCCCGTTTTGACCGCGCCATTGCGCTCGCTCACGCGTCGCCCAGCCGCCATGCTCTCGTTGTATCCCGTAATTCTCGCGAGGCGAGCCCGCTCCTGCTCGGTGACAGTCAAATGCAGTGCCGCGGCCACGGCCGAAGCCACCTTCGTGCGCAACGCGATTGCGCTGCCGCCTTCGTTCCGGACTGTACGCATGTGCACCGCGTTGGTCAGCAGGATGATGTACGTATCGGTCGCCGGATCGATCCACAATGATGTCCCCGTAAACCCCGTGTGCCCGTATGACCCCACGGGGAGAAGCTCTCCCCGATTGCTCGAGAATGGCGAATCTAGATCCCAACCGAAACCTCGCACTGCCGTTGCATTCGGCGGTTGCTGAGGCGTTGTCATCTTCTCCACCGTTACGCGCGCCAACACCTTCCCGCCACCGCTCAAGAGCGCTTGCGCAAACTTGGCTAAATCGTCTGCCGTCGAAAAAACGCCGGCGTGTCCGGCTACTCCGTCCATCCGCTGTGCTGTTGGATCGTGTACTACGCCGCGCAGCATCACATGATCGTTGTCGTACTCAGTTGGAGCAATCTTGGCTTTCCAAGCCTTCGGCGGAAGATAGCGCGTATGCGTCATGCCTAGCGGTTGGAACACATTCCTAGCCGCGTAGACATCGAGGGGCTCGCCCGAAACCCGCTCCACCAAGGCGCCCAGCGTGATGAAGTTGATATCGCTGTACAAAAAACGCGAACCGGCCGGGAACACCGGCTTCTCCTCGAATGCCATCCGATACGCGGTGTCTTTCCCCTCCCATTTGACGGGAGAATCCTTATCCTTCAGATCCAAATCCTCAGTGAGGCCGGAGTAGTGCACCAGCAACTGCCGTACCGTAATGTCTTCCTTGCCGTTCTGCGCGAACTCCGGCAGATATTTCGCCACTGGGTCATTGAGCCGGACTTTCCCCTGTTCGAAAAGCTGCATTACGCAGGTTGTCGTTGCCACCACTTTCGTGAGCGATGCCAGATCGAAGATCGTATCGGCCGTCATGGCCTCGCGCCGCGGCTCCAGAGTCCGCGAACCGTATGCTTTCCGGTAAACCACCTTCCCGCTGTGCCCCACCACGAGCACCGCGCCTGGAATCTTGTGGTCTTGAATTGCGTCCTCGATGATGGGGTCGACGACGGAGAGGCTGGCCGTGGAATGAACGCTGGGAAAGGTACGTTGTTTTCTGGCTACTTTTCCAGACGCCGGGGCAACGAGGATGAAGATTACAAAGCCGATAACGCAAGCAAATTGCTTCACGCTGTAAGGATAGCAAGCGCTGTTGGCTCGGACGTGAACTGATGCGGTTCCGACGAAATCGTCGGTACAGGGCTGGGCGGGTACTTCCCGACGATCCGTGCGCCCCGGATGGGCTCCGCGCTACTGGGCCCCAACCCTTTTCAAATAGAACCGGAAGAAGTCCTCGGAATTCGAATCGAGGCAAACTTGAGCGTTTGCTGCACCTGCTTCTACGCGCGTGAAGCCTTTTTCGTCGACTCGAATCCGCATTGGCTTTACCGGGCATAGTTCGGGCTTCAAGAGGTAGGCGATGGTCATGGGATCGAATAACGTCGGGGTTTCTTGTCCCCACTCGTGGTACAGGAGCGTAAGCGCATCCGTTACGGGTGTGCCTTGGCCGAAGAGAAATGTCCGCTTGACTTCGTCCATCTTGAGCTGCGTGGAATCCAGCGGCATGACAAACAACGGAACGCCAGAGCCGAAGAGCTTCTGTGCCGAGGGGATGTCGTTCAATATGTTCCATTCCGCCATCGCGCCGACCGGAGCGGTGTAGCCGAGATCTCCGTAGCCACGCTGGATGCACCCACCCATCAGGATCACGCGTTTCAGCTTGCGAAAGGTTGCCGCGTCTTTGTCGATAGCCGCGCCCACATTCATCAGGGGCCCAATCGCAATTAAGGTAATTTCGCCGGGATAGCGGCGGATCTGTTCCAGCAGGAAGTCCGCCGCGTCGCCGTGCGATGCCCTCGCGAAGTGCCCTCTTTCTGCGTACCGCCGCTGTGTGAGGGGGCTCTTGGCCACAGTTGGCTTTCCAGCCAGCACCGGAATCTCGGGCTGCCCGACTTCACCAAGAAATCGGTCCACGATCTTGGCGCGCGTTTCCGTGTCTCCGAAAGCTGTAGTGATGCCGAGAATCTGCAACGCCGGGCTCTTCACGGCGAGTGCTAGCGCGAAGGCATCGTCAACGTCGTCGCCAATGTCAGTGTCGATGATGACTTTTTCTACTGGCGAAGACCTTGCGGGCGGTGACGCGGCAGGCAGCGTAGCTTGAGCCCGATTAAGCTGCGCACACAATAGAACGGCGCCGCCGAGAATGCTGAGTGCCGACCGCAGGCTAGCGGTCTTCGGAGAGATGCGAGGCCGGGCAGACAATATCATTATCATTCTGGTCCTCATCATTCTGGCCCTCAAATTCTGGTCCTCATCATTCTGGTCGTCATTGGTTCGACAGAATTGGTTCGACAGAAGTTTACGGCGGGTGCGGATGGTTCGCACTTTACCACGCGCGGCCAACCGTGCTTCAAGGCCCCGCCAGCTTCTAACGGGTGTCGATATTGAAACCCAGAATGGCGGTGACTTCGATGGGTTTGTCGCCGCGCAGGACGGGGCGGAATCGCCAGGCTTCGAGCGCAGGGAGCAGTTTCACGGTGAGCAGGGAAGACCTGCCATCGACCGCGCGCAGGTTTTTCAGGTTCCCTTCGCGGTCAATGGTGCAGGAAATGACGACGCGCGTGTGCGAGGTGCTGGGCGGCAAAATCTTGCGGATGGGCTCGGGGGCGTTGAGTTCTTCGCTGTAGGCGCTGTTATCGGAAGTGGGATCGGCGAACTGGAGGACGACCGTCCCGAGCGTGGTATCGAGGTAGGTGGTGTAAACGCGGTCGCCTTTGAGAGCGCCGTAGAAGTTAAAAGCCCCACCGGAGCGTGATGTAGCGACTACGGTAATGCCTGGGCCTCGGTGGCTGGAGGTGTCGGTGCTGTGCCCGGCGGCCGTGGGGTCGTTGGGCGTGCCGCCAAAGCTGGGAAGGGAAATAATGGTGCTGGTACCGCCTTGGACGGAAATGCCAGGCGTGTTGGGCACCCCGGGACGGCTTCCGGTGCCGGCGCCCCCAACACCAGGAACGTTGGAAGTGCCGATTTTCGCTGTCGGACTCGCGCCTGGCCCGGTGCCATTATTGGCGCTACCCGGCCCAGTGCCTGCCTTGGCACTGCCGGAATCGGGACCGGTAGCGTTCCCCAAGCCGCCGCCGGAACCGCCAATACCTGGCGCATTGCCGCCAGATGGAGACATAGCCAGCGCGCCGCGCTCGCCACTGGTGGGCGCGCCTAGGGCAGGGCCAGGCTTGCTGGAAATGATGGCTGCGGCCTTCTGGGTGCTGCCCCCAGCATTGGCTGGTGGCGCGACAATCGTGCCCTGAGCGAGCGTCTGGCCCGCGCCCGTACCGATGTGGCCCAAGCCGCGTCCAGACGCCAAGGTGCCTCCGGAGACGTTCGGGGGCGGCGGGACCACGCTGGCATTCAGGGTGGGAACATTGCGGCCGGTAACCTCGCCTTCGCTGGCCTCGGGCGGCGGTGGTACGACGTCGATGCTCGGCCGAACCGGGAGCTGACCGGCCACGCGGGCAGTTTCAGTCGAAACCGATGGGGGTGGCGCGATCACGCTGGGCAACGATACGAAGGTGAACGATTCCGGCATCAAGGACGGAGGCGCTTCGGCGTACCTGGGGTACCGACTCTCGCCGCAGCACGGCGTCTTTGCGAAAGTGGAGACCTACCGCGCGGACACCGCAGGATTCGGATATGTGGACCCCCACGCGTACAACCCCGATACCACGCTGATTCAGATCCTGTACCCGCAGCAGGAATTCAACAAATACCTGGTGGGCTACGACCCGGCGGAGGCCAAGCGGCTGCTGGCCGAGGCGGGGGTGCCCACTCCGGTCAAGGTCAGCCTGATCGTGATCAACGATCCGGACGCGCGGCGGACCGGCGAGGCGCTCAAGTCGATGGCCGCCGAGGGCGGGTTCGACGTACTACTCGAGCCGACCGAGTTCGCCAGCTCGCTCGACCTGACCGATGCCGGCAAGTACCAGATGTTCCGGATCGGCTGGTCCGGCCAGGTGGACGCGGACGGCAACGTGTCGGCGTTCGTGCAGACCGGTGGCTCGCGCAACATCTCCGGCTACACCGACCCGCAGATGGACGCGTGGCTCACCGAGGCCCGCGGCAGCCAGGACCTGGCCCGGCGCAAGGAGCTCTACGGCAAGGTGATCACCAAGATCCAGCAGGACGTGCCGCTGATCTACCTGTACCGCACCAAGAACCTGGTAGGCGTGAACAACAAGGTCGGCGGCGTGCTCCTGTACAGCGACGCCGTTATGCGCCTGCAGCACGCCGGTTTCGTGGAGTGACCAAGGGGGGTCGCTGCGGGTCGGGCCTCCCTCCGAGGC
>Ga0137409_10001087_pt1 | contig 29414 bp, 26 predicted proteins | sample CZODoug1_16funga_FD_122059 | JGI IMG/M metagenome (GOLD analysis project Ga0137409, IMG submission 122059) | Vadose zone soil fungal communities from Angelo Coast Range Reserve, California, USA - CZODoug1_16fungal (Hybrid Assembly) | ecosystem: Environmental > Terrestrial > Soil > Vadose zone...
GGTCATGAAAGCCCACGGCGGCTCGGCTACGGCTAACAATCAGAAAGGCGGCGGCCTCGAGGTCATTTTGAGCCTAGCAGCCTGTCGGACTGAGGCTTTCAATTGAATGAACAAGACCCGGGTGTGCGCGGATACATACGATGTTGATTAAAAATTGTCCGCTAAGTGGTCGCTCTGCTCGCTCAGCAGGTCTGCATCGCGAACATTCGCTTGATGTTCCAGCTCATCGTCACCAAATTCCACTCGCCTTTGACGTTTTTGAGCCCTCGCAGCAGGCATTGGCGATAGCCCATCACCGATTTGATGATGCCGAACACCGGTTCTGGAGTCTGCTTGCGCAGCCCGTACAGTTCTTTCCCTCGTGGTGTGCGCAATCGATGCGCCATCTTCTCCAGCGCCGTGGCCGAGTCGGGCGGGGATTTCGGAGCGGAGGCGAAGCGCTGCTTCCAGGTCACGTGATGGGGAGAGCGCCCCAGGGCGATCAACGGCTCGATGTTCGCGGCCTCGCATTGCGCGACGTTGGCCTCGCTCAGATACCCGTTGTCCGCGAGGATGATCTCGGCGCGACCCAGCTCCTGCGGCAGCGCCTGGATCTTCTCGATCATCGGCACGAGTTGCTCTTTGTCGTTGGCCGCTTGGGTGACTTCCGTGGCCACGATCAGCATGCTGCCGGTAGCCACCACCGCCTGCGCGTTGTAACACTGATCAAAGCCGCCACCGGCGACTTTCATGATGCGCGACTCTTCATCCGTCAGATTGACTTGGTCCTTGTCCTTCACGCCGCCGGTGGGCGGTTCGGGCGTGCGGCCACGCGGCTTTTTGCCGGTGCGCTTCTCTTGCTCGGCGCGCGCGGCGAGTTTGCTTTGATGCTCGGCTTGCTCGCGCGCCAAGCGCTCCTTGGCCCGCGCCTCGATCTTGGTTTTCGCCTCAGCGATCGCCGCCAGGCGCAACTCGCGCCTTTCCAACTCCTCAGGAATCGACATCCCGTCGGGAATATCCTTGGCATCCGCTCGCTCGGCAAGCCGCAGCAGCTGCTTCACCTCACGCTTCAGCTGCTTCTCAATCTTCTTGGCGTGTCCATAGGACAGCGCACTGTGCCGGCTCGCATTGGCATGCACCTTCGTGCCATCCAAAGCTACGGTGCCGAGCTTGAGCATCCCCAAATCGCGCGCCAGCTTCAGCACTTCGACAAACAGGGACTCGATCTGGGGCAGGAAGCGCTTGCGAAAGACCGCGATCGTGTCGTGATCGGGATGCTCGTTGCCGGCGATAAAACGAAACGCCACCGAGTCGTGCGTCGCGCGCTCAATCGAGCGGCTGGAAAACGTCTTCGTGGCGTACCCGTACACCAGCAGCCCCAGCAGCATCGCCGGGTGATAAGACGCCGAGCCAGAACCTCGATACTCTTTGACCAGTTTCGAGAGGTCCAATCCGTCGATCACTTCCACCACGAAGCGCGCCAGGTGTCGCTGCGGCAACCACTCATCCACCGAGGGCGGCAGCAAGAATCCGGTGTCGCGGTTGATCGGTCGAAAGTTGTTCATGGCTACCATCGAAGCTGAGAGAACTGCCTTGATTATCGCGTATTTCGAAAGATTAAGTCCGACAGACTGCTAGGTCGCGGGAATTTGCCGGGTAACCGAGACGGTCGCACCGAAACTCGGCAACGCCGCGGAGTGCTTGCCTGCGCCGCCGGCAACCAGCACGAGAATGTCGTCTGCTCTCGGCACCAACGGAACCAGCGCATCGGGAGCCAACATATTGAGCGCGGGCGGCCAATCGCGCATGTGGTACATGCCGCCCGCGGCGAGTTCGTCGCGCCTGCGGGCCACTGCGCTGAACAAATACTCGCGCACCTGACGTCGGGACCAGCCGGAGTCGGCAATGCTGGCCGCGTGCTCGGGTCCAAGGACCAACATCACTTCCTTCTGACCGTGCCAGGCAATAAACCATGTGTTGCCGCCCAACGCTCTTAGTACGTCAGCGGCAACATGCAGAATACCTTCTGCGTCGCCATGTTCGTGATCGTTCACATTGTGGGGCGGCTCGCAGCCGAATACCGTCACGGCGTTTGCACCCTCGGGCAGCCCCCGGTCCGTGACAAACGAGCCCCAGGGAGATGCTTCTATGTTCTCCGCGATGCAATAGCTGTACTTACTCGGAGAGCCCTGCGTCGAGCGATCGGCAGCACCCGGCAAACCGCCGCCGATGTTCCATAGGATCAACCGGATCGCTCGACCCATCACTGCGTTGGAAATCGCGCTAGGACCGAAAGTGCCGGCGCCCGCGTTCATGCCAAGCTCCTTCACAATCGGCCCGTGCACAATCAGCAGAGGCGCGACCGGGTGCGTGGTCGCCTGCAGCGACGCGAGATTGAAGCGGGGTTCCAGCATCGCCTCGACGGTCGTGATTAACACCGGCATATGCTGTGGCCTGCATCCGGCCATCACTGCATTGATGGCAATCTGTTCGACGGTCCCGACCCCCAGCCGCGGAGGCACGATGCCGACAAGATCGCCGCTTGAGCGGCGCGAACCCTTGACCATCTCCGCCACCGCGGCGGCGGTCGGTGCAATGACCGGAAGCCCGTCACTTAATTGTCGCTCGAAGAACCAGAGTTGCAAATCAGCCGGATCGGCCGGAGCAAGCAGGCGATCAGCGCTCGCAGTGTGCATTTCTACCGCGCGCTGTGGCGGCACTTTTTTGAGTTGTCGAAGCACGTTGTCGTACAGTTTGGCCGCCCGCCCGAGGAGCTGCTCGTCAGACAAGCCACCCAGCGGGTGTGTGAACTCCGCGATTCGGGCGTCGGGCAATCCCAGCGTACGACTGTCATGCAGCGCCTTCGGATAAAAGGCGCTCGACGCCAGCACGACGGTGGGAACGCCGCGGCGCTCCAACTCAACCAGGTCGTGGCAACTCCACGACGTGCAAGACCCTCAGTCGGCCGAGCCGGTAAACACCAGGTCGGCCGAGCGCGCAATCTGGTCCAGCAGCTCGGCGCCGGCCCCGACTGCCGGGTTCTCCTTGCGAAAGTAAGCGATGTCCACCAGCGACCCATCGTCGCGCAACCTCTCGGCCACCAAGGTCGCCAAGCGCTTAAAATTCGGCTTCGAATTATCGAGTATTCCCAGCCGGCGTCCCTGCAGCGGCATCGCTATCGGATTGCATTGCAAAGCGGCAACCTTGTGGACTTGGCCTGCAGGATCGAGCACTTCGATGGTGGTCATGGGTTGTCTCACTGTCATGTCTGATGGTTTCGGCAACGTTTGTTTCGTCGCCCAACTCAAGATTTAAACTACGTTAATTCGTAGCAACTGTCACCCCCGGAATTTGGACGCGTTGCAATGCGCCCGCAATACCATGCGGGCAGCTGCGTTGGCGGCCAGTCATCCGCTGGTTACGAACACGACGGGATTTACCGCCATCTCCTCGCAATTTTCGCCCGGACCGCCGCGATCGACGACAAGAAACGTCGATTTGCGCTCGAGTGCGATCAATGAATGATGCCAGGTATTGCGGCGATAATTCACGCCTTGGCTGCCTGAACTCAAGAACACCAGAATGCCGCTGGCATCGGGCACCGGGCCATTGGGGGCGACGACCACCAGGAATGGCTGTGCTTGCAGCGGATAGAAGGCTTGACTGGACATTGGGTGACGCTCGAGCTTGGAGATTCTCAAGGGCAATGAACGCGGACTCGCTTCGAAGATGCTGAGCAGAGGTCGGCCGCCGGCTTCACCGACGTCAACTTGCGCCAGATCGTCGAAGCGGCGGCATGTCTGCTCATTGATCCAACGCGAATCCCGGCCTGCGGTCTCGATCACATCGCCGAACGCGGCGAACGCGTCGGCCGTCAGGGCTGTCGCTTGTAGAATAATATCGGTCATTGCCCGGAGCTTATGCCCGCTCAGGCCGTCCGAACAGTCGGACTCGGCCGAGGCCGCCGTCCGGATGGATGTTGACCCGCACGTGGGAAATGGGCCCGATATCGAGCAATTGTGTACGAAACTGAACGACGTGGTCCGCTTGCAGGAGCTGCGGTTCCAGCAGCACGGGCCAAAAAAGACATTGGCTGGTCAAATCCGCACCCTCGACGTTGCGCAGCAATGCGGCATTGATGGATATCTGGTGCGGGTAGTTGCCTTTGAAGTGGGCCGTATCGACTTCAATATGCTGGATGCGGCCCAGATGACCCAAGCAGAGAATGACCCAATCGGCCCCAGGCTCGCGCCGCCGACGGGTTTCCCAACCGTCCGCCATGCTCGCGCCACGGCCCGGTAACAGCAGATTCCACATCGAGCCGTAATGCTCGTCGCTGCAGGCTAACGCCCGGCCACCATTCAAGGCCGCAAGCAGATCGACGGTCTCGCCGGCAGTGTCATTCGTCCACTCCCTGTAGACCGTCCCGTAGGCACGCAGGCGTGCCACCCCTCCGTCGGGGTAGATATTGAGCTTGAGGTGAGTCCATATGTCCGAAGACTTCAGTTCGAAGTAATTACGTTGGTTGCCCTTGAGGGACGAGTACGGCAGCACATCGGACCATACCGTCTGATCATCGGGTACGCCTGACGAGCGGCATGCCTGCACCGAGGCATTGGGGGGATAGTTCCCGGTAAAGTACCGGGAATCAATGTCCAGCAGGGCAAGTCTGCCCGGCGCTGCCAATTGCAGCACGCAATGATCGTGGCCCTGATTGCGGCGCCGGCGGGTCTCCCAGCCGTCCATCCATTTGCCGTTTGCATCGTAGACTCCGGCGCGCCATTCCGGCTCGCCTGGGCTCAACATGCGCTCCTTCGCGCCGAAAAATTCATCGGTGGCAAACAGCACCGCTGCACCGAGCCGCTCATCGGCCAAATTGATGTTGCGCCGCATGAGATCTGCGTACTGACTTTCGTGATCCATGAACTTCATTCACCCGGCGTTATAAAGCCCATCGCAATGCGCATTGGCGTGCGGGCGGCTACGAATCCGCGAACGCGGCTTTCAGATCGGTGACGAATTCTTCGCGCTCGAACAGCATGAGGTCACCCTCGATTTTGTCGATATGCTGCAGCATCGCAGCGGCGAGTCCGGGGGCGTCTCGCCGCTCGATGCACTTGATCAGATGGGCGTGCGCCAAATGCGAGCAGCTGCTGACATTCGGCCTCTCGTAGATCGCGGTGATCAACGAGGATCGTGCCATCAGTTCGCGCAGGAATTCGATGATAACGCGATTGCCGACAATCTCCGCGAGCAGTGTGTGGAACTCGTGCGACGCCCGCAGCTCGAGCGCGCGATCGTGGCTCCGCTCGCCCTGCTCCTCCTTCTTGATGTGAGCTTTCAATCGCTTCAGCGCCTTGTCGTCGGCCGCACGGACGACGTCGCGCGCCAAGGCCACTTCGATGAGGCGGCGCGCGGCGAAAACTTCCTTCGCCTCCTTCACCGTCGGATAGGCCACGACGGCGCCGCGGTTGCGCTGCAGCGTCACCACTTTGTCACGGGCCAGCGAATGCAGCACGGACCGAATCCGCATTCGGCTGACGCCGAATACCTCACTCAGTTGGTCCTCGACGAGCCTGGAACCCGGCTGCAGCCGATGCCCGGCGATCGCCGCGTGGATCTTGAGATAGATTTGCGATTCGGGAGATTTCCCGGCGCCGGGCTTCTCGGCCTCGGAGACTCGACCGTTTGTCCGCGCTTTTTTAATCGTCACCTGTGCCACCTTTGCATACTCAATCTCTTACGGATCAGTGCGCGGCGTCGCGCGAGAATGATACCGATAGCCCGACGAAAACTCATCTGATCCCCTCCCGTACGTCGTCGCCAAGCCGGCCGCTGCGCAGGAAAAACCCTCGGTTTCCACCGGATTGGGCCGTCCATGACCGCACTCTACCACGATATTGTTCACAATATATAGCCGGTTTGTTGCCTATCATTGGCGATGCATATCTAATAATTATTCGATGAAAGACGCACCGCGCGCATCTTCATGGGTTCTTTGTCGGGATTGAACAAAATAAATTGTTTACAATACTGGACAATATTGTCGATTATCTGCTAGGTTCGCTGCACGCGCTTTCCGGTGGCAGGCGCCCGGCCCGAAGAGGCGGCCGGGCGGAAGACGTGCCGCCGGGACGATGCGATAGCGCCACTGGGCTTAACGCCGGCGGATTCCGATACTGACGGCCTTTAAGAGCCGCGAAGGGAGAGTTAGTCATATGCGTTCACCCCTCGGGACATTGAACCTTTCGTTGCAATTGCTTGAATCCGCTACGCCGACGCGCCGCGCGCTTGGGTCCAGTCCATGGTGGGTGGGTAGTTTGCTCGCCGCCTTGAGCCTCGCCTGCCCCATGGCGCGTGCTGCCGCGGCGGCCGCCCCGGATGAGGACACGACTCTGGCGGAGGTGGTCGTCACGGCGAACAAGCGAGCCCAGGACACCAAGGACGTGCCCGTCAGCATCGGCGTCGTGGATAGCCAGGAAATCCTCGATCTTCACATCGAAGACGCCGAAGACATCTCGCGCATCGTGCCCGGTGTTTCTTTCGCCGCCCATAACAACGGACCCAACGGGCCGGGCCAGGATAACCTCACCATTCGCGGCGTCAGCTCCACCGTCGGCAACCCGACCGTCAGCACCTACATCGACGAGGTTCCGATCATCACCATCACGGGCTTTGAGGGAACCGCCTCGCCGAGGTTGCTCGACATCGAGCGGATCGAGGTCCTGCGCGGGCCGCAGGGAACGCTCTATGGCGCGAGCTCCGAAGGCGGCACCATACGCTATATCACCAATCAGCCGGATTCCCACGGCTTCAGCGGATCCTTCAGGCAGGAAGTGTCCTATACCGAGCATGGTGGCGTTAACTTCGACGACCGAGGCACCGTGAACATTCCCGTGATCGAGGATGTGTTCGCCGTGCGCGTGTCGGCCGAATTCGGTCAGGACAGCGGCTACATCGACCACTACGCGCTGGCTGGCTCGCTGGCCGCGGGTACGGCAACCGCCGGCGCCCTGCTCAACCGGGGCGTGAACTCCGATACCAACTACGCCATCAACATCAAAGGCCTGTGGACCATTTCGGATGATTTCACGGTGACTCCTGCTCTTCTCTATCAACACACGAGCCTCGATGATACCGGGACGTTCATGCCGGCCATCGGTCTCTACAAGGAATTCAACCAGGTACCGGCGTTCTCCCACGACTCCTTGTTCGTGCCCAGTCTGACGGTGAAGAAGGGCCTCGGATTCGCCGATCTGACCAGCGTCACGAGCTATGTCAATCGCCGGGTCCTGCGCCAGGCGGATGGAACCTACTACAACTCGGTGCCGATAGCGCAGTTCGTCCTCGATGGGGCCGGAGTGCCGCCGTATTCACTGCACATCCCCGAGAACGACAACATTCTCGGCAACATGGCCTCGCCGGTGGATTTCTTCGATCACTTCAACACCTGGACGCAGGAGTTGCGCCTGTCCTCGCCCGCGGATCAGCAACGGATCCATTGGGTCGCCGGAGTCTTCGTGTCGGACCAGCAGTGGTCGCATCTTGATTACGAACCCATCCCCGGCTTCAGCGCCGCCTTCCAGAACATTTACGGCTATGACATCAACACCGATCCCGTACTGAATCCGACCATCGGGCATCCATCGTACAATCCGAAGGAATGGGCCAATGATCTCGTCTATGAGGTGGACGATCACAACAATGTCACGCAATACGCGGTGTTCGGGCAAATCGACATCGACGTGACGCCGAAGCTGCATGTGGGAGTGGGTGATCGCTACGTCAAGGCGAAGGAGAAGTTGACCGAGACCGGGGCGGGCTTCTTTGAATTCGGCAACGCCGGCACTGCCGGGACCGTATACACCCAATCCGCGTCGTTCAGCACCTCGACGCCCAAGGTCACGATCACCTACGATTTGAACTCGCAGGCGAGCGTGTATGCCTCGGCGGGCAAGGGCTTCCGTCTGGGCGGTGCGACGAGCCCCAACACCAACGTGGCCTGCGTCCAAGGTCTGCTTCTGCTGGGCGACAAGAACGCACCGACGACCTACGGTCCCGATCATCTCTGGAGCTACGAGATCGGCACCAAGGCGCTGTTGTTCGACAAGACCCTGTCCGTGAACGCGGACGTCTACTATATCGACTGGACGGCGATTCAGCAGACCATCACCATCCCGATTTGCGGCGGCGCCTTCAACGCCAACGTCGGCAATGCGACCGCCATCGGCAGCGAGGTCGAAGTGCGCTACAAGCCGCCGGTGATCTCGGGTCTCACGCTCGGCGTGAACCTGGGCGGCGAACACGCCTACATCACCAGCTCGACCAATTCCCTGACCGCTGCGGTCGGCCAGGACGTCCTCTACACACCGGAGTACACCGCCTCGGTGGTCGCGAATTACGGCTGGCGCGTGACGAGTTCGGTCCAGGGTTTCGTGAGAACCGACTACGAATACACGGGGAAGTCCTTCGGCAGTTACGTAAGATCAACTCCCAGCGCCCCAAATCCGGGCTACATCAATCCGGCCTATTCGGTGGTCAACTTGAGCACCGGCGTCAACGTCGGCAAATTCGAAATCGCGCTCTTTGCCAAGAACCTGTTCGACAACAAGACGATCCTGCAGTCGCCGTTGATCGATGGAGAGATTCAGGGCTACACGCTGCGCCCATTGACGGTCGGCCTCAGCTTTCAGGCGAAATTCCCGTAGCCGCAAAATGATCTGCCTCCGGAGCATCCATTGACGAAACTCGGTTGCTGCCGGAAAGTACTGGTATCCATGATGCCTCGACGATGGCAGAAATTTGAGCGCCCACCCGCCCGGCGATTCGCACTGGCGCTGGTGCTGGTGGGTGCGGCGGCCCTGCAAGTGGCCTGTGGTCCCAAGGCCAGCAACACCTTCGTCATCGCTTCGGTCAGCGACGTATCGAGCCTCGATCCCCATCTGCTCGACTCCAACCACCCGACGGGCAGCGTGATCTGGTCGTTGTTCGACAGCCTGGTGCGGCGCGGACCGGACGGCGCGGATCTGCCGCGACTCGCGACCTCTTGGGAGCGAATCGACGATCTGACCTGGCGCTTTCACCTGCGCCGCGGCGTCAAGTTTCAAGACGGCTCGGCATTTACCGCTGCGGACGTGAAATTCAGCTTCGATCGCATGAATAAGCCGCCGTTCAGCACGGTGCAGCAGCTCTGGGCTCAGACGACCTTGAAGGAAGTGCGCGCGATCGACGACGATACCATCGACCTGCTCACCGAACGGCCGAGCGTCACGATGCTCTACTGGCTGGAGGAATCGTTCATTGCACCGAAGGGATACTATTCAGCGCACGATGCAGCGTATCTGAACGCCCACCCGGTCGGCTCGGGCCCCTACAAACTGGTCGAGTGGACGCCGGGCGACCACTTGACGCTCACGGCCAATCGGGAATATTTCGGCGCCGCTCCGGCGCTCAAGGACGTCATCTTCAAAGTCGTGCCGGATGTGAGCGCGCGCCTCAACGGCCTTGCGACCGGCGATATCGACCTGGCTCTCGAGCTCTCGCCCGACACGATCGGTCAGGCGAAGACCGCCCACTCCCGGCCCGTCGAAGCATTGGGACTGCGCAAGGTGCACTTCGGAATTTCTCAGAACTCGAAGGTGGCCGCGCTTCGCGACCCGCGCGTCCGCCGGGCTCTGAATTACGCGATCGACGTCCCCACCATGATCAAGACGCTGATGCATGGCTCGACCGTACCTTTGGCGAGCGTGGTGAATCCGCCCAATGCGGATCCCTCGCTGACGCCGTATGGCTACCACCCGGACCGCGCGCGTCAGCTCCTGGCCGAAGCCGGTTACAGCCAAGGCTTCGATCTCGACATCGATTTCTCGCCCTTCTGGGGCCAGGACAAGGACACCTCGGAGACCGTCGCCGGCTATCTGAACGCGGTGGGGATCCGCACCAAGCTGCACGCGGATGAGTGGAATGACTTCCGCCGCAAGCTCTCCGACCAGTCCTTCGACGGCCTGTTCTTCGCCGGCTGGGCGGCGCTCATCAACCCGTCCGTGGAGCTCGTGATCTTCACTTGCAAGCAGGAAGACAACGCCAGCGGCTACTGCGATCCGAAGTATGACGACCTCGTTCACCGGGCGAGCACCGAATACGACGTCGACAAACGCAAGGCGCTCACCGACGCGGCCCAGAAGATCGTTTGGAATGACGCGTATTGGATTTTCCTGTGGCGCGCGGCGGTCTACGCCGGACTCTCCGACCGCATCGACTATGACTTGCGCCCCGATGACTACGTCGAAATCTATCTCGCCAAGCCGCGACGTTGAGCGCGGCGGGACATTCATTCGCCCATGTTCTCATTCGCGATCGGCAAGCTGCTACGCGCCGCGACGGTGCTCCTGGGAGTCTCGTTTCTCACCTTCATCATCGGCCACGCGAGCGGCGATCCGGTTCTGTTGATGGTTCGCGGCGACGCAACCGCGCAGCAAAAGGCGGATTTGCGTCATTCGCTCGGACTCGATCGCCCGGTGCTCGCGCAGTACGTAAGCTATGTCGGCAACGCACTGCGGGGCGACCTCGGCATCTCCTATCGTCAACGAATCGCCGTCGGTCAGCTGATCCGCTTGCGATTGCCCAATTCCCTGGAGCTCGCCGGGGCGGCGTTCACCACCGCCATCATTCTAGGATTCGCGCTCGGCATTCTCGCCGCACTGAATCGGGACCGGGTCGTGGACCACGCCGTTGCGGGTTTGTCGATCCTGGGACAGGTGGTGCCGGGATTCTGGCTGGGCCTCATGCTGGTGCTGCTGTTTGCGGTGCATTGGCAGATCCTGCCGGTGTCGGGGTCCGGTGACCTGGCGCACCTCGTGTTGCCGGCGGTCACCCTCGCTCTGCCGACCTTGGGGCGCATGGCGCGCCTGGTGCGTGCCGGGATGCTGGATGTCCTCAACTCCGACTACATCCGCACCGCCCGGGCCAAGGGCTTGAGCGAACGCCAGGTCCTGCTCGGGCATGCCGCCAAGAATGCGCTGCTGCCGCTGGTCACCCAGGCGGGCCTCGAGTTCGGCGATATGGTGGGCAGCGCGTTCATCATCGAGACCGTCTTCGCCTGGCCCGGAATCGGACGGATGGTGGTCAATGCCGTCCTGCAGCGCGACTTTCTCGTGGTCCAGGGTTGCGTGCTCGTGACCGCCGCGGGTTTCGTGGTGATCAATCTCACGGTCGACCTACTCTATGCCTGGATCGATCCGCGCGTGAGAGGACGCTCATGAAGTTTCCGATGTCGCTGTATCGCTCGCCGCAGACCCGCACCGGACTCATTTTGTTGACGTTCGTCGTCGTGGTCGCGCTCGCGGCACCGCTGCTGGCGCCGTTCAGTCCCGTGAACGTGGACCCCTCCGCCCGCCTGTTGCCGCCGCTGTCGAGAGGCTTGGCGTCGAGCGCGCAGTCGGGCGCGCCGGCCGTTCATGCCGAAACGGCGCTGCACCTACTCGGCACCGATTCGGTGGGGCGTGATGTCCTCAGCCGGCTGATCTATGGAAGCCGCTTGTCGCTCACCGTGGGATTCCTCGCCGTCCTGATCAGCGCGGTCTTCGGCAGCCTGGTCGGTTCCTTAAGCGGCTACTGGGGCGGCTGGGTCGAGGCATCGAGCGCCTGGCTCATCGATGTTCAGCTATCGTTTCCGTTTCTACTGCTCGCAATTTTCCTGCTCGGTGCGCTCGGCGGAGGGACTCTGGCGGTGGTGCTCGTGCTCGCTCTCGGAACCTGGGTCAACTATGCGCGCATCGTTCGCGCTCAGGTGCTCTCGATCAAGAACCAGGGCTACGTCGAGGCCGCGCACGCGACCGGCGCCGGCACGCTGCGCATTCTGTTCGTTCACATTCTGCCGAATACCCTCTCCCCGATTTGTGTCGTCGGGAGTTTCTCGATGGCGCTCGCCATCCTCACGGAAGCGGGATTGAGCTTCCTCGGCGTCGGCCTCGATCCTTCGACTCCCTCGTGGGGCACCATGTTGAACGACGGGCGGGACTACCTCCTCACGGCCTGGTGGATCGCCACCATGCCCGGGATCGCGATCGGCGTGACGGTGCTCGGCGTGACCCTGTTTGGCGAAGGGCTGCGCGAACTGCTCGATCCGCGAGGTCTGCGATGAGCGCGAGTATTCTCGACGTCGAGGGTCTTTCAATTTCCTTTGGCGGGCCCGCTCGCCGCAAGCAGGTCGTCACGGATGTCTCGTTCAAAGTCGAGCGAGGCGAGGCGCTCGGCATCGTCGGGGAATCAGGATCGGGCAAGACGCTCACGATGTTGTCGCTGCTGCGTCTGCTGCCGCGGGGCGCCGATGCGCGCGCCGTCCGAGCGAGCTTCGATGGCCGCGACCTGTTCAGCCTGACTCCGGCCGCCCTACACAACGTTCGCGGCCGTGAGATCGCCGTCGTGTTCCAGGATCCTCTGACCGCGCTCAATCCGGTGCTCACCATCGGCCGCCAGATCACGGAAGTGCTGCGCCTGCACTTCCGCTCCTCCGCTACGGATGCGCGGCGGCGCGCGGTCGAACTGCTCACCAGCGTCGGAATTCCCGATCCCCCGCTGCGTCTGCGGCAATACCCGCATGAATTCTCCGGCGGCATGCGCCAGCGGGTGACGATCGCGATGGCCCTCGCCGGCGAGCCGCGCCTGCTCATCGCCGACGAACCGACGACTGCCCTCGATGTCACCGTGCAAGCCGACATCGTGACCCTGATCCAACGCCTGCAGCGCGAGAAGGGACTGACCGTGATCTGGGTGACTCACGATCTGGCGCTGCTGGCGAGGATTGCCGACCGCGTCCTCGTCATGTACGCAGGAAGGGTGGTGGAGGACGCGCCGGCCGGGAAGCTGTTTGCTGCGCCTAAGCATCCGTATGCACGGACTCTGCTCGGCAGCATCCGCCAGGATGCGCCGAAGCGCAATCGTGCGGCGTCGTCGATCCCGCTCACCGCTGCCGATGCGGGCGCGGCGGGATGCCCGTTCGCACCGCGCTGTGCCGAAGCGCGGGAGCAGTGCCGCAACGTCTCGCCGGTCCTCAAAGTCTACGGGGGCGACACGCGAGCGGCGTGTTGGGCCCTCGATGACGGCAGCACTCGAGGTCCCGGATCATGAGCACCGCTACCGCGCTTCTCACCGCACGCGGCATTACGGTCACTTATCATCGCCGCAGGCTCCTGCCGCTGCGTGAACGGGAGCGGCCGGTGCAGGCGCTGCGCAGCGTCGACCTCGATATCCTCTCCGGAGAAACCCTGGCACTGGTGGGCGAGAGCGGCTCGGGTAAGAGCACGCTGGCGCGCGTCCTGGTGCGCACCATAAGCCCAAGTTCCGGGACGGTCGCGTTTCGCGGCAGCGACATCACCAGCATCGGCGGCAGCCCGCTCCGCACCCTGCGGCGGCATTTCCAGATGGTATTTCAGGACCCGTTCAGCTCGCTCAATCCGCGCTTGAGCGTAGGCTCCGCGATTGCCGAGCCGTTGATTGTCCACGGGCTCGCGCGCGGACCTGCGCTGCGCGAGCGCGTCGGCGAGTGCCTGAAGATGGTGGGCCTCGACTCGTCCGTCGCCACCCGCCGCCCCCATGAATTCTCGGGCGGCCAACGCCAGCGAATCTGCATCGCGCGCGCCATCGCCTGCCAGCCGGACTTCATCGTCGCCGACGAAGCGCTGTCCGCGCTCGACACCTCGTTGCAGGGTCAGATCATCGATCTGTTCCAGGATCTCAAGGAGCGCTTCGCGCTCACCTATCTCTTCATCTCACATGATCTTAGCGTCGTGCGGCAGATCTCGGATCGCGTGGCCGTCATGTATCTCGGGCAAGTGGTCGAACTCGCGCCGACGGCGGAACTCTACGCAAGCCCCAAGCACCCGTACACCCAGGCGCTGCTGGCCGCGGTGCCTGTTCCCGATCCGGTTTTGGAGCGCGCGCGGGTTTACACCCCGTTGCGCGGCGAACCGCCGAGCCCGGCGAATCCGCCGTCGGGCTGTCCCTTCCATACGCGCTGCCCGAGAGCCATCGAGCGCTGCCGCTCGGAGCCGCCGGCGCTGCGCGAGACGGCGCCGGGGCGTTTGGTCGCCTGCCATTTAGCTGATTAAGAACCACCTTTTTATTGGAGAATTGACGCATGAGTGCCTACAAACCCGGTCAAACTTTCGCCCCCGACGTGGCCTATGCGATCAACCATTCGCTCGATCTTCCGCGGCTGCGAAGCGTCGTGGGCGAGCACGTCGCCGCCGCCGTGCGCGACGAACGGGTCGCCCGCGCCGAACGCATCTTGATCGGCGGTTCCGGCGACAGCTGGTTTGCGGCGATGAGCGTCGCGCCCGCGCTTCGGCGCTGGACCGGGATTCTGACCGAGGCCAAGACGGCGATGGAACTCGCGCGCTATGAGACGCCGCTGCTGACCCCCCGCGATCTCGTGATCAGCGTTTCCAATTCCGGCAGCTCGTCGCGTGCCCGCGAATCCGTACTGCTCGCCAAGGATCGCGGCGCCACGACGCTCGGCGTCACGGGCAGTCTCACCGGGGCGCTCGCGCGGCAGGCAGATCTCGTCGTGCACCGGCCCGTCAACGAGGTGCCGGATCTGCCGGCGCACTACGGCCGCTGTTTCTTGAACCTGACCGAGTATCTCGCCGTGCTGTATGCGCTGTATTCCTTTGCGCTCGCGCTCGGGGTGAAGCAGGGGCGGATCAGCGCGGCCGTGCAAGCCAAGCAGCTGGCCGAGATCGAGCGCGCCATCTCGGCGCACGCGGACATTGCGGCGCGCATCGAGCCCGGCATCATCGCGCTCGCGAAGCAACTCGACGGCATCGATACCATCTGGGCGATCGGCGCCGGCCCGAGCCGCGGGACCGCCCAATACAGTGCGGCCAAATTCCACGAACAGATGCCGATCAACGGCATTGGCGGCGATCTCGAGGAATGGGCTCACCTCGAATACTTTTTGACGCTCAAATGGGGCCGCCGCAGTGTCGTGATGATCATTGCCCCGCCGGGCAACAGCCTCGATCGCGCACAGGAGATGGTACGCGGCGTCGAAGACGCCGGCGGTCGCGCCATCGTCGTGAACGCGGGCGCCGAGATGGCCTTCCCCCCGGCCTTCGCGCGAGTCGATCTCGGCTACGGCATCGAGGAGTGGCTGTCGCCCTTGATCTATCACCTGCCGGCGCAGCTGCTGGTATTGCACATGGCAGCGCGGGCGGGTGTGGATCACATACCGCGGCGCCGCGTCGACGATGCGTGGTTGATTGCGAAGGGCATCGTCCGCGAAACGGCGAAGACCTTGAGCTAAAGCCCTTGGCAGCGCGCGACACCCCCGATCTGATCGTCCTCGGCCAAGTGACGATCGACGATGTGGTCCCGGCCGCACCCGGCCCGTGGCTGCGTCAAATGGGCGGCAGCAGTCTCTATGCGGTCGCGGGTGCGCGCCTCTGGGTCGACCCCGGACGCATCGGGCTCGTCGCCCGGGTCGGCCGCGACTACCCGTTCGACCCGGCCCGCCTGCTCAAAGATGCCGGCCTCAAGCACGTCGCGCTGCATCCGTTCGGCGGCGAACATCTCATCGAGTGGCTGATCTACGAGCCCGACGGTAGCCGTCGCTCGCTGCCGCGCAATGCGGACCTGCTCGATATCGCGGCCGAGGGGACGCTCTCCCGCGAGGGGTACCAGGACATGCTCCTCGCCATTGCGCCCACGGCCGCCGAAGTGCCGGGAACTTGGCTGCCCGCGGCGGCGCTGCATTTGTGCCCGCAGGCGAGACGGCGACACCACGAGACCCTGGCCACGTTGCGCGATCGGGTGCGCTGGATCTCGGTGGACCCGTCGCCGTACTACAGTCGAGACGCCACCATTGCCGAACTCGCACGGGAGCTGCACGGGGCGACGGCCTTTCTGCCGAGTGCCAACGAGATCCGCTCGCTGCTCGAGACGCAAGACCCTGCTGCGGTGGTGCTCGGTCTGCATCGAGCGGGGTTTGCGGAAGTCGCGCTCAAGCGCGGCGATCAGCCGATGCTGCTCGCGAGCGGCGGCAAGGTCCAGCCCGTCCCGATCGTGACGACCCAGGTCGTCGATCCGACCGGAGCGGGTGATGCTTTTTGCGGCGCCTATGCCGCCTGCCGCCTGATCGGCCACGAACCCGTCGAGGCGGCCCGTCGCGCCGCGGCCACCGCGGCCCTGGTGGTCGGGTGCAGCGGCGTCGAGCAGGCGCTCTCGCTCAAGACTCCCCGGCTCTGAGCCACGGCGCTCAGCGCAACTCTGCCGCCAGTTCGCCGCGGCGCGCCAGCAGTTGCGCGGCGCGAAAACGCGCCGGATCGCCGACATCCTGGCTTTGGTCGGGGTTCGCGCCGAAGGCCCGCGCCAGATAATAGCCGATGAATTGCAGGGGTATCGCCGCGAACAGCGGCGAGATGGGTTCAGGAACCTCGGGCAGCGTGAAGCGCAGCGTCGCTCCTGGCCGCCTCGTTGGTCCGATCGGCGGACCCGGACATGGAGATGGCGACTCCGGCCAGGTTGCGATGAGCGTGCCGCGGTCCCACGTAAGCCAGAGTTTCAAGGCTGCTCGCCGCCTCGTACGGGAGTCCGAGGTCAAATCGCGCGTAGTCGACTGCGGCACGCGCGGCAAACCATCCATCGCCGGATCCGAAAGCCACGATGTGCTCCCTGGCGGCGAGGCGCGCAGACCCTAAGTTCGAAAACACCGGGTAGCGAGCGGCCATTGCCTTGAGACACACCGCTTGCCGTCGAAGATCGGCAAGCATGGGATATTCGGACAAATCGACTGCATCCATCATAACGCCTCAATTTTGTTTGATTGAATCAACAAGTCACGATGTCGAGCTTGATGCCCTTGAAGTGGGAGCGCTGCTGCCGCGCCGACGCACCCCCGACGATGACGCGTGAGAAGGCATCGAGCGGGCTGAAGAACGCCGGTTTCAGCCGGCCCAGTTTGCTTTCGTCCACGACCAAGATGCTTTCGTCCGCGCTTTCGATGGCGGCCCGCTTGATCGGCACCTCATTGAAGTTCGAGCAGCTCGCCCCGCGCCCGGAGTGCACGCCGCCGGCGGAAATGAAGGCCTTGTCGACGCCCAAGCGCTTCAGGTAATGCAGCGCCTCATCGGAGAAGAAGGTGGCCGATGAAGCGTGGTACAGGCCGCCGAGCAGCATGAGCTGGGTGTTCGGACGGCGGCTCAGGATCATCGCCACATTCATGGAGTAACACACGACGTCGAGTGCAATGCCCGGCGGCAGCGCCTCGGCGAACAGCGGCATGGTGGTACCGCAATCGATGAACAGGCTGTCGCCGGCCTTCACCAGTTCGGCCGCACGCCGGCAGGCCGATCGCTTGTTCGCCGCATGCTGGTCGCGCTCGGCGTCGAGCGTGTATGTTGCGCCGACCGCCGTGAGCGGTCTCACCACGTGCGCCCCCAGACACGCCAGCGGCGCGCCGGGCACCGCCAGGTCGCGCCGGATGGTCATGGCCGACACCTGCAGCAGCTTTGCCGCGTCCGCCAACGGCAACGCGCCGCGCGCCTCGATGAGGTTCAGCAATTTGGCCAGCCGCAGATCCCGCGCCAGGCTGCCCGACGACTTTCGCATGACTCGATCCTGACTTTCGGGTCGGAAACTAAGTTACAGCCCCGCCCAGAAATGTTACTATGGGAACATTCTAGCGCATAATGATGTTAAATCTGTAACATTCGGATTGAGCATGGCCACCCCCAATATCGACTTTTTGCATGGCGCTGGGTCTCGGCCGGAGAGGTCTCAGGGCGCCGCAGCCAATCGTCCTGCCGTTCGCAACTTAGGCGTCGCTTTCGATCGCAGCTGGATCGACTCCCTCCACGTCAATTTGAGCGCAATCGAGCGGCGGATCGACTCGCTGTCGGGCCGCCGGACGGTAAAGAAAGCCTGGCAGGCCGCCTGGCTGCTCAAGGCCGTCACCTGCATGGACCTCACCACTCTGGCAGGCGATGACACGCCGGGCCGGGTCGAGCGCCTGTGCGCCAAGGCCCGCTCGCCGATCCGGCCCGACTTGATCGAAGCCTTAGGTCTAGCCGAGCGCAAGCTCACCGTGGGCGCGGTCTGCGTCTATCACTCCATGATCGGCACGGCGGTTGCAGCGCTTGCCGGGACGGATATTCCGGTGGCGGCGGTTTCAACCGGTTTCCCGGCGGGCCAATCGCCGACCCCTGCCAAGTTGGCCGAGATCGAGGCCTCCGTCGCGGCCGGCGCGCGCGAGATCGACATCGTCATCTCGCGCCGGCATGTGTTGACCGGCGACTGGCGCGCGCTCTATGACGAGATGGCCGCCTTTCGCGCGGCCTGCGGAGCCGCCCACGTCAAGGCGATTCTGGCGACGGGCGAGCTCGGATCGATTGCGAAAGTCGCAAAGGCCTCGACCATCTGCATGATGGCGGGCGCTGACTTCGTGAAGACCTCCACGGGCATGGAGGCGGTCAACGCCACCCTGCCGGTCAGTCTGGTGATGTTGCGCACCATCCGCGACTATCACGAGCGCACCGGTGTCAAAATCGGCTTCAAGCCGGCGGGCGGAATCACCTCGGCCAAACAGGCGCTGGCCTATTTGATTTTGGTGAAAGAGGAGCTGGGCGATGCGTGGCTGACGCCGGATCTATTGCGCTTCGGCGCTTCGCGCCTGCTCTCCGATATTGAACGTCAGCTCGAGCATTTTGTGACCGGCCGCTATTCCGCGGCGCATCGCCACGCCATGGGATAAGCCGATGAGTAACGTCGCCGAGATCTTCGACACCATGTCCTACGGACCCGCCCCCGAAGGCGACACCGCGGCCAGGGCTTGGCTTGCATCACATTCCGCGCGCTTCGGCCTTTTCATCAACGGCGCCTGGGTACAGCCGCGAGACGCGGGCGCCTTCCTCGATAGCCGCAATCCCGCGACGGGTGAGACCTTGGCCCGAATCGCGGTGGCCGGCGCGAAAGAGGTGGATGCTGCCGTCGCGGCGGCCGCCGCCGCGGCCTTAGGCTGGGCCAAACGCCGCGGCCACGAGCGCGCTCGGGTGCTGTACGCGCTCGCGCGGCTGGTGCAAAAGTCCAGCCGCGTGCTCGCCGTGCTGGAAAGTCTCGATAACGGCAAGCCGATCCGCGAGACTCGCGACATCGACATTCCGCTCGTGGCCCGGCACTTCTACCATCACGCGGGCTGGGCGCAGCTGTTGCCGCAAGAGGCGCCGGACAGGGTTCCGCTCGGCGTGGTCGGCCAGGTCATCCCATGGAATTTCCCGCTGCTGATGTTGGCCTGGAAGATCGCGCCGGCGTTGGCCTGCGGTAACACCGTGGTACTCAAGCCCGCGGAATTCACCAGCCTGACCGCGCTGTATTTCGCCGAGCTGTGTCAGGAGGCGGGAGTGCCGCCCGGTGTGGTCAATATCATTACCGGCGCGGGTGAGACCGGCCAGGCGCTGGTCGATCATCCGGGCGTCGCCAAGATCGCATTCACCGGATCGACGGACGTCGGACGCATCATCCGCGCGCGCACCGCCGGCAGCGGCAAAAGGCTCAGCTTGGAACTCGGCGGCAAATCGCCGTTCCTCGTCCTGGAGGACGCCGACCTCGACGCCGCGGTCGAAGGACTGGTGGATGCCATCTGGTTCAACCAAGGCGAGGTGTGTTGCGCCGGCTCGCGGCTGCTGGTCGAGGAGAGCGTGGCCGAACGATTCCTCGGTAAAATAAAAGCTCGCCTCGCCAATTTTCGCCTGGGCGATCCGCTCGACAAGTGCATCGACATGGGCGCCGTCGTCGATCCGATCCAACGCACCCGCATCGATCAACTGGTGTGCCAAGCCGAGTCCGAGGGCGGTCGCGTCTGGCGCGCGCCCGTCACCTGTCCGCCGACCGGGTGCTACTATCCGCCGACCTTGATCACCCATCTGGGCACCGCCAACACCGCCTGGCGCGAAGAGATTTTTGGACCGGTCCTGGCGGTGATGACTTTCCGCAGCGTGAGCGAAGCCATTCAACTCGCGAACAACACCCGGTTCGGTCTCTCGGCGACCATCTGGTCGGAAAATATCAACCGCGCTCTGGAGCTCGCCGGCGCCGTCAAGGCCGGAGTGGTGTGGGTCAACTGCACCAACCAGTTCGACGCGGCCTGCCCTTTCGGCGGCTACAAGGAATCCGGCTTTGGCCGCGAAGGCGGCCTGCTGGGGTTGGACGGATATCTCAAGGCGAAGCGCGAATGGCTCGATGAGGGTGCGGTGCGCCTGCCCTCTCCCGTCATCGCTGCCGGGGAGGCTCGCGCCGGCGGGCTGATCGACCGCACCGCGAAGAACTACATTGGCGGCAAGCAGACACGTCCCGACGGCGGCGACACGCGGCTGGTGGCGAGCCACGACGGACGGCCCGCAGGCCGCGTCGGCGTGGGATCCCGCAAGGATATCCGCGACGCCGTCGAGGCGGCGTTCAACGCGGAAGGCTGGACCAAGAGCACGGCTCACCAGCGGGCGCAGGTTCTGTTCTACGTCGCCGAGAACTTCAGCATTCGCGCCCGGGAATTCAAGCAGCGCCTGGTGGAACTGACCGGGGCCTCCCCCGCCGCGGCGGGCCGGGAAGTCACCGCGAGCATCGAGCGTCTGTTCAGTTACGCGGCCTGGGCCGACAAGTTCGAAGGCGCGGTTCATCGCCCGCCCGCCCGGCAGCTGGCGCTGAGCGTGCACGAGCCGCTGGGCGTGGTGGGCGTGGTCTGCCCCGATCCGCTGCCGCTGCTGAGCTTTGTGTCCTTGGTCGCGCCCGTCATCGCGATGGGCAATCGCTGCGTGGCCGTGCCGTCCGAGCGCTACCCGCTGCTCGCGACGGATTTCTACCAGATCCTCGAGACCTCCGACGTGCCGGGCGGCGTCGTCAACATCGTCACCGGCGAGAGCGATGCCTTGGCCAAGATTCTCGCCGAACACGATCAGGTCGATGGCCTTTGGTATCACGGCTCCGCGGCAGGATCGCGGCAGGTCGAGGCCTCGTCGGTCGGCAATTTGAAGCACACCTGGGTGAACGGCGGCCGCGCCCGCGATTGGTGGTCGACTGCCACCGGCGAAGGCCGCGCATTCTTAGCTGCTGCCACCCAAGTCAAGACGATCTGGCTGCCGTTCGGCGATTGAATCGGGGCGATTGAATCGCCTACAGCGACAATCGCCTTCAGCCTACAGCGATCGGAAATGTCGCGCGATCGCGCCCGGCTGCGTGAGCCACAGGCCCTCACGCGCCTGCCCGATGTGGTCGAGCGCGCGGCGCAGGGCGCGCAGCCGAAACGGCTGGCCGATGATGAAGGCGTGCAGGATCACGCTCATGACCAGCGACTGATCGCCCGCGCTTTGACGCATCTCCTCGAACTGATCGACGATCATATCGGCGAAGTCCGTGGCGCTCACCTGACGGCCGATGATGGCCGAGCTGTCGTTGAGCTCCTGCGAATAGGGCACGGAAAGAATGCGGCCGGTGCGCGTCTTCATCCACACCGGCTGGTCATCCATGCACCAGTCGAGAAGGTACTGGTAGCCGGCCTCGTGCAGAAGATCGGGCGTGAGCGCAGTCTCGGCGATCCAAGGACTCGCCCAACCCGCGGGCCGCTTGCCGGTGGCGCGCTCCATCCGGGAGGCGACGCCTTGCAGGTACGCAGCCTCCGCGCCCTCCTCCATCCCGGCCAGCGTGTCCGAGTTCGAATGGCCGTGAGCGATCATTTCACACCCCGCCGCGTCGCAGGCCGCCACGAGTTCGGGCGCCGCGTCACACACCGCACTATTGAGCAGAATCGCGAGCGGCAGGTCCGCTTGGGAGAAGCAATCGAGGATGCGCCACGCGCCCACGCGATTACCGTACTCGCGCCACGAGGAGTTGAGGACGTCCGGTTCGGACATCCCCGGAACCAAATTTTCGGTCATCCCCCGCCCAAACGCATACTGCTCGATGCCCAGCGCGAAATACACCGCGAGCCTGGCGCCGCCGGGCCAGCGAAATGCCGGTCTGCCGACAATGGGGGAGTATTCGTAACGACCGTGCGTCGGCAACATAAGATCCTTCGCTCCGGTTCCCACGGCCTACTGCGCTCCGCCGGCCCAGCGCTGCAGGCCCACGTCTCGGCCCGCGGCTTTGAGGTACATCTCTCGATAGTAGGGCAGCCATTGCGCCGCCGTCTGCAGCGCAGGCGCGTCGGCGGCACGGCGCCGTTCCGCATGCTCGCGGGCTTCGGCGCGCAGCGCACGCTCATCGATGGTGTTGACCTGGCCGTTCTCGCACACGATGCGGCCGGCCACCATGGTCATACGGACCGAGCTCCCCGATTCGCAGTAGACGAGCTGGCGGTGCAGGTCGTTGAGCGGCGTGAACGCGAGGGTGTCGAGATCGACCATGATCAGATCCGCCTGGTGCCCCGCCGCGATCTGGCCGATCGGAACGGGACTTCGCATGGCGCGCGCGCCACCCCGCAGGAGGCAATCGAGAATCTCGGTTGCTTTCGGCCATTGCTGGTAGTCGACCGTCGTGATGTTGTGAATCAAGCCGGCAAGCTTTGCCACGGCCCACATATTGATGGAATCGTCCGCAATGGCCTCATCGCTGCCCAGGCAGATGGGAATCCCCCGGGCGCGCAACGCCCGGAACGGCATGACCCCGCTGCCGAGCCTCAGGTTGCAAATCGGATTGTGCGCGATCACGGCCGACGCCTCCGCGATCAGGTCCATGTCGTGTTCGTCCAGCCACACGCCATGAATGATGTTCAGCCGCTCGCTGAGAAACCCGGCGTCGCGCACGTAGCGAATGAGCGAGCGTCCGTCCAAGCGCTCCTCGCCGAAAACGCGCTGCAGCTTGGTCTCGAGCACATGGACGTAGAACGGCAGATCGTGCCGGCGGCTCAGGTCATCGAGCGCCTGGAAATAATCGTGCGTCACCCGTTGGGGCGCCGAGCAGGAGACGGCGGCTCGCAGACGCCCCCCGGCAGCGCCATGCCATCGTTTCAGGAGATGCTGATAGCAACCGAGCAGACCGTCGGAGTCCATGACCGCGGGCGCGGCGGCGCGCGCGCGTAGCGCAGGCGGCAGCAGGTCCTTAAGAAACGGCAGCTTGTCGATTTCCGCCACGTTGGGCTGGTCGAGAGCGAGGGTCGCGCGAATCCCCGAGTCCGCGTACGCCTGCATCACCGCATCGATCGACGCGGGAGACGGCGCCGGTACAAAAAACGCGTCATCCAGCACCGCGGTCACACCGCTCTTCAACATCTCGAGCGCGCCCAGCATGGTCCGCACATAGACGGCGCGCGGGTCCATGACCGCCCCATCGGCCGGGGACTCATACAGCATGAATAGCTCGAGCGGCAGGCTGTCGAGCGAACCCTTCAGATGATTGACCGAGGAATGAAAATGCGCGTTGACGAGACCCGGCATCACGAGGTGTCCTGCACCGTCGATTTCACGGACATCAGACCCGACCGCCGCTCCCGGCGCATTACCCGGGTCGACCACGGTGATCACGTCATCCTGCACCGCAACCGTCGCGCGCGCGTGCTCCGTCCCCTGCGGATCCATCGTGAGGACCCGGACATTGCGGATGATGGTCTTCACGTCCTGTCTCGCGTCGGCGACACCAAGCTCGCGGCCGGCCCCGTGATCGGCTTCGGCAACGGATACCCCCAAGCGCCCGCCTTGCTGGTGGTCAGGCGCATCGCCAGTAGCGCCTCGACCATCTTCACCGCGGCGGCCACACCTTCAATGACGGGAACGCCAAGCCTCTCGACGAGTGGGCCGAGGAGCGGCTCGAGCCCCGCGCAGCCGAGAATGATCGCCTCGGCGTGATCTTCCTCGATCGCGCGAGCCGCTTCGGCAACGAAGGCATCGAATACCTTGGACGTCTCGTCCTCCAAATCCAGCACGTCGACGTCGATGGCCCGAATCTTCGCGCAGCGTCGATCCAGGCCCGCGTGCCACACCGCACGCTCGGCGAACATGCGTGTCCGGCGAGGCAGGGTCACGATCGAGAAGACCGGCGCGATGAGCGCGGCGGCGTACAGAGCTGCCTCCGTCATGCCGACGACCGGGCCGGCCGCCACTTCACGGGCCGCATCGAGTCCCGTATCGCCAAAACAGGCGATGACATACCCGTCCACCCGGTCCGCTTCGCCCGCCTGGACCGCCTCGATGACGCCGAGGGTCGCGACCGCCTCATCGACGTGGCACTCGACCGAGGGTGTGCCGCTCGAGGGCTGCCCCGCGAGGATCTCGGTACCGGGAGCGGCCACAGCGCGCCCGGCATTCAAGCTGAGTTCAGTGAACGTCGCCGTCGTGTTGGGATTTATGATTTTGATGCGCATCGAGGGAACCGAATATTATACGCGGACCGGAGGAGAGGAGTGTACTTCCAGCGAGTTGGAATTCTTCGGTGGCGGTGGCGAAGAATAACGGCGAGAACTCGCTAGGTGAAACTGGTCCTGTCCCTTCCTCCCGCGCGGACGAGTGTCAGAGAGGGACCACCTTGATGATCGCCCTCAGCGCGTCGAAGTCCGACGGGTTGCGAGTGTATAGAGGCAGGCTGTTGGCTGCGGCCGTAGAAGCAATGAGCAAGTCCGCCAGTCGTGAGCGGCTCGACTGTCCGGCTGCTCGCGCAGCCGCAAACATCCGGCCGTACATGCGTGCCGCTTCCCCGTCAAAGGGCAACGGATCCCATGTTGTGCTCGCCCATTGCAATCGGTCCTGGCGTCGAGCACGTTCATCCTTGTCTTCCGTCGCGTGTGGACCCGCGGCCAATTCGGCAAGGGTTATGGTTGAAATAGCGGCTTCGTCGGGCAGCGACGCGGGATCAATTACGTCGTGGTCTATTACCACCGACGTGTCGAGGAGCCCTCTCGACAGTTCAGTCATCGACGTGCTGATCTATCACCGCATCGAGATCGGCACGAAACCGCCCGGCATCGATCCCGGGCGCGCGAACGGCAGCTTCGGCGATAGTTGCTCGGGGCACGAATCGGCGCGGCCGGATGGGCCGCAATTCCGCGACGGGCGTGCCATTGCGGGTCACCACGATCGTTCGGCCCGCCTCGACCTCGCGAAGCACGGCTGCCGACTGATTGCGCAGCTCGCGCTGCGTGATCTTGCGGTTCATGGCGTGAATGTAGCACTTGTAGCACTACGTAGCAACAACCATTATCGTCTAAATGGGCAACGTTCCCGCGTCGCTGGCGGCCGTCTGTCTCGTCGAATGGCCGAGATTTACGATCGGTGTCTAGTTCTAGTGCTATCGCTAGATTCCGATTTCCTATCTATCGTCGCCACGGACGCAAAACCATTCCAGTGTCGCGGCCGGACGCGCTTCAGCGTTGAGTATCCGCATTGAGATCAGAGAATTCCTCATCGTGCTTGGCTTCCGACACCGAAAAACCAGCGGCTAGGTTGGGTCCGGGCGCCACCGGGAAATCCACTTACTGGAGTCCGGGTAGCCCGTCGTTGACCAACCACCATCGGCCAGCACGGACGCACCGGTGATGTAGCTCGCGTCGGCACTCGCGAGAAAAACGGCGGCCGCTGCGATCTCCGCCGGGTCGGCGGCCCGGCCCATCGGGATGCGCTCGAGGTAAGCCTGATTGATGTCCGAAAAGGCGCTGATGATGCCGGTCGCGGGCGTCGAAGTCAGACCCGGGAGCAGTGCATTGACACGGATTCGGTGGCGAGCGAGTTCAAGCGCCGCATTTTGGGTCAGCATGCCGACCCCGGCCTTCGCCGCGGCATAGCTCGAGGCGCCGTAGAACGGGACCTGCTGGTTCAGCGAGGATATGTTGACGATCGCACCCGGCCGACTATTGGCGATCATCCAGCGTGCTGCGTGCTTGACGCCGAGATACGCGCTTCGCAGCGTAAGACTCATCACCGCGTCCCAATCGTCCGTTGACCCATCGACAATTGTCCCGATCCGCGCGGCACCGGCGACATTGAATACAAAGTCGAGGCCGCCGAAGTGGCGGGCAGTTTCCTCGATCGTTCGCACGACGTCGGCCTCCTCGAGCACGTCGCAGTGGACGCCGAGAAGCGTGGGGCCGAAGTCGACCTCCATCGCTTTCAGCCGCTCGATCCGCCGTGCAGCCGCAACGACATTCGCGCCGTCCTGGACCAGGCGGCGCGCGATCGCCTTGCCGATCCCGGATGATGCCCCGATGACGAGCGCAGTTTGTCCTGTGAAGCGAGCCGATGTCTCATGCATCATGCGTCATCCGTCCATGGCCGGCCAGAACTGAGGAGCGAGCGTCGATCGCGCGCCACTCACCGTCGCCAACCCTTCGCAGCGCGGCCGCCCACGAGCCCTGCCCGCACACGCTGCTTGAGGAGTGGGCGTGGGCGAAACCGTTCACCGTACGCCTCGAACATGATCTCTTGCGCTTGCAGGCAAAGGCTTGAAGTGGTGACGTCCATCAATTCGAACGGACCCATGGGGTGCCCTAGCCCGAGCTTGCATGCCGTGTCGATATCCTCGGGCGTCGCAACCCCTTCTTCAACGAGGCGGACCGCCTCGATCAGAAAGACGTGCAGCACCCGATTGACCGCAAAACCTGCCACGTCCTTGATCCGAACCGCCGTCTTGCCGGCTGCGGAAGCAAGCCGCATCGCGTCGGCGATCGATTTCTCGTCGGTGTCGAAGCCCGGAATGATCTCGACCAGCTTCATCCGGGACACCGGTGAGAAGTAGTGCGTCCCGACGAATCTCGGGCGTCGCTCCGGCGGGAGCTTTGAGGCCAGCGTCGAAATCGGAATCGTCGAGGTGTTGGTGGCAATCAGGCAATCGCTCGGACACACGCGGCTCAACGTCTCGAGGACGGTCGCCTTGACCTCGAGATCCTCGAAGACCGCTTCCGTGACGAAGTCTCTGTCGCCGAACTCCTCGACCGTGGACGGGGCGATCCTCCCAAGGGCGGCATCCGCTGCCGCCGGCTCGTAGAATCCGCGCTTGCACCCCTTGCCTGCAATTTCTCGAAGCCGGGTTAGGGCGGCCGAGACCTTCTCCGGGACTTGGTCCGCGAGTCGTACATCATGACCGGCGAGCGCGTAGACGAATGCGATCTCAGTGCCCATCAATCCAGCACCGACAACGCCGGCCTTTTCTTTCATGGCATCCTCAAAGTATCTCGAACAGTCCGGCCGCGCCCATTCCGCCGCCCACGCACATCGTCACGACGGCGTGGCGCACAGCGCGGCGGCGGCCCTCGATCAACGCGTGCCCGACGAGCCGCGACCCGGTCATGCCGTACGGATGTCCGATGGAAATGCCGCCGCCATTGACGTTCAGGCGCTCGGGATCGATGCCGAGGCGCTCCTGGCAGTAGATCACCTGGACGGCGAACGCCTCGTTGAGCTCCCAGAGTCCGACGTCGTCGACCGACAGGCCGTGCTGCTTCAGGAGCTTGGGAACCGCGTACACCGGGCCGATGCCCATCTCCTCCGGTTCGCACCCCGCGACCGTGATTCCAAGGTAGCGTCCGAGCGGCGCGAGGCCGCGCGCCGACGCTTCGGCCTCGTGCATCAGCACGCACGCTGAGGCGCCGTCCGAGAGCTGACTGGAATTTCCCGCCGTGACGACGCCTCCTGGAATCACGGGTTTGAGCGCCGCGAGCCCCTCAATCGTCGTCTCCGGACGATTGCCCTCATCCTTGGACAGCGTCGTTGCGCGATGGCTGACCTCGCCCGTGTCCTTGTCCTTCAAGGCCATCACCGCCTCGATGGGAACGATCTCGAGATCGAAACGGCCGTCGCGCTGGGCCGCTGCGGTTCGCTGCTGCGATTTCAGCGAGTAGGCGTCCTGTGCCTCGCGCGTCACCGCGTAGCGTGAAGCGACAAACTCCGCCGTCTCGAGCATCGGCATGTACGCGTTCGGGGCGTGCGCCGTTACGGTCGGATCCATTTCGCGCCGGACCCAGTCCATGTACGGTGTCTGCACCCCGCTGATGTTGTCCTGTCCGCCGGCCACCACGACCCGCATGCCGTCGACGGCGATCTGTTTTGCCGCGATGCCGATCGCCATGAGTCCCGATGCACACTGGCGGTCGACGGTCTGCGCGGCCACGGTGACGGGCCAGCCGGCGGCGAGCGCCGCATTGCGGGCGAGGTTCATGCCAGCCGTGCCGCCCGCGAGCACCGTACCGATGACGACGTCGTCGATGTCGACGGCATCGAGCCGGGCGCGATCCGCCGCATGGCGCAGCGCATGGGCCATAAGGGTCGGCGAGCGCACGTTGTTCAGGGCGCCGCGAAAGGCGCGCCCGATCGGCGTACGCGCGGTGGATACCAAAACGGCTGTCGTCATGAATTCGACTCCTCTTGCGCCGGGCTCATTCAGCGGCCCAGCCAGCGGGCCGGACGCTTTTCGTTGCACGCCCGCGGTCCTCGTCGAGCTCCGCGACGAAACGGGCCAAGGTTGTCGCCACGCATCCATCGATGGCATTGCGAACTTCGGGCCGGTTGAGGGTGACGATGGCGAGGTGCGGAAATGAGTGCTCGAGCGTTACGCAGTCCACGGCCGGTATCCTTGCCGGCGCGTTCACGGCAGCGGCCAGCGGCTCGCTGCAGCGCGCGCCTCCACTTCTTCAACCGATAGGACCGCCGCATGCCCGCCCGTCCGCTGGGGATCCCGGTCCCTGAGGCGCTTGAGCTCGATTCGCCCGATCTGGTTGCGGTGCACCTCGTCCGGTCCGTCCGCGAGCCGCAGCAGGCGGGCGGTCGCGTACGCCGCGCCAAGAAAGTAGTCGTCGTTCGTGCCGGCGCCACCGAAGGCCTGGATCGCCCAGTCGATGATCCGGCACGCCATTTGGGGCGCAGCAACCTTGATCATCGCGATCTCGGCCTTGGCCGCTTTGTTGCCGACCGTATCCATCATCCAGGCGGCTTTCAATGTGAGCAGCCGCGCCTGCTCGATGAGGATCCGGGACTCGGCGATGCGCTCGAGCGTCACGGTCTGCTCGGCCAGCGGTCTGCCAAATGGACGACGATCGACGGCGCGGCGGCACATCTGCTCGAGGATCCTTTCGGTGAGTCCGATGAGGCGCATGCAGTGGTGGATGCGACCGGGCCCGAGGCGCGCCTGGCTGATCGCGAAGCCGTCGCCGTCGTTGGCGATCAGGTTGGTGGCCGGCACGCGACAGTTCTCGAAGCGCAGCTCGACATGGCCTTCGGGATCGAGGTAGCCGAACACCGGCAGCGCCCGGATCACCGCGAGACCCGGAGTTCCCATCGGCACCAGGATCTGGCTCTGCTGGCGATGCGGCGGGGCGGCGAGGTTGCTCTTGCCCACGCCCCCCTTGCCGCTCGCGATGGCGATCGTGCGCACCGAGGGACGGCTCCAGCGCGCGGGATGGTTGTCGACCTCCGCGGCCGGCGTCGTGGCCGCCACCGCATGGCGGTCGGCGCCGCGGCGCGGCACGACCTGCA
>Ga0137409_10001088_pt1 | contig 29410 bp, 27 predicted proteins | sample CZODoug1_16funga_FD_122059 | JGI IMG/M metagenome (GOLD analysis project Ga0137409, IMG submission 122059) | Vadose zone soil fungal communities from Angelo Coast Range Reserve, California, USA - CZODoug1_16fungal (Hybrid Assembly) | ecosystem: Environmental > Terrestrial > Soil > Vadose zone...
GAGCGGGTTCGGGGATCGTGTTGAGCGCGGCAAGGAGAAGCGCGACGGAGATGCGAAGCATGAGCGTCCCTCGGTGTCGTAGGATCCCGCACCCCAGCCTTAGTACGCCGATGAGTGCGCCAAATCGTATGAGCTGTACCACAAAAGAAAAGGCAAAGAGCTTTCTCGCCCCTTATTGACCGTGGAGGCTGTTTCGGGGCAGGAAATCCGGAGGAAGCGAGGTCAGTCCGGCAAGGCATGCTTCCAGGAATGGCCGCAGGGCTCACAAATGTAGATGTGATCGACCTCCCGGAGCGGAGGCGTGGAATCCCCGGCCTGCTTTCGCCGGGTGATGCGATCCTGCCCGATCTTGTGGACGCGATCGGAGTTGCAGCGCGGGCAGGGAACATCCGGTCGATTTCCGTTCACAGGGGTCTCCTCCCGGCGGGCTTTTCGGCCGACCGGGCAGGATCGTGATCAGCCTTTCGGCAATTCGATCCAGAAGCGGCTTCCCTGACCCGCCTCGGATTCCACCCCCACGCGTCCCTCCAACTGCTCGAGGGCTTTCTTGACGATGACCAGTGCTAGGCCGGGTCCCGACGTACCTGTCTGCCGCGCCGAGCCGTGAAAAGGCCTTGAAGAGCTCGGGCTGATCCTCGGCCGGCATGCGAGAGGCCGGCAATGTGCGACCTCTTCAGGGGCTGAGAATCAAGGGAAGCCGGAGGGACGTGAAGAGGGGGCCTGACGTCGGGAACGCCTTAAGGCAGTTTCCGGACGCCGGTCTCGCTTCCGAGCAGGACCACGTCGGCGGGACGCTTCGCGAAGAGGCCGACCGTGACCACCCCTGCGAGGCCGTGGATCGTCGTCTCCAGCAGGACCGGATCCGAGATCGCCAGACCGGACACGTCGAGGATCGAATTGCCGTTGTCGGTGACAAACGACGCACGCCATTGCGGCCGGCCGCCCAGCTGGGTGAGCTCCCGCGCGACGTAATTGCGCGCCATGGGAATGACCTCGACCGGAAGAGGGAAGCGGCCCAGCACCGGAACGAGCTTCGACTCGTCGACAATACAGACGAACTGACGCGACGCCGCCGCCACGATCTTCTCCCGCGTCAGCGCGCCGCCCCCGCCTTTGATCATCCGGCGCTGCGGATCCACCTCGTCCGCGCCGTCGACGTAGACATCGAGGCCGTCGACGTCGTTCAGGTCCACGACCTGGATTCCGCGCTGACGCAGACGCTCCGCCGACTTTTCCGAGCTCGCCACCGCGCCACGGATGGACGGGGGAAGCGCATCGATGAAGTAGTTGGAAGTGCTGCCGGTGCCGACGCCGATGAGGGTTCCCGGCTTCAGGTATTCCAGCGCCGCTTCGGCGGCACGCTGCTTGGCGCGATCGTTGGCCATGCCGGGATTATGCTCGGAGCGCCCCGCGAATGCGAGCAACTAAGCCGTTGTCGGGGGACTGCGAGCCCTTCAGGTGATGGACGCTCGCGGCCAGGAAACGGTCGCGCCACGCCGGAGAGAGCAGGGCCGCGTCCTCCAGAATCGCCGCGCTGAACTTGTAGTCGTGTGCGTCCAGGCCCTTCGTGAAGATCAGTCGGCGCGCCTCGTCCATCAGCGCGTCCGCGTCGCCGCCGTCCTTCAGGTAGCCCAGCACCTTGCGCGACGCCGACGGCTTGTCCTTCGAGACGTCGACGAACACGTCCTCCAGCGTCGCCGTCTGCGGCTCGACCTGGTCGATCGCGACGTCCTTGTCCAGCCTTCCGCGGAAGAGGGGGGCGAACGACGCCGCCTGCAGCAGCGCCAGACGCCGCGTCTCGTCGTCCGCGCTCGTCTCGTAGACGAAGCGCAGCGCGTTGAAGGTCGTCATCGCGTGGATCGACAGGATCCCCGCGCGGCGCATCAGGATCTCGCCGCCGGCGGGGAAGAGCGCGTCCCAGAGAGACCTCGGGGAGACTCCGGCCTTCAGGAGGTCGACCGTCTTCTTCGCCATCGCCTCGGCATCCGCCGTTCGAGCAACAACCAGGAGATCTCTCGTGGCCGCGTCGTCGACCCTGCCCTGCGTCCACGTCGCCGGAATCTGCCCGACGACCGTCTGATTGAACTTCCACGGACGGTCCGCGTCCTGGTCGCCCTTCGCCGGGCTTTCGCCGGTGTAGTATTGGAGCGCGAGCGACAGCGACCGCAGGATCGGCTCCGCGTGCTGCCAGCCGATGACGTTGAGGAGACGGTATGCCCCCGCCACGAAGATCGCCTTATGGCCGATGTCGCGAAAGTCGCGCATGCCGTGCCGGAAGTACAGCTCGAAGACCTCGTTCTGGCCGAAGTGGCGCGCGAGGGACACCGTCGGACCGTCGATGCCGTCCATGTCCCAACGCTGCAGCGCGTCGACGAACGCCGCGCGCGCCTTGTCCGCCGTCGGGACTTTGGATTCGTCGACCGGCGGCAAGGTCCACCCGGTCTTCTTCTTTTCCTCGGCCTGCGAGCCCTTGAAGTTGTCGAGGGACCAGAAGATCGGGAGCCAGCGGTCGGCGTCGGGCCCCGCGAGGCTCGACTGATGGGCGGCGTTGACGGCGAGGACGGAATGGAACTTGAAGCCGACGGGCCGCGGCTGCACGTTGCGGACGTTGGCGACGAAAAGCGCCGAGAGGACCTCCTTATAGGCGAGGCCCTTCTTCACGCGCGACGCCATTTCCTCGATCAGCTTCTCGCGCGGGGTATCCTCGATGACGCGGACCAGCGCTTCGAGTCCTCCGCCCATGCGGATAGACTCGGGGTCGAGCCGCGTTTCAGAGAGCGAGACGCGCGGGAAGAGTCCCGCGATCGCGGAGGCCTTGAGGAAGTCGCGCCGCATCATCGTACTCATCTAACGGAGTAGGACGTAAATTTCGCCCGCAATTCGCCGGAAATAGTTGCCGGGAGACGGCCATGGCGCTACCATTTCAGGGTCCAACCAGTCTATGACCGATAACCCCTCGGATCCGTCCAAGGCGTCCGTTCCTCCGGAGCCGCACAAGCCGGCGGCGCCGGCCGGCGGTGCCGGGGCGAAGATGATCGACGTCCAGGGGATGATCCGCCAGTCGTCGCAGCGGGTCAACATCGACCAGCTCGTCAAGCAGGGCCGCAAGACCATCTCGCTCCTTTCCAAGGGCAAGATGGAGGAGCTGATCAATCAGGCGGTCAAGAACATCGTCGACAAGTACCGCGCGATGGCCGCCGGGGTCGCGCAGGTCCCGGTCGGCCAGATCGAGGCCGAGTCGAAGGAAGAATTCAACGAGCTGCTGCAGACGTACCAGCAGACGGCGAAGGCCAAGGAAGAGCTGCAGACCTCGAAGGAGCTGCTGGACGGCGAGCTCGAGGAGATGCGGCTGGACCTCGAGAAGCAGAAGGCGCTCGCGGACGGCCGCCTCAGCGAGGATGCCGAGAAGGCGCTGATCGTCGGCTTCAAGGAGTTCGAGCGCGAACTGGACAGGCAGGTGGTCAAAGTCTTCGACAAGCGCAAGACGATCCTGCAGGAGACGAATCCCGAGCAGGTTCCGGAGCTGAGGGAAGTCGAAAACGTGATCCGGCCGATCATCGCGCGCCTCGTCGCCGCGGAGCGCGAGCGCTTCCAGATGGCGGGCGGGCAGTCGCGCGAGACGCAGCTGCTCGAGAAGCGCATGGAGAAGCTCTACGCGCAGATCAACGCGATGGAAAGCGCGCTGCGGACGATCTCGCAGTCGAAGGTCTACTCGAACCAGCAGATCAACAACTTGCTCCGTCAGCTCGGCCTGTCCAACGAGGACAAGAATGCCGAGAAGAAGAAAGAAATGCTGAAGGTCGTGCTGGACCTCAACAAGCTGGTGAAGAAGGAAGGCGCCGACCTGGCCGCGCGGGGCATTACGCTGTCGAACCCGACGGGACCCGCCGCCGCGCCGCCGCCCGCGCAACCCCCTGCGAACCCCGCGTAATCCGAGATATACAACCGTATGGAGGACACCGCTTATGGCGCCCGAAGCTGAGATCGCCGGACGGACGACGAAAGAGGGAGTGCTGTACATCGGCATGGACCTGGGCTGCTACAAGACCTCGGTCGCTGCGACGAACGGCACACGCGAAGTGACCCAGTCGATCGTCGGATGGCCGAAGGATCCCGTGTCCCGCAAGATGCTGGGCAAGGACATCGTGTTCGGCGACGAGGCCGTCAAGCACCGCCTCGCGCTCGACACGATCCGCCCGTTCGAGAAGGGCGCGCTGAAGTACGCCGACAACGCCGAGGCCGGCGTCAAGCCCGAGCGCCTCGCGAAGTTCAAAGAGGCGGCGAAGGAGCTCGTGAAGCACGTCGTGCAGCTCTGCCGTCCGCCGAAGGGCACGCTGGTCTACGGCGTGATCGGGTCGCCCGCGCGCGCGTCGATCCTGAACAAGCAGGCGCTGATGGATGCGTGCAAAGGCACGTTCGAGGCCGTCATGATCGTGTCGGAGCCGTTCGCGGTCGCGTACGGCACGAACACGCTGGAGGACGCGCTGATCGTCGACATCGGCGCCGGCACGACCGACCTGTGCCGCATGCACGGCGCGATCCCGACCGAAGAGGACCAGATCACGTCCGGCAAGGCCGGCGACTACATCGACAACATGGCGATGGACCTGATCGCGAAGGCTCATCCGATGGCGCAGTTCACGATCAACATGGTGCGCGACGCGAAGGAGCGCGGCAGCTTCGTGAACGACGTGAACGACAAGGCGATGGTGAAGTGGCCGAACAAGGAAGGCAAGCCGACGGACTTCGACATCACCATGCAGCTGAAGGAAGCCTGCAGCGCGATCGTGCCGGACATCGTTGCCGGGCTGCGGAAGCTGGTGTCGAGCTACGACGCCGAGTTCCAGAAGCGGATGCTGCAGAACGTGATCCTGGCGGGCGGCGGCAGCCAGCTGCGCGGCCTGGACCGCCTGATCGAGAAGGATCTCGAGCAGTACGGCGGCGGCAAGGTGACGCGCGTGCACGAGCCCGTGTTCGCCGGCGCGAACGGCGCCCTCAAGCTCGCGGCCGACATGCCCGAGGACTACTGGAAGGAAGTCAAGTAGGCCTCAGGCCGCAACCGGACAGAAACCGCAAGCCCCCGGGGGATCCAAACCTCCCGGGGGCTTTTCTGTTTATAGGGTAGACTTTTCCAGAAGACCACAAACAAGCCAGTCCTGTTTGTGGGACGCCGCCCTGAACAGGACTGGCTTGTTGGTGGGGCCGGATGAGGCAGACGATCGCGGGCCAGGAGCTGAAGCACCGGGGGGCGCTGCTGCTGGCGCTCTGGGCCGGGTTCTACTTGCTGGCCTTCGGCATCGCGGGCGGCCTCCTGTTCTGCACCTACGCGCTCTTCGCCTGGTCGAAGTCGCCGTCGCTCCCCCTGGTCCTCGTCGCCGGCGCCGCGGCGCTCGGCGCCCTCCTGATCCTCTGGTCGAGCTTCCCGCGCTGGTCCCGGTTTGAGCCGCCCGGCCCCTGTCATTGGAGCGACGCCGGACGGGAAGAAGGAACTCGTCGCGATCCAGGATGGGGAGCGGGAAAGCGAACAATCCTGGTACGAGTTGCTGTTGGACCTCAAGAAGCGGGGACTGAAGGCGGGTCCGGAGCTGGCGATCGGGGATGGGGCCTTGGGATTCTGGAAGGCGCTGCCGAAGGTCTTCCCCAAAGCCCACGAACAGCGGTGCTGGGTCCACAAGAGGGTCAACGTACTCGACAAGCTGCACAAGAAGGAGCAGCCGTCGGCCAAGGCGCTTCTCCAGCAGATCTGGATGGCATCGACCCGGGAGGCCGCGCACAAGTCCTTCGATCACTTCCTGGCCGTCTACGGCGCGAAGTTCCCCAAAGCCGTCGAATGTCTGAAGAAGGACCGCGACGAGCTGCTCAAGTTCTATGACTTCCCGGCGGAGCACTGGGTCCATCTGCGGACGACGAATCCCATCGAGTCCACCTTCGCGACGGTTCGTCTTCGCACCACGAGCACCAAGGGATCGGGATCGAGAATCGCGTGCCTGTCGATGGTCTTTAAGCTCGTGCAGGCTGCAGAACGTCATTGGAGGGTTTTGAATGGATCGGAGCTGTTGAAGGCGATTATCGAAGGCGTTCAGTTCAAGGATGGTGCCAGGGTCGCCGCTTGACCTATGCCGTCATCCACAACAATTGACAGTATCTCTCGGACGTAGCATCCTTGCTGCCTGCATCGAGAGGCATTGGGAGTCAGACGATCTACGGACCCTGGCCCGTCTGCTAGACCATTCCACCGAAAGCCACGCCTGAGCCAACCGCAGAGCGCCCTGACGATATGTCGAGGCTGATCCGCGAGTAGGACGCTTCGATATCCTGCGCGAGCGCGGCGAGACGGCCCTTCAGGTCGGGGGAGTCCATTCAGGAGGAATAATACCCTCCGACCGCGAGCGCTTTCGACGTATTTTTGAACTCTCTTTACGGGCGCGGCCGGCGGACAAAGAAGTCCCTGAGGACGGCATTCGCGTCGATGTCTCTGCAGACGCGCCCTGCCCGGGTTTCAGCCCATAACTATGGGTTCCGCCGGGAGTAGTGACGGTCACGGTTGGATCCGTCGGCGGGCGCGCTTGAAGACCGCGCGCCACATCGGGCGCGTCAGGCGGCCCGTGTTGGTGTTCTGGCGGCTCGGATGGTAGCTGTCGAGCAGGATCCGGCCGTCCGGGAGGCGGTGTTCGGCGCCATGTCCGAACGGAAAGCCTCCCGGCTTAAGATTATAGATCCGTAATATGCTGTCGTGCGCGATGCGGCCCAGGGCCAGGACGACGCGCGCCCCGGTCAAGTGGCCCAATTCGGCCTCCAGGTACGGCCGGCAGGCCGCCAGCTCGGCGGGCAGCGGCTTGTTGCCGGGCGGCGCGCAGCGGGCCGCCGCGGTGATATAGACCCCGGGTATTTTGAGGCCGTCGCCGGGCCGCTCCGAGATCGGCCGCGTCGCCAGGCCCATCTCATGCAGCATCCCGTAGACCCAGGCGCCGGAGGAGTCGAAGGTGAACATCCGGCCTGTTTTGCCGGCGCCGTGGATGCCGGGGGCCAGCCCGACGATGACCAAACGGGGCCGTTCGTCGCCGAAACCGGGAACCGGGCGACAGCGGTGATCCGGCCATTTGGCGCGCGCCGTGTCGAGGTAGGCGACGAGACGGGGACAGCGCCGGCACTCGACCACGTCGTCCGCGATCTTCGCCAGCACCGGATCCTCGAGGCGATCACCACAAACATGACGGTCATGTTTGTGGTGCTCCCCCGACCCGCGACGCAACATAACGGTCATTATCGGACCTTATTATAGGGGTCTCCAGGGGGGGATTTCGCCGAACAACCCCGGTACGCCGCCTGTCCCAAGGCATATGGGAGAACGCCTCATGAACGTGCTGCGCTGCCTCGCCGTCCTCATCCTCGCCGCGTCCCCGGCCCTGGCCGACGACAAGGAGGCGCTCACCCAGGCCGTCGCCAGACTGGGCGAGCTCGGCTCCTACAAGTTCAAGGGCGAGACCGAGTTCCAGAGCCAGTTCGGCAACGCGCCGCCCACGATCCCGACCCTCGACGGCGTCTTCCAGAAGGACGCCGGGCTCTACATCAAATCCGACAAGGGCGAGATGTTCAAGAAGGACGACCGCGTCTTCATCAAGCAGGCCCAGGCCGACTGGCAGGATCTCTCCCAGTTCCAGCCCCCCGCCCCCCCTGCCGGCAAAGGCCCCCGCGCGGGCGGCGCCTTCGGCAAGGTCATGCTCCGCAACGTCAAGGCGCCTCACGATGAGCTCAAAGACGTGGTCCGCGGCCTCAAGACCGTCACCAAGGCCGAAAAGACCGAGAAGATCGGCGACATCGAGTGCTTCCAGTACTCGGGCGACATGACCGACGAGGCCATGAAAGGGTCGCCGCTCGGCCGCCTCCTCGGAACGTTCGGCGGCGCCAATGCCGAGGTCAAAGGCAGCGCCCGCCTCTGGCTCGACGGCCAGGGCAACATCGTCATCTACGAGACCGTCACCAAGGCGACCCTCGACTTCCAGGGCAACCAGGTGGACTTCTCCCTGACCCGCCGCAGCGAAATCACGGACGCCGACAAGGCCAAGCTCGAGGTTCCCGAAGCCGTCCAGAAGCTGCTCGCCGAGAAGGCGAAGCCCCAGAAGACGGAAGACAAGAAGGAGTAGGCGTTTGCTATACTCCCGGCGTGAACAAATCGACCGTCATCAGTGAGCTCAAGCGGTCGATCACGCTGCTGACGCCGTTCTTCGAGGCGGATCCGGCCTTCCTGAAAAAGAGCTACGCGCCGGGGAAATGGACCGCCCGGCAGATCCTGGCCCACGTCACCGACACGGAAGTCGTCCATCAGTACCGGGTCCGGATGATCCTGAGCGAACCGGGCGGGCCCATCATGGCGTTCGACCAGGACAAGTGGGCGAAAACGCTGGTTTACCAGCAGCGCGACATGCTCCTGATGCGGCGGCTGTTCACGACGTCTCGCGAGAGCATGATCGAGCTCGTCGACTTCCTGCCGGAACAGATCTTCGGCCGGGTCTCGAAGCACTCCGAACTGGGCGAAATCCGCGCCTGGGACGTCGTCGGCAAGGCGGCGACCCATTGCATGCACCACTACGGGCAGCTGGCGGCGATCCGCGAAGGGACGCCCTGGTTGCCCGCAGGCGCCCCCGCCGAATGAGCCGCCGTCCGGTCACCGCGTACGTCCTGATGCTCTGCAGCGCGCTCTGCTTCTCCTCGATGGGCGCGATGAGCCGGCTGCTCGCCGTCGACTCCGACTGGCGCTTCCTGGCCCTGGTGCGCGCCGCGCTCATGCTGGTCTTCGCCGGCGGCATCGCCGCCGCGACGAAGACGCGCTTCAGCATCCGCGCCACGCCGATGCTCTGGATGCGAAGCATCGTCGGGAGCCTCAGCATGATCTGCACGTACTACGCGCTCACCCACGACCTGCCGTTCGCGGAGGCCACCACCCTGGTGAAGAGCTATCCGATCTGGGTCGCAATACTTTCGTGGGTGGTGCTTCGCGAGCGGCCGTCGATCAAGGTCTGGATCGCCATCCTGACCGGCGCTGCGGGTGTCGTGCTGATCTGCCGGCCGCACTTCGACCACGCCGGCCTGACCGTCGCCGTCGGCATCCTCGCGGCCATGTGCACGGCGGTCGTGCTGCTCGGGCTGAACCGGCTTTCCGACGTTCAGCCGCGCGAAATCGTGCTGCATTTCGCGCTGATCTCGACGCTGACGATGGGGGCCATCTACCTGCTGACGGCGCCGAAAACGCCCATTGGCGCCTTCGGCACGGGACGCGGCATCGCCATGCTGCTCGGAATGGGTCTCGTCGGGACCCTCGGCCAGATCGCGCTGACCAAGGCGTTTGCGATCGGCGATCCGCCGAAGGTCTCCGTCGTCGGGCTCTCGGAGCTGGTCTTCGGGGTCGTCTACGACCGCATTCTCTGGGACCGGCGCTTCGGCGGGGTCACGCTGCTGGGGATCGCGCTGGTGGCCGCGCCTACGGCGTGGCTGCTCGCCGCGAGCCGGCGACCGCGGCCAGGATCGTCCGCACCGCTCGAAGCAGCCGGGGCCGCGAAAGCGCCTTGAACGGCGGGACGTGGACGAAGCCGCAGGGCCCGTCCATCCAGGTCAGGCCGCGGTAGAAGACGTGGTTGCAGAGGAAGGTCCCCGCGTGGTGCGAGATCGAGGCGGGGATGCCCGCCGCGCGCAGTTTTCCGTGGATGCGATCCAGGGGCAGCCGCGACGCGACGGCGAGCGGCCCGCCGTGCTGGATGGGCCGTCGCCAGGCCTCGTTGCTGCCGGGGTCGTCGTGATGGTCGACGTTGAGGGCCACGGCTTCGAGTCCCAGAACGCGGCGGGTCGCGGCGAGGCCGAGCATCAGCAGGGCGTCCGGCTTTTCGCGCCGCAGGAGCTGCTTGAGGGCGCGGTCGGCCCGGCGGTAATCGACCGGCAGGACGTGGCCGCCGAGCTCGCGGGCGGCTTCCCCGCTGGGATTGACCGTGTTTCCGTCCCACGGCTCGAATCCGGTGATCAGGATCTTCACTGTGCCCTTATATTAATGCCCGCTGGTTCCAACCGGAAATAACTTCACCTTGGAATTCGTTGACACGGGGTATCGCTCGCCTAGAATGGAAATCCGCGGCGGTTGACACTGCAACTTGGAGATCACAATCGTGCCGCTGGAACTGCGACCGGGTGTGTCGGTGCCTATTCCGTGCCGACACTGCGAGAAGGCGATGATCCGCTTCACGCTCAATGAGGGCAGCCAGTCGTTGAACTGCCCGCGCTGCGGAAGCGCCACCGAGGTCAAGGTCTACACCGAAGAAGGCGTTCTTCGGATCAAGACCTCGAAGGGCGCGATCCGGGTGAAGCCCACGTCTTCTTAACAGAGGGGGCGAGACTGCCATCGCCAGCGTCCATCTTCCCGTCTGCCCTGGGATAAGGCAGACGGTCCGTCTGATCACACAGCCCGGGGATGGGCGCGGTCGTAAACTTCCTTGAGGCGGTGGGTGGTGACGTGGGTGTAGATCTGGGTCGTGGTGAGGTTGGCGTGGCCTAGAAGCTCCTGGACGGCCCGCAGATCGGCGCCCCGTTCCAGGAGGTGGGTCGCGAAGCTGTGACGCAGCGTATGGGGCGTTACGGCCTTCCGCAGGCCCGCTGCGGACGCCCGCCGGTCCAGGATGCGCCGCACGCTCCGGACGTTCAGCCGCGTCCCGTTCTTGTTGATGAACACGGCGCTGACTCCGCTCATCAGCCGCTCGACCCGGACCGCCCGCTCCGGCAGGTACTCCTCGATCGACCGCGTCGCCCCGCTCCCCAGGGGCGCCAGCCGCTCCTTCCCGCCTTTGCCCCGGACCACGGCGATGCCCGAGTCGATCTGGACGTCGGCCAGGTCCAGTCCGGTGGCTTCGCTGACGCGCAGACCCCCGCCATAGAGGGTCTCCAGCAGTGCGCGGTCGCGGCGGTCGGTGAACGTGTCGCCGGTCGTCGCCTCCAGCAGCTGGACGACCTCCGCCTCCTCCAGGAACGACGGCAGCTTCTTGTCCAGCCGCGGCGTCCGGACCTGGCGGACCGGGTTCGCGTCGACCACGCCGCGGCGCAGGAAGTAGTCGAAGAAGGTCCGCAGGCACGCCAGCATGCGGGCCATCGAGCTTTTCTGATAGTTCTCGGCGTGGCACCTGGACAGGAATCGGCGGATGAGGAGGACGTTGACATCGGGCGTCAGCAGCCTGGCCTCGCCTCCGACGAACTCGGCGAAGCGGTCCAGGTCGCCGCCGTACGCGCGCACCGTATGCGGCGAAAGATTGCGCTCGGCCGCCAGGTGCCGGAGAAATTCTTCCTTAGGACCCATAAGCCCGCTGAAGGATTTGAGTGGAAACGAACTGCAGGTACCGCGACTGCACGGCGAGCACTTCCGACGGGCGGATCGACAGCCGCTGGGCGAACCCGGCGACCTGGGCGCGCACGGCGGCCTCGCGCGCATCATAGACCCGCTCGAATGCGGCGATCGCATGCGCGGCCCCCGCCGGCGTCATCGCCAGCGGGCCCTTCTTCCATGACGCGGACTGCAGCAGCCCGTCGAGGTCCTTCGCCGAGAGGGACTGCCCCTCGGTGCGCAGCAGCTGGACGTGCACCCCGATCCTCGGCGGATCGTAGGGGTCATAGTCGGTCACCGCGCAGGCCAGGACCGCGTCGGCCCCGAGGGTTCGGGCGACGCGGACCGCGTCCTCGACGGTGACGATCGGCTCCGACGATGCCGCGCGCAGGTGCGCCGGGCGGACGACGCGGACGCCCCAGGCCTTCACGAACTCCGAGGCGAGGATACCGCCGAACTCCTCGGCGTCGAAGCTCGAGCCCCCCGTCTCGTTGAAGAACGGGAGGATCGCGACGAGGCGGATCTCGGTCGACTTCGACGCGGGCGGAGGCGTCGACGTGCAACCGGCGGCCAGGAGAAGCAGGAGCCAGGGAAGCCGCTTCATTTCGGATCCTCGAGGGGTTTCACCCGGACGCTGCAGATGTTCTGCATGCCGCCGCGATTGGAAACGAAGAAGACGCGGTCGCCGCCCCACCCGGGCCACCACTCGGCGGACAGCTCGTCGGTGAGGCGCATGGGATAGGTGCCGTCGGCGCGGACGATCCAGATGTCGTCGGCCTCGAAGGGCACGCCGAAGTTGCGGGATTCGACGCTCTTGTTCACGGTCGCGTAGGCGATCCACCTCCCGTCCGGCGAAAAATGCGGGTTGATCGCGGACCAGGCCTGGGCCTTGTCGCCGACGACCTCGCGCAGGCCGGTGCCGTCGGGCCGGACGCTCCAGACGCCGCTGCGGCCGCCGGCGCTCCGGGGCAGCGACTGGAAGGCGATGAGCGGCGACTTGGCGTCGGGCGACCAGTCCGGGTAGATGCCGGCGCCGAGGAAGGTCTTGATGCGCGTGGCGACGTCCACGATCACGATCTGCCAGACGCCCTCGCTGTTGCGGCTGGAGTAGACGAGCTTCTTCCCGTCGGGCGACCAGGAGGGGGCGATGTCGTCGCCGGCCTCGAACGTGACCTGGGTGATGCTGCCGGGCGCGTCGATGCGGGCGACGTAGATGTCCCAGTTGCCGTCGCGGTTGGAGGCGTAGGCGATGTGCTTGTGATCGGGCGAGACGTGCGGGAAGAGATTGTCGCCGCTGTTGGCGGTGATCTGGACCGGCGAGGCGTCGAACGTCTCGCGCATGGCGATCTGGAGGCGCGGACCGAACTCGGTCGTGGCGTAGGCGAAGAAGGCGCCGTCGGAGGACGGGGCGGGATGCATCGCCTTCCCCGGCTGCGGCAGGGTCGTGTGAAGGATGAGGTCGCGCCAAGGGGGTTCGGCGGCATTGAGGGGCATGACGTGGTCTTTGACGTCGTCGCCTCCCATGGGCGGGCGGGCCTTGGGATCTTTTTCGGGCGGCGGCGAGCCCTGGCAGGCGGCAAGGGCGAGGATGGCGGCGAGGCCCCAGGCGTGCTTCATGTCGGACGTCTCCCCTTCTGGGGGATTTATCGGCCAAACGTCCGATAATCTGGATCCCACAAACAAGACTGGCTGGTTTGTGGTTTTTAAAACGACAGGAGCGGCCTCGAACCATTCAAGGCCGCTCCCGTATCCAGTAAGGGCGGGTCAAATTTCCATCGTCCCTTGAGCAAGGGGGGTGCCACGGCCGAATTCACTCGGCCGCGGAAGAGGCTTGTATCCAAGGGGATGCGTCGGCTCTTGTCGGAGCCGCTTTATGGGTGTGGCCCGGCGTTACTGGCAAGTAACGGGATTACCCAGAGAGACCAAAAAGTATCCTGGATACTCTTAGACGTTTGCCTGGGCGACGAAGCGCTTGAGCATCTGCGTCATCTTCGGCTCGGCCTCGTTGGCCGTATGGATGATCTCCGCCACGCTCACGGGCGCCAGCGTCTCGGGGATGCAGAGATCGGTGACGATCGAGACACCGAGAATCCGCAGGCCGGCATGGACGCCGACAATGACTTCGGGCACCGTCGACATCCCGACCACGTCGGCGCCGATGCTCCGCAGCAGCCGGTACTCCGCCCGGGTTTCGAGACAGGGCCCGGTCAGCGCGACGTAGACGCCCCGCCGCACCGGGATCTTCTCCTCCGCGCCGATCTTCTCCGCGAGCGCGAGGTATCCGAAATCGTACGGGCGCGACATGTCGGGAAAGCGGGGCCCGAGCGAGTCGTCGTTGGGCCCGATCAGCGGATTCATGCCGAGCATGTTGATGTGGTCGTCAATGAGCATCAGGTCGCCTTTCGCGTACGACGGATTCAGCCCGCCGCAGGCATTGGACACGACCAGCGCCTTCGCCCCCAGCGCGCGCAGGACGCGGACCGGGAACGTGATCTGGTCCATCGTGTAGCCTTCGTACGCGTGGAAGCGCCCTTCCATCGCCACGACGCGGCGCCCTTCGAGCGTGCCGAGCACGAGATCGCCTTTGTGGCTGGTGACCGTCGACTTCGCGAAATGCGGAACGCTCTCGTACGGGATCTTCTTCTCGACCTGGATCGCGGCGGCGAGTCCGCCGAGGCCGGTCCCGAGGATGATGCCGAAGTCGGGCGCCGCGGTCGCTCCGATGGCGCGCACGGCCTCGTCGATCCGCGCCTTGAGCGACATGCTCAGTGCCCCTGCGTCTCGAGCCAGCGCTCGGTGTCGATCGCGGCCATGCAGCCCATGCCCGCCGCGGTGATGGCCTGGCGGTAGACGTGGTCCACGCAGTCCCCGGCCGCGAACACGCCCTCGACGCTCGTATAGGTGCCCCGGGTGACTTTGACGTAGCCCATCTCGTCGAGCGCGAGGTGGCCCTTGATGAACGCCGTGTTGGGGCTGTGGCCGATCGCGACGAAGACGCCGGCGACGTCGAGGCGGTTGACCTCGCCGCTGGCGGTGTCCTTCAGGCTGACTCCGGTCACTCGTCCCGCCTTCACGTCGTGGATCTCGTCGACGATCTTGTTGAACACGAACTCGATCTTCGGGTTCTTCCGGCCTTTCGTCTCCATGATCTTCGAGCAGCGCAGCTGGTCGCGGCGGTGCACGACATAAACCCTCGACGCGAAGCGGGTGAGGAAATTGGCCTCCTCGAGCGCGGTGTCGCCGCCGCCGATGACCGCCAGGGGCTTGTTGCGGAAGCCCGGGAGCGCACCGTCGCAGGTGGCGCAGGCGGACACGCCCTTGTTGGCCAGGGCCTTTTCCGACGGGATGCCGAGGAACTTCGCGCCGGCGCCGGTCGCGATGATCACCGCGTTCGACCGGTACTCCTTCTCGGACGTCTTCAGGGTGAACGGGCGCTTGCTGAAATCGACCGTGTCGATCCAGCCCGACTCGATGCGCGTCCCGAAGCGTTCGGCCTGCTGGCGCATCAGGTTCATCAGCTCGGGGCCCTCGACGCCCTTCGGGAAACCGGGGTAGTTCTCGACGTCCGTGGTGATCATGAGCTGGCCGCCCGGGATGTCCGTGCGCTTCGACTGGTCGGCCTCGCCTTCGACGATCAGCGGATTCAGGCTCGCGCGGCTGGCATAGACCGCCGCGGTGTACGCCGACGGGCCGCTGCCGATGATGACGACGTTTTCAATGGCCAATTTTCTTCTTCCTGTTCCGCAGGTAGTCCACGAAGACGCTGCCTCCGAGGTTGTCGGCGGCGCTGAAGTAGGCGCGGCCCTTGTTCACCTGGGTCAGCTTGTTGACAAAATCTACCAGTGCCGGTTCCTGCGTCAACATAAACGTCGTGATCACGATCTTATTCCGCCGGCAGGCGGCCGCCTCCTCGAGCGTGAGCCCCACGATCTTGGGATCCAGGCCGAAGGGGTTCTTGTAGAGCCGTCCGTGTTCGGTGATCGCCGACGGCTTCCCGTCGGTCACCATGAACACCTGCTTGTTCGGATGTTTCTTGCGCAGCAGCAGGCGCTGCGCCAGCTGCAGCGCCGCCCGCGTGTTGGTGTGATACGGCCCGGCGCCGACATACGGCAGCTGCTTCACGCTGACCTCGGTCGCGTCGTCTCCGAACAGCGCCACCTGCAGGGAGTCCTTCGGATAGCGCGTCTGGATCAGCTCCGCCATCGCGAGCGCCACCTTCTTCGCGGGCGTGATCCGGTCCTCGCCGTACAGGATCATCGAGTGCGAGATGTCGAGGAGCAGCACCGTCGCGCAGCTCGTCAGGTGTTCGCGCTCGTTGACCTCGAAGTCCTCCTCGGCCAGTCGCAGCTCGGGACCTGTCCGCAGCAGCGAGTTGTGCATCGTCCGCTGCACGTCGATGCCCGCCAGGTCCTCTCCGAAGGCCCAGGGCCGCGTCTCCGGCAGTCGGTCGCCGCCGTCCCCCGACTGCGGGGTGCGGTGCTCGCCGACGTTGCCGCGCTTCAGGTTGTTGAAGATCCGGTTGAGCGCGTCCTGCCGGATCATGCGCTCGCCCTTGGACGTGAGCGTCGGGAAGCCCTTCTTTTCGTCGATGATGTTCTTTTCATGGAGCGACTCGCGGAACTTGGCCAGGTCGGCGCTCTTGTCGAGGTACCCCATCTGCTGGAGCCGCTCCATGTACTTGAGCGTGCGCTCGACGTCGCCGTTCGCCTGCAGCAGCAGGTGCTGGAAGACGGCCATCAGGGACGCGAACTCCTTCAGCTTCTGAAGGAGGTCCTCATCCCATTTTTCGTAGCGGAAGGCGACCATGACGGCACCGGGGGTTAGGAGACGCGGAGCGGGGCCGCCGGACGGCCCAGCTGGAACACGTCTTCGAATTCGAGGACGAGCCGGGTCAGCGGGTCCTTCTGCTGGCCGGCATACTCCGAGGCGGCGATCTGGACCGCGTCCAGGATCTCGATCACTTCGTTGAGGTCGTCGGCGCTGCGCCGGGACTCGGTCAGCACCGGGCGGCCCGGCACCTCCGTCAGCGCGCTGCCGTTTTCGGGCATCGAGATCAGCGGGACGCCGTCCGTCTCGACCGGCGGCACGGCCGACGGCAGCGGGATGCGGGCGGTGGACGACGAGCGGATCGCGGTATCCTTGCGTTTGCCGGTGGGCGCGGGCAGCTCGCCCTTGCGGCCCTTATAGACGGCATCGATGGCGGCACGAACCTGGCCCTCGTCGGCCTGGAAGACCTTCACCTTCAGGCCGGAGACCTTCCGCAGCTCCTGGACGGCCGCGCGATTGTAATAGTTCGCCTTGGCCACGCAGAGGAGGTCGCCGATCCGGGCGATGGGGATGACCTCGTGCTTGCGGGCAAGATCCTCGGGGACGACGCGGGAGGCGTCCGCGGAGAGGTCGACGCGGCGCAGATCGTCCAGCACCGGAAGCTTGAACTTCGACGCCAGGAAGGCGGCCAGCTCGGCGCGGCGGACGTGGCCGCAGGACTCAAGGAGCTGCCCGATCACGGAATTCCTCTGGTTGGATTCCGCGAGGGCCCGGGTGATCTCCTCCTGGGTGACGCCGCCCTCTTCGACGAGGAGTTCCCCGATCCGTTCGATTTCGCCGGGTGGCATGACAGACACGATTATAGGCCCCCCCGGGCGCGATTCAAAGGAACTTCTGGAAAATGGCCCCGGGGCCGATATCCTGCTACAGACATGGCATCCTTGTCCTCGCGGCTCCTCGGGCAGGCCGTCCCCGCCCTCGCCCCCTCCCTGGTGCGCGGGCTCATGTCCACCTGCCGTTACCGCGACGTCCATGGCGACGTCAGCGAGTTCCTGGAGCAGGACAAGCCCTTCATCGGCGTCGTCTGGCACAAGGACCTGCTGTTCGCGCTCGACTTCTTCCGCCGCCGGAAGAAGATCGTCGTCATGGTCAGCCGCAGCAAGGACGGCGAGATCGTGGCCAGGGTCCTGCACCGCATGGGCTATCGGACGGTGCGGGGATCGTCCAGCGCCGGCGGCCGCGAGGCGCTGGCGGAATTCAGCGAGCTCCTGCGCCAGGGGTGGGGCGCGGCGATCATCGCGGACGGCCCCCGCGGCCCCGCCCGACAGGCCAAGATCGGCTGCGTGCTGGCCGCGCGCGCCTCGGGCGCGCCCATGCTCCTCTGGGGCGTGCACGCGAACCCGTCCATCACGCTGCGGAACTGGGACCAGACCATGATCCCGAAGCCGTTTGCGACGGTCCACCTGTCCTACGGCGGGCCGATCTACGTGCCGTCCCACGCGACGCGGGAGACCTGCGAGGAGATCCGGGAGAAAGTCGACGTCGAGATGGCCCGGCTGGAGGCTATTTGCCGCTCTTCGGCAGCTTCGTGACGTACCACTTCCCGTCCATCTTGCGGATCCAGTGGATGGGCTGGTCGGTCGCTTTCAGCGTCCCCTTCGGGAGCTTCAGCTCGTAGGTCATCATCGTCAGCGCGTGGGGCTGCGGCCGCGCGCCGGGGATGCGCATCCGGATCTCGACGTCCTGGATCTCCCAGCTTTCCAGCATGCGGTCGACCCCGGTCCGCAGGAACAGCTCCATCACCTGGGCGTCCGTCAGCATGCCGAACGCGATATCGTCCAGGAACGCCCGGACCGTCTTCGCATCCCGGGTCTGGACCGCCTTGAGAAGCTCCTCCGTCCGGGCCATGACCTCCTCGGTGAGCCGCTTCTCGCTCGCGTCCTTGAATTTGGCCAGGATCTTTTCGCGGGGGGTCGGCTCCTTGGGCGCCGGCGTCGGCTTCTCTTCGGGCGCTTTCTCGGCGGGCTTCTCCTCCGGGACCTTCGCGACGGGTTTCTCCGCCGGTTTTTCGACGACCTTCTCGGGCGGCTTCGGAGCGACGGGCGGTGGCCCGGAGGGCTTGTTGCCGCCCCTGCCCAGGACGAGGCCCAGGATGATTCCGACCACCAGGATCCCGGCGATCGGAAGCGCGATCATGGCCGCCTTGCGCTTGGGCGGCGATGCGGCCACGGTCGTCGCCGGCTGCTTCAGCGCGTCGAGGGCACGGATGAGCTCGTCGGCGGTCTGGAAGCGCTTGGCCGGGTCCTTCTGAAGCAGCCTGGCGAGCAGCGCGGCGACGGGCTCCGGAATCGACGGCTCCAGCGTGCGCGCCGGGATGGGTTCCTCCGCGCTCGCCTGCTTCATGACGATCGACACCGGCGAGCCGCCGTCGAACAGGCGCCTGCCGGTGAGCATGTGGTACAAGGTGGCGCCGAGCGAGTACAGGTCGCCGCGGGGGTCGACCTTTTCGCCCTTGGCCTGCTCGGGAGCCATGTAGTGAGGCGTTCCCATGACGACGCCCGGCTCGGAGATCGAGCGGTTGGCGTCCTCGTCCTTGGCCAGGCCGAAGTCGGCGACCTTCACGACGCCGTCCTTCGAGATGAGGATGTTATGGGGTTTGATGTCCCGGTGGACGATGCCGAGCTTCGCCGCGGCGGCGAGGGCGGCGGCCACGCGCTTCGTCGTCGAGAGCGCCTCGGCCACCGTCAGCTTCTTCCGCTCCCGGAGGATCGCGTCGAGGCTCTTCCCCTCGACATACTGCATTGCGATGAAATGGAGGCCCTGCTCGTGGCCGACGTCGTGGACCTGGACCACGTTGGGATGCTCCAGGCGGGCGGCGAGGCGGGCTTCGCGGATGAAGCGCTCCTTGAATTCCGGGGAGTGGGCCAGGTCGCCGGGGAGGACCTTGATGGCGACGGCGCGGTTCAGGCCGGGGTGCTGGGCGAGGTAGACCGCGCCCATGCCGCCCTGGCCCAGCTTGCGCTGGATCGTGCAGCGGCCGAGCTCTTTTCCGATGAGCGGGTCGTCGGGATCCATCGTCTGATTAGACATACGTAATGGGAGTCCGGTTCGCCCGGACTACCCTTATAATACTACCGGAGCGCCAAGAGAAATGACGATCCTGGCGGCGATTGCGTTTGTCCTCGCGCAGGGGGAGCCCTCCCTCGAATCCCGCGTCGCCACCTACAGCGCCCAGCTTGCCGACGAATCCACCCGCGACCGGGCGCGCGACCGCCTGGTGCACTTCGGCCGTCCCGGCCTCGCCCTGCTGGAGAAAAGCGTCATCGACTCCGCCTCGATCGCCTCGATCCGTCAGGAGGTCGCCTTCAACGAGACCCTGGGCGCCGCCTACGGTCCGCCCCATCTTTTCAACTTCGACGGCAACGAGGAATCGCTGGGAGTCCTCCTCTCCCGGCTTGAAATCGCGGCCTCGATGCCCTTCCAGAAGAACTCCCTCGACCTGTCCCAGAAGCTCACCCTCAAGATGGAGGACGCCTCCTTCTGGGAGGCGCTCGACGAGATCTGCAAGAAGGCGTCCATCTGGTACTACCCCGCCACCGAGCCCCTCTACCTCAACGGCGGAGTGGCCTCGCAGAAGCCTCGCGTCTATTACGGTCCGCTGATGATCGTCCTGGACCGCGTCATCCACCAGCGCCGCATCACCTTCAGCGCGATCGAGTCGGACTTCACGATCCGCCTTCTCCTGGTTTGGGAGAAGTCGGTGGCGCCTCTGGGTGCGACCGGCCGCTACCGCCTCGCGCAGGCGACCGAGGACTCGGGTGCGTCCCTGATCCCGGCCGCCGCGCGGCAGCAGCCTGCGGGAAGGTCGGCGATGCTGGTCCGCAATCCCGGGCAGGGCGTGGACCTGGCGGGCCTGCTCATGCCGTCGGCCAAGGCCAAGTCGCTGGCCCGCGTGGAGGGCACCCTCGAGCTGGAATTCCCGGCGCGGATCGACGAGGTCCGCTTCGAGCTTCCGGCGGAGGGCTTTTCGACGCCGCGGGAAAAGAGCATCGAGGGGGCCAAGGTTGAGCTGAAGAGCTTCGGGCCGCCGGCGGCCTGGGGCGCGACGCTGGAGGCCTCGATCCGCTTCGACGACCCCAGGGAGGCCGCCGAGTTCCGGATCGGCATGTCCGACGTCGAGTTCATCGTCCCGGGCGACGTGAAGCGCTCCGGATGGATCGGCACGGCGAAGCTCGAAAAGGACGTCTATTCCTTCTCGGCTCACTGGCGCAACGGAGGCCGCGCCGAAATGCCGAAGGAAGTTCGTTTCCGAATCCCCCGCGGCGGCGTCATCAAGAACGTGCCCTTCTGCTTCAAGGACGTGGACCTGAAATGAGACCCGTCGCCGCCGTCCTGCTGCTTCTGGGGATCGGCCTGCCCGCCTCGGCGGGTCCGCAGGAGGCGCTTCCCGACCGCCTCTCCGCGGCGTGCCGCGACCTGGAGAGCGGCGATTCCCGCCGCGTGTTCGCCGCGGTGCAGGCCATCGCGCAGCTCGGCGGGGCGGCGCTGCCTTCGATCGAGGCCCGGACGAAGGAGTCCAAGGGCCGGGTCCGCGATTACCTGGAGCTCGCCGCCGAGGAGATCCGCATCGCGCCCCACCTGCCCGCCTTCCCGGCCGTCCGGAAGGTCACGATGAAGTCCGCCGACAAGAACGTGGTCGAGCTCCTCTCCGACCTGCGCGCGAAGACCGGCGCCGCGATTTCGCTGGAGAACCTGCTCGACGAGGAGAACCTGCCCGAAATCACCGTGGACGTGAAGGACGCCACGATGCTGGAGGCCTTCGACGCGATCTGCCATGCCGGAAACGTCACCGTCTCAATGGAGAACGGCCAGTTCGAGCTCTATACGGGTGCCTACGTCGACCTGCCCCGCTTCTTCTTCGGGCACTACTTCTTCCGTCTCAGCGAGTTCGAGGTGAAGAAGACCGTGACCTTCCGCAAGCCGTCGGCCCAGAGCTTCACCATCCAGATGGAGACCGTGTGGGACCCGGCCGCGGCCCCCTCCCGGTTCAAGTCGGTCCGCGTCGTCGAAGCCCTGGACGACCGCGGCCGCAGCCTCGTCCTTCCGCCCGCCGACCCCGCTGTGGCGGCTCCGGGAGACGAGGACGATCCCGACGCGGAGGGCTCGCACACGTTCCTCCGCCTGGTCCCGCCCTCCCCGGCCGCCACGAAGATCACGGTGCTGCGCGGCTTCTCGACGATCGTCCTCCCGAAGGGCCGCGCCACGACGAAGTTCGCCGCGCCCGCCGCGGGCCAGACCGCCACCTCGGGCGAGTTCGAGGCGCGGATCCGCGACCTGGACGCCGAGCACCATTTCCTCACCATCGAGCTGTCGTCGAAAAAGCAGTCGCCGGAGGTGCTCAACAAGCTCGGCCTGATGGGGGCGGTCTCCGTCAAAGGCTGGGACGCGGCCCGCACGGCCGTGACGAAGACGTCCTGGAACGAGTCGGCGCTCGAAGTCACCGTGACGTTCGAGCCGATGCGCCTCAAGGATCAGCCGATCCGCCCGCCGGAGGAGAACGGCGCGCCCGTCCTGGAGCGGGTGGACCTGTCGGTCGTGACGTCGACCCAGGAGAAGCGGATCCCCTTCGAATTCCGGGATCTCAAGCTGAAATGAAACGCGCCGCCTTCGTCCTGATCGCGATGCTGCTGGCCGGCCTGGCCCCGGCCCAGGAGGACCGCCGCCTGAAGGATCTCCTCCAGAAGCTGGAGGACGAATCGATCGCGGTCCGTTCCTCGGCGGCCAGCGGGCTGGCGACGTACGGAAAGTCCGCGATCCCGCTGCTCCGGCGCGCGGCTTCAGAGTCCGGCTCGGAGACGCGGGACCGCCTGGCCGAGGTCATCCGGAAGATCGAGGAACGCGAACGGCTCTCCGCGCTGCTTCCGCCTGCGTCCCTGATCACGCTGGACGCCAGGAACAAGCCGCTCCGCGAGGTCTTCCAGCGGGTCGCGCGCCAGTCGCGCACGCCGATCGACCTCACCGACGTCCCCGAGGACGCCCTGGTGACCGTCGCGCTGGACCGCGTCCCGTTCTGGCGGGCGGTCGAGGAGATCTGCCGGGCCAGCGGCAAGGTGATGGCGACGACGGAGAGCGGCCATCTCGGCTTCAGCGCCGAACCCTATATGGCGCTGCCCGGGAAAACGACCGAGCAGTTCCGCGCGACGCTGCAGCGGATCGAGCTGTCGTCCAACGGCACCTTCGGCCAGCCGGACCGCTTCGAGTCGTTCAACGCGGTGTTCCACCTGTGCTGGGAAAAAGGCGTGCGTCCCTGGCGCGTCTCCGGCCGCATCCTCGGCCTCGTGGACGAGACGGGCGTGGATCTCATCGCCCTGGCTGGCGACACGGAGACGCCGGTCCAGACGTCGCCCGCCCCGGACTCCGTCCACCGGGAATTCCAGCTGACGTATCCCCGCGGCCCCGGTCCGCAGGCCGTGCGCATCGGCCGCCTCCTGGTCGAGTTCGAGCTCGAATTCCCCCTGCGCTACGCCGAGGTCCGGCTGGACGTCGCCGACGGCCGGATGCCGGCGCCCGGGGAATGCCCCGAATTCACCGCGCGGCTCAACCGCCTGGAGCGGCAGGAGGCGTCGCTGCTGGCGACCCTGACGCTCGGCTTCGGCGCGCCGCCGGAGAGCGAGGTGCTGCCCGAATCGATCATCCTCCGGGACCACAAGGGCGTCGACCACGTAGCCATCATCACGGACGCGCCGCCGCCGGCGGAGAACGAGGCGGTGCTGCAGCTCGCATTCCCCGACGTCCCGGAAGGCGAGGCGCTCAAGGAGCTCGTGATCCGCATCCCCGTCGAGGTGCATCGCGAGCGGCTGGAAATCGACCTCAAGGACATCCCGCTCAAATGAAGCTCGCGCTCGCCGTCCTGGCCGCCGGACTCCTGGTGACGCAGGACGACCCGCGCATCCGGGAGCTGGTCGAGCGGCTGGCCGACGACCAGATCACGGTGCGGGAACAGGCGGCCGCGAACCTCGCGGAGTTCGGTCCGGCGGCCGTGCCGGCCCTGCTCCGCATCAAGTCGTCCGGAGATCCCGAGTTGAGCTCCCGGGCCGCGTCGATCATCAAGCGGATCGGCGAGGGTGAGATCGTCGGCCGCCACTGGCGGCGCGGCGCCCGGATCACCCTCGACTCCGACGGCACCCCCGTCGCCCTGGTCCTCGAGGACCTCGAGCGGCAGGCGCGCGACACCTTCCGCTACGATCCGGCCGACCTCCGCGATCCCGTCGTCCTGAACGTCCGGGATCTCCCCTTCTGGGACTGCGTCGACGCCCTCTGCCGCGCCGCCCCGACGCTCACGTGGGAGGTCGACGGCGACGTCCTCGTCTTCACGCGGAGGAGCCGCCCGGCGTATCCCGTCCGGAGCCAGGAGGAATTCACCGTCTGGCTGGACGGCATCACGTACACCCGCGACTTCGACTTCACCGGCAATGCGCGGACGACCTTCACCGTGACGCTCGCGTCGGCCTGGGAGTCCGGGATCGTCCCGGTCGCGGTCGAGCAGCGGGTGGCCGAGGTGCTCGACGAGGAGGGGCGGAACCTGATGCCCCCCGACCGTTTCGCGAGCTACGGCGCCCGCCTGGAGACGCCGACGCGGCGGATCCGTAAGGAGGTCGCCTATATGGCGATCCCGCAGGGCCGGGAAGTGCGCGCGTTCTCCAAGGTCTGCGGCTCCGCGGCCTTCTACTTCCCCCGCTCCTACGAGGACGTGAGCATCGACCTGAAGTCGACGTCGACGCCCCTCCAGCTGGAGCGCATGACGATCGCGGTGCGGAACTTCCGGGTCCTGAAGGACGCGTGCGCGTTCGAGATCATCCTGACGTCGGCGATGTCGACGGGCGAGCCGCTGATCGACCGGATGCCTTATGGCGACATCGCGGTGATCGACGACCAGGGCAACCTGTGCCGCTCGTCCGCCGCGACGAAGGGGCCGGCGATGGTCGGCTCCTCGCGGAGCCACTCCTACAGCGGCACCTCGTACACGATCCACGAGAACATGCAGGTGCCCCTGGCCGAGGGCCGCACGGCGGTCTCTCTGCGGCTGCGTCTCCTGAAGGACGTAATGGAGAAGCGGGTGGCCTTCGAGTTTTCGGACATTGCGGTCCAGTGAGCACCCTCCGGCCAGGATGAGCGTCCCTCGGCCGGCTCCCGTCCATCTGCTCCTCGCCGCGTCCCTCGGGATCCTCGCCCTGGCGCTCGCTCTCCGTCGCAGCGGGCCGGAACCCGGGGAGCCCCGGAATCCCCCGGCTTCCGGAACCGTCCAGGACATCCCGACGTCCGAAGTTCCCTCCGGTCCGGCTGCCCCTCCAAGTCGCTCCCAACAAAGGAATCCCTTCCTGGAGGGCAATCCCGAGACGATCCAGCGGATCCTCGATCGGCTGGCCCGGCGGGATCTCCCGACGGTGGACAAGGAGCAGCTCTACCGGGAGCTCCAGAGCGGAATCGACGACTTGGTGGTCCAGCACGGCGTCTATAGTCTTCCCTTGATCTCCAGCATCCTCACCGGACCGGGAATTCCCGCGGGCCTCCGGAGGGCTGCGCTGGATACCGTGGGCAGGTTTTCGTATCCCCAGACGGCCGACCTCCTCGCCCGCCTCGCCGCATCGGGACGAATCGACCTGGACGCTCAAGCCGACAGCCTGTACACGCTGGCCCGCCTCCTGGAGGATCTGAACCGGGTGCATCAGACGCAGCCGCTCCTGGCCCTCTGTAGGGAGGCCTTCTCCATTTCGATGTTGTCCGAGGATGCCGAGATCCGGCGGGCCGCCGTTTCGGGATATGCCCAGCTGACCCCGCCCGGAAGCGCGGTCGAGGCGGCCCAATTCCTCCGTGGCCTCCTGCGCTCGGATCCCTCGCCGGAGGTTCGGAGCATCGCCGCAAACGTCCTGATGCACCACGAGAGCTGGGTGAAGGATAACGAGTGGCTTGCAGGCGAGATGAAAACGGTCGTGCTTTCGCCCGGGCCGGAATCCGACCGGGTCCTGGCCCTGAACGTTCTGGTGGCGACGCAGACCCCGTCGGCACGGGAGACCGTGCTGGTCTGCCTGCAGGACGGATCCGAAGGGATGAGAAAGGTGGCCATCGTCAACGCGGGGGAGCTCCTGCTGCGGGACGCGGTACCCCTCCTCGCCAGGATGTTCGCCGACGCCGATTCGGTCGACCCCGGCACGCGCCGGTCCTACGTGATCCCGGCGCTGTCGAAGATCCCGGGCCTGGAGAGCGTGCGGGCGCTGCTGGCCTGCAGCGCGAGCGACGCGGATCCCGAGCTACGCCATGTGGCCCTGGCCGCGGCGGCCGACGCTCCGGGCATCGGGAACGCCCGCCTGGGAGACGAACTGGCGCGACTGTACGAGTCCTGCACGGATCCCCGCGAAACAAACAAGGTCGAGCGGCTGCTTGCGCGCAATGCCTCGCCCCAGGCCTACGACGTGCTGCGACGGGCGTTCGCCGCGGAGAAGGATGAACGCCGCCTGCAGATTGCCTCCCACCTGCTCAACTCCCTCCATGGCGGGGACTTTGTCCAATCCAGCTTCTCGGAGCTCCTGAAAACGGACGTGGGCAGACAGGCGATCGTCGTGCTGACGAAGACGGCGCCGGATCGGGCTCTGAGCGAGGTCCGCGAGTTCTACGTCGAACGGAAGGGGGATGGAATCGACTTCGAGACTCGGCGGATGACGATCCGGGCCCTCGGCAAGCTGGGCTCGGTCCAGGCAGGGATCCTGCTCGCGAAGATCGCCGACATCGAAAAGGGGGAGGATCTGGAGGATGAGGCCCGGCAGGCTCTCCAACAGATCGAGGACCAGAACTAGCCCTACCGCAGCAGCATCGCGATCGACGTGGTGGACAGGTTCAGGTAACGCGACGGGAGCAGGCCGAGCGCCAGCGTGAAGGCCGCACAGGCCAGCACCACCAGCCCGGCGTTGAACCCGAAGCGCGGCGTCTCCGAGCCCTCCGGCTCCGGCTTCATGTACATGTACACGACGACCCGCAGGTAGTAATAGAGCGACACCGCCGAGCTGAGCACGCCGACGATGACCAGCCCCGTCTCGCCCGCGTGCACCATCGACTTGAAGAGCAGGAACTTGCCGAAGAAGCCGGCGGTCGGCGGGATGCCGCCCAGCGAGAGCATGAAGATCGTCATCGCGAACGCCGACCAGGGACGCCGCTTCGCCAGCCCGGCGAAGTCGCCGATGTCCTCCGCGTCGCGGTCGCCCCGCCCCGCATACAGCAGGAAGGCGAAGGCCCCCAGGGTCATGAACGTGTAGACGAACAGGTAATAGACCGCCGCGGACCCGGTCTCGATCGCCATCGACTCCGTCACCGTCTTCCCCCGCAGGGACGCGACGGCGGCGAGGATGTAGCCCGTATGGGCGATCGACGAGTATGCGAGCATGCGCTTCACGTTCTGCTGCGCGACGGCGAGCAAATTGGCGACCACGAGGGTCAGCAGCGCGAGGCCCCAGAGGGCCGTGCCCCAGGTCGCCGCCAGCGGCTGCACCGCCGTCAGCAGGATCCGCAGCAGGCCGCCGAAGCCCGCCGCCTTCACCGCGACCGACATGAACGCCGTCACCGACGTCGGCGCGCCCTCGTAGACGTCCGGCACCCACTGGTGGAACGGCACGGCGCCGACCTTGAACGCGAGGCCGATGCCCAGCAGCACGACGCCCGTCGAGACCAGGGAGGGTCCGGCGATCGACTTCGACGCGATCCGGCTCGCGATCTCGGGCAGCAGGAGCGATCCCGTCGCGCCGTAGAGCAGCGCCATCCCATAGAGGACGAAGCCCGACGCGAAGGCGCCCATCACGAAGTACTTGATGGCCGCCTCGTTCGAGCGCGTGTCGCGGCGCAGCAGCCCGGTCAGCGCGTAGAGGGCGAGCGAAAGTACCTCGAGCGAGATGAAAAACGTGATCAGCTCCTGCGCCTCGACCAGGAGCATCATCCCGGCCGCCGCCAGCAGCAGCAGCCCGTAATATTCGCCGTGCGCCGCCTCCTGGCCCTTCATGGCGTCGGCCGACAGCACCACCGTCAGGCCCGTGGCGGCCACGATGGCGAGCGTGAGGAACAGCGCCAGCTCGTCGAGCCGCACGGCCGAGTGGAAGCCGTCGATCGCGACCGTCTTGTACCCGTCGCCCTTCGACAGCGCGTAGAAGGACGCGCCGAGGGCGACCGTCAGCGCCGCGTAGCAGACGAACTCCGCGATGCCCTGCCGCTTCTCGGGACGGACGATCGTGCCGACGGCGACCGCCGCGAACGCGCCGAGGATCAGCGCGAGCGCGGGCAGGATCGACATCCAGTCGCTGGCGGTCACGATCACCGGGCACCCTGTCTGTAGGTTTTCACGACGGCGTCCACGGCGCGCTCGGTCTTCGACAGCACCAGGTTCGGCAGGATCCCGAGCAGGATGATCAGCGCGACGATCGGCAGCAGGTAGCCCAGCTCGGCCCGGCCGACATCGCCGATCCCCTCCCGCTCCGGGCGGGTCACGGGGCCGAAGAAGACGTCGCGGTAGAGCTTGAGCATATAGACGGCGCCCAGGACCACGCCGACGGCGGCGAAGGCCGTCGCCTTCGGATGCTCCGGGAAAGCGCCGAACAGGACGAGGAACTCGCCGACGAACCCGTTGAGGCCCGGGAGGCCGATGGAGGAGAGGGTCACGATCATGAAGAGGGTCGCGTAGACGGGCATGACCTTCGCCATGCCGCCGAAGTCGTCGACCCCGCGGCGGTGGGTTTTCTCGTAGATGACGCCGACGAGCAGGAAGAGCGCGCCGGTCGAAAGGCCGTGATTGACCATCTGGAGGACGCCGCCCTGGGCGCCCTGGAGGGTGCCCGAGAAGATGCCGAGCATGCAGAAGCCCAGGTGCGCGACGCTGGAGTAGGCGACGAGCTTCTTGATGTCGCTCTGGGCCATGGCCATGAGGGAACCGTAGAGGATGCCGATGGTCGACAGCGCGACGATCAGCGGCGTGTGCGCCTGGGCGGCCTGAGGGAAGAACGGGATCGCGAAGCGCAGGAAGCCGTAGGTGCCCATCTTGAGCAGGACGCCGGCGAGGATGACGGAGCCCGCGGTGGGCGCTTCCACGTGGGCGTCCGGGAGCCACGTGTGGAACGGGAACAGCGGGACCTTGATGGCGAAGGACACCGCGAAGGCGGCGAACAGCCAGCTCTGGGTCTGCGGGCTGATCTCCGTCATGAGGGGCAGCTTCTGCTGCAGCTCGACGACGTCGAACGTCCGCGCCTGGATCCCGCAGTACAGGATCGCGGCGAGCATGAGCACGCTGCCGAACATCGTGTAGAGGAAGAACTTGATCGCGGCCTTGATGCGGTTCGAGCCGCCCCAGACGCCGATCATCACGTACATCGGGACGAGCATCAGCTCCCAGAAGACGTAAAAGACGAAGAGATCGAGCGCCAGAAACGACCCGAGCATTCCGGCTTCGAGCAAGAGCAGCGCGAAACACCACTCCTTTAACGTTCGACCACGCCCCGGCAGAGCCGGGGACGTGCTCTCTGGCGTTTGACCACGCCCCGGCGGAGCCGGGGATCCGAACGACGCATACGCCGCGATCGGCGTGATGAACGTAGTGAGCAGCACGAGCCAGAGCGAGATGCCGTCGACCGCGACGTGGTAGTGAACGCCGAAACGCGGCAGCCAGACGATGTCTTGGTTGAAGTGGTACCCCCGGCCCATCGGTACGCTCAGCATCCGTAGCGAGATCGCCAGCGTCGCGAGCATCAGACCGAGCGTCGTCCACTGCAACGCACGCTGCGACTCGCGCGGGATGAGCAGCACGGCGATCGCCCCGGCGATGGGCAGCCCGATGATCCAGGACAGCAGGTGCGCCGACTCCGCTGGAGGCGCGGCCGCCTCCGCCCCGGCCCCCGCCATGGGCCACATGCGCACGATCAAGAGCGCGAGCAGCCCCGCCGTCACGGCGATCGGACCGCGCACGCTCCAACCGTGCTCCTTTGGGACGAGCGCCGCGACGAGCGCCGCGGCGACGACCGGGACACCGCCGTCGAGAAAGCGCGCCGCGACCCACGCCCCTATGGCGACGAAGAATATGTAGACGATGTGCTCCGAGCCGAAAGACGCGGGCTGGTGCTTTGCCTCGTGTTTTGCAGGGGGTGTTTGGGCAGTGGTCATTGTCGTCTTGCCTCGAGTTTCGACCACGTTAGAGTGACGAGACCTGCGCCGGTGTGCGTGTGACCGCGAACGTCCTCGTGCTCATGAGCCCGAACGCGT
>Ga0137409_10001089_pt1 | contig 29388 bp, 24 predicted proteins | sample CZODoug1_16funga_FD_122059 | JGI IMG/M metagenome (GOLD analysis project Ga0137409, IMG submission 122059) | Vadose zone soil fungal communities from Angelo Coast Range Reserve, California, USA - CZODoug1_16fungal (Hybrid Assembly) | ecosystem: Environmental > Terrestrial > Soil > Vadose zone...
ACGTTGGTCTGGTCGGGAGGGGTCGCCTTCGTGATCCTGCTGATCCTGAAGTTCACGATCGGCATCCGCGCCAGCGACGAAGCACAGGAAGAGGGCCTCGACCTCGCCGACCACGGCGAAAAGGCCTACAACTATTGATCAGCTCGCGGCTACCGCATGTGAGCAGTCACTCGCATCAGGAAAGAGGGCGCTTCGGCGCCCTTTTTCTTTTTATGCGGAAAGTTTCTCCAGCAGGACGAGAAGCTGGGCCCTTTCGCCGGCGTTGAGCCGAGCGGCGACGCGGCGCTCGTGAAACTCGATACGGCGCTTAAGCCGGGCCAGCAGCGTGCGCCCCGAACGGGTGAGCCATAGCCCGTTGGTGCGCCGGTCCTCACCTCGCCGGCGCTCGATCAGGCCCCGCTCCTCGAGCGTATCCACCACGCCAACCATCGTAGAGCGATCCAGGCCAACCGCGTGGGCGAGGCGGCCCTGGGTGACACCGGGATTGGCGTCGATCAGCAGCAGCATGCCGGTGCGACCCGGTGACAAGTCGGACACGCGGTCGGCGAAGTCTCGGAACACCGCCTGCTGCGCGAGCCGCAGCCGGTAGCCGAGCAGCCCCGGCAGCATGCCGGGCTTGAGCCCGCCGCGATCCCAGGTCATTTTGTTTGGACCCCAAACGATTTGATACCATCGTAGTCGCCCGCTGCGCGCCATGCAAATCACTCTCGAAGGCCACGACCAGCCGGTCCCGGTGCGCGCCGGAGACACGATGCTCGAAGCGCTGCTGCGCGCGGGCGTCGCCTTCCCGTTCTCGTGCCAGGCCGGCAACTGCGGCACCTGCAAGTGCGAGCTGGTCTCGGGCGAGATCCTCGAGCTCGAGCACTCGGAGCATGCGCTCGCGCCGGAGCAGCGCGCGAAGGGCATCATCCTCGCCTGCCGCACCCAGGTCTGGGACGATGCCGTGATTCGCCGCATCGATGCCGAGGACCTGGTGATGCACCCCTCGCGCGTCATGCGCTGCCGGGTCCTGGAGCTCGAGGCGCTCACTCACGACATTCGAGGCGTGCATCTGGCGATCGAGGCAGGCGGACCACTGACTTTCTCCGCAGGACAGTACGCGCAACTCGAGTTCGCCCCGGGCCTGTCACGCCATTATTCGATGGCCAACACGCCGGACGAGGCGGAGCTCGTGTTCCACGTCCGCCACATGGCGGGTGGGCGCACCAGCCGCTACGTCGCCGAACGGCTGAAGATCGGCGACCAGGTCAAGGTGTCCGCGCCGCTCGGGGTTGCGTACCTGCGCGAGCAGCACGCGGGGCCGGTGCTGCTGATTGCCGGCGGCTCTGGACTGGCGCCGATCCAGTCGATCGCCTCGACGCTCCTTGGTCGAGGGTATAAGCAGCCGGTAGCTCTTTACTTCGGCGTGCGCGCCGAACGCGACCTGTACCACGAAGCAATGCTGAAGGATCTGGCCGCACGCCATCCCAGCTTCAAGTATCACGTCGTGCTGTCCGAACAAAAGGGCGACAGTGGCCGGCGCTATGGCCTGGTGCATGAGGCAGTCGACGCGGACTTGATCAGCACCCAAAACCTCATGGCCTACCTGGCCGGCCCGCCGGTGATGGTCGAAGCAGCGACGGCGCTGCTCGGCACGCGCGGCCTCGCCCCGCGGCAGATCCACGCCGACGCCTTCTACAACCAGCTCTGAGCATGGACCTGAAGAACCGCGTTGCGATCGTCACCGGCGGCGCGCGCGGCATCGGCCTCGCCATCGTCGAAGACTTGCGCTGCCACGGCGCGAATGTCGTCATCGTCGATGCCGGAGTGTCGATTTCCGGTGAACCGCTCGAGCCACGCATCGCCGAGCAGGTCGCGGCGCGCATGGAGGGCACGGCGGCCGTCTGCGGCGATATCGCACAATCCGAAACCGCGCAGCAAGCGGTGCGTCTCGCGCGGGAGCGCTTCGGCGGCGTCGACATCGTAGTCAACAACGCCGCGATCATTCGCGATGCCTTCATCTTCAAGGCTGAGCCGGCGGCCTGGGACGCGGTGCTGCGGACCAACCTCACCGGCGCCTATCGGCTGCTCGCTACTGCCAGTCCGGTGATGCGCGAGCAGGTGAAGGCCGGCCGCGCCCCCGGCTCCATCGTGAACATCGTGTCCACCGCCGGTTTCTACGGCAACTTCGGGCAGGTGGCGTATGCGGCGGCAAAGGCGGGGCTGATGGGCCTCACGCGAGTCGTAGCGCATGACCTCGCGCGCTCGCGCATCCGCTGCAATGCGATCGCTCCGTTTGCCGCGACCCGGGTCACCGAGAGCATCAAGCCGGCGAACGACGCGCAGGCCGCCTACCAGGAGAAAGCACTCAAGGTTCCCGCGTTTTACGTTGCGCGGCTGGTGAGCTTCCTTGCGAGCGACGCGGCGGCCCACGTCAGCGGCCAATTATTCGGCGCGCGCGGCCGGGAGCTGTTCGTGTTCTCGCAGCCGCGCCCGGCGCAACGGCTGCTGCAGCCTCACGGCGGATTCGAGCTCGCCGCGTTCGGCGCCGCCGCCAAGGCGCTCGAGCCGGGCTTCGCCGACCTGGTCACCGATCTGGAGGCATTCTCTAGCGACCCCATCCTGTGAGGAGCAAAACGTGTCCAAGTACCCCGAGGTAAAGACTGCCGACGATTTCCATCACCAGCCGTCCGAATACCAGGAGGCAGTGAGAAAAATCATCCGCAGCCATGCGCTCAACGAGCTGTACGGCGCGCAGGTATTCGACGAGCCGGCGATCGCGCTCGCGCCGACCCCTTACGCGAAATGGCTCACCTGCCGCGTCGCAATGGAGGAGTACCACCATCACGTGCGCTTCAAGGAGCTTGCCGACCAGATCGGCGTCAGCGCCGATGAAATGCAGCCGGACAAGAAACGGCCGCTCAACATCTTCGAATTCCCGCTGCAAAGGTGGGAGGAATTCTGCGCCATCAAGATGCTCGGCGACCTCGCCGAGATCCTGCAAGTGGAGGACCTGCTGCACTGCTCGTATTTGCCGCTGCGCAACGTGGCGCGCATTACCATGCCGGAGGAACGCTTTCACGCCCAGTTCGGCTTGGACTTCTGCGGCGACCTGTGCGAGACGCGCGAAGGCAAAGCGCGCGTGCAGGATGCAGTGAACCGGTTTTACCCGGGCGCGCCGCGCTTCTTCGGCTCCAGCGGCTCGAAGAACAACGCCATCTTCCGCAAGTACGGCATCAAGATGCGCAAGAACGAGGAGATGCGGGACGATTACATGGCACGCGCCAAGGACGCAGTAGACAAGCTTGGCCTCAGGCTGCCCGACGTGCCGCTCGACGCTTGAACGCCACCGAACTCCTGCTCGGCGACGGGCCCCTGGCGCGCCATGGCGAGCGTATTGCGCTGCTCAGCGGCGAGGAGCGGGTTAGCTACGCGGAGCTGGCCGCTCGCATGAAGCGCGCCGCGGGCGCGCTTGCCTCGTTCGGCGTCGGTGCCGGCGATCGCGTGCTCCTGCTCATGCGCGACACGGCGGAATTCGCCGCGACCTGGCTCGGTGCGGTGCGCATCGGCGCCGTGGCGATCGCGCTCAACAACAGGCTCTCCGAGGCTGAATGCCGACATGTCCTGCACGACAGCTCGGCGCGGCTCGTGATCGTCGAGGACTTGTTCGCTGAGGCGCGCCCGCAGCTCACCGCCGAGCTTGCTCGCGACGGCCGCCTTGCGTTGCGCTGGCGCGAGCGCTGTGGCGAGTCAAGAGAAGCGCTCGCCTTCGATGCGTTGCCCGATACGCCCGCATTCGGCTTATACACATCGGGCACGACGGGCCACCCGAAAGGCATCCTGCACTCGCACAGGGGATTCCTTTCGCTTGGCCAGGCGTTCCGCGAGATCGGCATCGGCGCCGGTGACCGCGTCTTCACTACCTCGAAGCTGTTTTTCGCCTACGGCCTGGAGCACGCGCTGCTCGGCACGCTGGCGCTCGGCGCGACCTCGATTCTCTTCGCCGACTGGCCCGACACCGAAGCTGTGATCGACATCGTGGCGCGACACCAGCCGGCCGCCCTGTTCAGCGTGCCGACCGTCTACCGGCGCCTTCTCGGCGAGCCCGGCGCGCGCCTTGCCGCCTTGCGCCTGGTGCGCCGCTTCGTCGCCGGTGGCGAGCGGCTTTCGTCGCAGCTCGTCGAGCACTGGAAGCAGGCGGTTGGCGGCGAACTGCTCAACCTCTACGGCATGTCCGAGACATTCTGTGCCTGCATGATCACGCCGCCCGGAACCTCGGACGGCACGCGCACCGGCAGGCCGCTCGCGGGAGTCGAGGTCCGCCTCGATCGGCAGGGCGTGCTCTGGGTGAAGCATCCGGCGCAGGCGGGCGCCTACACCAATCTGTCCGACCAGGCGCGAGAGCAGTTTCGCGACGGATGGTTCTGCACGCGGGACGTGTTCGTGCGGGACGCTGACGGCTTTTTTTTACACCAAGGCCGCTCCGACGAGCTGGTCAAGATTGCCGGGCAGTGGGTGCAGCCGGGAGAGCTCGAGGCGGCTGCGGCGCTCGAGCCGGCGGTCGCCGAGGCCGCCTGCGTCCTGGTGCCCGATGCGGACGGTCTCGATCGCCTGGCGCTGTTCGTGACCGCGCGCGGCGATGCCGCAGAGGCGCTGCGGGCCGCTGCCCGGGCCTGCGAGCTGCGACTGCCGCGGCACAAACGTCCGAGATGGGTCCGCGCCGTGGCCGAGCTGCCGCGCACGGCTACCGGCAAGGTGCAGCGCTATAAGTTGCGCGAACTCCTGCAGCGCGAGCTGGCGCGCAAGGACTAGAATTCCGCTTTTTTCGAGGATTTGCATGGGCTATGCGATCTCTTTGTGGACCCCGCCGGCACTGCCGATCGCGGGGTCATCGGAGTCCTTTCCGGTGCGCCGCATTTTCTGCGTCGGGCGCAACTACGCCGAGCACCAGAAGGAAATGGGCGGTGACGGCCGCGAGCAGCCGTTCTTCTTCCTGAAGAGCGCGCACTCTCTCGTGCCGGGAGGCGGCATCGTGCACTACCCTGCGAAGACGTCCAACTACCATTACGAGACGGAAATGGTGGTGGCGATCGCCAAGGGTGGCCAGCGCATCGACGCGAGGAAGGCCAACGAGCATGTCTTTGGCTATGCAGTCGGCCTCGACATGACGCGCCGCGACCTGCAACAGTGGGGGAAGGACCACGGGCGGCCCTGGGATTTCGGCAAGAACTTCGACGAAGCGGCACCTTGCGGCGCGCTCGCGACGGCGAAGAAAATCGGGCATCCTGCCAAAGGCGCCCTCTGGCTCAGCGTGAACGGCAAGCAGCGCCAGCGCGCCGATCTCGCGGAAATGATCTGGTCGGTGCCCGAGCAGATCGCCTACCTCTCGGAGTTCTACACCCTCGAGCCCGGCGACCTTATCTACTCAGGGACGCCGGCGGGCGTAGGCCCTGTGAAGCCGGGGGACGAGCTGCACGCAGGCATCGATGCCGTCGGCGAATTGAAGGTGACGATCGCGCCCGCCCTGTGAAGCTGTACACGTTCTTCCGCAGCTCGGCCGCGTTCCGCGTGCGCATCGCGCTCAATCTGAAGGGGCTGGCTTACGAGCCGCAACCGGTGAGCTTGCCGAAGGGTGATCACCGCAGACCCGAATACGCTCGCGTGAATCCCCAAGCGCTGGTCCCGATGCTCGAACTCGATGACGGCACGCGCCTTAACCAATCTCTCGCGATCATCGAGTTTCTCGACGAGAAATATCCGCGGCCGCCGTTGGTGCCGAAGGACGCGCTCGGCCGCGCCCGCGTCCGCTCGCTCGCGCTGCTCATCGCTTGCGAGATTCACCCTCTCAACAACCTGCGGGCGCTCAATTACCTGCGAAACAATCTCGGGCTGCTCGAGGAGCAGGTGAATGCCTGGTACCGCCACTGGATCGCCGAGGGCCTCGCGAAGCTGGAAGCCGAGCTGACGCAGACCCCCGGCACGGGCAGGTTTTGCCACGGCGATGCGCCGACCATGGCGGACTGCTGCCTGGTGCCGCAGATCTTCAACGCCAAACGCTACAAATCAGACCTGGCGCCTTATCCTACCGCGATGCGCGCGTTCGAACAGTGCATGCAGCTGGAGGCTTTCGACCTGGCTCAGCCTTCCAAGCAAGCCGACGCCAATGAATAAGAGAGTCGCAACTAAGCGCGGCGAGTTGCCGCGCTACCGCAGTTTTCATCCGGGTACCCAGCCGGAGTACAACTACCCGCCGTACGCCTCGACGCAGAAGCGATGCCCGACGCAACCGCTCGTCGTGGCGCCGCAAACGTTGTCCGAGCTGACCGGCCCGGTCTTCGGCTACGGCGACATCAAGCCGACCGACCACGATCTCACCCGCCAGCACCGGGGCGAGCCGATCGGCGAGCGCATTGTTGTGAGCGGGCGCGTGCTCGACGAGAACGGCAAGGCGGTGCCGCACACCCTGGTCGAAGTCTGGCAGGCCAACTCTTCCGGGCGCTATCCGCACCGCACCGATCAGCACGCTGCGCCGCTCGATCCGAACTTCTCCGGCGCCGGGCGCACCATCACCGACGCCGAAGGCCGCTACCGCTTCGTCAGCATCCGGCCGGGCGAGTATCCCTGGCGCAACCACTACAATGCCTGGCGCCCGGCGCACATCCACTTCTCGCTGTTTGGCCCCGCGTTCCTCACGCGCATGGTCACGCAGATGTATTTTCCGGGAGACCCGCTGCTGGAGTACGACCCGATGTACAACTCGATCTCCGACCAGAAAGCGCGCACTCGCCTGATCTCGGTGTTCGACTGGGAGAACACCGCTCCGGAATGGGCACTTGCCTACCGCTTCGACATCGTGCTGCGCGGCCGCGATGCCACGCCGATGGAGCGCTGACATGAGCCTTTACGCGAGCGCCAGCCAGACGGTCGGGCCGTATCTCCACATCGGGCTCGACTGGCTCACCACGCGCGACATCGCCGCGCGCGGCGTCAAGGGCGAGCGGGTGGCGATCGAAGGGCGGCTGCTCGATGGCGAGGGCGTCGGTGTCAGTGACGGACTGGTCGAAATCTGGCAGGCGAATTCGCACGGCAAGTACGCGCATCCCGACGATCAGCAGAAAAAACATCTCGAGCGCGGATTCAGGGGCTTCGGCCGCATCCCGACCGATGACCAAGGCGCATTTCGCTTCACCACCATCAAGCCGGGCCGCGTGCCCGGGCCTGGCGGCATACTGCAGGCGCCACACCTCGTGGTGGCGGTCTTCATGCGCGGGATGCTCAAGCACCTGGCGACCCGGATCTATTTTCCCGACGAGCAGAGCAACGCCGAGGACCCGCTCCTCAAGCTCGTTCCGCCCGCGCGCCGCGCCACGCTCATCGCGAAACGCAAGGCGAAGCGCGTGCTCGCGTGGAGCATCATCCTGCAGGGCGAGAACGAGACGGTGTTCTTCGATTTCTGAGGCTTGCGCTACTTCGCCTGGAAAAGCGCCTTAAGCGCCTCCGGGATCGTTTCTCCCTTCATCGGCGTGCCCGGGCCGCCCGCGAAGCGGCCCCATACCCGCGTTTCCGTGCCTTTGGCAAGCGCGGTGCCATCGGCGCGCACGATGTCGTGCGCGACTACGAACGACTTGCCGCCGAAGCGCGCAATGCGCGAGCGCACCTCACAGCGGTCGCCGTGCTCGGCCGGTGCGAGGAACTGGCATTCCGCCGATACCAGCGGCATGGCGAGGTGCTCCGCGCGCATGCGCTTCGCGCCGTAACCGGCGGATTCCATCAAGGCCCAGGTGGCGGCGTCCATCCAGCGGAAATAAGTGGGGTAGAAGATGATCCCGGCCGGGTCGCAGTCCCCCCAGTGCACCTGGCAGGGAAAGCGTCCGACGATCGATTCGAACTGCTCTTTGCTCATGGGGGAATGTTATACTGCCGGCACGCGCCGATTTGATGTTCAGCTTGCGGGCGCGCTACAAATGCCGCTAAAGAGACGCGCCGCATCCGAGATCGGGCCCGTTTCTGCGAAAGCTGAACGGGCCTTTCGCTTTTCAGGAACCGCATGAGCGTTCCGCCGCACGCTGCCAGACTCGAAGCCCTGCTCGCGAAGCGCATCCTTTTGCTCGACGGCGCGATGGGCACCATGATCCAGCGCGCCCGGCTCGCCGAAGAGGACTATCGCGGCGAGCGCTTTCGCAACTGGGCTCGCGAGCTCAAAGGCAACAACGACCTGCTGTCGCTGACCCAGCCGGCGCTGGTGCGCGACATCCACGCGCAGTATCTGCAGGCGGGCGCCGACATCATCGAAACGAATACTTTCAACTCGACCGGCATTGCGCTGGCCGACTACGGCATGCAGGACCTCGCCCGTGAGTTCAACCGCGCGGCGGCGGGTCTCGCCAAGGACGCAGTTCGCGAAGCCGAGTCCAGAAATCCGCAGCGCCCGCGCTTCGTCGCGGGGGTGCTCGGGCCGACAAACAAAACCGCGTCGATTTCGCCCGACGTCAACGACCCGGGCTTTCGCGCCGTGACCTTCGACGAGCTGGTCGCCGCGTACGGCGAGGCGGTGGAGGGGCTGCTCGAGGGGGGCGTCGACTTGCTCCTCGTCGAGACGGTATTCGACACGCTGAACGCCAAGGCGGCCCTGGTCGCGGTCGAACAGGCTTTCGAAGCCCACGGCCTGCGCATCCCGGTAATGATCTCCGGAACGATCACCGACGCCTCCGGGCGCACCCTTTCCGGCCAGACCACCGAGGCGTTCTACAACTCGGTGCGGCACACCCAGCCGATCGCCGTGGGCCTCAACTGCGCCCTCGGCGCCAAGGAGCTGCGGGTCTACGTCGAAGAGCTGTCCGCGATCGCCGAGACGCGCGTCTCGTGCCATCCGAACGCCGGGCTGCCGAACGCCTTCGGCGAGTACGACGACACGCCCGAGGCGATGGCGGCACACATCGGCGAATGGGCAAGAAGCGGCTGGCTCAACATCGTCGGCGGCTGCTGCGGCACCACGCCGGAGCACCTCCGCGCGATGGCCGACGCAGTACACGGCGTCGCCGCGCGGCCGGTTCCCACGCGCGCGCGCGCGCTGCGCCTCTCCGGCCTCGAGCCGCTCAACGTCGGCGACGAGTCATTGTTCGTCAACATCGGCGAACGCACCAACGTCACGGGCTCGCGGGCATTCGCGCGTCTGGTGCTCGCCGGCGACTATGCGGGGGCGCTCAGCGTCGCCCGCCAGCAGGTCGAGAACGGCGCGCAGGTGATCGATGTCAACATGGACGAAGCGATGCTTGACTCGGAAAAGGCGATGGCCACCTTCCTGCGCCTCGCGGCTGCCGAGCCCGACATCGCGCGCGTGCCGTTCATGATCGACAGCTCGAAATGGAGCGTGATCGAGGCCGGCCTCAAGTGCGTGCAGGGCAAGCCGATCGTCAACTCGATATCGATGAAGGAGGGCGAGGCGGAGTTCCTGCGCCAGGCGCGCCTTTGCCGCAAGTACGGCGCCGCGGTCGTGGTGATGGCCTTCGACGAGAAAGGGCAGGCCGACAGCCTCGAGCGCCGCATCGAAGTCTGCGGGCGCGCCTACGAGCTCCTCACGCAGCGCGTCGGTTTCCCGCCCGAGGACATCGTCTTCGATCCGAACATTTTCGCCGTGGCGACCGGGCTCGAAGAGCACGCGCGCTACGGCATCGACTACATCGAGGCAGTGCGCTGGCTGCGCGCCAACCTGCCGCACGCCAAGGTCTCCGGCGGCGTGTCGAATTTTTCGTTCTCGTTCCGCGGTAACGACGCCGTGCGCGAGGCGATGCACACCGCGTTTCTCTATCACGCCATCCGCGCCGGCATGTCGATGGGCATCGTCAACGCCGGCCAGCTGGGCGTCTACGAGCAGCTCGACCCGCAGCTGCGCGAGCGCGTCGAGGACATCATCTTCAACCGGCGGCCAGATGCCACCGAGCGCCTGATCGAGGTCGCCAGCACGGTCAAGGCCGGCGCCCGGGAGAGCGCCAAGGATGAGGCCTGGCGCGCCGCCACGGTCGAGGAGCGACTCGTGCACGCGCTCGTCAACGGCATCTCGGCGCACATCGTCGCCGACACCGAGGAAGCGCGCCTCAAGTACCCCCGGCCGATCGAGGTGATCGAGGGGCCGCTGATGGACGGCATGAACGTGGTCGGCGACCTGTTTGCCGCCGGCAAGATGTTCCTGCCGCAGGTCGTCAAGTCGGCGCGAGTCATGAAGCAGGCGGTGTCGCACCTCGTGCCTTACATCGAAGCCGAGCGCGCAAAAAGCGGCGCGGCGCCGCGCTCCAAGGGCCGCATCGTCATTGCCACGGTCAAAGGGGACGTCCACGACATCGGCAAGAACATCGTCGCCGTCGTGCTCCAGTGCAACAACTACGAGGTCGTGAACCTCGGCGTGATGGTGCCGGCGCAGACCATCATCGAAACCGCGCAGCGCGAGAACGCCGACGCGGTGGGGCTCTCGGGCCTCATTACCCCGTCGCTGGAGGAGATGGCACATGTGGCGCGCGAGATGGAGCGCGTCGGCCTCGGCCTGCCCTTGCTGATCGGCGGCGCAACCACCTCGCGCACGCACACCGCCGTGAAGATCGCGCCGAGTTATTCCGGGCCCGTGGTCTATGTTCCCGACGCTTCACGCAGCGTCCCGGTGGTCCAGAGCCTGCTTTCCGCCGACAGCCGCGAGGCCTTCGTCGCCCAGGTGCGAGCCGACTACGAGAAGCTGCGCGCCGTGCATCGCGACAAGAAGGGGCCCGGGCCGCTGCATTCGCTCGAGGAGGCGCGACGGCGCGGCCTGAAGACCGACTGGAGCGCTTACCGGCCCCCGGAGCCGCGTAAAACTGGCATCACCGTGCTCAAGCGCTATCCGCTGGCCGAGCTCGTCGACTACATCGACTGGACGCCGTTCTTCCAGGCCTGGGAGCTCTCGGGCCCCTATCCGAAGATCCTGGAGGATCCGGTCGTCGGCGAGGCAGCCCGCAAGCTGTTTGCCGAGGCCCAGGAGACCCTGCGGCACATCGTGACGGCGAATCAAGTCACGGCGAACGGAGTGTTCGGCCTGTTTCCCGCGGCGCGGGTGAATGGCGACGACATCGAAATCTACCGCGATGAGCGCCGGCGCGATGTGCTGATGACCTGGCACAACCTGCGGCAGCAGAACCACAAACCGACCGGACGCGACAATCTCTGCCTCGCCGACTTCGTCGCTCCCAGGGAAAGCGGCGTGCGGGACTGGATCGGCGCCTTCGCGGTCAGTGCCGGCGGCATCGAGCGGCGCGTGGCCGAGCTGGAAGCCAGGCATGACGATTACGCCGCCATCATGCTGAAGGTGCTCGCCGACCGCCTGGCGGAAGCGTTTGCGGAGCGCCTGCACGAGCGCGTGCGGCGCGAGTTCTGGGGCTATGCCGCCGATGAGCGGCTTGGAGCCCCGGAGCTGATCGCCGAGGCGTATCGCGGCATACGGCCTGCGCCCGGCTATCCGGCGTGCCCCGATCACATGGTGAAGGGGCCGCTTTTCAGCCTGCTCGACGCGCGGCGCAACGCCGACATGCGGCTCACCGAGTCGTTCGCCATGCTGCCGGCCGCATCGGTATCCGGGTTCTATCTGTCGCATCCGCAGTCGAGCTACTTCGCGGTGGGCAAGATCGGCCGCGACCAGCTCGAGGACTACGCACGTCGCGCCGGGCTGAGTGTCGCCGAAGCGGAGAAATGGCTCGCACCCTATCTCGCGTACGAGCCCGAGGCGACGCCGGCGCCGCTATAATCCGCACATGGGTAAAGGCGACAAACGTACACGGCGCGGCAAGATCTATCGCGCCAGCTACGGCAAGAAACGACCGCACCGCGCGAAGAAGAAGGCAAAGAAGACCACCTGAAGCGGTGGTCAGCTCTCCTCGCGCCGCCCGACGGGCAGGCCGAGCGCCTTCAGCTTGCGATAAAGATGCGTGCGCTCGAGCCCCGAGCGCTCGGCGACGCGCGACATGCTGCCATGCTCGCGCGCGAGAAGATGCTCGAAGTACACTCGCTCGAACGCTTCGCGCGCCTCGCGATACGGACGATCGAACGCGACCTCCGGCAACGCGCCGGGCGCCGCGCGCGCGGCGAACGCGCGCTCCACGTCGTCGAGCTGCACTTCTTCCTCGAGCGACGTAAACGCGAGGTCTTTCACCACGCTTTCCAGCTCCGCAAGGTTCCCCGGCCATGGGTGATGACGCAGCGCGTTAAGCGCGGCGATCGCCAGCCGCCGCTGCGGGCAGACGCGCGCCTCGACGAGCTGCGCGAGCATGAGGGAAGCCAAATCCGGCACGTCTTCCGCAAACTCGCGCAGCGCCGGCAGCCTGAGTGTCAGCTCCGCGAGGCGAGTTCCCAGCTCGACGTCGAAGTCATGCTTCTCCGCGAGGCTGCGCACATCCACCGGCGAGAAACACACCAGCCGCACCTTCTGCTTCTCGGCACGCGGCAACAGGAACTCTAGGTTGCGCTGCTCGGGCCGTCCGAGGCGGCTGAGGTCGGCGACGAACAGCACGCCGCCCGCAGCCTTGCCGAGGAGCTCCGAGGGCGCCTCGGCCAGCAGCTCGGCGCTGGCGAGAAATGGCGCCCCTGGGGCCACCAGCAGCCGGGCGAACAGCTCCGGCCGCATGCCGCGCTCCCCGCGCAGCATCAAGGGTGCGGCGGACTGCGCCAGCTGGGCGAGGCGCTTCTTGGCGTCAGCGAGCGCCGTCGAGCGGCCGAGCGCGCTCAGTGCGAGCTGAGGTGCTGCCGCGGTTTCCGGATTGCGCAACGCGCGCTTCACGGTATTCAGCAGCCGTTGCAGGGCGATCGGCTTTTCGAGGAAGTCGAGCGCCCCGATGCGGGTGGCTTCGACTGCGGTTTCGATGGTGCCGTGACCCGACATCATGACCACCGGCATGGTGAGCTGCCCGCTTGCCGCCCATTCCTTGAGCAGCGTAATACCGTCGGTATCCGGCATCCAGATGTCGAGCAGGACGAGATCCGGGCGGGCGCGCTCGCGCAGCCTGCGCGCATCGCCTGCGCTCTCGGCCACCGTCACCTGGTGTCCTTCGTCGGACAGGATCTCCGACAGCAGTTCCCGGATTCCGACTTCGTCGTCGACGACCAGAATTTGCGCCATATCGCTACGCCGCTTTCGCCAAGGGCAACAGTACGCTCACCGACGCGCCGCGGCTGGGCCGATTTTCGATCGCCACGCTGCCGTGGTGCTCATCGACGATCTTCTTTACGATCGCCAGCCCGAGGCCGGTGCCGCGCGGCTTGGTGGTGACATAGGGTTCGAAGATGCGCGCCATCAGTTCCTCTGGAAAGCCGGCCCCATTGTCGGACACCGCAAGTTTCACGCGATCGCCGGCCAGCTCGGTGCGCACTTCGATCGCCGGGCTGGCGCCGGACTGCCTGACGTTCTCCAGCGCATCCTGCGCATTCTGGACGAGATTGTGGATCACCTGGCGGATCTGCGCCGAGTCGGCCCACACCCGCGGCAGCCCGTCGGTGAGGCGCTTGACGATCGGCACCGTCGAATTCTCGTACAGCGCCAGTACTTGGTTCACCAACTCGTTCAAATCGAGCTGCCCGGGCTCGGGCGCCGGCATGCGTGCGTAGTCTCTGAAGTCGTCGACCATGGCCTTCAGCGCGGCGACCTGGTTGACGATCGTTTCCGTGGCGTGACGCAAGGTTTCGGCGTCTTCCCGCGGCAGCCGTTCAGCGAGCTTCATCTCCAGCCGCTCAGCGGAGAGCTGGATCGGGGTAAGCGGATTTTTGATCTCATGCGCCAGGCGGCGCGCCACTTCCGCCCAGGCAGTGGCGCGCTGCGCCTGAATCAGCTGCGTCACGTCGTCGAACACCGCTACGTAGCCGCCGCCGGTCGCCTGAGGCAAGCGCGCGCCGCGTGCGTGCAGCGTCTTGCCCGTGCCCTTCAGCGTCAGCTCCAGCTCCCAGTTCTTTTCGCCGTGCTCGCGGAATAGCTCCTGCATGCGGGTGGCGAAAGATTCGGCCTCGGCACCAAGAATGGCCGCCGCGCCGCGGTTAGAGATGGTCGGCCGCAGCTCGTGATCGAACACCAGTACTCCGGCCGACAGGTTGGCGAGGATGTTTTCGAGGTGCCCCTTGGCCGCCTCGAGCGCGACGCGGTTGGCCTCGACCACGCGCCGCGCCTCGGCAAGCTGGCGCGTCATGGAATTGAACGATTCCGTCAGCACGCCGAGCTCGTCGCGGCTGGTCACCGGGGCCTGCCGTGAAAAGTCGCCCCGCGCCACCGCCTGCGTCGCCTGCGCGAGGTTGGCGAGCGGCTCGGCCAGCAAATTGGATTGCGTCACCGCCACGGCGACCGCCACGAACAGCGCCATCAGCACTGCAAAGGTGAGGGTAACGACGTAGATTCGCTTCAGGCCGTCGCGCGAGATCGCAAGCTCCCGGTAGTCGCGGTGCGCGGCTTCCACCGCCTCGAGGCTCCTCGAAAAAGCCGGCGCCACGCTTTGCCGCAGCTGCAGGAAGCGCGCTTCGTCGGATAGCGCCATCGGACCCATCGGCACCACGACCCTCAATGAGAGCGGCCGGCCGGCCGCTGACTCGACGGCGGTATAGCCGCGGTTGGCGCGCGCCTGACGAAGCAGCTGCGCGCCGGGCAGGTCCGGCAAAAGCTTGCTAACGTCTTCGCTCGCGCTCGCAATGAGGCGGCCGCTTGCCGTAAGGACCGCCGCTTCCTGGACGCCGGCTTGCTCCCGCAAGCGCTCCAGCTGGGACACGATCTGCGGTGCCGAACGCCCGGCCAGCTCGAGCGCCATGGCGCGCGCCTTGGCGTGCATGTCCAGCACCGTCTGATCGATCGCCTGCTGGCCAAGCGTAATGCCGCCTTCGAGCGCGGCGTCGACCTTGACGTCAAACCAGGACTCGATCGAGCGGGTGATAAATTGCACCGACACCGCGTAGACGATCAGACCGGGCACTACCGCGAGCAGCGCAAAGCGCGTCAGCAGCCGCAAGGTGAGGCGGGCTCCGAACACGCGAGCCCGATAACGCCGCGCGAGCGCGAGCAGCTGAAATGCTACTACCCCGGCGAGCAGCGCGGCGAGCGCCGCGTTGAGTGCGAGCAGCAGCGGATACTGCTGGGCGAAAAACGTAGTGTCCGCGCTCGCGGTGGCAAGCAGGAACAGGCCTACCGCTGCCACCGCACCGCCGAAGATGAGGAGCAGCATCATCTTACGCTCGCCCCCCGTGGATCGCGGCTTTCGACCGGTGCGGGCAGCTGCTGGGGCGAGCGCACCGTGAATCGCTTCCACGGCGATTCGAGATGCAGCTCGCGGCTGGTGAGCGCGCTCAGCTGAAAAGGTTTCGGAAGCAGCGTCGTATCGAGCCGCATGCGCAGCGCCGCCTCGTAGTCCGCGTCTGAAAAACTCACTGTGCGGTCGACCACCAGCCAGTTGCGCAGGCGCTTGAGCACGTTCAGCGCCTCCTCCAACGTGGCAAAATTCTGCTGCAGCAGCCCGGTCGAGAGCCGGTACTGGCGCGACAGGGCATGATAGGACAGCCTCAGCTGCAGCCGCTTAAAGGCGGCCTTTTCGTCGAACCAGTACCAGCGCGGACGCTTAAGCTCGAAGTCGACGCGGAAATAAAGCGGCACGCCGTTCACCAGCACATCCGCGAGGCGCGGCGTCAGCTCAAACGCGAAGTCGGCGTCCAGCACCAGCCCATCCTCAACCGCGTGCAAGCCCGCGGCGCGCACTTCAATTTCATCGGCGTGCGCGGCGCGCGCGGCGAGCCATGCCAGTGCCGCGACGATACCGATGAGAAGGACGATGCGGCGCATTGCGCGTCGCGTCAGGCTTCCTTCTTGATCAGGGCGCAGTAAAACCCGTCGTGCTCCGCGCTGGGCAGCCATTGCGCCGGGCCGCCATCGGGCAGCGGGAGGCGACTTGCTCCAGGCGCTCGCGAAACGAACGCTCCAACCAGTTGTTCGTTTTCCTGCGGAAAAACCGAGCAGGTGACATACAGCAATTTACCATCGCGGCGCAGCACCTGCCACAGCGCATCTAGGATCGCGGCTTGCTTCGCGGCAAAGGCCGGCACGTCGCGCGGCCTACGCAACCACTTGAGATCAGGATGGCGGCGCACGACGCCGGATGCTGAGCACGGCACATCGGCGAGAACGCGGTCGAAGGGCACGCCGTCCCACCAGCCGGCAAGCTGGGTGCAATCGGCGGGCTTGATGAGCGCCGTCAATCCCAGGCGCTCAAGATTGCGAGCCATGCGCGCGCAGCGGGCTGGGACCGCATCGAGCGCAGTCATCGCGACCGTCGCGGTTTCCATGATGTGCGCGGTCTTCCCGCCCGGCGCGGCGCACGCGTCGAGCACGCGCTGGCCCTCGGCCAACTCGAGGCAACGCGCGGCGCGCTGGGCGCCCGCGTCCTGCACCGACACCTCACCCTGTGCGAATCCCGGCAGGCGCTCCACCGGCAACGGGCGCTCGAGCAGGAGCGCGTCTTCGCCGATGCGGCGTGCGGCGATGGCCTGCTGCCCGAGCCGCGCCTGGTATTCGGCCAGACGGGTGCGACGACGATTGACGCGCAGGCACATCGGGGGATGCGAGTTGCCCGCCGCAAGCAATTCTTCCCAGCGCTCGGGATATGCGTCGCACAGCATCTCGATCCACCACCGCGGGTGCTGGTACCGCGCCTCCACATCGGCGCCGATCCGCGCCTCGAGGGAAGCGCGTTCGCGAAGAAACCCGCGCAGCAGCGCGTTGACGAACCCTTTTGCACTCCATCGCTCGAGCAATGCGCACGCGCGTACTGCCTGGTCGACGACGGTATATTCGGCGTAACGGCCGGATTCGAGCGCGTAGAGCGAGCACCATAGCAGCGCCTCGATCAGCGCATCAGGCCGGCCGCGGCGTGACAGCTCACCTACTAAAGCCTGCACCCGGCCATAACGGCGCAGGGTGCCGTGCGTAAGGTCGATGAGTGCGGAGCGCGGCGTCTCGCTGCCCTCTTCGGCGATGCGATCGAGCTCGTCGGCAAGGCTTCTGCCGGCTGCGACGCGTGCCACCATGGGGGCCGCCTCGCCCAGCGCCTGAGCGAGCGCTGCTGCGGGCTTCACCCGAAGCGCACGCCCGGCGCGAGCCGATGCCCGCGGAGGAACTCGCCCGCGGCGAGCCGCCGGCCACCGGGGCGCTGCAATTCCGTGATCGAGAGCGCGCCCTCGCCCGCGGCCACTACCAGGCCTGCATCGCCGCTCGAAAGCAATTCGCCCGGCGCGCCGCGGCCGCACGTCACAGTTACGCGCCAGACCTTCAGAGGCGCGCCATCGAGCAACGTCGCCGCACCAGGCGACGGTCGGAACGCGCGCACCGCCCGCTCCAGCTCCACTGCCGGCCGCGACCAGTCGAGAAGCGCCTCCTGCTTTCCGAGCTTGCTCGCATACGTGACGCCTTGTTGCGGCTGGGGCACAGGACGGGCGCGTCCCGCCTGCACGTCGGCGAGCGTGGCCACGATCATTTCCGCGCCCAGCACGACAAGCTTGTCGTGCAGCGTGCCGGCGTCGTCGTCCGGCGCGATCGGAATGCCGCTCTGCGCGAGCACCGCTCCGGTATCGAGACCCGCGTCCATTTGCATGATCGAAACACCGGTTTGCGCGTCTCCGGCGAGAATCGCGCGCTGGATTGGCGCCGCGCCGCGCCAGCGTGGCAACAACGAAGCATGAATATTGAGGGCACCATGTGCCGCGGCATCGAGCACGGCTTGCGGAAGGATGAGGCCATAAGCGGCGACCACCAGCGCGTCGGGCCGCGCGGCGCGGATGCGAGCGCCGCCGTCAGTCTTCAGGACATGCGGTTGAAACACCTCGAGATTCCGCCCCAGCGCGAAGCGCTTTACAGGGCTCATGGCCGCCTTCAGGCCGCGCCCGGCGGGCCGGTCCGGCTGCGTCAGTACCAGAGCGACATCATGGCCTGCTTGCAACAGGCGCGCCAGCGCTCGCTCGGCAAATTCGGGAGTTCCCGCGAAGACTAGGCGCAGGAAAGCGAGATCAGGCGGACTTGCGCAGCTGCTTTGCGAGCTTGGCGCGGATGCGCTGCTGCTTGAGCTGCGACAGGTACTCGACGAACACCTTGCCCTGCAGATGATCCATCTCGTGCTGGATGCAAACGGCAAGCAAGCCCTGCGCTTCAAGCGTGAATGCGTTGCCGTTCTGATCGTAGGCACGCACCTTCACGCGCTCAGCGCGCTCGACCAGCTCGTAGATGCCGGGCACCGAGAGACATCCTTCCTCGATGTCGGATACGCCGGTCGCTTCGACAATCTCCGGGTTGACGAGCACCACCAGGGAGTCGCGGCGCTCGGAGACGTCGACGACGATCACCTGCTTGTGCACGTCGACCTGGCTGGCGGCAAGTCCGATGCCGGGCGCCGCGTACATGGTTTCAGTCATATCGGCGACGAGTTTTTTCAGCGATTCGTCGAAGACGGTGACCGGGGCGGCTACTTTGTGCAGCCGGGCGTCGGGGTAACGAAGAATGCTCAGAAGCGCCATCTAGAGACAATTTACTTGCAAATTGAATAGATTATGTGGAGAATCTCAGGCAACGTATAAGCTGTTCAGTCTTTGTGCTACATTGGGGTAGACAATCCGATTTTCCAGCCGGTCCAGGATGCCGCAAAAGGGACGGGGTCGCCATGGTCCAGCAAGTGCGTAAGTCTATCACAGCGCTCGCTTTCTTCGTTATCTCGGGGACGGTATCCGGGCAGGCGGCCCAGGCCCCGCTCACCCTGAAGCCCGATGCCCCCGACCGCTACGTCGTGGTGCCTGGAGACACGCTTTGGGGCATTTCAGAGCGATATACGGATTCGCCATGGCGTTGGCCAGAACTCTGGAACATGAACAAGGAGCAAATCCAGAACCCGCACCTGATCTATCCCGGGTACGTGATCCTGCTGGACCGGGCAAAGGGCACTCTGACGATCGCGCGCCCAGGCACCGAACCCGCCTCCCGCCCAGGGGCTGCACCCGGGACTGGAGCTCAGCCCTCCGGCAGCGTGAAACTGAGTCCGCGCGTGCGGGCCGACTCGCTTCCACCCGAGCAAATCCCCAGCATTCCGGCATCGGTGATCGAGCCGTTCCTGACTCGTCCGCTGGTGATTGAGCCCGACGGACTTGACAGGGCACCCACGATCGTCGCGACCCAACACGACAGCGTGCTGCTCTCGGCGGGCAACACAGCCTATGTGCGCGGCATCGCGGGTTCGGTAGAGGAAAGCTGGTACGTGTACCGGCGCGGCAGTCCGCTGGTCGATCCGGACACCAACCAGACGCTTGCTTACGAGGCGATCTATCTCGGCACCGCGCGGGTCACGCGTCCCGGCGATCCGGCAACGGTGGTGCTCACGAGCGCGGTGCAGGAAGTCGGCGCCGGCGACAAGCTGGTGGCTGCTACCGTGGCGCAGCCGATCAATTATGCGCCTCACTCGCCTGCAACATTCCTCAAGGGCCGTGTGATGTCGATCTACGGCGGCCTGGGCAAGGTCGGTGAAGCCGGACCGCTTTCGGTCATCACCATCAATCGCGGCAGAGCCGATGGCCTAGAAGTCGGCCATGTTCTCGCGCTTTACTCGCTTGGCGGCACCGTGCGCGACACATCAAGGCCAAGGGGCGCGCCCGATGCATTCATCAAGCTTCCGGAGGAACGTTCCGGACTTTCGTTTGTGTTTCGCGTTTTCGACCGGGTATCCTACGCGCTGGTGATGCACGCCACGAGGCCTGTCAGTCCTCTGGATGTCGTCCAGACGCCATAACAAGAACAAAACCGACGCCAGTTTCCCCGCTTCGTCGCCGCCTGCATGACGCGCGATCCCGGGCTGGCGAGCTGGCTGCAACTCTCGCTCACTCCCGGGCTTGGTGCCGCCGCGATCCGCGGCATGCTGCGCCAATTCGGCCTGCCACAGGCCGTCCTCGAAAGAAGGCGCTCTGAGCTGACCGCGCACGCCGCACCGGCGGTCATCGAGGCGCTCGACTCCCAGTCCGTGCGCGATGCAGTAGCGCGCGCGCTGGACTGGGCGGCTGCCCCGGGACACGACGTCGTCACGCTTGCCGACGAACACTATCCCCGTGCATTGCTGGAGACGCCGGACCCGCCACCCGTCCTTTATGCGCTCGGCCGCACTGACCTTCTGCAGCACCCCTCTCTCGCCATCGTCGGCAGCCGCAACGCCACGGCGCAGGGCGAGCATAACGCCGAGAGCTTTGCCAGGGCGCTGAGCAACGCCGGACTGAGCATCGTGTCGGGGCTTGCGGTCGGCATCGACGCCGCGGCGCATCGCGGTGGTCTGGCCGGCACCTCCTCCACCATCGCGGTGCTCGGCACCGGCATAGACGTCGTCTATCCCAAACGCAACGTCGAGCTCGTGGCCGCGATCGCCGAGCGCGGGCTTCTCGTAAGCGAATTCCCGCTCGGCACCGCACCGCTTGCGCACAACTTCCCGCGCCGCAACCGCTTGATCAGCGGGCTGGCGCAGGGCTGCTTGGTGGTCGAGGCGGCGCTCGCCTCCGGCTCTCTCATTACCGCGCGCACCGCGGCCGACCAAGGACGCGAGGTATTCGCCATCCCCGGCTCGATCCATTCGCCGCTTTCCAAGGGCTGTCACGCGCTCATCAAATCGGGTGCCAAGCTCGTCGAGTCGGCAGAGGACGTGCTCGCTGAGCTGACCGGGTTCCGGCGCAGCGGCTACGCGTCGACGGTGGAATCCGGCGCGAGCGACGAGGTTGCCGCGGGCCTGCTTGCGCACATGGGACACGATCCGGTCGACGTCGATTCGCTGTGCGCGCGCGCCGGCTTGTCGGCTGAACAGGTGTCGTCGGAATTACTGCGGCTCGAGCTCGATGGACGCGTCACGGCGCTGCCCGGCGGGCTGTTTCAACGTCTTGAAAAAGGGAAGCGCGGGTAAACGCAAAGCTCTGGTGACACGTTACTGGGAGGGAGACTGCTATGTACGACATCCTCGTCTACCTGTTCGAGAACTGCCAGCAGGCCGAACTGGCTTACGACCGCGAGCGCGTCGCCAAGAAGCTCTCGGCGGCGGGCTTCGACGACTCGGACATAAGCGAAGCGCTGCACTGGCTGGCGGGCGTGCTGCGCGCGCCTCACGGGGTGCCGCAAAAGCTGCCGGACTCGCGGACCAGCTTTCGGGCCTTCGCGCCTCGCGAGCTGGAAAAACTGGACGCCGAATGCCGCGGCTTTCTCCTGACGCTGGAGCAATCTGGGATTCTCAACCCGCAGACTCGCGAGCTCGTGATCGAGCGCTCGCTCGCCGCCATCGGTGACAGCCTGACGCTGGATCAGTTGAAGCTCATCGTCCTGATGGTGCTGTGGAACCAGCAGGTGCCGACCAGCCGCCTGGTCGCCGAGGACCTCTTCAGCGCGCCGCACGCGCGGCTTCCCAACTAACACGCTTGCGCGCGCCCGCGCGTGCGCGCTCGCGCGGGCGCGCGTTCTGTACTCTGGCGAAGCAGGGTTGAACCGCTTGCCCGTTTGCACTTATCATCTCCGGCCTTTCGCGCCCTATGGGAAGAAAACTCGTCATCGCAGAGAAGCCGTCGGTCGCCGCCGACATCGCACGCGCGCTCGGTGGTTTCGTGCGCAAGGGCGATTACTTCGAGAGTGACGAATATCTGCTGTCGTCCGCGGTCGGCCATCTGCTTGAGCTCGCGGTTCCGGACGAGTACGCGGTGAAGAAGGGCAAGTGGTCGTTCAAACACCTGCCGGTGATTCCGCCGCACTTCGAGCTAGCGCCGCTCGAGAAGAGCGAGCAGCGGCTCAACCTGCTGCTGCGGCTGATGAAGAGAAAGGACGTGAGCGGCCTAATCAATGCCTGCGACGCAGGACGCGAGGGCGAGCTGATCTTCCGCTACATCGTCCAGCACGCGCGCGTCAAAAAGCCGATCGAGCGCCTCTGGCTGCAATCGATGACGCCGCAGTCGATCCGCGACGGCTTCAACAGCCTGCGCGCGGACAAGGAACTGCTGCCACTCGCCGATGCCGCCAAGTGCCGCTCCGAGGCCGACTGGCTGGTGGGCATCAACGGCACTCGGGCAATGACGGCCTTCAATTCCAAGGAAGGGGGCTTTTACCTCACTACCGTCGGCCGCGTGCAGACCCCGACGCTCGCCGTCCTGGTGGAGCGCGAGGAGAAAATCCGCGCCTTCACCCCGAGAGGCTACTGGGAAGTGCACGCCAGGTTTGGCGCCCGAGCCGGCGAATACCCCGGGCGCTGGTTCGATCCCGGGTTCAAGAAGGATGACGACGCTGAGCGCAGGGCAGAGCGGCTTTGGGCCGCCGCCAAGGCCGAGGCGATCGTCGCCGATTGCCGCGGCAAGAGCGGGATCGCGAGCGAGGAGTCCAGGCCCTCGACCCAGCTCTCCCCGCTGTTGTTCGATCTGACGAGCCTGCAGCGCGACGCCAATGCCCGTTTTGGTTTTCCCGCCCGGATGACTTTGTCGCTCGCTCAGGCTCTATATGAGCGGCACAAAGTTCTTACTTATCCCCGAACGGATGCGCGGGCGCTGCCCGAGGATTACGTCGGCACGGTGAAGAAGACGCTCGAGGCGCTCGGCGCCAGCCGGGCGTTCTCCGCCTTTGCGCGGCACATACTGAAGCAGGGCTGGGTAAGGCCGAACAAGCGTGTGTTCGACAATGCCAAGATCTCGGACCACTTCGCCATCATCCCCACCCTGCAGGCGCCCAAGCAGCTGAACGAGGCCGAGCAGAAGCTCTACGACATGGTCGTACGGCGATTCCTTGCCGTGTTCTACCCGGCTGCGGAATACCTGCAGACCACGCGCATCACGCGGGTGGGCGAGCATCACTTCAAAACCGAAGGCAAAGTGCTGCAGAACCCCGGCTGGCTCGCGGTGTACGGCCGCACCTCCGACGCGGACAATGAGAACCTGCCGCCGATCGCGAAGAACGAGAAACTCGGCGTGCACGAAGTCGCCGCGCACGCCAGCCAGACCAAGCCGCCGCCGCGTTACACCGAGGCCACGCTGCTCTCGGCGATGGAGGGGGCAGGCAAGCTGGTCGAGGACGACGAGTTGCGCGCGGCAATGGAAGCGAAGGGTCTGGGAACCCCCGCGACACGTGCCGCGATCATCGAAGGGCTGATTTACGAAGACTACGTTCACCGCGAAGGCAGGGAGCTGGTGCCGACCCCGAAGGCGTTTTCGCTGCTTTTCGCGCTGCACGTAATGAGCATCCCGGAGCTTGCCTCGCCGGAACTGACCGGAGAATGGGAGCACAAGCTGAAGCTGATCGAGCTGCGCAAGTTCACGCGCGAGGAGTTCATGCAGCACATCTCGCAGCTCGTGACCAATGTCGTCTCGATCATCAAGACCGGCGACATCCCCGATACCGCCTTTGCCACGGTGCCCGCGCCCTGCCCGAAGTGCGGTGGCGTGGTGCAGGAAAACTACCGCAAGTTCCAGTGCCAGAAATGCGACTTCTCGCTCTGGAAAGTGGTCTCTGGCCGCGAATGGTCGCCCGACGAAGTGGCCGAGCTCATCACCAAGCGCTTCATCGGGCCGCTCACCGGCTTTCGCAGCAGGCAGGGCAGGCCGTTCGCGGCCGGCCTGCGGCTCACTGACGATTTGCGCCTCGAATTCGACTTCGGACAGCGCAGCGCTGCCGGTGAAGGCGAGGAGGCGCCGGACTTTAGCACGCAGGAGCCGCTGGGCGCGTGCCCGAAGTGCGGCGCGCGCGTGTTTGAACACGGGGTGACTTATACGTGCGAAAAAACCGTGGGGCCGGGCCGGACTTGCGACTTCCGGTCCGGCCGCATGATCCTGCAGCAGCCGGTCGAGCGAGAGCAGATGAAAAAGCTGCTGGCGACCGGCCGCACCGACCTGCTCACCGGCTTTGTCTCGAAGAAGGGAAGGCGGTTCAAAGCCTTCCTAGTCAAGACTCCGGACGGGAAAGTCGGCTTCGAATTCCAGCCGCGGGCCGCCAAAGAGAAGCCCGACGAGCAAAAACCGGCCAAGAAAAGAAGGCGCGCCGCCTGATCAGACGTCCAGGTTTCGCACGCCGAGCGCGTTTGACTCGATGAACAGCCGCCGCGGCTCGACCTCGTCGCCCATCAGCTTGGTGAAGATCTCATCGGCGGCGATGCCGTCGTCGATCTGCACCCTGAGGAGGCGCCGCGAGCCTGGGTCCATGGTGGTTTCCCAGAGCTGCTCCGGGTTCATTTCGCCCAGCCCCTTGTAACGCTGCAGGGTCATGGATTTCTCCACCTCGCCGAGCAGCCAGCGCATCGCTTCCGGGAAGTCGCGCACCAATTGCTTCTTGTCGCCGCGCTGCACATACGCTCCGGCGCCGATCAGGCCGCGCAGCATCTCGGCCGTCTGCCGGATCTGCTTATAGTCTCCCGAGTGCACGAACTCGGTGTCGATGGTGCTCATGCGGATGTTCCCGTGCCGCGTGCGCTCGATGCGCACCTGATAGCGCTCGGTCTTCGCGTCGAAGTGCGGGGCGACCGCCACGCCGTTGATGCCGATCGCGGCCTCGAGCGCCTCTGCGGCGGCCTCCGCCAAATCGCGCCGCGTGAGATCGACCTGGACCCCGTGCAGGATTGCCTGCAGGACCTCGCGGTCGATGAGCCGCGAGACCCGCTCGATCACCGCTTCGGCGAGGAGGTATGACTTCGCCAGCTCCGCCAGGGCATCGCCGGTGATCGGCTCGCGCTCCGCCGCGGGATAAAGGACGGCCTCGACCAGCGCCAGCTTGAGCATGAAAGCGTTCAGTTCGTGCTCGTCCTTGAGGTAGCGCTCTTCTTTGCCGAGCTTCGCCTTGTACAGCGGGGGCTGCGCGATGTAGATGTGGCCACGCTCCACCAGCTCTGGCATTTGCCGGTAGAAGAAGGTCAGCAGCAGCGTACGGATGTGCGAGCCGTCGACGTCGGCGTCAGTCATGATGATGATGCGGTGATAGCGCAGCTTGTCGGCGTTGTATTCCTCCTTGCCGAAGCCGCAGCCCAGCGCGGTGATCAGCGTCGCGATTTCTACCGAGGACAGCAGCTTGTCAAAGCGCGCCCGCTCGACGTTGAGAATCTTGCCCTTGAGCGGCAGGATTGCCTGAAAGCGCCGGTCGCGCCCTTGCTTGGCGGACCCCCCGGCAGAATCGCCCTCGACCAGGTACAGCTCGCATTGCGCGGGGTCGCGCTCCTGGCAGTCGGCCAGCTTGCCCGGCAAGCCCATCGAGTCGAGGACGCCTTTTCTGCGCGTCATTTCGCGCGCCTTGCGCGCCGCTTCGCGTGCCCGGGCGGCCTCGACGATCTTCGAGGTGATGACGCGGGCATCCGCCGGACGCTCATCGAGGTACGCGCGCAGCCGCTCGGCGACGATCTCCTCGACCACCGGTCGCACCTCGGACGAAACCAGCTTTTCCTTGGTCTGCGAAGAAAACTTCGGCTCGGGCATCTTGACCGATAGTACGCAAGCGAGGCCTTCGCGCATGTCATCGCCGGTCGTCTCGACCTTCGCCTTCTTCGCCAGCTCGATCTCCTCGATGTACTTGTTCAGCACCCTGGTCATCGCCGCGCGCAGCCCGGTGAGGTGCGTGCCGCCGTCCTTCTGCGGGATGTTGTTGGTGAAGCAGAGCACCGACTCCTGGTAGGAGTCGTTCCATTGCATGGCGACTTCAACGCTGATGCCGTCCTTTTCACCGATGCCGTGAAACAAGTTGCCGTGCAGGACGTTTTTTGCCCGGTTCATGTACTCGACGAAGCCCTTCACGCCGCCCGAGAACGCGAAGTTCTCCTCCTTGCCGGCGCGCTGGTCAATGAGCACGATCTTGACGCCGTTGTTGAGGAACGAAAGCTCGCGCAGGCGCCGTGCCAGGATGTCGTAGTGGTAATCGACGGTGCCGAACACTTCCTTCGAAGCAAGGAAGTGCACCTCGGTGCCGCGACGCTCGCTGGCACCGGTGGCCTTGAGCGGCGCCACCGGCACGCCGCTGCGGAATTCCATCTGGTGCACCTGCCCGTCGCGCCAGGTGGTGAGGCGCAGCCATTCCGATAGCGCGTTGACTACCGAAACACCCACGCCGTGCAGGCCGCCGGACACCTTGTAGCTGTTGGAGTCGAACTTGCCGCCGGCGTGCAGCTCGGTCATGACGATCTCGGCCGCCGAGCGCTTCATCTCATCGTCGTCCTTGATACCGGTCGGGATGCCGCGCCCATTGTCGAGGACTGAGATGGAGTTGTCGGTATGGATGGTGACCACTATCTCGTCGCAATAGCCGGCGAGCGCCTCGTCCACCGAGTTGTCGACGACCTCGAACACCATGTGGTGCAGACCGGTGCCGTCGGACGTGTCGCCGATGTACATGCCTGGGCGCTTGCGAACCGCCTCCAGGCCTTTCAAGACCTTGATCGCGTCCGAGCCGTATCCGTTGGCGTCGGGAAGATGTCTTTCTGGTTCTCCCACCCTAGATCCTCATCGGCATCACCACATACTTGAAATCCTGCTCCGATGCGTAGCTGATGAGCGCGCTCGACGACGAATCGCCGAACGCGCATTCCACGGCACCGCCCGGGACGTTGTTCAGCACATCGAGCAGATAATTGACGTTGAACCCGATATCGAGCGCGTCGCCGGAGTACTTCACATCCAGCTCTTCTTGCGCCTCCTCCTGCTCGGCGTTGGACGAAACCAGTTTCAGACTGCCCTCTGTCAGCACCCAGCGCACGCCGCGGAATTTTTCGTTCGAAAGAATCGCGGCGCGCTGTAGCGCTTGGCGCAGGGGCTCACGCTCCGTCTGCAGCCGGTTCTTGTGCTGCGTCGGGATCACGCGCGTGTAATCCGGAAACTTGCCGTCGACCAGCTTCGACACCACCTCGACCGTGCCGAAGCTGAATGCCGCCTGCGTCGTCGACAGCTCGATTCTGACTTCCTCGTCGCTGTCGGCGAGGAGCTTGACGAGCTCCAGCACCGTCTTTCGCGGCACGATGGCCTCCTGGCGCGGCAGCTCCGCGTTGAGCTTGAGCGATGCATAGGCCAGTCGATGCCCGTCCGTCGCCACCAGCTTCAGTTGCCGATCCTCGACCACCACTAGCAAGCCGTTCAGGTAGTAACGGATGTCCTGCTGCGCCATCGCGTATTGCACGAGACCAAGCAGCCTGCGCAGCGCCTTCTGGCTGAGCACGAAACGCGCGGCTTCTCCGGCGGGCTTTGCCAGGCGCGGGAAATCCTCGGCGGGCAGTGTTTGCAGCGTAAAACGGCTCTTGCCTGCCTTAACCAGCAAGCGTTTGTCCTGCTGCTGGAGCGTGACTTCCGCGTCCTCAGGCAGGGCCCTCAGAATGTCGACCAGTTTGCGCGCGCCCACCGTCACGGCGCGCGGCTCACCGCCGGCGATCAGGCCGCTGTGCGCGGTGATCTGAATCTCGATATCGGTCGCCAGGAAAGACAGCGCCTGTGTGGTCCGCTCAATCAGAACGTTGGACAGGATCGGCAGCGTGTGCCGGCGTTCGATGATGCCGCTTACCGCGGAGAGCGGGTCCAGGATGTTATCGCGCTTGTCTTTGACCAGAACCATGGAGGCATTACCTTCTAATCTTTATTACCTTATTAAGTAATAGTTACTAATAGAGTGGTCACGAACCGCGGGATAAGTGTGAAAACACTTTCAGCCTAGTGGGTTGCGTCTCCGCGCAAAGCGGGGAAAGCTGTGGAACGCGTGTGGAGGACTGTGGATGGTTTGTGCGCCACGCAACGGACGGGGCGCTACCCACATTTTGTTCACGGTTCGCGCACAGCTTGTTCATCATCACATCTAGCCCTTCAGAACCTGTTCAAGCACCAGATAGTCGCGATTAAGCGCGCTGTCGTGCGTGCGCAGGCTGGCGATTGTGCGGCAGGCGTGTAGCACAGTGGTGTGGTCCCGGTTGCCGAACGCCTCGCCGATTTCCGGCAGGCTCATCTGGGTGAGGTCCTTGGCGAGCGCCATCGCCACTTGGCGCGGACGTGCGACATTGCGGCTGCGTTTCTTCGAATGCATATCGCCCACCTTGATCTTGAAGTATTCGGCGACCGTTTTCTGAATACCCTCCACGCTGACTTGCCGGCTGTTGAGGTTGAGGATGTCGCGAAGGGCTTCCTTCGCCAGGTCGAGCGACAGCTCGCGGTTGCTGAATCGCGCGAAAGCGAGCACCTTCTTGAGAGCGCCCTCGAGCTCGCGCACGTTGGAGCGGATGTGCTTGGCGATGAAAAATGCGATGTCTTCGGATAGCTCGATCGAGTCTGCCTCGGCCTTTTTCAGCACGATCGCGACGCGCATCTCCAGCTCCGGCGGCTCGATCGCTACGGTCAGGCCCCATCCGAAGCGCGAGATCAGGCGTTCTTCCATGCCTGCAATTTCCTTCGGGTAGGTGTCGCAGGTGATGACGATCTGTTTGCGCGCCTCCACCAACGCGTTGAACGCGTAGAAGAACTCCTCCTGGGTGCGGCCCTTGTTGGAAAAAAACTGGATGTCGTCGATCAGCAGCAGGTCGAGCGAATGGTAATAGCGTTTGAATTCATCGAAGGATTTCTGCTGGTAAGCGCGTACTACGTCAGTAACATATTGCTCCGCATGGCTATACCGGATACGCGCCTGGGGCCGCTGGTCGGCCAGCTGGTTGCCGATGGCCTGCAAAAGGTGCGTCTTGCCAAGGCCCACGCCGCCGTAGATGAACAGCGGGTTGTACGAAATCCCCGGATTTTCGGCCACCTGTATGGCAGCCGCGCGCGCCAGCTGGTTGGCTTTGCCGGTCACGAAGCTGTCGAATGAAAACGCCCGGTTTAGACGCCCACGCTCCGGAATCGTTGGTACTTCGCTCGCACCGCGTTGCATCGGCTGCGGCGGCCGGGCGGCGGCATCGGTGCCGCGTGCGAGAACCAGGCGCACGCCGAGGTCGCGACCGGCAGCCTCGGCGGCGAGCCGCTCGATGCGGGCGATGAAGCGCTCGCGCACCAGTTCGAGCACGAAGCGGTTGGGTGCGGCGAGAACCAGCGTGTCGGCGCCTGCACCGGCTTCCGGCGCAAGCGGCCGGATCCAGGTATTGAATTGTTGCGCGGGGAGTTCCTGCTCGAGTCGACGCAGGCAGGCGTCCCAGAGGTTTTGCATCTTATGGTTGGCCGAGGTGAGTTGGAATTTTACCTTCTTCGGTATGAGTTATCCACAGCCGCGAGCGCGCTCAGCAGGCAAGCGCGACGATTTGACAATGCATCGGCGCGCACGCTCTAATACCGCCCTTTTTCAGGCTGGGTAGCGATGAAGCGGACCTATCAACCATCTAAAACGCGGCGCGCGCGGCGCCATGGATTTCTAGTGCGTAGTCGCACGCGCGGCGGACGCGCGGTGCTGCGCAACCGGCGCGCGCG